>Ga0164241_10003493_pt1 | contig 15797 bp, 13 predicted proteins | sample OricomyardsoilBY_FD_108780 | JGI IMG/M metagenome (GOLD analysis project Ga0164241, IMG submission 108780) | Backyard soil microbial communities from Emeryville, California, USA - Original compost - Back yard soil (BY) | ecosystem: Environmental > Terrestrial > Soil > Unclassified | place: USA... | reverse complement strand
TGATTCATGCCCTTCGAATCCAAACCGGCGCGCGGGTGGCCCCTCTGTCATCGCTTCCGTCCGGCTCTGACCTCGCCCTCCTTCCGGCCTGGCAGTACCGCGTTGAGGCCGGCACTCTCGAAGAGCAAGCGGCCTGGGACGTTGAGATTTTTCCTAGCCCCCAGTGGCTTTCCGCGCAAACACAGGGGCTTCGCAATCCGTGGGAAGCCACGGCGTGGTTACGGTGGATTCGTCCCCAGGCCTCTGGTTTGCCGCGAATCGAGGGGGTGGTCAGCGGAACGGTTGCGGGTCTTTTGGCGCGCCTGCCCGTGCGCGACGCGCGGCTGTTAGTACAAAATGTTTTGACCACTCTTCCCGGCGGCGTTGCCGAAACGGCCCAGCTCTTTTTTGAAGCCGTGCCCCTGCCTCCCGCTGTCGACGGCCGTCAACGCGTCCGCTATGTTGCGCTCCCCGAGTTTCCCCTGACCTTGGCGACTACGCTTTTTGGACCTCAGGCCTGGGCCGAGGTGGAACGGGCACGGCGATTTTTGCCGGGCGATAGCCAAAGAAAGCAAGCGCTTCAAGCGGTTCTGGCGGACATTGACCTTCGCTTGGCCGAGGGCCGCCTGCTTTGGTCAAACGAGGCCCTGGAACTCTGGCAACTCTGGTATCGTGACCCTCGGCATCGTAGCCAAGAAAAAAGATTGGAAACCCTGCGGTCGTCTGGTCTGCTCGAACAGCTTTGGACTGGCTCGCCGTTGATCGCCGAAGAGCTTTTACGGCGGCTCGATGTGACCGATATCGCACTGTGTTTAAAAGATTTAACAGACAAGCGATGGCGGCATTTCGTTTCGGCACGCCGCGAAAAGGAGATCCGTGACGAGCAAGAATTTTGCAAAATCTGGATTGCTCGCGGCGAACTAACCCTGGAACGCGAGCTCGACGCCTGGCAAAGCTGGCAGAATCTTTGGGAGGAGCTGAGGCCTGAGCCCCGGTTTGACCCAAGGTCCGGCCAGCGACTAGACTAGACATCATGCCCCTTGAACGTCTTTTTGAACCCCAGATCGTCGATTCTCTTCACGGCTACCGCTGGAGTTCGCTTCTTCGCGACATCAAAGCCGGGCTCATGGTGGCTGCGTTTGCCTTTCCCCTGTGCTTGGCCTTTGGGGCCTCGACGGGACTAGGCCCCGGTGTGGGTCTGATCACGTCGATTGTCGCCGGTGCCGCGGCGGCCCTTTTGGGGGGCAGCCGCGTACAGGTTTCGGGCCCCACCGCTGCCTTCATCGTCGTCGTTTCGGGCATTGTGGCCTTGCATGGTCAGGCCGGTCTTTTGGTCGCTGCCCTGCTCGCCGGGGGGCTGATGTTGTTGTTCGGGGTCTTGCGGTTAGGGCTCGTCCTCCGTTATCTGCCCCAACCCATTTTGGTTGGGTTTACCGCCGGCATTGCCGTAACGCTCATCGTCCACACCCTGCTCCGTATGTGCGGAATCTCGGTCAGCGTTGGCCACCCCAACGCGGTGGCCAACCTCAGCGCCTTCTTTACAAACGTGGACGAGTTTAATCCCTTCGCCCTCGTGCTGGGCCTCGCTTCGGCCTTCGTCGTTTACGGGGGCGAGCGGTGGGCACCCAAGGTTCCGTGGACTCTCGCGGCCGTGGTCGCGGGGGGACTGGGAGCGGCTGCGGCGGGGCTTCCCGTAACCTCGGTGAAGGATGTTTTTGGAGAGCTTTCTCTGGCACCTCACCCCATGCATTCCATGTCGTGGCAGACGCTCGTCGATTTGGTTCCGGCCGCGTTCACGTTGGCGTTTTTGGGGTCCGTTGAAAGCCTTTTAAGCGCGTCGGTGGCCGATGGTCTGTCGTCCGAGCGGCACCGGCCCAACACCGAACTCATCGGTCAAGGTTTTGCCAACGTGGCGAGCTCCCTTTTGGGCGGCTTACCCGCCACAGGAGCCCTGGGACGAACCAACGTGAACGTGCGCTCGGGCGGGCGAACCCCCGTGGCAGCCCTGTTTCATTCTGTCGTCCTCTTGGCGGCCGCCTTGCTCTTCGCTCCCTGGATTCCCTTGGTCCCCGTCTCCGTGCTGGCGGGCGTCGTTTTGGCCGTGGCTCTGCGAATGGCCGACGTCAAGGAATTTCGCCGCACTCTCCGCGCTACCCAGTCCGACGCCTTGGCCCTTTTAACAACCTTTGGCGTCACCGTTCTGTTCGACCTCGCCTTTGCCGTTATCAGCGGACTGCTGGTCGCGTTCTTCTTCTTTGTCCGCGACATGGCCCAAACCTCCCATACGATCAGTGGGGACCGGCGAATCGAAGTTGACCTTCCGCCCGGCGCTACGGTTCTTGACCTCAACGGTGCCTTCTTTTTTGGGGCGGCAGGAAAATTTGACGAGGCTATCCGCCCCCTGCTCAAGCGTTCACGAACAGTCCTTTTGCGTATGGACGACGTGAATCTTCTCGACGCCACTGGCACGCGGGTCCTTCACCGCATCCTTCAAGACGCCGCCGTCCTCAATGTTCGTGTGGTCATGTGCGAGGTTCAGCCTCCGGTTCTTCGTGTGATGGAACAGTCTGAACTCATCGCGGCGCTGGGTACCCGCAACCTCTTTGCCAGCTTCGAAGGGGCCCTGCGCGACGTTCGCACGAATCAGCCCCTGGTCTTTTCGGTCGGTGTTGAGCAAGGCTGTTTTGACCCCTTGTCGTAACGATGGTCAACGAAGGAGACCGGTTGAACCCCTCGCGTCCTTGCCCGCCGTTTTTACTCTTCCCCGACCAAGGCGGGAACTTTCTGCTCTTTGCCGAACCATGGGCGGTGTTTGAGTCGGTTCATCAGGCCGAGCGTGCCGCTCAAGAAAAGGACGGCTGGTTGGCGGGCGGGCTTCCGTATCCCGACCGCGCCGCCGCGCCTGAATCCGCCGGTTGGTGGGGTGTCTTTCCTCGTCCTCAAACCCAAACTCTCGCGCAGGTGAAGATTTGGGCGGATCAGGGCCCCGTTTTTGCGGGCCCGCTGGTTCCCGAGGTGTCGCCGGTTGAATATCAGCACGCCTTCGAGCAAGTTCATGCGGCCCTAAAAAGAGGCGATTCTTATCAAGTGAACCTGACCTTTCGCCTTCGGGGACGAGCGGCTTCGGGCCAGGCCTGGGGTTGGCCGTCGGCGCTTCGTCTGTGGCTCGACGCGATACCGGGGCAAACGAACGCGGCGTGTTTCGCGGTTCTGGGGACGAAGGAACAGCCCTTCCCCGTCGTGGTGAGCGCGTCGCCCGAGTTGTTCTTTCGTCAGGAAGGCTCAACCGTGTGGTCCAAACCGATGAAGGGAACGGCTCCCGCGTCGTCGTCCCCGGACCTGACTGCCAAGCTAAAAGCCGAAAATCTCATGATTACCGACATGGTGCGCAACGATTTAGGGCAGGTGGCGGTGCCGGGCTCAGTGGCCGTGCCCCAGCTTTTTGAGTGGGAGCGCTACCCCACCGTGTGGCAGTTGACCAGTACGGTGCGTGCCGGCTTGCCGCCGTCCTTAACGTTTGCGCGGTTGGCCGAAGCCTTGTTTCCGGCCGCCAGCATCACCGGCGCGCCCAAGCACCGCACACGCGAAATCATTGCCCAAGTCGAAGCCTCACCCCGGGGCTGGTACACGGGAACCCTGGGTTGGCATCGACCGGCGTCGGCCATCGACGGACCCGCTCTGAGCCGCTTCTCGGTGCTGATTCGTACCCTGGTTTTTGAGGACGACGAACCACGTTTTGTGCTGGGGGTCGGCGGCGGCATCGTGTGGGATTCTCAAGTAAACGACGAATGGGACGAGGCGTTGACGAAGGCCCGTTTTCTAAAACCCGTTCAGCGGGATTTTGACTTGGTCGAAGCGCTCTTGTGGCAGCCGGAAACCGGTTATTCGCTTTTAAAGGAACACACCGCGCGCTTGTCGGCGGCGTGCCGTGACTTTGGCGGAACGTGGAACCAAACAGAGTGGGACGAATTGTTGGCCAATGCGTCCGCAGGTTTGACAGAGCCGTCAAAGGTGCGAGTGCTCTTATCGCCGGACTTTCGCCTTGCCGCCGAGGCGGAAACGATCAAAATAAGCCCAGGTTCCCTCAGCTATGCCCTTGCCGCGGAACCCTGTGGTCCCGAAACCCTCCTCTGGCGCCGTTATAAGACGACGAGGCGCGGAATCTACAACGCTTCCCGCGTGCCCGGGGCCGACCAAACCCTCCATTTTAACCAACGCGGCGAACTCACCGAGTCGACCACGATGAACGTGGTGCTGGAAATCGGCGGAAAGAAACTGACTCCCGCACTCTCGTCGGGTCTCCTGGACGGCACACTTCGCCGCCACCTTGTCGACAAGGGAGAACTCAAGGAACAAGTCCTTTTGGTCGACGACCTGAAAAAAGCCGATCGAGTGTGGTTGATTAATTCGGTGCGGGGGTGGTGCGAGGCTCACGAGCTTTGACGACGACCAGGAGAAGGCACGCCGGGAGTGTGGCATGTTGTTAGTACAAGGCGATGACTTCGGCCGGCTTAAGCACGCTGAGATTTGAGTTTTTATAGTCTTCAATATTTCTGGTCACAATAAGGTCCATGACAGCGTTTTCCGCCGAGACTATCTGCAAGGCGTCTTCAAAATCGGGAAAGGAAGAATTCAAGGCCCGATCAACGATCTTTTGATTCATGTCAACAATGTTGACAAACGTTCGAATTTTTCGAATGGCGTTTCTTGCGGTTTCTCTGTTCGAGAATTTCTCAAGGACATAATGAACGTTGGCAATGACCAGTGGTGAGGTGAAGATCTGAAATTCTTTGTTCTCGGCAAGGGTGAGAAAGATTGCCGAGGTTTCGTAAAAGGGGTCACGTCTCGAAAAGACATCAATTAAGATGTCTGAGTCCACAAAAATGCACCTATCCATTGTAGCGTTTGGCCTTAGATTGCCGAAAATCTTCTCGTTCGCTGTACGCCGGCGGCAACGTAATAATCCCCGAGACTTCTCTTACCATCGAGCTCTTGTTCTGTAATCCGTGAGCATCATTCTCTTGAGGGTTTCTGCTTGTGAGTGTCTTCAAATATCGTTCAACAAGTCCTGAGACACTGTCATGGTTAATTTCGGCGTATTCCTTGGCCCGATCAATCACTGTTCCGTCAAGTTTAAGGGTCAGTTTCCTGTTCATGGTACGTACAAGGTATGGCCAAATGATACGTCTGTCAAATCAATAGAGGCTTGTTTTTTCTTCGCTGTTCCTTAATAAATATCGGTCATGAAAGGCATCATTCTGGCTGGCGGAAGCGGCACTCGGCTGTACCCGGCTACCCGCGTCGTCTGCAAACAATTGCTCCCGGTTTACGACAAACCCATGATCTACTACCCGTTGAGCACCCTTATGCTCGCGGGCATTCGAGAGATTTTGATCATCAGTACTCCGTCAGACACCCCCCGATTCCGAGAGTTGTTAGGCGATGGTTCGGACCTGGGACTCCGGCTCGAGTACGTTGTTCAAGAGGTTCCCAATGGTCTGGCGCAGGCCTTTGTTTTGGGACGTGAGTTTGTCGGAAGCGACACTGTTTGCTTGGTCCTGGGCGACAATCTTTTTTTTGGTCACGACTTTGCCGCCATGGTTCAACGCGCCTCAAAGGCCGGATCGGGCGCGACTGTCTTCGGTTATCGCGTTTCCGACCCGGAGCGTTACGGCGTGGTCGAGTTTGACGGCCAGGGGCGCGCCCTGTCTCTCGAAGAAAAGCCCGCCAAACCAAAGAGTCACTATGCCGTCGTCGGGCTCTATTTTTACGACAACCAGGTACTCGATATCGCGGCCCAATTGAAGCCTTCGGCCCGCGGTGAGTATGAAATCACCGACGTGAACAAAGAATATTTGCGCCGCGGTCAGCTCAGCGTGGAACTCATGGGACGAGGTTTTGCTTGGCTTGATACGGGTACCCACGACAGCCTCGTCGACGCCACCAACTTTGTGAAAGCCGTCGAAGAGCGCCAGGGACTGAAGATTGCTTGCATCGAAGAGATTGCGTTCCGCATGAAATACATCGATCGAGGCCAGTTTCTGCTCCTTGTTGAAAGGCAAGGAAAGTCGAGTTATGGAACCTACCTCAAGCAGATTCTCGATGAAGAGGGCCGGGTTTAATGCCGGCTTCGCTTGTTCCGGGCCCCCTTGAGGGCCTTTGGATCATTCAGCCTCGCGTTTTTCCCGATGGACGAGGAAGTTTCTTTGAGACCTACAAGCAATCCGAGTACGCGGCGGCGGGCCTCGACGCCTTGTTTGTTCAAGACAACCATAGCGTGAGCGTAAAAGGTGTTTTACGCGGACTGCATTTTCAAAACGAGCCGCACGCGCAGGGTAAACTCGTCAGAGTGATTCAAGGCTCAGTCTGGGACGTGGCGGTCGACCTTCGGCCCCAAAGCGCCGCCTGCGGCCAATGGTTTGGGCTCGAACTCAGCGCCGAGAATCGGACTCAGTTTTATATTCCGCCGGGCTTTGCGCACGGATTTCTTACCCTCAGTGAGACCGCCGAGTTTGTCTACAAGTGTACAGCGGAGTACAACAAGGCCAGCGAATCCGGTTACCGCTGGGACGACCCGAATCTGGCCATTCCCTGGCCCCCGCTCGATGTCCCCTACCAAATCTCCGACAAGGACGACGTGTTGCCCTTCTGGGGCGGCAAGCCTTGATTTGGTTAGTCGGTTGTCATGGAATGTTGGGTTCCGACGTGGGCACGGCTCTTTCGGAGGCAAAGCTCCCCTGGGTGGGCACGGGGCGAGAGGTCGACGTGACCGATTGGTCTGCCGTTGAGCGATTTGCCCAAAGCCGCCAGCTCAGCGCCATTGTCAACTGCGCGGCGTACACGGCCGTGGACCGAGCCGAAGACGAACCAGAAGCCGCGGCACGGCTCAATGTCGACGCCGCCCGTAACCTTGCCCGGCAAGCGCGGTCGGCACAAATTCCGCTGGTTCATATTAGTACGGATTATGTCTTTGCAGGCATGGCCGAGCGGCCGTATTCCGAAGACGATCCCGTTGCTCCTGGCGGGGTCTACGCGACGACAAAAGAAGCGGGCGAGCGAGCCGTCCGCGAGGCTTGCGATCAGCACTACATTCTTCGCACGGCTTGGCTGTACGGGGCGCACGGCAAGAACTTCGTCGACACGATGCTTGGGTTGATGAACCAGCGCGACAGTTTGGGCGTGGTCGCCGACCAGTTTGGTGCCCCTACGTGGACCGTTGATTTAGCCCGAATCATCGTCCAGCTTTTGCAGCGTTCCGGGCCTTGGGGAACCTATCACACCAGTGCCGAGGGTCAGTGCTCATGGTACGATTTCGCCCAGGAAATCTATGATGTCGGCCAAGAAAGCGGACAGATCATCAAGGGTAAAATCGTCGCAATCGCTCCTCTGACGACCGGCCAATACCCGACCAAGGCGCGCCGGCCCGCGTGGTCCGTGCTTTCCAAAGCAAAACTTGAACAGACCTTTGGTTTGAAATTCCCCCCCTGGCGCGATAGTCTGCGTGCGTATCTTCAAGGAAAACAATGATGCACAAGCCTCACAGCATTTTGGTTACCGGCGGTGCCGGGTTCATTGGAAGTAACTTTATCCGTTACGTTTTTGAGCAAACGGACTTTGCCGGCACGATCATTAATTTTGATAAGCTGACCTATGCGGGCAACCCCCTCAGCCTGATCGACGTGGCTGAAAAGTACTCGGCGCGTTACCACTTTGTTCGGGGCGACATTGGCGATGCCGACACAGTAGCCAAAGCCCTGCGCGACCACCACGTCGACACCGTCGTCCACTTTGCCGCCGAGAGCCACGTGGACCGCTCAATTCACGGTCCCGGAGAGTTCATTCAGACTAACATCGTAGGCACCTACACCCTGTTACAGCAGTGCCGAACGGCGTGGGAAGGACGCAGCGATGTGCGATTCCACCACGTGAGCACCGACGAGGTTTTTGGCAGTCTGGGCGATGACGGTGCCTTTGTGGAAACCACCGCTTACGACCCCCGCAGCCCCTACAGCGCCAGTAAGGCCGCCAGCGATCATTTGGTGAGGGCGTGGTTTTACACCTTTGGACTTCCGGTAACCCTGAGCAACTGCAGTAATAACTACGGTCCCTATCATTTTCCCGAAAAGCTGATTCCTCTGATGATCGGAAACGCCCTTTCGGGCAAGCCCCTGCCGGTCTACGGTGACGGAAGCAATGTGCGCGACTGGCTCTACGTGGTGGACCACGCGTCGGCCCTTTGGAAAATTGTGACCGAAGGTTCTGTGGGTGAAACCTACAACGTGGGCGGCGAAAACGAATGGACCAATCTTAAGTTAGTTAACTCGCTCTGCCGCCGCTTGGCCGAACTGCAAGGAAAGCCCGTGGACACCTATACTGCGCTCATCACCCACGTGAAAGACCGGCCCGGTCACGACCACCGTTACGCCATTGACTGCACCAAACTCAAACGCGAACTCGGGTGGACGCAGAGCGTCACTTTCGAAGAAGGACTAGATCAGACGATTGCCTGGTACCTGGCAAATCAAGATTGGGTAGGACAGGTGACGAGCGGTGCCTACCAGGATTGGGTGGCCAAGCAGTACGGGTAGGCGATATGGTAGGCCTGTACCCCTGAATTGGCTTCCCAAAATCAAGGGGCGTGGTATACTGTTCAATAATTGAACATAGGATAGTGAAAGCACCATGATCAGGTTGAACGAGCCCGTTTCTGTGGTAGTTCCGCTTTTGAGTTCTTGAGTTTGTTTCGGCGACCAGGAGACTTCACCAACCGTTTGAGATTGCGGCCGCATTGGGCGGTGTGGGTAGGGTGAGTTTTGTCCTCAAAATTTATGACAGCATTGGCGAAGGTAAATCTTTTTCTAAGAAAGGGTAATTTATGGAACAATTTAAAGATTCGACAATTCTGATCACCGGTGGTACGGGATCGTTTGGCAACATGTTTGTTCCTATGACGCTCAAAAAGCATGGTGTCAAAAAGATCGTGATTTACTCTCGCGACGAAATGAAACAGTGGGAAATGGCAAAACGGTTTGCGGGCGATGATCGCGTCCGCTTTTTCATCGGTGATGTTCGCGACAAGGAGCGACTTTACCGAGCCTTGGATGGAGTGGATTTTGTCGTCCACGCCGCTGCGACTAAGATTGTACCCACGGCAGAATATAATCCATTTGAGTGTATCAAAACCAACATTCTGGGTGCGATGAATCTTATTGATGCCTGTATCGACAAAGGTGTGAGGCGTTGTGTCGCGCTTAGTACGGACAAGGCCAGCTCACCTGTAAACTTGTACGGGGCGACGAAACTGGCCTCAGACAAAGTCTTTGTGGCTGGCAATGCTTACTCTGGAAACAATGACTCTCAATTTTCTGTTGTTCGTTATGGGAATGTCATGGGCTCCCGTGGGTCTGTCATTCCTTTCTTTATGTCATTACCTGCCGGTGCTGACTTACCCATTACGGACCTGCGAATGACTCGATTCATGATTACCCTTGAACAAGGTGTTGAGTTGGTTTGGCATGCTTTTGAAGACATGATTGGTGGTGAGATTTATGTCAAGAAAATCCCATCGATGAAAGTAACCGATGTAGCGAAGGCCGTAGCCCCTGATTCTGCTCATAAGGTCATTGGGATTCGCCCCGGCGAGAAATTGCACGAGCAGATGATCTCACCTGAAGACAGCTTTTATACCTATGAATACGACGAGCATTTTAAGATTCTACCTGCCATTCATGAATGGTCGATTGACCCCTCCCGAATTAAAAATGGAGTTAAAGTCGCTGAGGGCTTTAGTTACACTTCCGACAACAATGCCCAGTGGATGTCAGTCGAATCGTTGCAAAAATGGATTGTGAGTAACAAAGGTAAGGTTGGGACATTCTGATGCCAAAAATCATTCCCTATGGAAGGCAATGGATCGACGAAAGTGATATTGATGCTGTCGTAGCCGTCCTCCGGTCTGATTTCCTGACGCAAGGCCCCGCTGTCGAAGAATTTGAACGCAAGATTTGTGAAATGACAGGTGCGGAGTTTTGTGTCGCCTTTAGCAATGCCACGGCGGCTCTTCAGATTGCCGTTGCGAGCTTAGAGCTGGCAAAGGGGGATGAAGGCATTACAAGCCCTATTACCTTTGTGGCGTCTGCAAACTGTTTAGCGTACAACGGACTTTGCCCCGTTTTTGCCGATGTCGACCCTGAAACTGGCAATATCGATGTGCTTGATATTGAGAGACGGTTGACACCGCGAACCAAGGTGCTTATTCCCGTTGACTTTGCAGGTCGAGCTGTGGACATCGAAGCCATTTCAAACTTGGCCGCGAAACATCATTTGAACATTATTGAAGACGCCGCCCATGCCATTGGTTCGCAGTATGCCGATGGGAGAATGATCGGGTGTTGTCACAAAGTAAATATGACAGTTTTTTCCTTTCACCCCGTTAAAACCATTACCACGGGCGAAGGCGGTGCGGTCACGACGAATGACCCTTTGCTGGCGGACAAGTTAAGGCTGTTAAGAAGTCACGGTATTCATCGTGATCCGGCAAAGATGGAAAAGAATCCGGGGCCCTGGTACTACGAAATGATCGACTTGGGTTACAACTTTCGAATGACGGACATGCAAGCCGCGTTGGGCAAGTCGCAACTGGGGCGACTCAATACTTTTCGTAGCCGACGTCAGGCGATTGTGACTGCCTACAATCAGGGCTTGCGTGATCTGCCCGGAGTCTCAACTCCAAAAGAAACAAAAGAAGGCTCGACTTGCTTTCATCTTTATGTGGTTCAAATTGATTTTGCACAACGTGGTCTGTCTCGCAAAGAGTTCATGAGCCAACTCCGCGAAAAAGGTGTTGGAACTCAAGTTCACTATATTCCTGTCCACACACAGCCCTATTACAAAAGGGAGTGGGGTTATCGCGAGGGAGATTTTCCCGTGGCGGAAGGCTTCTATGAAGGTGCGCTCAGTTTGCCGCTTTATCCACAAATGACTGAGAATGATGTTCAGCAAGTAATTCATGTCTTCAAAGAAGTTTTGAAGTAATGAACCCTAAGGTTTCTAAGATTGCACTGGGAACCGTCCAGTTTGGTATCAACTATGGCATTAGCAATCTGCGAGGCAAGGTTCCTGAAAGCGAGAGTCTAAGGATTCTTGCGAGTTGTAAGGGCTTGGGTATTGATACCCTCGATACTGCGGCGGCCTATGGTGACAGCGAGTCGGTTCTTGGCTCCGCTTTTGCTAAACTCGGACGACACTCGGCGTTTAGGGTCATTTCCAAATTTTCGGCATCGAGTCAGCAGAGTGTTGATCTGGAAATTAAGGCATCGTTAGCCAGGCTCGGACTTGAGAGTCTCTATGGCTATCTTCTGCATCATGTCGCAGATTTACGTGATCACCCCGAACTCTGGGATCAACTGTCTTTAGCGAAGACAACTGGCCTTGTTGAAAAAATCGGATTTTCGCTCTATTCCCCTTCAGAATTACTAGAACTTCTGGATCTCGGTTTAAAGCCCGATCTTATTCAGATACCATTCAGTGTCTTTGACCGTCGGTTTGAAACCGTTTTTGAACGCTGTCGAAACGAAGAAATTGAAGTCCACTCTCGTTCCGCCTTTCTTCAGGGACTCGTCTTTTTGGAACCTGAGAGCCTCAGTCCTCATTTCCACAATGCCGCCCCCGTTCTTCGCAAGCTAAAAGTGCTTTCCCAAAAATCTGAAATTTCAATTGCTCATCTGTGTCTGGGCTTTTGCCTCCTCAATCCTTCGCTTCAGAGGGTTGTCATTGGGGTAGAGTCGAACACTAATTTGGAAGAAAATGCCATTGTCGAAAGCTTGCTTGATAGGGTTGAATTGATAATGCCTGATTTAGATGGCTTGGCAATCTCTGATGAATCCATTTTGCTCCCCACACTTTGGCCAAAATAGTCTGCTTTAAGAGGTAAACCGATTGGGTCCCACAATTGCTTTTGTCCAGGCTAGAATGGGATCGACAAGATTACCTGGAAAGGTCCTCATGGACCTGGGTGGAAAAACCGTATTAGAACGGGTTATTTCAAGGGTCCGCGCCGCGAAACTTGTCGATGAAGTTGTCGTGGCGACGACGCTCGACCGAAAAGACTTGCCTATTGTGGCATGGTGTGCAACCAACGGGATTCGGGTTTTTTGCGGCTCCGAAGATGATGTATTGGATCGATTTTATCAGGCTGCGAGGTTGATTCAACCCGAGGTTTTGCTTCGCATTACCGCTGATTGTCCCCTTATCGATCCAGAGATTATTGACCAAGTTGTGTCCCTCAGGCACAAGGACAATTTGGATTACGCTAACAATGTCGAGCATGAGACCTTTCCTGATGGTTTGGATGTCGAGGTTATGAAATGGGAAGCTCTTGAAAGAGCTTGGAAAGAAGCAACTCTTGGGTCAGAACGGGAACACGTAACACCGTATATACGAAACCACCCAGAGTTCTTTCGTTTGGAAGTGCTTGATCACGAACCAAGTCTCGCTGGCATGCGCTGGACTCTTGATCGGTCTGAGGACTTTCAGTTTTTGAAACAAGTTATCGCAGAATTGGGTGACGAAACCTGCACGCTGAAGGCCGTTTTAAGGCTTCTTCAAAAGAAACCAGAACTTTGTAAAATTAACGGTTCCATCGTAAGAAATGAAGGGTATTTCAAATCGCTGGCGAACGACAGTAGCCGCGTAAAGGAATAGGAGTGGGCAAAGGACAGGATCTCTACAAGAAGGCAAAGACCCTCATTCCGGGGGGGACTCAGCTTCTATCGAAGCGACCGGAACAGTTTCTGCCGGACCAATGGCCGGCGTACTATGCGAAGGCCAAGGGAAGTTATGTTTGGGACCTCGACGGCACAAAGTACGCCGATGTCTGTTATATGGGAATCGGCGCGTGTTCCCTGGGGTTCGCTGATCCTGACGTGAATCGAGCTGTCGAAAAAGCAATTCATCGTGGTACGATGACAACGCTTAATGCTCCCGAAGAAGTGGAGCTTGCCGAGCTCATGATCCAGCTTCATCCGTGGGCGGGAAAGGTCCGATACTCCCGAACCGGCGGTGAGGCCATGACGATCGCGCTGCGCATTGCACGGTCGAAAACAGGAAAGGGCTCTGTCGTCTTTAGTGGTTATCACGGATGGCATGACTGGTACTTGTCGGCCAATCTCGGTGACGATTCAGCGCTTGATGGACAGCTTCTTCCTGGGCTCGATCCGGCAGGTGTCCCACGAAGCTTGAAAGGAACATCGATTCCCCTCAATTACAACGATACGGCGGCCTTGAAGGCCATTCTTACTCAGAATCCCGACGTAGGCACGATCGTGCTGGAGTCTGTGAGAAATGACAGCCCGTCACCCGAGTTTGTCGAGACTGTCAACCAAGCTTCCGCCCGCGGTGTCGTTGTCATCATCGACGAAATTACCGCTGGGTTTCGCTTAAACCTTGGTGGGGCCCATTTGCATTTTGGGTTCAAACCGGACATTGCCGTGTTTGCCAAGAGCATCGGTAACGGATTTCCTATGGCCGTGATCCTGGGAAAGGCCGATGTCATGGACGCCGCCCAGGACACGTTTATTAGTTCAACGTATTGGACGGAGAGAATGGGACCTGCGGCCGCGATTGCGACGATCAAGAAAATGCAAAAGGTTTCGCTTCAGCAACAATTGGTCGAAACGGGCCATAAAGTGATGAACGGTTGGAAATCGGCGGCCCGGAGCGCTGGCTTAGACATCGAAGTCGGCGGCATCCCTCCACTAGCCCATTTTTCCTTTGCTTATGCTAAGCCGCTCGTGTACAAGACGCTCTTTACACAGGAAATGTTATCAAAAGGATACCTGGCCTCCACTTCCTTCTACGGTGCTCTTACTCACACCAAAAAACTAGTTGATCGTTATTTAGCTGATACGGAAACAATTTTCCGGATGATTAAAAAGGCACACGATAGCGGCAATGTCGAGTCGATGCTTCGAGGGCCAGTGTGCCATTCTGGTTTTAAGCGACTAAACTAACTTGATTTTGGAAATCGGCGAACGTTCATGAACATTGCTATTCTGACCGAGGCCCTCCCCGAAAGAGGATTGGGCCACGTTGTGCGTTGCGGTGCCATTGCAACCTCTTTCCTTAATGCCGGTCACAAGATTCAATTCATAGTGCGAGGCGGAAGGGCCTTTTCCCGCGAAATCCTGGATTCACGGATTACGGTTTGTCACCAAGAATGGATTAATGATTTCAAGCTTGTTGAAGTTCAGTTTGATATCGTTTTGGTTGATAGCTATGAAGTTGGCCGGGGAGATCTTCAAAAGCTCAGGGGTGAAACAAAGGTCCTTTCCTTCCTTACGGATTTTGAGAATAAGGGCTTCCCTGACAATACTGTAGTCTTTCGGTACTCCAGCTCTGTTTTTTTTGACTACACAGCGCTTCCCGAGTTCGTGGGCTCGTCCCTAGCCCCTGTAAGGCAAGCCTTTTTGCAAAAGGATCACCAACTAAGAGGCCGTCGGCACCGCCTGAAGTCCATTTTGGTTACCTTGGGTGCTGACGACTATCGGGGCCTCACTCAAGAAATTATCCAAACGATTCAGAAAAATGGCAGTTTTCGAATCACGCTGGTTGTCGTGAAAACGAATCCCTCGCTTGTGAAGTGGGCCAAAGAACATAGTGTTTCTTTAAGGATTAACCTTTCGGGCAAAGAACTGGCAAGGCAATTTAGGAAAACTGATTTGTGCATCACAACTGCAGGTTCCACAGCCTATGAGTTATGCAGTCTTGCTGTGCCCAGCATTCTACTTTTGGTCGTCGATAATCAAGTTCTCAACGGAAAGATATTCCATGAGTTTGGTGTCCCCATCTGTGATTTCCGGTCCCCGGAAAACAGAACTTTGTGTTTTGAAGAAGCATTTTTGAAGCTGTCCACGGCACAGAATCGAGTCGATTTAGCTGCGGCAATGTCACAGGGGACAGACGGGCGGGGCGCGGAACGAATCGCGGGAACCTGGCTGCGAATCCATGGATTAGCGACACAAGAACAAGTTGAAGTTTGCCCTGCTTGCGCGAATGATTCTTGGTGGATGTGGCAAATTAACAATCAACCAGATGTAAGACAAATGGCCTTCACCCAGAAGAGCATTCCGTGGTTGTCGCATAAGCAGTGGTTTAAGAAGCTTCTAAGGGACAGAAATCGGCGGGTGCTCGTTGCTACGATCAACAAGATTCCAGTAGGAGTTTTGAAGCTCGACAAACAAGAAGAAGATTATGTGATTTCGATTGCCGTATGGTACGAAGCCCGCGGAAAGCATGTCGGAACTCGCCTTATCGAAACGGCGAAAAGTCAGAACTTTGTTACAAGTAGACTCATTGCCCATGTGAAGCCAGAGAATGCGGCCTCAGCTCGAATGTTTGATCGTTTGGGGTTTTCGTTCAGCCCCCAATCCGCTGAGAACCCACGCCCCTTTGATGTGTATGTCTGGCGAAAGCTGAATCCAAATCACCACGCAGGAAATGAAAAAAATGAATGAGCAAAAATGTTTTGTGATTGCTGAGCTCTCAGCAAATCACGGCCATAAGCTTGAAAACGCACTTGCCACGGTGAGGGCTGCCAAAGAGGCTGGGGCTGACGCGATCAAGATCCAAACCTATACGGCAGACACGATCACTGTGGACTGTGATAATGAGCACTTTCAGATCCATCAAGGAACCCTTTGGGACGGCACAACGCTCTATAAACTTTATCAGGAAGCGTCTACGCCCTGGGAATGGCACGAAGCTATTCGCAACGAGGCCCACAAGGAAGGCTTGATATTCTTTTCAACTCCCTTTGACCC
>Ga0164241_10003492_pt1 | contig 15797 bp, 19 predicted proteins | sample OricomyardsoilBY_FD_108780 | JGI IMG/M metagenome (GOLD analysis project Ga0164241, IMG submission 108780) | Backyard soil microbial communities from Emeryville, California, USA - Original compost - Back yard soil (BY) | ecosystem: Environmental > Terrestrial > Soil > Unclassified | place: USA... | reverse complement strand
CAAATAACAGGTTTTGATAGTAAGATGATGTTTTTTACAGTTGAGGAAGCTATTTCAACAGGTCAGGAAGAGTAAATTGACTAGCTCCTAATTTAGAATGAGTTTTAATAATAAAATTTAAAACGTTATGAAAAATAATTGCATCCTTACTTTCCTTGTTGTTGTGCTATTGGTATTGCTTACTGTGAAAGCATTCTCTCAATCGACTATTGAGGTGACCATCACAAATATTAAAGAAGTAAAGGGATCTATTCGTGTAGGGCTAAGTAATGTCGCTGAAGAGTTTCCCAATAAACCTATCAAAGGTCAGGTGATAAAGACAACTGATAAAACGATGAAGGTGATTTTTGAAAATGTTAGTGCTGGCACTTATGCCATAAGTGTTATTCATGATGAGAACGAAAATGAAAAACTGGATACTGGCTTTATGGGTATACCCAAAGAAGGGTTCGGATTTTCGAATGATACCATGGGAACATTTGGACCTCCCAAGTTTAAGGAAGCCTCATTTATCACTCCAGCTACGAATGCCATATCCATTACCCTGAAGTATATGTAATCAGAAAATGTTTTTTCTGAACATTTCCAACGATTGCGGGTAAATCCATTGACTTTTTAACCAAGCTATCATTCTGATTTATTAGTTTGGCAGCTTGCTTTAATTCTAAAAGTCAAAATGATTAGTGTGAAAGATCTTTTCCCGTACGAGTTCGATAAAAAATATTCTAAACCTGCTGCTTACTTCTCGATGGAATTCGCCATCGACCAGCCGCTAAAAATTTATAGTGGAGGTCTGGGCTTCCTGGCCGGTTCGCATCTGCGAAGCGCCTATGAATTGAAACAAAACCTGATTGGCGTGGGTATCTTATGGAAAAAAGGTTACTACGACCAGGAGCGCAATCAGGATCAAACGTTAAAAGTAAGTTTTCGTGATAAGGATTATTCATTTCTGACGGACACAGGTATCTTATTTCCGATTCTCATTCATGGAGCAAAAGTCTTTGTAAAAGCATATTTATTAAAACCGGAAGTGTTCAATACGGTTCCATTGTTTCTATTAAGCACAGATATTCCGGAGAATGATTACCTCGCGCAGACGATCAGTCATCGGTTATACGATCCCAACGAAACAACTCGTATTGCACAATCTGTTCTGTTAGGCATTGGCGGAGCCAAGCTGATTGATATCCTCGAAAGAGAAACGGAAATCTATCACATGAACGAAGGTCATGCTTTGCCCATGTGTTTTTATTTGTTGGATAAATACAAGAACCTTGACGAAGTAAAGAAACGCGTAGTGTTCACTACACATACACCGGAGAAGGCAGGTAATGAAGAACACAGCGTACCGTTGTTGAATAGTATGAGTTTCTTCAACGGACTTACTGTAAAGGAAGTAGAAGAATATGTGGCTCCATTTGAAAATGGTATGCTCAACTATACGCTTACGGCATTACGTATGGCCAAGAAAGCCAATGGTGTTTCACAATTGCACGGTGAAGTGTCGCGCCAGATGTGGAACGGATACAATGGCATTTGTGAGATTACAGCCATTACCAATGCACAAAACAAAACGTATTGGTTGGATACAGAAATGGAGAGTGCGCTCCAGAAGAATTACAATGAAAGCTTAATTAGTCGCAAGAAAGAACTAAAGTTCAAGCTCTTCCGTACGGTAGCTAACCAAACCGGGAAGTTGTTTAGTGAAAATGTATTGACGGTTGTGTGGGCCCGAAGATTTGCCGGATACAAACGCGCCAATCTTTTGCTTTATGATTACGATCGCTTTTTGAGAATTGCACAGAATACTAAATATCCGATTCAGATCATTTGGGGCGGCAAACCTTACCCGGAAGATTTCAGTGCCATTAATATGTTCAATGAAATTTACTGGAAGACGAAAGAGTTGCCCAATGTGACGGTAGTAACCGGATACGAATTGTGGATGTCGGGACATTTGAAGAAAGGCTCTGACGTTTGGTTGAATAATCCAAGACTGTATCGGGAAGCATCCGGAACTTCTGGCATGACCGCAGCAATGAATGGATCGGTTAATCTTTCCATTGCTGATGGATGGGTACCCGAATTTTCCAAGCATGGAAAGAATGCCTTTGTTATTCCAACGGCAAACGATTCTCTTTCACAGGAAGAGAAGGATAAGATTGAAGCGAATAACCTGCTCGACTTATTAGAGAATGAAATCATACCAATGTATTATGATGCCCCTGATCAGTGGTTGAAAATTGTGAAGACAAGTATGAAAGATGTTCTTCCCTTTTTTGATTCCGGAAGAATGGTTGACGAATACTACAACAAGCTATACAACAGTTAAGCAACGAGCTCTCCAATAGGTAGGCCGGATTGCAGGCGCTGTTGCTCATATAAATTAGGAAGCTGGAGAAAGAATTTTGTGCCTGTTTTTTCTTCGGACTCTACGGTAACGAGGCCATTCATTTTTTGGATGGCCTCTTTAAATATAAACAAGCCCAATCCGGAACCTTTGGATTTAAAGTTGGCCCGATAGAACATGTCGAATATTTTATTGAGATGTTCTTTTTCTATGCCCAATCCATTATCTACGAATTCTACTATGGTTTCTTTCAGAGTAATATGGATGCGTATTTGGATGTATTTTTCTTTCTTTTCCGGATCGCAGTAACGAATGGCATTGGAGATTAAATTATTAAACAGGATGTGAATCCGGTTTCGGTCGGAATAGAAGGGCACGTCTTCACGAATGTTGATGTACTTTTCTATTTCAGAAGCCCCCTCCACGAATTCATGATTCTGGAAAATCTCCAAAATAATTTTCTTCAAATCCAGTTTTTCAGGAGCGATCTCCAGCTTTTTATTCTTTGCGTAATTCACAATTTGCGCAATGAAATCTTCCTGCCGCTGAATGCTACCCTGCATCATCTCCAGGTAAGGCAATATTTCTTCTTGTTTATTTTCAAGTCGCATGAGTCTTATTATTCCCAATAACGAAGTGAGCGGAGAACGGAGGTCATGCGCAGTACTATATAGAAAGCTATCGAGTTCCTGATTGAGTTTACTTAATTCTTTATTGCGTGTGGTTAACATTTTAGACTTGTCTTCAATCTCACGCATTTGCTCATTGGTTTGATCCATCAGCTTTACAAATGAGCTCGTCAATGTATTTATTTCTTCTGCTGCATTAGTTAAGTTCACCTCTACCTTTTTTGGACTGCCTGTCACTGAATTCATCCATTTGGAGAGTTTCGCAATAGGTTCTGATAATTTTTTAGATATCCAGAAACTCGAGATTAACGAGAAAACAATTGCCCCACTAATCATTAGGATATAAAAGATTCGTGCATTGCGTTGAATCGAGTTATATTGATCACCGGAATATTGGGACAACGTAAAAAAATGATTGCTCAATTGAGTGGTAAGCAAATTGAGTTCTGTACGCAATCCATCAAGACTACTTAGTCCGATTTGTTTTTCGATCGTAGCACGTTCATTAAAATAGAGCTTGTATTGCCGTATGTGAAAAAGTGCTTCGCGATAGCGGGCGGAATCTTTTGTGAAACGGATAAGCATTTCATTGCTGATTTCATTAAACTTAGCCAGGTAAGCAGTATCATGACGGAGGAGGAAATCCTTTTCATGTCTTCGCAGGGATAGTACATCAATGAGGTCCACATTCATTTCCGGAAGTTCAAGCGCGTGTGCGTGCTTCCGGGTTTCTCCCTCCAGTCCGAAGTTTTTAAATCCTCTTTTAAAAACAAGTGATTCAAGCTGCGCGAACTTATTGTTATATAGATGAAAGAGACTGTCTATTTCTTTTAGATTGGCGTTAAACGGGTAATTGTCTTTTTCGCTATTCCTTTTCGTTTCATTTAATCCGCTGTTTATAAGGAGCAAGAGACTGTCTCTCTTTTCAAGCAAAGAGCTTTGATGATCCCGAAAATAATTCTCGTTAAGGGTTTCGAAATTAAAAAAATCGTTATCTATCTTAATAAGATTGAGCGTGAAGACCTGTAGCTGATTAATGTGACCATGAATACCGGCCACCCTGCTTGTGGTATCCATGGACGAAATAGAAACGAGGCCAATGACCAGGATTAAAAAGGTAAGAAATAAAAAACCGGAGAGCATCCGGTAGCGGATCGAATTAAGTTCGAAGAACCTGAGCATAGAGTGATAAATTCCAAAGGTAGCGGCAGGTTAACGAACGCTTCTACTTTGTCTGTTAACAAATTATTAATCTGATAAAGGGTTACTTGAGGTTCTGCAGATCGCGGATGAGAATTTTTCTACGATCAAAATTGATCAGGTTCTGTTCTTTCAGTTCATTCAAGATCGTGGTCACTGTTTGCCGGGACGTTCCCGTAAGTGCTGCAATATCTTTATGAGTGAGTTTGGTTTGAATCATTGTTTCATAACCAACTTTTTTCCCTTTCCATGATGCGGTATCTTTTAAAAATTCAATGATACGCGTACGTGCATCTTTGAATACCAAAAGTTCCAGTTTCCTCTCCAGCTTCATCAAACGAAGGCCAACCAGTTTAAGAAGCTTAAAACTTAGTTCCCGGTTGTCAAACATCAGCTCTTTAAGATCTTCGATGCTTAATGGACAAACAGTAGTATTGTTATCCATCGACTGAGCAAAATCTCTTCGCTTTTCTTCTCCGGCAAGAGCCAGTTCACCAAAAATTTCACCGGTAGTAAGTATTGCAGAGATAATTTCCTTTCCATCATCTGAATAATGACCAATACGTACATGTCCTTCTGCAATCATGTAGATGTATGAGGCAGGCTCGTCCGGAAAGTAAATGAACTGGTCTTTCTTATAATAATGAAAGGAATGCCTTTCAGCCATCGTCTTTACCTTGTGCGGGCAGAGCACATCGTAAAGATTTGTGCTTTCAAAGTACCAAAGGGCTGACTCCTGGCTCATATAAATTTTGTATAAAGGTAATCTGGCTTTAAGTTAGCGGAAAATTTCCCTGGTAATTAAATTTGTGAGCAACCTTGTCTTATCCGAAATATGGATTTATCCTGTCAAATCACTGGGTGGGATACGTTTGCGTTCTGCTAAAGTCATGGAAAAGGGACTGAAATATGACAGACGTTGGATGCTCATTGACGAGAAGAACCAGTTTATGACACAGAGAGTTCATCATCAGATGGCACTTTTCAAGCCATCTATTGATGAAGAGCGATTAACGATCAGGTTTAAGCAGGACGCAATCGTAATTCCGTTTTATCATCCATTGATTGATGTTCCTTTGGAATCAACTATCTGGGATGATACCGTTACCACATTTGAAGTACACAATGAGTATAGCAAATGGTTTTCCGATCGGTTAGGGATTAACTGCAAATTGGTTGCTTTTCCTGAATCAAATTCACGGCCTATTGATGTGCGCTATCGAATCAATGATGCACACGTAAGTTTAGCGGATGCTTATCCATTTCTGATAATTGGGCAATCATCCTTGGATGATTTGAATTCCAGGTTAACTGAATCAGTACCAATGAACCGCTTTCGCCCCAACCTTGTTTTTACCGGAGGCCAGCCTTACGAAGAAGATGGATGGAAGAATTTTATGATTGGAAATAATCGCTTTGTAGGGGTGAAGAATTGTGCCCGCTGCGCATTGCCTACGGTGAACCAGGATACAGCAGAAAAGGGACGAGAACCTTTACTTACACTTTCAAAATACAGACGCCAGGGAGAAAAAATTCTCTTTGGTCAAAATATTATCGCAACTGATCATTATGAAATTCATGAAAGAGACACGATTACTTTGCACTAGCCTTTGGCTATTATCGGTTACTGTTTTTATTTTTTCCTGTAAACCAAAAACTGAAACACTTCCGATTTTTGGACAGCGTGAGGTGAATGGTTCGGATACAGTCTATCATAAGATTGCTAATTTTCAATTTGTCGATCAGGACAGCGCTTTGATCACCAATGCTGATTTCAAGGACAAGATTTACGTGGCTGATTTCTTCTTTACTTCGTGCCGCACCATTTGCCCGATCATGAAAACACAAATGCTTCGCGTGTATGAGGCCACGAAGGACATGCCAGATGTATTAATCTTGTCACATACAATCGATCCGGAATACGATACGGTTGCTTTACTTCATGATTTTGCAGAACGCCTAGGTGTGGAAAGCAAGCGCTGGCATTTCGTAACTGGCGTGAAAGATTCCATTTATAAAATCGCCCAGACCAGCTACTTTGCTACGGCCATGGAAGACAAATCAGAGCCAGATGGATTTATTCATAGCGGAGCTTTCCTTTTGATTGATCAGAAAGGAAGGATTCGCGGTAAGTATGATGGAACGAAAGAAGAAGATGTGAATCGGTTGGTGGGAGACATCAAGTTATTAAGAACTGAGAATGAGCTGTAGGAAAATAGGCATCGGGCAATGGGCAATGGGCAAAATTGCCAGACTTTATTGCCTACTGATTACTGCCTACTGCCTGCTCATTTCATGTTCCAACGATCCAAAATTCAATCAATACTACGTGCAGGGTGAACAACTGTATGTGAAGAACTGCAGCAATTGCCATCAAAAGAATGGTAAGGGTTTAGGATTAGTTTATCCACCTGTTGATCAATCCGATTATCTCGATAAAAATTTTGAAGCGGTGCTTTGCTTAATGAAATTCGGAACGAAGGGTGAATTGGTGGTGAATGGAAAGGCATTCAATAAACCAATGCCGGGCATCCCCACACTAACTGATCTTGAGATAGCAGAGATTGCCACTTACTTGTATAATAATTGGGAGCGCAAGCGTGGACTGGTAGATGTAAAGGAAGTTACTCCTTTAATTGAAAAATGTAATCGTTGAGTTTTTACTCCGGGCGATGTCTTGGTGATTCACCAAAGTACTTATGATTTAACTTTCGGTATTCAGCCCATCAGCAACCTTTATTTTTTGACCATAGATTAATGCCCTTCTTTAGGTGGCTATCTTTGATGAGCATTGTTGATGGCATTACTTTCCATTTCACTGAAGAGGGGATAAAAATCAGTGGCTCTTTTTCAAATTGCTTCATTTTTTCCTCCATCACCTTCGTGTGAGCTTCATTTCTGCCCATTAGTTCTTCTGCTAATTTCATTTGTTCTTCACTTACGCGAATAGCTTCCATTGCATGAATCTGTGCTAATTCAGCTTCATGCAGTGCTTCGGCAGGAATAGAAGGTACAGGTGCAATATGCGCCACATCAAAAGCCATTTGTTGATTCATCTTTGCAACTTTTGCCTGAACTTCTGCCATGACCTTTTCCATTTCTGCCTGGTTCTTAATATTGAAGTCACTTTTAAGTATGGCTTCAAATTCACTCATGAGCTCATCGTCCAGTATAATGTTGTAATGTGTTAATTCTGGGAGCGTATCGATATTGAAGTTAAATGAAGAAGGAAATGGCACAACAGGAGAAGGAACCATATCAAATTTCATGTTCTGTAGTGGAGCCATCATCGAATGAATGTCACCGATTTCAGGTATTTCAATAAGGTTTGCCAGATCAGCTACTTCAGGTGTATCGGGAGCATTTGGCATGTCGAACCCAAAATCAAATTCACCTTCGTCACCAATAAATGTTTCGATCACTTCTTCGTGTGGCTTTCCGTTGGCATCGTAAGTGATTACTGACTTGCGTGAATAAGTTGTTGTAGTGGGATTCTTGGTTGTATCACCATTCACAGATGCTTTCAATACAGATGTGTCGCGCGCACCAACTTCTTTGGGATTGATAGATAGCCACGAAGCAAACACCAATCCTAATACCAATAACACTACAGGAATGAATTTCTCTTTCCCTTTTTGATTTTTCGCAGAGCGTTCCATAATTCTTTTGATTCGGTTTAACAACTGATTTTTATTTCCGGTCAGTGCAAGTGCAAGACCTGTGTTTTGTAAACGTGATACTTCCAGCTCATAAAGAGTGGTTGCATACAGTTTGGGATCATATCCTTCGCGGAGTACAGCATCATCACAGCAATTCTCTCTTTCATTTCGTATCCAGGCGGATAGAATCCACACAAAAGGATTGAAGAAGAAAATAGTTTCACCTAACGATTGAATGAAGTTGATAAGATAATCATGACGCCTGATGTGTTCCAGTTCATGAATTAAAATAACTTCCACTTGTTGCGTACTTAAACCAGCCATTAATCCTATTGGCATCAGAATGACAGGCTTTAGATACCCTATGGCCATAGGAGTTTGTATCCGAACTGATTCGTAAAGCTGAACCACACGGTTGATGCCTAACTTATTGGATAAATTCTTTAAGATGTTGTTCCATTTTTCATCGACTGGCAGGGCATGAACACGCAAGTATTTTAAATAAGCAACGCCTGCAGCAAATCGTAAAGAGAAAAGAAATGTTCCAACTATCCAGCCAAAAACTATCCAATGTTGATTAGCCTGGAGATAGTTGGTAATGGATAGCAAATATGAAATAGGTTGAACGGTTGGCATTGAACTTTGAACTGTAAAAGCAGGTAAGGGACTAACAGATAAAATTTCCTTTGCCGGTTCCGATAGAATAAAAAAGGTAGCAAAGGCTGAAGCAAATAAAAAGAAGAAAGCTCCGGTTTTAATAAAGTATTTGACATAAGAACTTTTGATTACAAAAATTTTTAAAATCAATGTAGTAAGCAAAGTAATTAATAGTCCCTGCCATAGAGAATGCAGCAATGTCATGCTTAAAGCAGATGTCCACGATGTATTGAATGCGTTCATTTTGTACCTCCTTCCAGTTGATCCAGATAACTACGTATTTCTTTCAGTTCTTCTTTGCTTGACTTACCGTTGCCCAATGCGCTCATCACCATTTGAGAAGCGGAGCCCTGGAACACGGTATGGATCATCTTATCTAATAATTGAGTTTTTGTATTCTCGGGCGAACCCACTGCTTTATACAGATGCAATTTGCCGTTCTTTTGGCGTGTCACTAATCCTTTTTCATTCATGATCTGCATAATTTTCAGGATCGTGGTGTAACCATTGGTTGTTTCTCCACCTAAACCTTCATGTACCTCCTTCACACTCACTTCTTTTTTCTTCCAGAGTATATGAAGTATCTCCATTTCTTTATCAGTAGGCTTGATTGTTTCTTTCATGAGTTAATAATAGTTTTTAGTTGTGTCATTCCTGCCTGTCCGGTAGGCAGGGAATACGCCAGGCATATTTGTGACTTTCCTGAACGCATTCCACAGTGTGGCTATTTCATTTACGAATGTTTTCGTATCAAATTAAGTAAGGCCAATTCACATGTGCAAGAGTTAATACGAAAAACTTCGTATATGGGTTTAAAACCATGAAATTTTTATTTCTAGCGCATTTTCTATTACTTTCAACCGGACTTTATGAAACGCCCTAATTACCGCAAAGTTCTTCTCACGATTGTTGGTATCGTAGTTACTTATACGGCACTGGTAATCATTTTATTAAGGGCAGAAGTAAATGCACCCGGATCCAAAATCGTCAACGTTCGCGATGCTATTTGGTACTTGCTGGAGACCCTGACTACTGTTGGTTACGGAGATAAGCTTCCCGTCACCGATGAGGGTACAATCATCGGTTTCATATTCCTTATTTCCAGCTTGGGTGTATATGGTTTTATCATCGGACAGTTCGCTAATTTTATGAGCACATTGAAAGAGCAAAAAGAATTGGGCCTTAATGGCACCACTTTTAAAAATCACGTAGTGATCGTTGGCTGGAATGATTTCAGCCAGGCTGTGATCAGTCATTTGATTGGTGCAGGTCGCCAGGTTGCCATAATTACCAAAGACCGGCCCAGCGTAGATATTATTCGCGAATACTACTCGCACGACCAGGTGTACATACTTTATTCTGATTACAACAATTTTGAATTGCTGGAGAAATCCAATTTAAAACAGGCTTCCATCATCTTTATTAACCTGAATGACGATACCGAAAAACTGGTGTATGTCATCAACATGAAGAAGCACTTCGAGGGTCTTAATTATGTCGTAAGCCTTGATAACGGAAACCTGAAAAATACTTTTGAAAGTGCAGGAGTAACCTACGCTATCTCGAAAAATGAGATTTCATCCAAACTCTTGGCCAGTTATATCTACGAACCAGATGTGGCTCGCTTCAGCGAGGAGATTATTGCCTTCGCCCATGAGGAGCAAGATTATGATATGAAGCAATTCAGAATCACAGGCCACAATCCATTGATTGGAATGTTTTACGAAAAGGTCTTCTTTGATCTGAAAAAGCAATGCAATGTGGTTTTGATCGGCCTGGTAAAAATCGAGAACGGCAAACGAAAGATGTACCGCAATCCGGAAGGCAGTATGAAAGTAGAGGACGGTGACTATCTCATCATGCTGATGGATGGTAAAGGCCGGGATCGTTTAAAGAAAGTATTTCACATTGAAGAAGGTTTGTCAATATGATCTGGATCAAGCGCCTCCCGCATTTTTTATTGTCATTGATGTTTCTTGCCTTTGCGTTGTTGCAAATCAATGATCCTGATCCGTTGTTGTGGATTTTAATTTATTTGGCGATGGCGGTCTTGTGTGGATTGGCCGCTTTCAATAAATTTTATATTAAAATCATGATTGCCCTTGCTGTAGGCTACCTGGCATACATGGGCATCTTATTTCCCGGAGCAATGGAATGGTATCACTCGCCCGACCGGTCGTTACTTTTCGATGACATTGCCAAGATGCAATATCCGTTCATTGAAGAGAGCCGCGAGTTTCTTGGATTGCTGATTTGTGAATTGGTATTAGGAGTTTATATTTTAATTTCAAATCAAACTTTGATTAAGCATTAGCCAATTCTTTAGTGTCAACAAAACACTCTAAAATCTTTTAGCTTTCAAATGATTTACAGATATTAGTATAATCTGTAGTGCTAATGTAATAGGGCTTTATGATGCAAAGAGCTAAGCGAAAAGATATCGATTATATTTTAGGATATCATACTCAGGAATTTCGAAGTGCACAACAACCTTTAACTTCTCCTATTGAATGTAGGTCTCACGAAGCATGGCTTGGATTCGGATATTATTTTTGGACTGAAGAGGAGTTTGCTCATTATTGGGGAAAGGACTCAAAAACCAAAACTGGGCAATATGACATTTACACTGCCTATATTGGTGAGGACAATCTATTGAATTCGAGTTTTAATGAAGAAGGCTATTATTTTTTCAAGGACAGCATAGAGAAAGCTATAGCTAAATTTAAAAAAGAAGGAAAAAGGATATCATTAGAAGCAGTTCATAGATTTTTAGTAGATGAATTCTGGCCGCACACGGAGTTGCAGGCATCATTTATGATGACTTACCTAAAAAAGTAGATTTTTCGGGGAGAACTTACAGTGTGATACCTCCGTTATTCTATAAGAAGAGGGTACAAATTGTAGTTTTTAATCTTAAAAACAATTATTAATTTTGACCTCCATTTAGAGGCACAATATTGTTAATATGCTGAATTATAAGGAATTAAGTAAGAAATTAGATTCTTTTCTTGAAAGTAAAACTAAAGAGGATCTGGAAAAATGGCTCGAAATGGATCGAGAGAGGATGTCTTTTACCTTTAAGAATAAGGTTCCTCAAGTTTTTACGAATAAACATTGTGGGGTTATAACACCTCAAATAAATAAAAACCTGCAATTTCAAGCAGGTTTTTTTATTTTTATGAATGTCCAAAAGCAAGCCTTAAATGCAAACCGCTGAACAACAAATATTAATTGGGTTTAATGAATTTAAGGTTACTAAACTTGAGATGAATATTTCTGGTCCTAACAACGGTAATGAATTGAATGTTACTCTAGGCTTCGATCCGATTTTCTTCAAGGATGAAAATAGAAAGAAAGAGTTTGCTCTAGATTTTCTTATTAAGCTAAATAATTTAGAAAACACTCTATTGATTGAAGTCAAGGCACTAGCATACTTTAGAACAAGCATTGAGATAACTGAAGAATTTAAGTTGTCAGATTGGCCAATAGTAAACGCTCCAGCAATTGCATTTCCTTACCTAAGGGCGTTTATTTCTACGGTTAGTTTAAATGCTGGTATTAATCCTGTCATATTGCCTGCTTTCAATTTTACCAAATTGAATCCTTCATTATCTAAAGAGAATCAAGTTGAGTAGAGGGATTTACTTTCTTCTTACTGAACAACCCACTGCTCTGTTATTAGCTGTTTCTATCTTTTGCCCTGCCAATAATTTATCGATGGCATCTTTCAGATAATTTTGTTTTACATCGTTTGCCACTTGCGGATTATCATCAATGGCTCCGCTGTATGCCAAAACATATTTGCCTCCGGCATTTTTTAATAGAAATGCTTCCGGACTTTTCTTTGCGCTTAAACATTCCATCGCAGTCTGATCTTTGTCTGCCAGATAAGGAACACCCAATGCCCACGCATCGTACTTTGTCTTCATTTTATCTGCTGCTTCATTTGGTTCGATGTATGAATTCACCAAAAGAAATTGAATTTTGCCTTTGTAAGCATTAATCAATGACTTTATACGACCGGTGTAATAACCATCATAGGCACAATCATTACTGGTGAAAAGAACGACCAGTCCGGAGCAAGATTGAAAACTTTCTAAAGATACAGTTGTATTATCACCCACATTTAAAAGTGAAAAATTCTGAACGGGTTGTTGTGCAAAAGCACTCAGACCAATACCAATCAGGGCTATTAAAAATATCTTTTTCATGATTAATCAAATTTAGTATAAACCATCACGTATTCCGACTCGATAATATAAGCCAGTGAGACATTGCTTTTGAAATCGTTCACATGGATTGCTCCCTTTAATGAACCACTGTTTTGCAGTTGGAAAGGTGTAAGGCTAAGCTGATTTTCAAAATGCAGTCCACGCTTACCATAAATTTTATACATCGCTTCTTTGGCACACCAATACACGCAATGTTTAATCACATCTCCTCCCGCATCTTTTAATTCTACAGACGAAAGAACACGATGAGCAATTTTTAAAAGTTTATCCTTTGGTTGCTCTAAATCAATTCCAACCGATTCTGATTTGTGAATTTGAATTGCAACATAGGGATATGAATGTGAAATAGAGATATGGTGATCATGCTCCTTCAAAAACGGTTTTCCGAATTCGTCTTTGCGTAACCCCTGATATTCCAATCCTTCTTTTTCCAGTAAAGCTTTAATCAATGCCCGTCCGCTTAGCCATTCTAACCGCTTCAATGGACTTACAATTTCTTCCGGACAGGTTTCCATGGCAATGAAGGTGAGCTCCTGCTCATTTTCTGAAATGAACCAAAGTGCCCAGGTGCTGTCATTTCCCACTTTATTCATTTTCAGCAAAGGCATTGGTTTATCGGGTTTAGAGGCCCAATTTTGTCAAAATTTTTGACTTACTTCTACCGTGCCGTTTGGCGTGACTTTAAAATCAGGATGTCCAACATACAAGTACACAAAATCCATACCCTTTCCGGACATCGCGATGCAGTTTATACGCTGCAACCTTCCAGCGACTCGTCAAAGATTTTTTCCGCAGCGGGAGATGGAATGGTTGTTCTCTGGGATCTTAATCACCCGGAAGAAGGGGAACTGATTGCAAAATTGCCCAATTCGATCTACGCTTTACATCATTTGCCCAAGGATGATCTTTTGGTTGTCGGTCATAATTATGATGGCATTCATTTGATCGACTGGAAGAACAAAAAGGAGTTGGCTTCATTGCAAACGGGGTCTGCAGCTATATTCGATATTCAATCTCATGGGACTGATTTGCTAATTGCTTCAGGCGATGGTTTATTAACTATTGTTGACCGGGAAGGCTGGACAATCAGGAAGAAATTGCTTGGCTCTGAAAAAAGTGCCCGTGCCATTGCCATTAATCCCTTTACCGGGGAAGTGGCCGTTGGCTATAGCGATAACTGGATTCGCGTTTTTGATCTGGACAGTTATCAGCTCAAACGAGAGTGGGAGGCACATTCTAACTCTGTTTTCACACTTGTGTATAGTCCGGATTATAAATTGCTCGTCAGTGGATCGAGAGATGCTCGGCTAAAATCCTGGGAAGTAGGCCAAAACTATGCCTTGAAAACCGAGGTGGCAGCCCACCTTTATGCAATCAATAACCTCGATTTTAGTCCGGATGGGAAACATTTTGTAACTTGTAGCCTTGATAAGTCGGTTAAAGTTTGGGATGCGGAGGAGTTTAAGTTGCTGAAGGTGATCGACAAGGCCCGGCATGCGGGACACGGCACTTCGGTCAATAAATTGCTCTGGACTTCGTTCAATAATCAACTGATCAGTGCGAGCGATGATCGCACCCTTTCGGTTTGGCACATTATTTTTTAAACTGGTAGTTTCATTTTTTACAGTTTTACATTTTTTAAACTTAAAAACAATCGGGTATGAAAGTTACACCACTGGAAATTCGGCAGAAGACCTTCGAACGCACACTTCGTGGCTATGACAAAGACGAAGTCAATGCGTTTTTGATTTCTCTTTCGCAGGAATGGGAACGCATGCAGGACGAGATGAAGGAACTTCGTGTAAAACAAGAACTCGCAGATAAAGAAGTGTCGAAACTTCGTGAAGTAGAAAGTTCGCTTTACAAAACACTGAAGACGGCCGAAGATACTGGTGCTAACGTGATTGGCCAGGCGAATAAATCTGCCGAGCTAATGCTGAGAGAAGCTCAGTTGAAATCTGAATCGTTATTGAACGAATCAAAAGCCAAAGCTAAAAATACCATTGAGGAAGCTGATGCCGCTTCACGCGAGATGCTTGGCGAAATGGAAGACCGCATTAAAGCTTTGACCGAACAATACAAGACATTTGAATTACATCGCGATAATTTATTATCTGATTTGAAGCGCCTTGCTGCGGAGACCATTGATCGCGTAGAACGTGCTGCACGTGTGAATAAATCATTTGACATTGAACAACATGTTGCTTCGGCAAAACGTGAAGCGAAAAAAGCAGTATTTCCTAATTCAGATTTTGAAGAGGTGAAGAGAGTGGTTAATGCTGCTCCTGCTTCAGAGCCAGTAATGGTAGTTGAGACAAAAGTGACAGAAACCAAGGTAGAATTGTCTGAGATTAAAGTATCGCCAGTAGCGAGTGACGACAAATTTCAGAAATCTTTCTTTGACGAATTCCAATAGTAGTTATCAGTTAGAAGTTCAAACGTATTTCGACCTTACTGATAACGGATAACCAATAAATTTTAATCTGACAACATGGGAAGAGTTGCACTCGAGGGCCTGGAGTTTCATGCCTATCATGGCTATTATCCCCATGAGCGATCATCCGGCAATAAGTTTGAAGTTGATATTTATGTAGACACTTCTTTTTCTCCTTCAGCTTTCGATGATGACCTTACAGGCACATTGGATTATGAGCAACTTTATAAAGTAGTGAAGGAAGAGATGGAGAAGCCTTCCAAACTTTTGGAAACGGTTTGCCATGCGATCGCAGAACGCACGTTAAAAACTTTTCCTGAATCAATAGCCGTGGAGGTAAAACTTTCCAAATTCAATCCTCCTATAGGTGGAGTTTGCCGAAAAGCTTCAGTGAGCATTCAGCGTAAGCGTTGATTATTCTTTGACTGTTTCTGTCTGTTCCGTAAACATAAACCCTCTTGCATCGGCTCCTTCATAAAAGTCGACCTGCTTACCAATGACATACATGATGTGTTTTTCCTGAGTTCCTCGCTGGGACACCCACCGTTCTAGTTAAATGTTGAATAATTTGAGTAGGTTTTGTTGTTCGATGGTTGGCAAGTATAGTCTCGCCTCTTTCTGGTTTGAATATGGGGT
>Ga0164241_10003491_pt1 | contig 15803 bp, 18 predicted proteins | sample OricomyardsoilBY_FD_108780 | JGI IMG/M metagenome (GOLD analysis project Ga0164241, IMG submission 108780) | Backyard soil microbial communities from Emeryville, California, USA - Original compost - Back yard soil (BY) | ecosystem: Environmental > Terrestrial > Soil > Unclassified | place: USA... | reverse complement strand
CTACCTAGCCGCCGACGGTGGACCGGGCGGGAAGCCCTACGTGCTGCTCCGCGACGCGCTCGAGGGCTCCGAGCTGTACGCGTTGGTGAAGGTAGCTCTGCGGTCGCGCGAGAGCCTCGGCCTGCTCCGGACGTTCGACGACATCCTCGTGCTGCAGGTGATGCTGTGGCCGGACGAGGTGCGCGACTCGTCGTTCGCGGCGCCGGCCGAGGACGTGGAGATCCGGTCCCAGGAGAAGGCGATGGCGGCGTCGTACATCGACACGCTGCGGGGCGAGTTCGACCCCGACCAGTACCACGACGAGTACCGGGCCGCGCTGGAGCAGGTGGTCGAGGCGAAGGCGGCGGGTGTCCCGTTGCCGGAGACCGAGGAGGAAGAGACCGAAGGCGCCGAGGTCGTCGACCTGGTCGCCGCCCTGCGTGCCTCGGTCGAAGCCGCCAAGGCGCGTCGTGCCGGCGGCGGTGAGGCGGAGGCCGAGAAGAAGGCGCCGGCGAAGAAGGCCGCCGCCAAGAAGGCACCGGCCAAGAAAGCCGCGGCCAAGAAGGTTCCGGCGAAGAAGGCCGCCAAGAAGACCGCGAAGAAGTCCGCATGACCGAGCAGCCACCGGTGCCGCCGCCGACCGTGACGGAGATCCCGAAGGACGCCTCCGAGATCCCGGCCGATCCGACCGCCGCGCCGGTCCTGCCCGGCGCGTACCTGCTCGAGCTCGTGCCGGTCCCGGTGACGGATGTCGACAGGGCCCTGCGGTTCTACTCCGAGCAGGCCGGCTTCCATCTCGACGTGGACGTGTCCCCGGCGGACGGCGTCCGCGTCGTCCAGCTGACGCCGCCGGGCTCGTTCTGCTCGATCACGCTGACCACCGGTCTGCCGCAGCTCGACATGCCGGCCGGTACGCTGCGCGGTCTGCACCTGGTGGTGAAGGACATCGAGGCCGCGCGGCAGGAGCTCATCGGCCGCGGGGTCGAGGTCAGCGAGACCGAGGACCTCGGCGGTGTCTTCTACGCCTGGTTCCAGGACCCCGACGGCAACACCTGGGCCCTCCAGCACATGCCCTGGCGTCCCTGAGACCGGGCCTCAGCGGCCGAGCGGACGCCGCCGGGCGAGGATCGTCCGGCGGCGGATGCGCCAACCGTACGGGGTACGCACCACGACGTCCTGATAGGTGACGCTGCCGCAGGAGCCGTCGGCCATCACCCCGATGCCCTTGGACCGTGCGGTCACCTCGTCCGGTCCGTCCGCGGTCAGGACGATGTTGGTCACGTGGTGGCCGACGGCGTTCTTGTCGCCGAGCGCGTTGGTGGCCTCGCGCAGCGCCGCCATCCCGACGATCACGCCTCCGCCCAGGTCCGAGACGTCGTACGCGATGTCCGGCGTGAACAACTCGGCCGCGTCCTCACCCGCGTCGACCAGGTGCCCGTGCAGCGAGATCAGCTCGGTGATCGCGATCCGGTCGTCGAGATTCATCGGTGCTCCTTACTGGGGATGTCCCCGGTTCAGGTCTCGGCTAGTGTAACCAGGGATGTCCCCACTTAGGCCACTGCGGGCCGATGCCCAGCGCAACCGCGACCACCTCGTCACCACCGCGCGGGCGGTCTTCGCCGAGGCCGGCACGCAGGCGCCGCTCGACGAGATCGCCCGGCGGGCCCGGATCGGCAACGCCACGCTGTACCGGCACTTCCCGACCCGCGACGACCTGATCGTCGCCGTGTACGCCGAGGAGGTCGCCGAACTGTGCTCGGTCGGCGACGACGCGGACCTGTTCGACTGGCTGGAGCGGTTCGTCCGGCACGTGGCCGAGAAGGGCGACCTGGCCCGGCGGCTGGAGCCCTCGGCCCGGCGATCCGGCCTCCACGACGAGTGGCACGCGACGATGGTGGCGACCGCGGGCCGGCTGGTCGACGCCGCCCAGCGGGCCGGATCGGTGGGGCCGGAGGTGGACCCGCTCGACCTGCTCGTGCTGGTGTCCGGAATGGCCACAGCGGAGCCGGCGCGGGTGAAACGTATGCTACAAATGGTCCGCCGCGGGGTGGGGGTCTACTGAGCGGACCAGTTGGGTTCGTGGTCCCCAGGTTCGGCATGGCACCATGCTCGTGTCACCTGGATGCGCAGTGCCGGCCACCCACACCGGCGCAGCAGCAGGATCCACCACACGAGCGAGGAGCCACGCACGATGGATGCCGTCACTGCCGTTCCGACACCCGCCAACGAGCCTGTGAAGGGATACGCGCCCGGTTCGGTCGAGCGCGTCGGCCTGGAGGCGAAGCTCAAGGAGTTCACCGCGGCGGGTGCGATCGATCTGACCTGCACCATCGGCGGCGAGCAGCGGCTGGGCGGCGGCGCGCCGATCCAGGTGGTGCAGCCGCACAAGCACGCGCACGTGCTCGGCACCTTGGGCAACGCGACCGAGGCGGACGGCCGGGCGGCCGTGGTCGCGGCGCTCGCGGCCGCGCCGTCGTGGCGTTCGCTGTCGTTCGACGACCGCGCCGCGATCTTCCTGAAGGCGGCCGACCTGCTGGCCGGCCCGTGGCGCGACACCCTGAACGCGGCCACCATGCTCGGCCAGTCCAAGACGATCCAGCAGGCCGAGATCGACGCCGCCTGTGAGCTGATCGACTTCCTGCGGTTCAACGTCGCGTTCGCCCGGCAGATCGTCAGCGACCAGCCGATCTCGTCCCCGGGTGTGTGGAACCGGGTCGACTACCGGCCGCTGGAGGGGTTCGTCTACGCGATCACCCCGTTCAACTTCACCGCGATCGCGGGCAACCTGCCGACCGCGCCGGCGCTGATGGGCAACACGGTGGTCTGGAAGCCGTCGCCGACCCAGCAGTTCGCGGCGCACTGGACGATGCGGCTGCTCGAGGCCGCGGGTCTGCCCGCCGGTGTGATCAACCTGGTCACCGGCGACGGACTGGAGGTCAGCAAGGCCGCGCTGACCCACCCGGACCTGGCCGGCATCCACTTCACCGGGTCGACCCGGACGTTCCAGTCGCTGTGGGGCACGGTCGGCACGAACATCGCGTCGTACAAGACCTACCCGCGGCTGGTCGGCGAGACCGGCGGCAAGGACTTCATCCTGGCGCACCCGTCGGCGGACCCGGCGGTGCTGAAGACCGCGATGGTGCGCGGCGCGTTCGAGTACCAGGGCCAGAAGTGCTCCGCGGCCAGCCGTGCGTACGTCGCCCGCTCGGTGTGGGACCGGATCCGCGACGACCTGGCCGCCGAGGCCGAGTCGCTGACCATGGGTGACGTCACCGACCTGTCCAACTTCATCGGTGCGGTGATCGACGACCGCGCGTTCGCCAAGCACAAGGCGGCGCTGGACCGGGCCCGGCAGACCGACGCGATCGAGATCGTTGCCGGCGGCACCTATGACGACAGCGAGGGGTACTTCGTCCGGCCGACGCTGCTGGTCTCCGACGACCCGACCGACGAGATCTTCACCACCGAGTACTTCGGCCCGATCCTCGGCGTGCACGTGTACGACGACGCCGACTACGACACTGTGATGCGCCAGATGGAGCACTCGGCGCCGTACGGGCTGACCGGTGCCGTGATCGCACAGGACCGGCACGCGATCGCCGAAGCCGCCGACCACCTGCGGTTCGCGGCCGGCAACTTCTACGTCAACGACAAGCCGACCGGCGCGGTCGTCGGGCAGCAGCCGTTCGGCGGCGCCCGCGCGTCCGGCACCAACGACAAGGCCGGCTCGATGTGGAACCTGATCCGCTGGGCCAGCCCCCGGTCGATGAAGGAGACCTTCGCCCCGCCGACCGACTACCGCTACCCCCACCAGGGGTAGGCCCCAGCCTCTGAGAACACCCGGGTGAGGAATTCCGGGGCCGAATTTGCTACGACTGTCGGTCGGCTCCGGGGCGCCGCCCGCCCTACATTCGGCCGGTGACTCTGGCGCAGCGGTCGTACTACGGCGAGGAGACGTCCACCACCCACCTACGCATGCTCAGGACCCGGAGCGAGGGTCCGGCATGACGCGACGAGTGCTGATCATCGGGGCGGGCATCGTCGGTGCCGCGGTCGCCGACGGGCTTGCCCGCCGCGAGGGCTTCGAGGTGACGGTCGTCGACCGTGGGCCGAGGGGCGGCCTGCTGGGGGCCACCGGACACGCACCCGGGTTCGTCACCGTCCTCAGCGAGTCACCGGTCCTGACCGAACTGGCACTCGGCAGTGCGGACCTCTACAGCGGGCTGACGACCCAACCGTCCGGATTCGACCGGATCGGCGGTCTTGAGGTGGCGGTCACGGAATCGGCACTCGGGCACGTCGAACGACGGTCACGGATGGCCGCGTCCATGGGTATCGACGCCCGGATCCTCGGGCCCGGGGAAGCGGCCACCCTGGCCCCGACGTTCGTCGACCCCGAGACCTGTTTGGGCGCCTTGTACTTTCCCGGCGACGCAGCCGCTCGCGGATCAGTGCTCACCGGTGCGCTCGTTGCGCGGGCCGAAGAGGCGGGCTCGAGGTTTCGCTACGACACGGCCTGCACCGCCTTCTCGCTGCGTGGGAGCCGGGTCACCGGCGTACGCACCTCGGCAGGTGAGCGCATCGATGCCGACGACGTGGTCATCGCAGCCGGGATCTGGGCCTCCCAGATTGCGTCGCTGGCCGGGCTGGATGCTCCGCTGACGCCGATCGCGCACCCGTACGTCTACGGGCCGACGCGTCGGAAGGCGCCATCCGCACCGCAGCCGTTCGTCAAGTGGCGCACCGAGACGGTGTACGCGCGCGACCACGGTGACCGGTTCGGGATCGGAACGCACACGAACGACGGACCGGCTGTGGACGTGGCCGCCCTCCACGAGGCGGAGTTGCCCTGGCCGGCGAACGACTTCGACTCGGGGATCGAGAGCGCACTGCGACTCCTTCCGCCCGATCATCGGTTCGGGGTGGCGGAGCGCCTGAACGGAATGTTCTCGATGACGGCGGACGGGATGCCGCTGCTCGGTCCCTCCACCAGCGTGGATGGTCTCTGGATCGCCGGATCTCTCTGGCTGACCCATGCCGGCGGCGCGGCGCGCGTACTCGTCGACCTGATGAGCGGTCACGCGCCGCGCATCGACGGACTCGACGCCATGCTGCCCGAACGCTTCGCCGGTCACGAGCGCGACGACCTGACGGCACGTGCCTTGAACAACTACCGCCGGATCTGGATGCCGGCCGACTAGTGGTCCTGTGCGCGATCGAACATCCCCGGACCAAGGAACGAGAGGGAACGACATGAACGACGAGGCCTCAAGGGGCGGCTACGCGAGCTTCGCCACCGCACCACCGCTGGACGCCGGCGACGGCATCGTGCTGCGACCGATCGCCGGGGAACGAATCATGCTGTCGGAGGTGACAGTCCCGGCGAACGTCACTGCCGCGCTTCACACGCACGGCGAGGAGAAGATCGGCGTCGTCCTGTCCGGCTCCTGTGAGTTCACGCTCGGGGGTGTGAGCCGACGACTGGAGCGTGGGGACGTGTACCACGTACCGCCCGCGGTGCCGCATGGATTGCGTGCCCTGGACGAGGAGTGCGTGCTGCTCGATGTGTTCAGCCCGGTCCGGCCCGATCTGCTCGAGCGGATGGCCGAGCAGCGTTCGCCTAGGTGACCAGGCCTCGGCGGACCGTGATGTAGAAGGTGGTCAGGTCGTCGATCAGGGTCTCGATCTCGCTCTCGTCGCCGAGGTTGGCGTCCAGCAGCCAGTCCGAGATCAGGTCGAACATGCCGCCGACCAGACCGATCGCGACAGCGTGGCGAACCGCCCGTTGGTCCGGAGCATCCGGGCCGTCGGGCGGTCCGTCGTACCGGTCCCAGAGCTGCTCGAGGAAGCCCGCCGCCCAGCGCCGGTTCTTCCGGCGCTGCCGTTCGACGGCTTCCGAGATCCCCGACGCCATCCCGAAGGTGACCTTGGTGATCCGCGGGTCGTCGACCAGCGCGTGCACGAAGGTGGCGAGCAGCAACGGCGCCTCCTGCCGTTCGTTGCCGGTGGCCTGCGCCGCGACGTCGGCCACGCGCTCCTCCAGCCGTTCGGAGGTCCGCCGCAGCAGCGCGATGTAGCACTCCTCCCGGCTGGCGAACAGCTCGTAGAAGCTCTTCGTCCCGATGAACGCCGTACTGCAGATCTGCTCGATCGATGTGCCGAGATAGCCGTTCTCGGCGAACAAGCGGAGCGCCGCGTCCAGCAGCTGCTCGCGTCGCTCGGCCCGGCGTTGCTCGGCGTCCAGTCCCCGTATGGTCCTACTCATGCGCTGGACGTTACCCCTCGTGCCGAGAATGTAACCAGGTGAAATGGTTCTGAACACGAGGACTTGTTTGCAACCAGGGATCGTGCTCCACTGTGCGTGATCTCAGCGTCACTGCACGATATATCCACGGGGAGCTGCCATGCCAATCCGCCTCCGCCGGGCCGCGGCCGGCCTGATCGCCGCCGTCCTGCTCACTGCCTCTGCCGCGACCGCGTCCACAGCGACTGCTGCGCCGTCGTCAGGCTTCGACAACTGGTCCTGCAAGCCGTCGGCCGCGCATCCGAATCCGTTGGTGCTGCTGCACGGCCTCGGCGGCAACGGCCCCGGCAACTACTCGTATCTCGGCCCGTTCCTGGCCGCGAAGGGGTACTGCGCGTTCACCCTCACCTACGGTCAGGCCACGCCCGCGATCCCGGTCGGCGGCACGGTTTCGATCGTCCAGTCGTCGGCCCAGATCGAGGCCTTCGTGCAGCAGGTCCGCCAGGCCACCGGCGCCGCCGAGGTCGACATCGTCGGACACTCCGAAGGCGCCTTCCAGAGCCTGTACGGTCCCAAGGTCCGCGGGTACGCCGGTCAGGTGGGCAAGGTGGTCGCGCTCGCTCCGCCGACGCACGGTACGACGTTCGCCGGGCTGGTGAGCGTGGGTGACTACCTCGGTCTGCGGCCGCAGGTCGACCAGGTGCTGCAGCAGTTCGGCTGCCCGGCCTGCGACGACCTCATCGTCGGCGGTGCGGCGGTCGACAAACTGACCGCGGGCCCGATCGCCCAGCCGGGCGTGAAGTACACGGTGATCGCGTCGCGGTTCGACGCGCTGGTGACTCCGCACGAGACGTCGTTCATCCGTGAGCCCGGGGTGACGAACAGGTACGTCCAGGACAGCTGCCCGCTCGATCCGGTCGGGCACGTCGGTCTGGCCTTCGACCCGACGGTCGCGCAGCTGGTCGCGAACGCACTCGATCCCGCACACGCATCCCGGGTGATCTGCGCGTTCGGCCCGCCGCTGTAAGGAGATCTGGCGCAGTAGAGGTCAGGCGGTGCGGTGGATCTCCTGGAGGGGCGGGTCGACCAGCAGTGCGGACCCGCACTTCACGCAGATCCACTCGTCGGGCTCGTCGATCAGGTGATCGGCGGCCTCGATCCGCTCGAACGGCATCACCTGGGCGCAGAAGACGCAGTACTGCGATTCCTCGTCCGGCTCCGTGCGCTGACCCTTCTGACGAAAGACTGGCTTCCGCATGACTGGCTCACCTCCGAAGAGCACCTCGCGCTCTTCAGGTTGCCACCGCGGCCGACCCCATCGGCGCAACGACACACACCCGGACCGAAGACATCACCCGCGCCCCGGGGACCGCGGACAGGAAACGGGGACCGCGGACAGGTTATTCACTGTCCGCGGTCCCCATAAGGTGTCCGCGTCGGGATCAGTTGGTGCCGTCGTGCCAGTCGCGGCCCAGTTCGTGTTCCTTCTGCAGGCCGGACCGGATCGCGTCGACCACGAACGGCTCGATCTTCTTGCCGATCAGCGGGACCGCGACCTTGATGTCCAGGCTGATCGCCTGCACGGTCTTGCCGCCGCCGGAGGTGATGCTCGCGGTGCCCTTCAGCGTGACCGGGGTGTTGCTGATCTCGCCGACGACGTCGGCGTCGCGTGAACCGTCCGCCTTGGCCGCGTGCCAGGTCTCGGTCTGTACGACGGTCAGCGTCTGGCCGACGAACTTCCGGGCGATGTCCGGGACATCGTCCGACGGCATCTCCCGGCGGACCCGGACGACCGTGTCCCCGCCGGACTCGGTCACCTGGACGTCGTACGACAGCGCCTTGGTCTTCTCGCAGGCCTGCTCGCGGAAGGTGGCGTCCGTGATGATCGCGAACACTTCCTCGGGGGTGGCGTCGTACGACGCCGACAGCTTCAGCTCCATGTCCCACATCATGGCATTACCGGTCGGTCACCGCGGGCTGACGGTGAGGACTGCGGAAGGCAGCGGACCAGGGAGTGGCGTTGAGCAGGTCCAGGGCGGATTGCTGGCGGGCAGCGTCGAGTTTGTCGACAGGGCCGTACCAGCGCAGGCCGTACTGGTCCATCGGCGTACGGTCCGATGCGAACGCGCGGTCGGCCTGCCGTTGCAGGTAGGCCGTGTAGGGATGGTCGGACAGCGCCGCGTTGAGCTTGCCGAGGCCGCGGGCGTACGCACCCTTGAACGACGGTCCGTCGCCGCCGCAATCGCCCGATTCGCAGGGCTCCCGGAGAATCCCGTCCGCGGTGTGCAACGACGATGCGGTCGTGGCCGCGTCGGCGAGCTGGCGTGCGGTGGTCAGGTACGCCGAGTTGTTCGTTGCCTCGGACAACTCGGTGAGCGCGCCGATCAGGACGCCCTGGTTGTAGGTCCATGCGGTGTCGCCGTTGTTCTTGCAGGTCGACAGATCGATGCCGTCGTTGACCAGCCGCGAACCGTTGATCATCCCGGTCTGCTGGAACCACGCCCACCCGTCCTGCGCCCGCTGCAGATACGTGCTGTCGCCCGGGATCCGCTTGTGCAGCGCAGCACTGAGTTGGATGTAGAGCGAGTTGGAGATCGCGTTCTTGTACGTCTTCGCCTCACTCCACCAGACCCCGCCGCCGCAGGTGTTGTCCCAGTACGCCGCCATGTGGTCAGCGTCGGCGCGAGCTGTCTGCAGGTACCGCGTCTCGCCGGTCAGGTCGTACGCCGCGATCCACGCGAGGCCCCACCAGCCGGTGTCGTCGATGTAGTCGTTGCGGAACTGGCCTTCCGCCGCGTTGAGGTTGAGGTCGTACGTGCGGGCGATCGCGTACTGGTAGCTGCCCATCCCGGTGACGCGGATGTTGTCGATCACCGCGTTCAGCGCGTTCGCCGCGTTCCACCAGCCGGTGGTGTCGAACAGTCCGGTCGAGTTGTTGTAGTACTGCATCTGCGCAGTGGCGGCCGCCGTACGGCGATCTCCCGCGTTCCAGGTGGTCCGGGCCCACGGCGTACACACGATGTCGGGCCGGTCGCCGGCCTTGCCGCAGGCGCGCAGTGCGCCGACACCGTGGTTGTTCCAGTCGTCGACGTTGTACATCTGCGTGCGCCAGCCGTTCTGTCCGGCCGGGATCGCGGTGTTGCCGAGGCGGCTGCCGTCGGACCAGGTGCGGCCGCCGTCCATCGAACGGTCCAGCCAGACCTCGTCGCCGGGACTGCCGTTCTCGATCGAGGCCCAGCCCATCGCGTCGGCGTCGTCGAAGTGCAGCCGGATCGTCCGGCCGAAGAGCGTCGCCGACACCGGACTGCGATCACCGGGGGACAGGGCCGGGTCGCGGGCGTCGCAGTAGGTGTTGCAGATCGTTGCCTGAGTGGACATGGTGACCGCCGGGGTCGAGGGCGGCGCCGGCGGGGGCGCGCCGAGGGGTGCGGTGAGCAGACTGATGCTGGAAACGATTCCAACGAACATCACGTATCTCCCTGGGGCGGTAGGAAGAGAGCGGTGTCACCGAAGGTAGGCGGCCCGTGACAGCGCCGTCAAGACAACGGGCGCGTCACGACAGCAGCAGGGACACCACGATGCCGAGCGCGAGCGGCACGGTGGTCGCGATCGCCACCCGGCGGCCGCGCCGGTTGCGCCGACGGAGCGTGGTCCGGTCGATCGTCGTGGCGCAGGGCTCGAAGTCCAGCGCGTCAGCCGGCGCGAAGAGACCGCCGAGCCGTGCCAGCAGCGACTGCCGTGACGCCTGCAGACCCGCCTCCTGTACGACGCGACGCCGCAGGAATCCGCGCGGATCCGTGCTCGGCAGGGACAGGCCCGGCGGTACGGCGCGCTGCACCACGGCGTGGGCCGCGGCGGTCCGCCGTGGCCTGCTGATCGACGGCGGGAGGATCAGGTAGGCCAGGTGGACCAGTGACGTGTAGTCGCCGAGCAGCAGCGCCTCGAGCTGCGGTTCCTCCCGCGTCGGACCCTGGATCGGTCCAGGGACAAGCGGCGTCTCGACCGTGGCGGACATGCAACTCCTCGTTTCGGCGTACCCAAGCTCCAACGAACGAATCGCTGACCGGTCACGGACCACGTCGGCTACCCTCGGCCCATGACCAGCGGTGACGGTGTGGCGGGGCGGTGGGACGGCGTCGACGTGCATTTCGGCGAGGACGGCGGACGGCTGACGTACGGGAGTTATCTGCGCCTGGGGGAGCTGCTCGACCAGCAGCGACTGGAGTCGGATCCGCCGGCGCACGACGAGCTGCTGTTCATCACCATCCACCAGGTCTACGAGCTGTGGTTCAAGCAGGTGCTGCACGAGCTGACCGCCTCGCGGGACGCGATGCTGTCCGGTGAGCTCTGGCTGGCCCAGCACCTGCTGCGCCGGGTGCACACCATCGAGCGCACGCTGACCCAGCAGGTCGACATCCTCGAGACGATGACCCCGCAGGACTTCGGTGAGTTCCGGCACCGGCTGTCACCGGCGAGCGGGTTCCAGTCGGTGCAGTTCCGCGAGATCGAGTTCCTGTCCGCGGCGAAGGACCCGTCGTTCGTCCGGCGGTTCCGCGGGCTGAGCGACGCGGAGAAGGTTCGCCTCGACCAGCGGTTGCGGGAGCCGAGCATGTGGGACGCGTTCCTCGCCGTGCTCGAGAAGGCCGGCTTCGGCACCGACTCCGAGGACGGCGTCCGCGACGCGCTCCGCAAGGTCGCCGGCGACCGCAGCCACTACGCCGAGATCTGGGAGCTGGCCGAGGCCCTGCTCCAGCACGACGAGCTCGCGGCCGCCTGGCGGGCCCGGCACGTGGTCATGGTCGAGCGCATGATCGGCACCAAACCGGGCACCGGCGGCTCTTCGGGCGCCGGCTACCTGCGCAGCCGGCTGGATCTTCGTTACTACCCGTTGCTGTGGGATCTACGCACAACGCTCTAGTCTCACCGCCCACGGGTCTCCGAAGGGATGTGGGTGGTGAAGCTCTACTCCGACGTGGGTACGCAGCGTTTCTGGCAGGTGGTGGGTGATCTGGTCCTGGCGGGCTGGATCTGGTTGTGCGTCGAGCTCGGCCTGCTGGTCTTCCGGATCACCAACGCACTCGGGACCCCTGGGCGGAAGGCGGCCGAGGCGGGGGACGGGTTGGCGGGGGATCTGCACAAGATGTCCGAGCCGATCGGGAAGGTCCCGGTGGTGGGCGACGAGTTGCGCTCGCCCGTGGACGGCGCCGCGTCGGCCGCGGGAAAGCTGGCCGAGGCCGGGCGGGATCAGGCGCACGCGGTCGAGCAGTTGGCGTACGTGCTGGCCGGGGTCACGATCGGGCTGCCGGTGTTGTTCGCCCTGCTGATCTGGCTGCCGCGGCGGATCCGGTTCGCCCGGCGGGCGCGGGCGGCGCAGAAGTTCATCGACAGTGACGCGGACCTGGACCTGTTCGCGCTCCGGGCGATGGCCAACCAGCCCATGCACAAGCTGGCGAAGATCTCCGACGACCCGGTCGCCGCGTGGCGCGGTGGCGACACCGCGGTCATCGCTCGGCTCGCCGACCTCGAGCTGCGCAGCACCGGCCTGAAGGCACCCCGGACCGCCCTCACTCAGTAAGTCCCCTGAGCGGCGGTGCAGCAGGCTCGGCCAGGCGGAGCTCGCGAGCTTGGTGAGTGGTGGAGTTCCGGCCGCCGTCTACGCTCGACGCATGGCGCGGGTGCTGCTGGTCGAGGACGACGACGCGATCCGGACGTCGCTGGGCAAGTCCTTGACGGCGGCCGGTCATGTCGTCACGGCCGTCGCCGCCGGTGCGGACGGCATCGCCGCGGCCGCCCGGGAGCGACCCGACGTGATGCTGCTGGATCTCGGCCTGCCTGATCTGGACGGCCGGGACGTGCTGGCCATGGTTCGCGCGGTGAGCGACCTACCGGTGATCGTGGCAACGGCTCGCGACGACGACGCCAGCGTGGTCAAACTGCTCGACGCGGGTGCGGACGACTATGTGATCAAGCCGTTCAGTTCGGCGCAGATCGACGCCCGGATCCGGGCCGTGCTGCGACGCCTCGGACAGGACCAGCAGGGCGAGTCGACGGTCGACCTGGGCGCCTTGCGGATCGACCCGCGCAGTCGCGAGGTCACCGTGGACGGTTCGCCGGTCGACCTGACGCGCAAGGAGTTCGACCTGCTGCTCGCACTGTCGCGTCGCCCCGGTGCGGTGGTGACCAAGCGCGAACTGCTGGCCGAGGTCTGGGGTCTGCCCTGGGGTGGTGGCGACCGGACGGTCGACGTTCACCTGTCTTGGTTGCGTCGCAAGCTCGGTGAGACGGCCGCCGAGCCACGGTTCCTGCACAGCGTGCGCGGTGTCGGCATCAAGCTTGCGGCGCCGGAGCCGGGTGGCTGACGATGCGCCGTCGGATCCTGTTCCTCTCGGTCGGCATGACCACCTTGGTCGTGCTGGCGTTCGCCGTACCGCTGGTGTTGCTGTTGCGGAGCACGACCGCCAGCGACTCCAAGGACCGCGCCCGCTACCAGGCCCAGTCGGTCGCGTACTACGTCGGCGACAAGGGCCACACCGCCGACGACATCACGGCGTACATCCAGGGCGTCGGCAAGGACGGGCCGGGGACGATCTCGGTCCGGCTGGCCGACGGTACGACGCTCGGCGATCCGCCACCGGGTGGAGTCTCGGCCCCGAAGCCGTTGCCGAGTGACTTCAACGACGGTGACGACGACAACCGGAGGGGTCCGCCGAAGATCGGGACGGCGGACTATCGCGCGGTCGGCGGTGGGATGGCGGTCGAGGTCAACGTCGACACCATCCACGGGCCGGCCTTGGTCTGCCTCTACCTGACCGCCGAACAGCTGTACGCGGGCCTGGTGCCGCGCGTGCTCATCCTGATCGGCGCGAGCCTGCTCGTGCTGCTGCTCAGCATCGTCGGCGCCGAACTCGTCTCCCGCCGCCTCGCCCGTCCACTGGAGGAGACGGCCCGTACGGCGGAACGCCTGGCGAAGGGCGACATGGACGCGCGAGCTCCCACCACCGGCCCGGCCGAGGTCGCGAAGGTCGGTGCCGCACTCAACCGTCTGGCCGATCGCATCGACGAAGTGATCGCGGTCGAACGCGAAGCCGTCGCCGACCTCTCGCATCGGCTGCGGACGCCGTTGACCGCGCTGCGGCTGCAGGTCGAGGCGTTGCCGGACCGGGAGCGCGCCGAGGAGCTCAACACTCAGGTGACCAGCCTGGAGCGGACCCTGACCGCGGTGATCAGCGCGGCCCGGCGACCGCAGCGCGAGGGGCGCGTCCCGCACTGCGACGCCGTCGAGGTGACCCGGAGCCGGGCCGCGTTCTGGGAGCCGTTGTTCGAGGATCAGGGCCGTGAGCTCGCGCTCGATCTCCCGGCGCCGCCGGCCATGGTGCGATCCTCGGCCGAGGACCTCGGTGCCGCGCTCGACGCGTTGGTGGAGAACGTCGTCGCGCACACCCCGGACGGTACGCCGGCCCGGATCACGCTGACCCGGGATCAGGACGTCGTACGGATCGTTGTCGCCGACAAGGGACCGGGCATCCCGCTCGGGTCCGGAGAGCGCGGCCGCAGCGACCGCGGATCGACCGGGCTGGGCCTCGACATCGCCCGGCGCTGCGCCGAGGCCGCCGGCGGCCACCTCGTCCTTCACACCAACGAGGTCGTCCTGACGCTCGCCGTGTCGTGAGCCGCCGGGCCTGTTCAGGACAGCAGGAAGCGTGGGGGTTCGCCGTTCAGCGCGGCGTCGGAGTTGAGCCAGGTCTCGGTTTCGGCCGGGCGGCGGTGCGCGATCTCGGACAGCAGGAGGTCACGCGCCCGGGCCGCGGTCTGGGTGTGGTCGGACTCGTCCTTGCGGACCACTTCGGCGTCGGTCGCGCACCAGACGGCGTACAACTGGGCGTCCGACCACTTCTCCAGGTCACCGCCGAGGACCTTCCGCTCCGCCGGGGTGCCGGGCCGGCGGCGGGACCTGACCAGGCCGACCCCGAGGATCCCGGCCGCGAGCGCGACGGTGCCGAACACGATCAGGGCGACCGACAGCGACGCCTTGATCAGCGCCAGCGCGATGACGGCCGCGGCGACCACGCCGACTGCGACCGACCAGCTCACGACAGGTGTGGATGGTCTGGGCGTGGACGGACGCGCAGCCACGAGTTTCTCTCCTCCTAGGGTGCCGCTCAGTCCTGTGTAACCCGTGTACGGGGCGTAGCGGGCCAGCGGAGGACGAACGACACACGATCTCAAACTTTCCTCAGCATCCTCGTCAAAACCTCGGCCGCTCACGGGGTTCGCAGCGCCTCGTAGTCCTTGGCGGTCAGCGCCTGCGTCGTCAGGGCGCCGTCGGCCTGCAACGCCTCCACCGGTACGCCGTTGTGCGAGAACATCACCTCGTCGATGGCCGGCAGGGCTGTGACGGACAGGACGATCTGCCCGACGGCCAGCACGTTCTCGGCGGCGGAGCGGCCGCCGGTCTCCCCTGAGAGTTCCAGCACCAGGCGGCTGCCGTGGACCTGCGCGACACTCAGCGTCAGCCCCGGCTGCAGGGCCGTCGTGATGCCGTCGGTCTGCTCGGCCGCCGTCGGCCCGTCATGCAGGCTCTGGAGCACTGCGGTCAACAGTTCGGACGAGTCCAGGCTCGGGGCGTTCCGGTTCAGCGCGACCAGGCGGTTCCGCCGGACGAAGTTCACCTGGACCATCGGCTGGCCCGAGACCTCCGCGCTCGGCTCGGACGTCGGCGTACCGGAATCGCGCAGCCTGGACGGGATCGTGCCGGGATCGATCGGAGCCGGGTCGTCCTGGACGGGGACACCGCATCCCGCGAGCAGCACGGCTGCCGCGACGACCGCGGCGATCGCTTTCACGACCGCACCTCCGGCAGCCGTACGGCGAACCGCGCGCCGCCGGCCGGAGACGCGGAACACCACACCGCGCCACCGTGGACGGCAGCCGTCTCCGCCACGAGAGCGAGACCGAGGCCCGTTCCCGACGACGAACCGCGTTTGTTCGCGCCGGTGGCGAACCGCTCGAACACCCGCTCCCGGTCGTGTGGCGGGATACCGGGACCCGCGTCGTCGACGAGCACCAGAACGTCGTCGTCGACCTGGGTGACCTCGACCGCGATCAGCCCGCCGCCATGCGTCTCGGCGTTCTCGAACAGATTACGGAAAAGCCTGCCCAGGCGAGGTTTGTCGGCCTTCACGACGACGTTCGCGCCGCCGCGCAGCAATTCCGGTTCGCGGCCGACCTCGCCGAGGACCTGGCGCAGCAGTTGTCCCAGATCGATGGTGGTGCTGGGGCGTTGGTCGAGTCCGCCGTCGGACCGGGCGAGCTCGAGAAGATCGTCCAGCAAACGCCGGAAGCGTTGCAGGTCGGCGGTGACGAGGTCGAGCGCGCGCTGCGATCGCTCGGGCAGTTCGTCGCGCCGGGCGTTCAGCAGATCGACACTGCCGACCAGTGTGGTCAAGGGGGAGCGGAGCTCATGGCTGACATCGGCTGCCAGCCGGGCGTCGCGGTTGATCCGTTGCTGCAACGTGTCGACCATGCTGTTGAAGGATCCGACGATGGTCGCAAGCTCCGGGTCCTCCGTCGCGGGCAGCCG
>Ga0164241_10003490_pt1 | contig 15803 bp, 10 predicted proteins | sample OricomyardsoilBY_FD_108780 | JGI IMG/M metagenome (GOLD analysis project Ga0164241, IMG submission 108780) | Backyard soil microbial communities from Emeryville, California, USA - Original compost - Back yard soil (BY) | ecosystem: Environmental > Terrestrial > Soil > Unclassified | place: USA... | reverse complement strand
GGCCGAGTAGCTTTCGCGCGAGCGGAGTCGCCTCGCGCGAGCGGAGTAGCTTCGAGCGCTCCGCGCCGTTCCCGCCGCCCAAGCGGTCCGCGCGCGGGTAGCATCCACCGCATATGCGGAGGCTCTTCGCCCTCACGGGGGGGCTCACCATCGTTCACGTCGCGCTGATGGCGATCCCCGTGCACGACGCCGGAGACGTCTCGACCGCGGCCTACGCGAACGGCCCTCGCGTGGGCATCGTGTTCGACGTCGGCGGCCGCGGAGACAAGTCGTTCAATGACGGCGCCTGGGCAGGCGCCGAGCGTGCCGAGAGAGACCTCTCGGCGCAGGCGCGGTTCATCGAGCCCGGGGACGGTTCGGATCGAGAGGCTGGGCTTCGGCTGCTCGCGTCCGACAAGCAAGATCTCGTCATCGGCGTCGGCTTCATCTTCACCGACGATCTCATGACGCTTGCGAACGAGTACCCCGACGTCCGCTTCGCCGGGGTCGATCTCGCGCTGCGGACGAACGCGAACGGAGACGTCTTGCCGTTGCCGAAGAACCTCGCTGCGCTGAAATTTCGCGAGGAAGAGGGGGCGTTCCTGGTCGGTGCGCTAGCGGCGCTCGCGGGCGGATCGAAGAAGGTCGGCTTCGTCGGGGGAATGGATATCCCTCTCATTCACAAGTTCGAGGACGGCTACCGCCAGGGCGTCCGCGAGGTATGTCCGGATTGCGTGGTGATTGCCCAATACGCGGGCGCGACTCCAGAGGCGTTTCGCAACCCGAGCAAGGGCAAAGAGCTCGCGCTCTCGCAGTACCAGGCCGGCGTGAACGTCATCTTCCATGCCTCGGGCTCGACCGGCCTGGGCGTCTTCGAAGCGGCGCGCACGGAGAACAAGCTCGCGATCGGCGTCGACGCCGATCAGTGGGCAGAGGCGCCAGGACACGTCCTCACGTCGATGACGAAGGGCGTAGATGCGGCGGTGTACGACACCGTCCTGCGCGTGAAGGACGGCGAGTTCCAGGGGGGCGTCTATTCGTTCGGCCTGAAAGAGGCAGGCGTCGGGTACGTCTACGACGAGCACAACGCGGCGCTGATTCCGGACGAGGTTCACGCGCGCATAGAGGCGCTTCGTCAGAAGATCATCGACGGAACGATCCGCGTCGAGGTCGAGCGATGAGCCCGTCGGACATCGCAGTTCGAATGACGCACATCGCGAAGGCGTACGGAGCGTGCGTCGCCAACCACGACGTGGACCTGGAAGTTCGTCGCGGCGAGGTTCATGCGCTGGTCGGAGAGAACGGCGCCGGAAAATCTACCCTGATGCAGATCCTCTCCGGCCTCGTGCGTCCGGACAGCGGGACCGTCGAGGTCTTGGGTCGCGACGTCACCGGGTGGACGACGGCGCAAGCCATCGCCGCGAAGGTCGGCATGGTGCACCAGCACTTCATGCTCGTACCGACGCTCACGGTGCTCGAGAATCTGGTTCTCGGGCGAGAGCCGACGAAGGGCGGTCGCCTCGATCTCGAGAAGGCGCGCGCCCAGCTCGACACGCTCTCGAAGGAGACCGGGCTGGACGTGCCGCCCGATGCTCTCGTGAGCTCGCTCAGCGTCGGCCGTGCCCAGCGCGTCGAGGTGCTGAAGGCGCTCTATCGCGGCGCCGAGCTCCTCATCCTCGACGAGCCCACTGCGGTCCTGTCTCCTCCCGAGGTGACAGAGCTGCTCGCCGTGCTCGCTCGACTCAAAGCGGCAGGCACGACGGTCATCCTGATTACGCACAAGCTCCCCGAGGTCCTCCGAGCCAGCGACCGGATCACGGTCATGCGTCGCGGCAAGACGGTCGCGACGTTGGAGACCGCGAGCACGTCCGCGTCCGAGCTCGCCGAGAAGATGGTGGGGCGCAGTGTCGATCTGGAAGGAGAGGCGAGACGTTCTACGTCGGGGGCGCCAGCGAAGGGCCCCACGCGCCTCTCGGCCTCGCATCTCGTCGTTCGCGGCGCGGCGGGGACACGCGCCGTCGACGACGTCTCGTTCGAGCTCCGTGCCGGTGAGATCCTCGGCATCGCCGGCGTCGAGGGGAACGGGCAAACCGAGCTCGTCCTCGCGCTGGCCGGATTGCTCCGGCCAGAGGCCGGCTCCCTTCGAATGGGGGGCACGGACATCACGCGTGCGTCCGTGGCGGCTCGAAAGGCGCGGGGCCTCTCCCATGTCCCAGAGGACCGCCAGGGGCGTGGGCTCGTGCTCGACTACTCGATAGAGGACAACCTGATTCTCGGCCACGAGAGGGCGTTCACCAGATCCATCTGGCTCGACAGAGGACGCATGCGCGCGTTCGCCGAACGCGCCATCGACGAGCACGACATCCGCCCGCGCGATCCCACGCTCCCCGTGCGCGCTCTCTCGGGCGGCAACCAACAGAAGATCGTCATCGCGCGAGAAATGGGACACGGCTTCGAGGTCCTCATCGCCGCCCAACCGACGCGGGGAGTCGACGTGGGGGCGATCGAGGCGATTCACGCGCGTCTCCGCGCCGCGCGTGACGCAGGCAAGGCGATACTCCTCGTGTCGGCCGAGCTCAGCGAGGTGTTGTCTCTCGCCGATCGCGTGGCCGTCCTCTTCCGGGGTCGAATCGCGGTCGAGCTCTCAGGCGGAGAGGCGACCCCCGAGCTCGTCGGGCCATACATGATCGGTGCGGCCACGGCGAAGGGGGCCGCATGAGGGCGCGAACGAGCCAAATCCTGACCCGCGTCGCAGAGGCGGTGTTTCCGCCGCTCTTGGCGCTCCTCATCGCGTTCGTCGTCGGCGACGTGTTGATCCTCGCCTTCGGTAAGTCTCCCGCCGCGGTGTATCGCCTCCTCCTCGAGGGTACGTGGCGGAACCCGTATGGCTTCGGCCAGGTCCTGTACAAGGCGACGACGTACGCCTTCACGGGTTTGGCGTTTGCGCTCGCGCGGCGCGCAGGGCTCTTCAGCATCGGCGCAGAGGGGCAACTCGCGGCGGGTGCGTTCGGCGCGGCGGTCGTCGGTCTCGCGCTGCCGGTGGGGACCCCATGGGCTCCGGCGGCGGGGCTGTGTCTTGTCGCCGCGGCGTTCGCGGGCGGCAGCGTCGGGGCCACGGCGGGCGCGCTCAAGGCCGTATTCGGCGAGCACGAGGTCATCGTCACCATCATGGTGAACTTCATCGTATTGGCGGCGCTGAACTGGGTGGTCGCGACCCGGCTGCACGATCCGGAGACCCTGCATACGCCCGCGATTCACGCGGGCGCGTTCCCTCGATTGTCCGAGGTGTGGCCAGCGCTACATGGCTCCGCCGCGAACTTCACGATCGTGCTCGCGGTCGTCGTGGTCGGAGCCGTCGCGGCGCTGCTCTCTCTGACCAAGTATGGCTATCAGGCGACCGCCGTCGGGCTTCAGCGCGAAGCCGCCGCGGCGGCCGGCATCTCGCTCGGCTGGACGTGGTTCATCGCCCTGACGCTGTCGGGCGCGATCGCGGGGCTCGGCGGGGCGAACTTCGTGCTTGGATACAAGGGCTACTATGAAGACGGCATGGCGGGCGGCGCCGGCTTCAGCGGCATCGCGGTCGCCGTCGTGGGCAAGAGCCCGTTCGGCGTCCTGTTCGTCGCGCTCCTCTTCGCGACGCTGTCTCAGGGCGGCCTCGCCATTCACGCCTCGATGCCGAAGCAGTTCGTCGAGGTGCTTCAGGCGACGGTCATCTTCACGATGGCCGCCGTGACACCGGGGGTCCGCGCGATGATCGCGGGAAGTCGGGTGGCGCGGCGCGCCGCGGCGGGAGAGGCGTCATGAAGCTCCTCTCGATGGTCGAGCAGACGCTCCGAATTGCGATTCCCTATCTGTTCGCCGCGGCCGGCGGTACGCTCGCCGAGCGCTCGGGCATCGTGAGCCTCGCGCTCGAGGGCTACATGCTCGCCGGGGCGTTCTCCGCGGTGCTCGGGGGCTTCATGACCGGGAGCGCTTGGGGGGCGATCGCCGGCGGGGCATTCGGCGGTCTCGTGTTCGCCGCGCTCCACGCGCTCGCCACGCTGCGCTTCAAGGCCAATCAGATCGTCATCGGTGTCGCGCTCAACCTGCTCGCGATCGGCGCGACTCGGCTGTTCCTGAAGCTGGTCTTTCACAGTTCGTCGAACTCGGCGCGAGTGTCCGGCTTCGGCGAGTCGGCGTCGGCGAGCGTGGCGACGTTCGCGAACCCGCTCTTCTTCGTGGGCCTGCTGACCACTCCGGCGCTTGCTTGGATGATGAAGCGAACGGCGTTCGGCCTCCGCGTTCGGGCCGCGGGCGAGCACCCGCGCGCCGCCGAGACACTCGGCGTGGACGTCGGGCGCATTCGGCTGGTAGCCGTCCTCGTCTCGGGCGTGCTGGCGGGTCTCGGTGGGGCGTACCTCGCGATTGAGCAACACCAATTCACCGATGAGATGACCGCTGGTCGTGGCTTCATCGCGCTAGCGGCGGTCATCACGGGCTCGTGGCGGCCCGTACGCGCGGGGGTCGCCTGCCTCTTGTTTGCGGCGGCGGAGACGCTGCAAATCCAGCTCCAGACGCTCGCCGTATTGCCGAGTCAGGTCCTCAGCATGATTCCGTACGTCGTGACATTGATCGTGCTCACCGGCTTCGTCGGGCGCTCAGAAGAGCCGGCCGCGCTCGGCAAGGGCGCGTAGCTGGACGGGGGCTCGGCCTCAGAACTGGTCTTCTTTGTCGGTGAAGAGCACGTTGAACGTCGTGAGTGACCCGTAGCACCCAGTGACGTACTGCTGAAGCTGAACCTTGTCTTCGTCGCTCAGGCCCGGGTGCGCGTTGACCTTCGCCTCGAGGAGTCGGAGCTTGTCGCGGACCATGACGATCTTGTGAAAGAACGCCTCGAGAGGGATCCGCTTCTCTTGGGTCCCTTCTTTTCCGGGCTTCAAGACAATTTCGCCCCCCTGCCAGCGGCCGCCCATCTCCGATTGGGAGATTCCGAGCTCTTCGGCGAGCACTTGTCGAAGGACGCCTCTGAATTGTTCGATATCCATGTCGATGTCGATCTCCGCGGGTAGTGAGGGTCGCGTGGCGTCGGGGGCGGTGAACGCAGTCTGTCGAGATTCGTCGGAGCGTGGTCTCGGCGCGTCGTCTCGCGCGTAGCGCCGAGGCTCGCCTGCCGCGCGAGGCTTGGGCGCGGCGCCGAGCGCGCCCTTCGGACGATGGCGGGTGCAGGTCGAGGTGGCCCGCACCGGCGAGCGAAAGACGCCGAGCGCGCACTCGCCGACCTTCCCGAGCGCGGGATCCTCTCGGACTGCGTAATAGGCCCCGCACGTCTCGCAGAGAGGGACTGTCGGCGGCGCGGTGGGATCGCTCACGGCTTTGCCCCGACAGCGTCCGGCCCCACCTCTAGCAGACGAAGGAACGCGGCCTCGTCGAGGATCGTGACACCGGCCTTCTCGGCCTTGGCGAGCTTGGTGCCCGGCTCGGCGCCGACGATGACGTAGCTGGTCTTCTTCGAGACGCTGCTCGTGATCTTGCCGCCCTGGGCCTCGAGCGCGGCCTCTGCCTTTTCGCGGCTCATCGCGCCGAGCGTTCCGGTGATGACGAAGGTCATTCCGCGCAAGGGGCCGTCGCCCTTTTGCTTCACCACGTCGAACCGGACGCCGCCGGCGCGCAGCTTCTCCAGGAGCTCTTTCGTGGCGGTGCGCTCGAAGTAGGCGTGAGCGCTCTCGGCGATGACGGCGCCGAGCCCTTCGACTTCGGCGAGCTGCTCGCGCGACGCGTTCGCGATGGCGTCGAGCGAGCCGAAGTGGCTCGCGAGCGCGATCGAAGCGCTCTGGCCGACGTGGCGGATCCCCAGTCCGACCACCAGCTTGTCGAGCGGCCGTGAGCGCGCCCCATCGATGGCCGCGACGAGATTGGTTATCGACTTGTCTTTGAAGTTGGGTAGTTGGCCGATCTTGGCCGCGTCCAGGAAGAAGATGTCGGCGACGTCTTTGACGAGGCCCTGGTCGAGCAGCGCGCGCGTCGTGACCTCGCCGAGGTGCTCGATATCCATCGCGCCGCGACTGGCGAAGTGGACGATGCGACCCCAGGTCTGCGCGGGGCAGTCGAGGTTCTCGCATCGCCGCACGGCCTCTCCGTCTCGTGCCAGCAGCGGCCCTTTGCACGCGGGGCACGTGTCCGGCATCACGAACGCGCGTTCTTCTCCGGTGCGTTTGTCGACCACCGGCCCGACGACCTCTGGGATGACGTCGCCGGCGCGCTGGATGATGACGCGATCCCCGACGCGCAGATCCTTGCGTGCGATCTCGTGCTCGTTGTGAAGGGTCGCCATCGAGATGGTGACTCCACCGACGAAGATCGGCTCGAGGACGGCGAACGGAGTCGCGGCGCCCGTCCGTCCAATCGAGACCATGATGTCGTTCAGCCGAGTCTCGGCCTGCTCGGGCGGGAGCTTGTACGCGATGGCCCAGCGCGGCGCCTTCGAGGTCGCGCCGAGCTCGCCCTGCGCGGCGAGATCGTCGACCTTGATGACGACGCCGTCGATCTCGTGATCGAGGCCATGTCGGGCGTCCTTGATCCATCGGACAAACACCTTGGCCTCTTCGAGGGTCGCGACGCGCTTCGAGAGGGGGTGGGTCGGGAGGCCGACGCTCTCGAGGTATTGAAGCGCTTCGGAGTAGGTCTTGAACTCGACGCCGTCGAGCTTCACCAGGCCGTGGAGATAGATGGCGAGCGCGCGCGCTCTCGTCGCCGAGGCGTCCTTCTGGCGCAGCGCTCCGGCGGCGGCGTTGCGCGGGTTCGAGAACGTGGGCTTCCCAGCTTCGTCGAGTCGAAGGTTCTGATCGGCGAAGTCCTTCTTGAAGAGGAACACCTCGCCGCGAACCTCGAGCCACTCGGGCGGCGACTTCGTTCCGAGCTTCTTCGGAAGCGTCTTCAACGTCGCGACGTTGTCCGTCACGTTCTCTCCGACCGCGCCGTCACCGCGCGTGGCGCCGCGGACGAGGCGCCCGCGCTCGTAGATGACGGCGATGCTGAGCCCATCGATCTTCGGCTCGCAGACCAGGCTCGGCTCGCGCCCGAGCGCCTTCACGACGCGGCCGTACCAATCGTCGAGGCTCGCGTCGTCGAAGACGTTGTCGAGGGACAGCAGCCGGGCAGAGTGAGGCGCCGGAGCAAAGAGCTGACTCGGCGCGCCCCCGACCTTCTGCGTCGGAGACTCCGAGGTGACCAGGCCGGGGAACGTCTGCTCGATCGCCTCCAGCTCTCGGAAGAGCGAGGCGTACGCCTCGTCCGCGATCTCGGGGGAGGCGAGCACGTGGTATTGATAGTCGGGATGCCCAATCGTGGCGCGGAGCTCCGCGGCGCGTCGGGCGGCTGCGTCGCGGTCTCGCGCGCTATCCATCGGCGTCGAAGGATACTCAACGAGGACGGCGCCGCTCCGGAAAAGACCGAGGCGCTGCGGGTCGGTCAGCGATGGGCTTCGTCGTAGAGCGCGAGCAGCTCGTCCGCTGCGTTCCCCGCCGTACCCCGACCGGCAGAGACGCCGTCCTCCAGCTCTGCGAGCCGGCGCTTCACGAGCGGCGTCTCGCGGAAACGATCGAGCAGCCCGTCGCTGACGAGCTGCCAGAGGAAGCGCTGCTCTTGCGCGCGGCGCAGGTTCGCGAGCTCTCCAGAGGACTCGAGCTCGTTCCGGTGCTCCACGACCAGCGACCAGAGCTCGGGGATGCCGGCGCCGGTGAGCGCGCTCACCGTCAAGACCTTCGGCTCCCACGACGCGTGCCGTCGGCGCTGAAATCGGAGGCCGCCCAGGAGCTCTCTCGCGGCTCGGCGCGCACGGGGGGCGTTGTCGCCCTCTGCCTTGTTGACGGCCACGACGTCGACCATCTCCATGATGCCGCGCTTGATGCTCTGGATGTCGTCGCCCGCGCCCGGGAGCGCGAGCAAGAGGAACGTGTCGACCATGTCCGCGACGGTCGTCTCGCTCTGGCCCACGCCGACGGTCTCGACGATGACGACGTCAAAGCCGAACGCCTCGCAGATCAGGGACGCTTCTCGGGTGCGTCGCGCGACGCCGCCGAGCTCTCCGCCAGAGGGGGACGGCCGCACGAACGCGCGCGGATCGGTCGCGAGGCGGGGCATGCGCGTCTTGTCGGCGAGGATGCTGCCGCCCGTCGCGCGGCTCGATGGATCCACCGCGAGGACGGCGATCGACAGATCCTGCGTGAGGAGGAGCGCGCCGAGCGCGTCGATGAGCGTGCTCTTGCCGACGCCGGGGACCCCCGTGATGCCGAGCCTGATCGCGCGACCCATGCGAGGCGAAAGCGCCGTGAGCAGCTCGCGTGCGTTCTCGCGATCTTCGGGCCGCCGACTCTCGACCAACGTAATGGCGCGCGCGAGCACGCCGCGGTCGCCGTCGGCGATGCCGCGGACCGTCTTGGCCAGATCGAAAGCGCGGATACCCAATCAGCGCTCCGCGCGCGCCAAGATGGCCTGGCAGAGCTTCGAGGCCGCGTCGGTGACGACGGTCCCGGGACCGAAGACCAACGTCGCGCCCATTTCGTGCAGCGTGGGGACGTCCTCTGGCGGGACGACGCCGCCGACGACCACCAGGACCTCGGGGCGGCCGAGCTTCGCGAGCGCCGATATGAGAGCGGGGACGAGCGTGAGGTGTCCCGCCGCCAATGAGCTGACGCCGACGATGTGGACGTCGTTGTCCACTGCTTGGCGCGCGGTCTCTTCCGGGGACTGAAAGAGTGGCCCGATGTCGACGTCGAAGCCGAGATCGGAGAGGGCGGTCGCGATGACCTTTTGACCGCGATCGTGTCCGTCTTGACCCATCTTCGCCAAGAGGATGCGCGGGCGACGGCCCTCTTCGGCGAGCACGCGATCTGCGAGGGCGAGGGCCGCTCGCGCTGCTGCGTCGTCACCGAGCTCCGCGGCGTACACCCCTGCGAGCGTCTTCACCTCTGCCTGGTGACGCCCCCAGACCGACGCGAGCGCTTCACTCGTCTCGCCGACCGTCGCGCCGTTCCGAGCCGCCGTGACTGCGAGGGCCAGCAGATTGCCCTCTCCACTCTGGGCTGCGCGCGTCAGCGCCTCGAGCGAGGACTGCACGGCCGCGCCGTCTCGCTCCCGGCGAAGTCGCTCGAGGCGCTCGTTCTGCGCGCGCCGAACCCGAGCGTTGTCGACCTTCAAGACCGGGACCGGCTCGTCGTCGCTCACCCGGAAGCGGTTCACGCCGATGATCGCCTGTTTGCCGCCGTCGATGCGGGCCTGCGTCCTGGCGGCGGCCTCCTCGATACGGAGCTTCGGTACGCCCGCCTCTATGGCCTTGATCATGCCGCCGAGCTCCTCGATCTCTCGCATGTGCGCGCGGGCGCGGTTCGCGAGCTCGTGGGTCAGTCGCTCGACGTAGTAGCTGCCCCCCCACGGATCGACGGGTCGCGTCGCGCCGCCCTCGTGCTGCAGCACGAGCTGCGTATTGCGGGCGATGCGCGCCGAGTAGTCCGTCGGCAGCGCGAGCGCCTCGTCGAGTGAGTTCGTGTGGAGCGACTGCGTGTGTCCGTTCACCGCGGCGAGCGCCTCGATCGAGGTGCGCACGACGTTGGCGTACACGTCCTGAGCCGTCAGCGACCAGCCGCTCGTCTGACAATGGGTGCGGAGCAGGAGCGAGCGAGGATCCTTCGGCGCGAAGCGCTGCATCGACTCCGCCCACAAGAGGCGTGCGGCACGGAGCTTCGCGACCTCCATGAAGTAGTCCATTCCGATGGCGAAGAAGAACGAGAGGCGCGGCGCGAACGCGTCGACGGCGAGCCCCGCCGCGACGCCGGCCTTCACGTATTCGATGCCGTCGGCCAAGGTGTAGGCAAGCTCGAGATCGGCCGTCGCGCCGGCCTCTTGCATGTGATACCCGCTGATCGATATGCCATTGAACTTCGGCATCTCGGTCGCGACATAGGCAAATATGTCGCTGATGATCCGCATCGATGGCGCGGGTGGATAGATATATGTGTTGCGAACCATGAACTCTTTCAGAATGTCGTTCTGAATGGTCCCGGATAGGTCCTTCTTCTTCGCGCCCTGCTCCTCTGCGGCCACGATGTAGAGCGCGAGGATCGGCAGGACCGCGCCGTTCATCGTCATCGACACGCTCATGCGGTCGAGCGGGATCCCCTCGAAGAGGACACGCATGTCGAGGATCGAGTCGACCGCGACGCCCGCCATGCCGACGTCTCCGATGACGCGTGGATGATCCGAGTCGTAGCCACGGTGTGTCGCGAGATCGAACGCGATGCTGAGTCCGCGCTGACCGGCGGCCAGGTTTCGGCGATAGAACGCGTTCGACTCTTCTGCGGTCGAGAACCCCGCGTATTGCCGGACCGTCCACGGCTTGTCGACGTACATGGTCGGGTAGGGGCCGCGCAGAAACGGCGCGAAGCCGGGGACGGATGCGAGGTTCGGGACGTCCGCGAGATCGCTCGGGCCGTAGGCCCAGGCGACCTCGACGCCCTCGGGCGTCTCGGCGCCGGGGCGGGCGTCTTTGGCGGCTTCAGCGGCGCCGACGGGGAGCGAAACGGAATCAAAGTCGACGTCGAGGCTCTTCACGACTTCTCTCCTTTGCCCTCGAGCGCCGCCCGGAGAATGGGTATCGCGTCGCAGCCGAAGTGAATCGAAAGATCGAGCCCCGCCTCGCGCAGGGACGCGTCCATGGCTCCTGGGCGACCGGCCAGCACGACGCTCGTCGCGCCGCCGGCGCGGGCTTCGCGAACCGCCTCGATCCCGAGAGCGGCATAGCGTTCGTCGCTCGAGCAGAGGACCACGACAGGGACACCGGTCCGGGCGACTGCGGCTCGGACCCACGAGGCGTCGACGCCGGACTCGCTGTCGACGTAGAAGCCGCCGACCTCGAAGAAGCGGCGGCTGAACTCTTCCCGTGCGCGGTGATCGCCCGGCTCGCCGAGGCACGCGAGCAGGACGCGCGGGCGCCGCCCCAGCTTCGCGAGCTCCCCGGCGCGGGCGCGCAGGTGCTCGAACGCGTCGGCTGCTCGGACGGGCGCGAGCGGTCCCGAAAAGCGAGCGTCGGTGAGCGTCGGCGCGGGCTCGCTCGCGTCGGCGAAATCGTTCACGCCGATGAGGATGCGACGCTTCGTCGCGACGAGCTTCGACGCGGCCCCGCGGGCGGCGGCGACGCGCGCGGGAAACGCGCCGGACGCGAGGGACGCTCGCACGCCGCCCTCTCTTTCTATCGCGCGCAGCTCTGTCCACGCGGCGCGAGCGAGCGCGTCCGTCATCGATTCGACGTAGTACGCACCGCCGGCTGGGTCGGCGACGCGACCGAGGTTCGCCTCGTCGCGAAGCACGAGCTGCGTGTTCTTGGCGAGCCGCGCGCCGACGCGAGAGCGCTCGCTCGCCGGCGCGAGCTCGTCGTACGCGCGCGTGACGATGAGGTCGGCCCCACCGAGGATGAGCGCCGTCGTCTCGAGGGTCGCGCGGATCATGTTCGTCGGCGCGTCGAGGCGCGAGAGGGCGCGCTCCGAGGTGAGGCCGGCGATGAAGGGGCGTGAGGCGCCGCCGACCGCGAGAGCGAGCTTCTGCCAGGCGAGGCGGAGCGCGCGGAGCTTGATTACGCCGGCGAGCACGTCGGTGCCGGGCGAGACGACCAGCGTCGTCTCCGCGAGCGTCGACTCCGGCGTCGGGCCGAGCGGCTCGATGGCGCGCGCCATTTCGGCCGCGCAGGCGAGGGCGAAGGCGATCTCTTGCGCAGGCGTCCCGCCGGCTTCGTGAACGACGGCGGCGCTGACGGCGAGCGGGGATCTTCGCCCGGCAGAGGATGAACGGTCGAGGAGCCTGCGAGCCGCACGAACCTGGGTCTCCCAGCTCTGCGTGAGCGCGCCACGGAGCGCGAGCGCGGCCAGCGGATCGAAGCAGGCCTGGACTGCGATGCCGTCCGCGGCGAGCGCATCGGACAGCTCTGGCGCCGACTCGCCGGCGTCGAGCCAGACCGAGATCCCACTGCCCGCGAGCGCCGCGCCGAGCGCGCGCTGCGCGCCACTTTCGACTGCCCCGCGAGGCGAGAGCCAGGCCGCGTCGACGCCGACGGCGCAGTCCTCTCGAATGCTGCGCGCGAGGGGCTCGGGATCGACCTCTTCGTAGCGCTGCGCGACCAGCCACGCGCCGCCACAGGCGCGCACGAACGGGGCTTGGCCGGGCTCTCCGCGATGCTCGAGACCGAGGAGGTGACGCGGCAGATAGAGCGGCTCGACAGGAAGATCGTCCGCCGTCTTCGTCGTGAGATCCGCGAGAGAACGCGGCTTTGGACCGCCGAGCGCCGCGGCTCGCCAGCGCGCTTCTTCGGGCGACTGCAAGAGGACGCTCGTCATGAGTGGGTTATGCCCGAACCGGGGCCCACACGGAAGGGCGAGTCCTTGGCGGGGGTGCTCTACGCGACGCTCTCTGCCGCGCCGTCGGGCATCGCATCTGCGAGCGCGCGAACCAGGTCCTCGACCTGAAACGGCTTGAGCAGAACGCTCGCGGCTCGGACGTCGCCCGCAGAGACCGCGGACTCGGCGTATCCCGTCATCAGCACGAGAGGAACGCTCTTGGTGCGCTTCGCGAGCTGGTCGGCCAGCTCGAGGCCGTCCATGACGGGCATGCGCAGATCGCTGAGGACGAGATCGACCCGGGGTTGCTCGTCCAACGTGACGAGCGCGACGGCGCCGTTGTCTGCCGTGAAGACGATCGCGCCGAGCTCTCGGAGCTCGCGAGCGAGGAGCGCCAGGAGGGCGGCGTTGTCCTCTACGACCAAGATGCGAACGCCGGCGATGGTTCGGATCGGGCGCGTGCGCGGGGTCGGCTCGCTGGGCCACGAGGAGCGGTCGGGGATCGGCAAGCACAGATGGAACGTGCTGCCTTGCTCGGGCTCGCTCTCGAGCCGTACGACTCCGTCGTGAAGTCGCGCAGTAGCCTGGACCGACGCGAGGCCGAGCCCCGTGCCCCGGCCGAGCTCTTTCGTCGTGAAGTACGGCTCGAAAATCCGCTCCTCGAGCGCCTTCGCGATGCCGACGCCCGTGTCGCTGACGGAGATGCGGACATAGCGACCGGGACGCGCGTCGCCGCGCAGGACCACCTCGTCGAGAGAGGTCGTCTCGACCACGATCCGCAGCTCGCCGCCGTCGGGCATCGCGTCGCGTGCGTTGAACGCGAGGTTCATCAGCGCCGCCTCGAGCTGGGCTTCTTCTGCGCGCACCGGGATCCGACCCTCGGGACCTTCGAATGTGACATGGACGCTCGGATCGCAGACCCGACGAAGCAGCTCGGTCACGTTCCGAGAGATCGCCACCGCGTCCACGACGCGCCGCTCGCCGATGGGCTGCTTGGCGAGCGCGAGCAGCTGACGAGTGAGCGCCGCGGATTGCGAGAGCGCGTGGCGAAGATCGTCCACGCCCGCGTAGTCGGTCGTCGCCTCGAGCCGCGTGAGCTCGAGGCTCATCACGGTGAGCTGGTTGTTGAAGTCGTGCGCCACTCCCGCGGCCAGGGTGCCGACCGCCTCGAGGGCCGCGGCTCGGCGGAGCTGCGCCTCGAGCTCTGCGCGGGCCGTCACGTCGATGACGACGCCCATCACCTGGTCACGTCCGTCGGTGCCGAGCACGCGACGACAGCGAAATTCTGCGACGCGACCGGGCGGCGCGTCCGAACGCAGGCGCACGACCAGCGGATCGACGATCTCTCCCGCTACGACGAGCATGCCCCACGCGACCTGCTTCGCGCGATCGTCGGGGTGGATGCGCGCCGCGATGATCTCTTCGGAGGGCTCGACGTCCTCGTCGATGCCGAGGATCCGGCGGAACTCGCTCGACCACTCGTGTCGGCCAGAGGCAAGATCGAACACGTGACTGCCGACCGCTGCGGCCTGCTGCGTCTCTCGGTGTTGCGCCGCGAGGTGCTCTGCGCGCGTCGTCGCGAGGCGTTCGGCCGTGACGTCGAACACGATCCCCTGGAACGCGACGACGTTCCCCGAAACGTCTCTCACGGTGTGTCGAGACTCTCGAACGTGGCGGATCGACCCGTCTGTCAGGACGATTCGAAAATCGATGACGGGCTGCTCGACGTTGGAGAGGGCACGGGCAAACTGCGCCGAGACGCGAGCCCGATCTTCCTCGTGAATGCGCCCGAAGAAATCGTCGGCGCTGAAGCGCTCTTCCGGCCCCACGCCGAACAACTCGCGCAGACCCGGGGAGCCCGACGCGACGCCGCCCTCGAGCCGATACGAGCCAAAGCCGATGGCTTGCTCTGCGTGGCGGCAGAGCTCGAGGCGCACGTCCGTCCCCATCTCCGCGACGTCGCCGCGCGCTCGGCCGCTCGGAGGCGGTTCCGCGCGACCGCGATGTTCCGGGTCGCTCACGATGAGGTCGAGCTCACATGTTTCTCCGGTATTGGCCGCCGACCTCGTAGAGGGCGCCGGAGATCTGACCGAGACTCGCCACTTTGCAGGCGTCCATCAAGGATTCGAACACGTTCGCGCCCGTGGCGGCGGCCTCTTTCAACGTCGCGAGATGCGGCGCGCACTCGAGCTGATTTCGGGCCTGAAATGCCTCGAGGCTCGATATTGCGTACTCCTTCTCGTCGGTGGTCGAGCGAATGACCTCTTGGGGAATCACGGTCGGCGAGCCGCCAGGGCCCTTGAACATGTTCACGCCGACGATGGGAAGCTTCCCGTCGTGTTTGAGGGTCTCGTAATAGAGAGACTCTTCTTGAATCTTGGTGCGCTGGTACATGCGCTCCATCGCGCCCAAGACGCCGCCGCGCTCCGAGATCGCGCGGAACTCCTTCAGGACGGCCTGCTCGACCAGCTCCGTGAGCTCTTCGATGATGAACGAACCCTGCAGCGGGTTCTCGTTCTTCGTCAGGCCGAGCTCCTCGTTGATGATGAGCTGAATCGCGAGCGCGCGACGGACGCTCTCTTCGGTCGGCGTCGTGATCGCCTCGTCGTAGGCGTTCGTGTGGAGCGAGTTGCAGTTGTCGTAGATCGCGTAGAGCGCCTGGAGCGTCGTTCGGATGTCGTTGAACGCGATCTCTTGGGCGTGCAGGCTGCGGCCGGAAGTCTGGACGTGGTATTTCAGCTTCTGCGACCGTTCGTTTCCGCCATAGCGATTCTTGATCGCCTTGGCCCAGAGGCGTCGCGCGACGCGACCGATGACCGTGTATTCCGGGTCGACACCGTTCGAGAAGAAGAACGAGAGGTTCGGCGCGAAATCGTCGATGTGCATTCCGCGCGAGAGGTAGAGCTCGACGTAGGTCAGGCCGTTCGCCAGCGTGAACGCGAGCTGGGTAATCGGGTTCGCGCCGGCTTCGGCGATGTGATAGCCGCTGATCGAGACCGAATAGAAATTGCGGACTTTGTGGGCCGTGAAATAGGCCTGTACGTCGCCCATCATTCGCAGCGCGAACTCGGTCGAGAAGATGCAGGTGTTCTGCGCCTGATCCTCTTTCAGGATGTCGGCCTGCACGGTGCCGCGGACGCTCGAGAGGGTCTTGGCCTTGATTCGGTCGTACGTCTCTCGCGGAAGGACCTCGTCGCCCGAGACACCGAGTAGAAAGAGGCCGAGGCCGTCGCTGCCGGCGGGGAGGGCGCCCTGATAGGTGGGACGCGGGACACCGAGCGCGGCGTACTTTTCGGCGATCTTCTGCTCGACGTCGCCGACGTTGCCCTGCTCGCGGATGTATCGCTCGCAGCTCTGATCGATCGCCGCGTTCATGAAGAAGCCGAGCAGGATCGGCGCCGGACCGTTGATGGTCATCGACACGCTGGTCTGTGGGTCGCTCAGATCGAAGCCCGAATAGAGCTT
>Ga0164241_10003489_pt1 | contig 15804 bp, 13 predicted proteins | sample OricomyardsoilBY_FD_108780 | JGI IMG/M metagenome (GOLD analysis project Ga0164241, IMG submission 108780) | Backyard soil microbial communities from Emeryville, California, USA - Original compost - Back yard soil (BY) | ecosystem: Environmental > Terrestrial > Soil > Unclassified | place: USA... | reverse complement strand
GCGGGCGCCGGACCAAGCGGGGCTAGGACGCAGGGAGGCCGAATAGCAGCGCTATTTGGCCGACTGAGGACGCCGCACCGCGCCGTGTCCGCCGCCGCCGGGCGCGGGCGAGGGTTTCGCCAATCCCTCCTAGGCGCGCAATCGCTTAGGGTGGGCGCATGTCCGCGGCGGCCAACCAGGCGACGATCGAGCGTTTCTACGAGGCGTTCGGCCAGTGCAACGGCGCCGCGATGACCGCCTGCTACGCGCCAGACGCCCACTTCCGCGACCCGGCCTTCGGCGATCTCGAGGGCGGCGACGTCGGCTCGATGTGGCGGATGCTGACCGGCCGCGCCACCGACCTGAAGATCGAGCTGCACGAGCACGAGGCCGGCGAGGACAGCGGCAGCGCCCACTGGATCGCCCGTTACACCTTCTCCACCGGCCGCCCGGTGGTCAACGACATCCAGGCCCGGTTCCGCTTCGCCGCCGACGGCAAGATCGCCGACCACGTCGACGACTTCGACTTCCGCAACTGGGCCAAGCAGGCGCTTGGCCCCAGCGGTCACCTGGTGGCGCTGCTGCCGCCGCTGCGTTCCAAGGCCCGCGCCAAAGCCCTCGCTCAGCTCGAGGCTTTCAAGCGCGACGAGACCGGCTCCAGCCTCTAAGGCGCGACCCAGACTGACCGCTGCCTCCGCAAGGGGAAGTTCGTCGTGCCGCCGCAGGGTATGCGAACGTATGTTCGTGCGCTGGGACGAACAGCGAGTCGAGAACGACCTGCGGCTGCCGGGGGTGGGCGACGGCACGGTGACCCGCACCTTCGACGCCCCCGAGGCGATGGGAATCAACTTCCACGAGGTCCGGGCCCGCTCGGCGCTCAACCACGTGCCCGGCGGCCGCTACGGGTTCGACTGGACGATCAACCCCTATCGGGGATGTAGCCACGCTTGCGTCTATTGCCTGGCTGGGGAGACGCCGATTCTGATGGCCGATGGGACCAGTCGGCGGCTGGAAGACGTCCGGGTCGGCGACGCGATCTATGGGACGGTTCGACGTGGTTCCTGCCGGCGCTATGAGATCACCAAGGTTCAGGCCCACTGGACCACGCAGAAGGAGGGCTATCGGATCCTGCTCGAGGATGGCACGGAGCTCGTCGCCAGCGGTGATCATCGTTTCCTGACGAAGAGGGGATGGAAGTACGTGACGGGGGCCGAACAAGGACCACTGCAGAGACCCCATCTCACTCTCAACAACAAGCTGATGGGGGTTGGCTCGCTTGGGCCGGCGGTCGAGGAGTCTGAGGAATACCGTCGCGGCTATCTCTGCGGAATGATCCGCGGGGATGGACATGTGGGGTCTTACTCGTATGTTCGGCCGGGGCGGTCGTCGGCCGACGTCCATCGTTTTCGGCTCGCACTGACGGACTTCGAAGCACTTTCCAGATCCCGCAAGTATCTGCAGGGCGCCGGCGTTCGTACCGACGAATTTCAATTCTTGAGAGGGAACGCGCGCCATCGACCGATGCGGGCGATCCGGACCTCCTCGCGAGACGGCGTCGATCGAGTTCGTGAGCTGATCCGCTGGCCGGGTTCGCCGAGCGACGAGTGGTCGCGGGGGTTCCTGGCGGGAATCTTCGACGCCGAGGGAAGTTGCAGCGGCTCTTTGCGCATCGCCAACAAGGACGCCCAGATGATCGATACGACCGTGGCCGGCCTACGGCGCCTCGGGTTTCCCCACACAACCGAGGGTCCGAACCGGATCGGCTGTCGCAACGTGCGCTTGCTCGGTGGGCTCCGTCAGCAGATGCGGCTGTTCCAGCACATCGATCCGGCTATCTGTCGAAAACGGTCGATCGCAGGCATCGCCATCAAGTCTCAAGCCAAACTTGGCGTCGTTGCGATCGAACCGCTCGGCCGTCAAATACAGATGTACGACATCACCACGGGCACGGGAGACTTCATCGCCAACGGGGTGGTCAGCCACAACTGCTTTGCGCGGCGCACCCATACCTATCTGGATTTCGACGCCGGGCGGGACTTCGAGCGGGAGATCGTGGTCAAGGTCAACGTGCCGGAGCTGCTGCGGGCGGAGCTGGCGCGGCCGAGCTGGAAGCGGGAGTTGGTGGCCTTGGGGACGAACACCGACCCCTACCAGTGGGTCGAGAGCCGCTACCGGATGATGCCCGAGATCCTCGAGGCGCTGGAGGCGGCGCGGACGCCGGTCTCGGTCCTGACCAAGTCGCCGCTGGCGATGCGCGACGTGGCGATCTTCGAGCGGATGGCGAAGACGCTGCCGGTCTCGGTCAACCTCTCGGTGCCGACTCTCGACGAGGACGCCTGGCGGGCGACCGAGCCGCACACGCCCAGCCCCGCCGCCCGCCTCGACGCGGTCGCCGAGCTGCGCCGCCGCGGCATCGACTCCGGCGTCCTCATCGCCCCCTTGATGCCCGGCATCAACGACCACCCCGACCAAGTCCGCCCGATCGTCGAACGCGCCAAGAAGGCGAAAGCCACGTTCTTAGGCGGCGTGGCTCTTCATTTGCGAGACGAGGTAAAGGACGTTTTCTTCGCTTGGTTGGAAGCCAAACGCCCGGACCTTCTTCCCAGATACGAGCAGCTCTACAGGGGCCGTGCCTACATGCAACCAGCGCAACGAAAACGCGCGACGCAAGCAGTCCGCGGCTGGGGCCGGAACCGCCTTCGGAGTGCCTTGGCCGACCGTTCCTCCTCGTCTAGGGAGAGCGCTCCTCTGGCGGGTGGCCGTGGGGCGGGGGTCCCCCGCGGCGCGGAGGGCGCGCAGCGCCCGAGCACCGTGGGGGATGCCGCACGGACAGGACCCGCCGGCCAGGAACCTCTCTTCTAGCCCCCTTCGTCCAGCTGCTCGAACTTGCACTCTGTGGGAGCTTTGTCGTCCCTGAATCTGTGGAACCGCGCCCCATGCCGGATCCGCCCCGCCGCCGCATGGTCGTACCCCACCTCGATCACCAGCTCCGGCCGCAGCTCCACCCACTCGAGGTCGCGACCGCCGGTCCAGCGGCTCGGCTCGGCGCTGCCGCTCGCGCCCGTCTCCAGCGGCGCCAGCATCGCCCGCATGCTCCGTTTCGCCGCCGCCGAGAAGCCGGAGATGTGGCCGACCGAGCGCAGCTCGGCGCCGTCGTAGAGGCCGAGGATCAGCGAGCCCACGGTGCCCTCCTCTTTGCCCGGGCGCCAGCCCATCACCACGCAGTCGATCGTGCGCTCGCGCTTGACCTTCGCGAAGCCCTTGCGTTTGCCGGGCAGGTAGGGAGCGTCGAGCTGCTTCGCCATCACCCCCTCGATGCTGCCCAGCCAGCGCTCGGCCTGCTCGGTGTCCGGCGTCAGCGGCGTCAGCTCCAGGCCGGCGCGTGCGGCGATCGCCTCCAGCCGCGCCCGCCGCTCGGCCAGCGGCGCCTGCAGCAGCGACTCGTCGCCCTCGGCCAGCAGGTCGAAGACGATGTAGTCGGCGGGGATCTCCTTGGCGAGGAGATCGATGCGGGACTGGGCCGGGTGGATGCGTTCCTGCAGGGCGTCGAATTCGAGCCTGCCGTCGGCGTCGCGGATCACCAGCTCCCCGTCCAGCACCCAGCGGCCCGGGGCGAAGCTCAGCTCCGGGAAGTAGCGGGCCAGCTCTTTGCCGCCGCGCGACTGGACGTAGAAGTCCTCGCCGTCGACGAAGACGATCCCCCGGAAGCCGTCCAGCTTCGGCTCGTAGGCCCACTCCTCGCCGAGCGGGAGCTGTTTGCGAGTCAGCGCCAGCTGCGGCTTGATCGGTGGCGCCAGCGGCAGGTTCACGTGCTGCCGAGAGTAGCCTGGCGGCGCGCCCGGCTCTCGCGCGGGTCCGGGATCGGGACCGAGGCGAGCAGCTGCCGCGTGTAGGGGTCGGCCGGGCGCTCGCAGACCTGGTCGGCGCTGCCGGTCTCGACCAGTCTGCCCTTGTGCATCACCGCGATCCGGTCGGAGATGTGGCGGACGACGGCGATGTCGTGGGCGACGAAGAGGTACGTCAGCCCGAGCTCGTCCTGGAGGTCGTCGAGCAGGTTGACGATCTGCGCCTGGATCGAGACGTCGAGGGCGGAGACGGGCTCGTCGGCGACGATCAGCTTCGGTTTCGGGGCGAGTGCCCGGGCGATCCCGATCCGCTGCCGCTGCCCGCCGGAGAACTCGTGCGGAAAGCGGTCGTAGTGCTCGGCGGAGAGCCCCACCCGCTCGAGCAGCTCCTGCACCTGCCGCCGCAGCTCGGCCCCGGCGGCGACCCCCTGCAGCCGCAGCGGGTCGCCGACGATTTGGCCGATCCGTTTGCGCGGGTTCAGCGATGCGTACGGGTCCTGGAAGACCATCTGCATCTGCCGCCGCAGCGGCCGCAGCTGACGCCGCGAGAGGCCGACGATCTCCTGGCCCTCGAAGCGGACCGAGCCCGAGGTCGGCGGCAGCAGCTGCAGCGCGGCCCGGCAGAGCGTCGACTTGCCGCTGCCGGACTCGCCGACCAGGCCCAGCGTTTCCCCCTTGCCGACGGTCAGGGAGACGTCGTCGACCGCCTTCACCCGGTCGACGGTGCGGTCGACGAGCACGCCCTCCTTGACCGAGAAGTGCTTGACCAGGTTGGCGACCTCGAGCAGGGGCTCGCTCACGACGGCGCCTCCAGCCCGATCCCGCCCTCGACCTGGCGCCGCTCGGCCTTCTGCTCGGGGTCGAGCCAGCAGCGGTCGCGGTGCGCGGCGGCTTCCGGCAGGCGGCCGTCGAGGGCGGGTACCTCGGCGCATTTGCCGAACTCGTGCGGGCAGCGGGGACGGAAGGCGCACCCCGTCGGCGGTGCCAGCAGCGACGGTGGCGCGCCGCCGATCTGCGGCAGCCGCTGCGGTCGCGGCCGGTCGAGCCGCGACAGCGATCCGAGCAGCCCCCAGGTGTAGGGGTGCTGGGGGTCGTAGAAGATCTGGTCGAGCGTCCCCTCCTCGACCACTTTGCCGGCGTACATGACCAGGACCCGGTCGGCGACCTCGGCGACGACGCCGAGGTCATGGGTGATCAAGATCGTCGCCAGGTTGCGCGAGCGGTTGAGGTCCTCGAGCAGGCGCAGGATCTGGGCCTGGACGGTGACGTCGAGCGCGGTGGTCGGCTCGTCGGCGATCAGCACCTCCGGTTCCAGGGCCAGGGCCATCGCGATCATCGCCCGCTGGCGCATCCCGCCGGAGAATTCGTGCGGGTAGTCGCCGACCCGCTGGGCCGCCTCGGCGATGCCGACCGAGCGGAGCAGCTCGATCGCCCGCTCGCGGGCCTCCTCCTTGCTCGTCCCTGGCTCGTGGGCGCGGATCGCCTCGACGATCTGGGCACCGACCCGGTAGACCGGGTTGAGCGAGGTCATCGGGTCCTGGAAGATCATCCCGACCCGGGCGCCGCGGACCTTGCGCAGCTCGGCTTCGCCGGCGTTCAGCAGCTCCGCCCCACCCAACCTGACCGAGCCCTCGATGACGCTGTCGGGGGAGCGGGTCAGCCCCAGGATCGTCTGCGCGGTGACGCTCTTGCCCGAGCCCGACTCGCCGACGATCGCCAGCACTTCGCCGGGGGCGAGGTCGAAGCCGACGCCGTCGACCGCCTGCAGCCGGCCGCCTTCGGTGGCGAAGCCGACCCGCAGGTCGCCGACGGAGAGAAGCGGTTGCGAGCTCAACGGGCCGAGGCCTCCAGCCGGATGCGCGGATCCAGGTAGGCGTAGAAGATGTCGGTCACGGCGCTGAAGAGGACGACGAAGAAGGCGCCGAACATGGTGATCGCCATGATCGGCGGCAGGTCGAGGTTGGTGATCGATTCGGCCGCGTACTGGCCGACCCCGTTGAGGCCGAAGATCGACTCGACGATGATCGCGCCACCGCCGAGCATCGCGGCGAAGTCGAGCCCGAAGAGGCTGACGATCGGGATCAGCGAGTTGCGCAGGACGTGGCGGGTCATCACCCGGCGCTCGCTCAGCCCCTTGGCGCGGGCGGTGCGCACGTAGTCCTCGTTCATGGCGTCGAGCATGTTCGAGCGCAGCACGCGGCTGTAGAAGCCGATGTTGAGGATCGCCAGCGTGAACCAGGGCAGGATCAGGTGGTAGGCCCAGTCGACCGGGTCTTCGGTCAGGGGCACGTAGCCGCCGGCGGGAAAGAGTTCGAGCTTGAAGGTCAGCAGGTAGAGGAAGATCGCCGCCAGCAGGAAGGCGGGAAGGGAGATCCCGGCGATCGCGACGACGGTGAGGACGCGGTCGAGCCAGCCCCCCGGCTTCAGCGCCGAGAGGTAGCCGAAGAGGATCCCGAAGAAGAGCCAGATCGCGGCGGCGCCGATGCAGAGCGAGAAGGTCGCCGGGATCCCTTCGACGATCTTCTCGTCGACGTTGAGCTGGTCGCCGTAGCTGATCAGTTCGCCGCTGAATATCTTCTTCATCGTCTCCCAGTACTGGACCGGCAGCGGTTCGTCGAAGCCCCAGTCTTCTTCGATGCTCTTGACCAGGACCGCGTCGGCGTTCTTTCCGGCCAGCCGCTGGGCCGGGTCGGAGTTGGGGATCAGGTTGAAGATCGCGAAGGTGACCAGGGAGACCGCGAACAGCACCACCACCATCCCGGCCAGGCGCCTGAGCGCGAAGCGGGCCATCAGACCGCCGTCCCCGCCGGCTCGACCGTGCCGGTGTGCGCCTCCAGGCGCAGCTTCGATTTCGGGTCGAGGGCGCTGCGCAGGCCGTCGCCGAAGACGTTGAGCGAGAGCACCGTGAGCAGGATCATCAGGCCGGGCGCGAAGGCCAGGATCGGCGCGGTGTAGATCAGCTCGACCCCGGTTGAGACCATCTTGCCCCAGGAGGAGTTGGGCGGCTGCACGCCGGCGCCGAGGTAGGAGAGCGCCGACTCCAGCAGCATGTTGTTGGCGATGTTGAGGGTGAAGAAGACGATCACCGTCGACCAGAGGTTGGGCAGCAGCTCGGCGAACATGATCCGCAGCGAGCCGGCGCCCTGAGCGACCGCGGCCTCGACGAACTCCTTCTGGCGTAGGGCCAGCACCTCGCCGCGGATCGGCCGGGCCATGTAGGGCGTCATCACCACGGCGATGATCAGGATCGGGATCCAGAGCGAGTTGCCCTCGACTTCGAGCGGGCCGATCTTGAGCCCGCCGACGGCAAGGGCGGTGCCGAGGGCGATGCCGAGCAGGACGACCGGGAACGACCAGATCAGGTCCAGGGTGCGGGAGATGATGCTGTCGGTGCGGCCGCCGAAATAGCCGGCGAGCAGGCCCAGCGCCGTCGCCAGCAGGGTCGTGATCAGGGCCGAGCTGAGGCCGATCATGAGCGAGGTGCGCCCGCCGTACATCAGCCGCACCATCTCGTCGCGCCCGAGGCCGCTGTCGGCACCGAGGAAGAACTCACCCCCGGCGCCGAACCAGACTGGCCCGATCGGCTTGCCTTCGACGTCGACGACTTCGCGGGTCTCGCCGTCGACGACGATTTTCTCCGTCGTGTGGGTTGCGTTGGGGCCGGTGTGGGCGACGTGGTCGGCCCACAGCGGTGCGGCCAGCACGAAGGCGACGATCAGAACGAAGAGCGCCAGCGAGGCGAGCGCGAGGCGGTTGCGACGCAGCCGCCGGTAGGCGAGGGACCAGGGGCCGTGGCGCTCGCTCGACACGGCCCCATTGTCCCAGCGCCGCCGGGCGGCTTACTTGAACTGGAAGCTGGTCAGGTCCTGACCGAAGGTCGGGTTGAAGATGACCTTGTCGAAGTCGATCGCGTCGGAGACGAAGGTCGAGACCGTGCGGTTGCCGTAGGGGGCCCACGGCGCCTCTTCCATGTATTCCCTGTCGAGGGTGGCGTAGGCGGCTTCCTGCTCGGGCCCGAACTCTTCTTCCCCGAGCCTGGTGATCTCCTCATTGAAGGCCGGCACGTCGATTTCGGCGAAGTTGCCGTTGTTGGTCGGGAGGATGCTTTCGCCGGACAGCATCGGCTGGAAGAAGTCGTTCGGGTGCGGGTAGTCCTGGAACCAGTTCGACCAGCCGGTGTCGAGTTCGGGGGTCGACTGGTTGCCGATCACCGTGAAGTAGTTGTCGGCGCCGATCACTTTCAGGGTGGTGTTGAAGCCGAGCTGCTCGAGCACGTCGTTGTAGTAGACGATCGCCGCTTCGTTTTCGCTTTCGTTGTCGCCCCAGACGGTGACGTCCATGTCCTTGGGAGCGGCTGCTTTGATCATCGCCTTCGCTTTGGCGAGGTCATGGGGATAGAGCTCGAATTTCTTGTAGCCCGGCATCCCCACCGGCAGGATCTGCTGGGTTCCTTTGAGGGTGCCGACGTAGATCCGTTCCAGCGCCGCCGGGTCGACCGCGTAGTTGACCGCCTGGCGGACCTCGGGGTCGTCGAACGGCGGCTTGTTCGTGTTCATCCAGAAGTAGTAGATGCTGATCGTCGGCTCGACCCGGAACTGGGTGCCCTCGTATTTGCTCTTCACTTCGGGGTAGCGGTCGGGCGGGGGCACCGTCTGCATCCAGTCGGTCTTGCCCTGCTCGACGTTGTTGACCTGGGTCGAGGGGTTGCGGACGATCGTGATGGCGATCTTGTCCATGTGGCCGCTGGGCAGGTCTGGCATCGCCTTCGAGTTGGCTTTCTCCCAGTAGGGGTTGCGCTCGTAGCTCCAGCCTTTGCCGGGATCGGATTTGACGATCGCGTAGGGGCCGGTGGCGGGGGGCGGGTTGGTGGACTGGTTCGTGTCCGGCGTGTCCTGGGGAATCGGGGCGACGAACATCAGCCCGAGCTCGTTGGTGAAGGTGCCGCGCGGCTTGGTCAGGTGGATGACGATCTCGCCGGTCTTGTCGTCGGCTTCGATGCCGGGGATGCCGCCGTTCTTGGTTTCGGCGAACTTTTCGGCGCCGACGATGCCGGTGTAGAAGGGGGAGCCGCCGGAGTTGACCTTGAAGAGCCGTTCGACCGCGTAGGTGAAGTCCGATGCCTTGACCGGCCTGCCGTCGGAGTATTTGAGCCCCGGCCGGAGGTTGAGGGTGTAAGTCTTGCGGTCGTCGCTGATCTGCGGCAGGCTTTTGGCCAGGCCGGGGATCACTTCTCCGCCGGCGGCGCCGTTGGCGTGCGCGTAGGTGAGCAGGGGGATGTAGACGTTCTGCATCGCCGTCCACCCTTCCTGGGTGTAGGAGAGCGCCGGATCCAGGTAGTCGGGGAAGGACGCGTAGGTGCCGTTCAGCGTTCCCCCCTCTTTGCCGCTCGAGTCGCTATCGCTGCCGCACGAGGCCAGTCCCATGGTTGCGACCGCTGCAAGTGCGAGGACCGCGACAAGCATGCAAAGTTTTCTCAAGGCAATACCTCCGAGTCGGACTGGACGGACTTGGACTGGATGAACCTACGCTGGTCTAACCTGCTCCCTGGAATCAACTCCAGCACAACGTCATTGCTCACGTCAAGCTCATTTGAATCAGAGCTTTCACTGCGCTCAGGCCATTTGGTTCCAAGTATCGGCGCGACCACCGCGACGATCGCGAAGACGCCGAGACCGGCGAAGAAGAAGGTCGCTCGGGGGTCGACGGCGGTGGCGATGACGCCGCCGGCGAGGTAGCCGACACCGAGCATCGCCGCCCCCGTCGACTCAAGCACGCTCATCACCCGCGCCTGCATGTTCTCGCTGGTCAGCTCCTGGACGGCGCTGACCACGGCTACCCACTGGACGCCGTTGCCGGTGCCGCCGACGGTGGCGGCGAGGCAGGCGAGCGCCAGCGACGGCGCCAGGGCCATGCCGACGTAGCCAGCGCCGATCGTGGCCGTGCTGAAGAAGAGCAGGTACGGGAGCGAGGCCCGCCGCAGCGCCGCGAAGACGAAGCTGCCCAGGACCATGCCCGCCCCCCAGCTCGCCAGCAGCAGCCCGTAACCGGAGTCGCCCACCCCCAGCGTCTCCTTGGCGTAGATGACCTCGATCGGGATCACCGCGGCGAAGAAGACGAAGGCAGCCCCCTGGGCGAGGATCAGGTGGCGCAGCCGCAGGTGCCCGGAGATGTAGGCCATCCCCGCCCGCAGCCGCGCGATCGTGTCGCCGGGGTCGGGGACCGCCTGCGGCAGGGGCCCGGCTGTGAACAGGATCCAGGCGATCGCGTAGAAGGAGACCGCGTCGAGCAGCAGCGCCGACTCGATGCCGAAGCCGGCGACCACCAGGCCGGCGATGCCGGGGCCGACCGCGGCCCCGCCGGTGAAGGCGACGTTGAGGATCGCGTTGCCGGAGCGAAGCTCGCCCGCGGGCTCGAGCATGGCCGCGACCACGGCCCTGGTCAGCGCCCGCGCCGCCAGCGCCACCGCCCCGTCGATCGTCGCCAGGACGAAGATCGCCGCCAGCGAGAAATGGGCGGAGAAGAGCGCCAGCCCGGCGAAGGCCGCCGCCTCGGCGGCGTAGAGGGCCGGTAGGACCAGCCGCGGCGGCGGCCGCTCGACCCGGGCGACCAGCACCGGGGCGAGGATCGCCGGCACGAAGCCGGTCCCGAGAAAGAGCACGGCGGTGGCGAGGGCGCTTCCCGTGCGGTCGTAGACGAGCACCGAGAGGGCGACGATTCCCATCCAGTCGCCGAGCTCGTTGACGGCGTAGGAGAGCGCGAGGCGGCGGAAGCCACGCCTGCGCAGGGGGTCGATGAGGCCTGATTTACCCAAGGGTCGCTCTCCGTACTACTGCATTTCTGCACAAGTTTTCCTGCAGATGCACAAGTTTCGGCAAACCTGTGCTACAAAGTTGCCAGTCATTTGAAGAGTTCTGCACTTCCCGCACAGCTTTTGGGCTTCAACGAAAGGGGAAAACTCATGGGCTACCGCAAGTAATCGACTTCACATCACCGGGCGCGGCTAGCGCCCGACCAGTTCTTTCAAAGGGCGCCTCTTGGGGGCGCCCTTTGTCTTTTCTGCGGCCGGCCGGCTCCGCCTGCACCGGCTGCGGCCGCGGGGGCCGTGCAACGTTCCTCTCAAGTCTGGACAGGCGATTGACTCGGCTTGAGTGGCGGACTGCTCCCGTGTAACTTGAAATCCCGCAAGTTGCGCATGTCGCACGTGGTCCCCCAGTCGCAGGGAATTCAAGCCGGTCCGGGAATTCCCAAGCGTGGCTGAGGTCCGAGCGGGAATCGGCCGAGGCGGAGCAATGGAGAAGACGCGTCCCACCACCGCAAACCACGCCCTCCTAGCGGGCGGGACGATCGCTGCGATAGCGATCGCGATCTGGCGCGGTCCGATGGCCGATTGGGACATGGCCCTCTTCGCGATCCTGCTCGGGTTCTCGATCTTCAGCGACCTGACGGCGATCGAGACCAAGTCGCGGCTGAAGATCTCTGGCAGCTTTCTCGCGATCGTTCTCGCGATCGTCTTCCTCGGCGGCACGCCCGCCGCCATCATCGGCGCCACCTCGATCGTCTTCGGCTGGTTCCGCTGGCGCGACGACGCCCACGATTTCGTCGTCAACCTGCTGACCTACGTGACCTTCCCGCTGGTCTCCGGGATCGCCTTCCACACATTTGTGGACGACGCCGGGATCACGACCAGCGACCCCGCCTTCTACCTCTGCATCTTCGCCACCTTCCTGCTGGCGTTGACGATCAACTTCTCGATGATCGCCGCCGACGCCTGCTATCTGGAGCGGGCGTCCTTCGTCGCCAAAGTCAGGACGGCGCTGTTCCCGCTGCTCCCGTCGGAGCTGATGGCGGCGCTGATGACGGTCGGCGTGGCCTACCTCTACGTCCAGGTGGGGCTCGCCGGGGTCGCCCTGTTCGGCGTCGTCCTCGTCACCTTCCAGTACCTGCTGGGCGCCCTGCTGGTCTCCCAGCAGCGGGCCGAGGAGCTGGAGCAGCGCAGCAAGCAGCTGGCCAGCTTCCAGGTCGGGATGTTGAGCGCGATGCTGCGCACGCTCGACCTCCGGGACCAGATGACCGCCCGGCACTCCGCCGCGGTCGCACGCTACTCGCGGGCGATCGCCCAGCGCGCCGGTTACTCGCGCCGCGAGGAGGAGCTGGTCCACATCGCCGCCCTTCTGCACGACATCGGCAAGTTCATCCTTCCCGACCGCATCCTCAAGGCCAACGTGCCGCTCACCGACGAGGACTGGATGCTGATCCGCCGCCACCCGCAGCAGGGGGCGCGGGTCGTCTCCTCGCTGGACGGCTACGGCCCGGTCGCCGAGATCATCCTCGCCCACCACGAGCGGATCGACGGCAAGGGCTATCCGCGCGGTCTCGTCGGCGACGACATTCCCGAGCTGGCGCGGATCATCTCCGTCGCCGACACCTACGACGTGATGACGGCGCGCGACTCCTACCGCACGCCGATGTCGAGCCACGACGCGATCGTCGAGCTGCGGCGCGTCGCCGGCCAGCAGCTCGACGCCCGCTTCGTCGAGGTCTTCATCGAGCTGCTCGAGGGCAAGGACGTCTCCTTCGCCCACGGCGAGGCGGCGGACTTCGAGAAGGAGCTGGCGCTGGAGTCGCGGATCGCCGAGACGGCCAGCCCCGACGGCGAGACCAGCCGCTTCCAGGTCGCCGGCGTCAGCGCCTAAGGCGAGAGCGGACCCCGGCAGGGGCTGCGCCGGCGCTACGGTGCGGGGGTGCGCGCCGTCACCTATCAGGGGCCGGAGCAGGTTCGGATCGAGGAGAAGCCCGACCCCGAGATCGTCGCCGCCGACGATGCGGTGGTGCGGGTCGAGGCGAGTGGGATCTGTGGGTCGGATCTGCACATCTACCACGGGCGGTTTCCGGTCGAGCCGGGGTTCACGATCGGGCACGAGTTCGTCGGCACGGTGCTGGCGCTCGGCGATGACGTCGACCGGGTCGCCGTCGGGGATCGCGTTCTCGGCACCTTCCACACCGCCTGCGCGACCTGCGCCCCCTGTCTGCGCGGCGACTACCACCGCTGCCGCAACGGCCGCACCTTCGGCCATGGCGCCGGTCTCGGCGACCTCCAGGGGGCCCAGGCCGAGCAGCTGCTGGTGCCGCGCGCCAACCTGACGCTGCGGCGGGTGCCGGAGGGGATGTCGACGGACGTGGCGCTCTTTGCCGGCGACGTGATGGGCACCGGCTACCACGCGGTCGCCCATGCGGGGATGCGGGCGGGGGACACGGTCGCCGTGCTCGGCTTGGGCCCGGTCGGGCTCTGCGCCGTCCAGGCGGCGCTGGCCGGGGGCGCCGTCCAGGTCTTCGCGATCGACACCGTCGAGCCGCGGCTGCAGATGGCGGCCGCCTTCGGGGCGACGCCGCTGCACCTGACCGAGCAGGAGCCGAAGCGGGCGGTGCGAGCGGCGACCGGGGGGTTCGGGGTCGACGTCGCCGTCGACGCGGTCGGCGACCCCGGCCCGCTGGCGCTGGCGATCAGCCTCGCCCGCGACGCCGGCACCGTCTCCGGGATCGGCGCCTACTCCGGCAAGGGCGAGGTGCCGCTGGGGCTGGCCTGGCTCAAGGGCCTCGACCTGCGGCTCGGCCTCGCCAACGTGATCGCCCACGTCGACCGCGTCCTGGCTCTGCTCGAGGCCGGCAGGCTCGACCCGGCGCCGCTGGTCAGCGCCCACATGGCGCTGGACGAGGCCGCGGACGCCTACGCGATCTACGACCGCCGCGAAGCGCTGAAGATCGTCCTCACGCCCTAGCTGTACCAGTTGACTAGAACAGTAGTCCCGGCTACTGTGTCTTCTGATGACACAGCAAGACGTCGCCGCGCGGGCTGAGCCCAACCCCTTCGCGACCGATCCCAGCGACGAGCTGCCGGTTGGGCTGCAGCTGACCTGGCGCCTGCGGGCGCTGATCGCCACCGGTCAGCTGGGCAGCGGCGAACGCCTGCCCAGCTTCCGTCGCCTCGCCGAGTGGGCGGGGGTCAACCTCAACACCGTGCGGGCGGTCTACGAGGGGCTCGAGGCCGATGGCCTGGTGGTCAGCCGCCAGGGCCAGGGCACCTTCGTCGCCGCCGGCGTCGAGGCGGCGCCGGAGCTGGAGGAGATCGCCGCCGACGCGCTGCGCCGGGCCACCGAGGCCGGCCTCGGCCCGCGCGATCTGGCGATCGTGGCGATGGCCTGCGCGAGCATCCCCGGGAGTGTTGGGGGGGAGGTCCCGGCGCCACCGGCGCCAGGCCTCCCCGACCTCGGGGAGGAGAGCGAGGCGATCGAGGTGCGGCAGGAGCTGCGCCGCCAGATCGGCCGCCTCGAGGCCGAGCTGGCGAGCTACACGCGCCACCTCAGCGCCGATCTGCCGACGGCGCCGCGCCGCGCCGTCGCCCACGTCGCCGGCGTGCAGGAGCTGGAGCAGACCCGCGACACCCTGATCGCGCAGCTCTCGGAGGCGCAGAGGGCGGCGGAGCAGCGGGTGCGCGACGAGGCGCAGGCGCGCGGAAGCGGTCCCCTAGGCAGGGCGATGAGCTGGTGGCGGGCGAAGCCCTAGCGCGCAGACTCGGTTCCGTCGGGGAGTTCTTCGTCGAGGTGGGGACGATGATGGTCCTCACCGTGAGGACGATCGTCTCCGCGGTGCGGGGCCCCTACCCCTACGGCGAGGAGCTCGTCTGGCAGTTCCTCTTCGTGCTCAAGCTCTCCTGGTTCCCGCTGCTGATCTCCACCTTCGCCCTCAACCTGGGCGCCCCCGGGCTGCAGGCGGCCGGTGTGCTCTCGCTGTTCGGCGCGCTCGACCGGCTCGGCGGCTTCTTCGTCGTGATCGCGATCCGCTGGATCGCGCCGCTGGTGACCGCGGTCGTGGTGGCGGGAGTGGCCGGCACCGCGATCACCGCCGATCTGGGAGCCCGCAAGATCCGCGAGGAGCTCGACGCCCTGCAGGTGCTCGGCGTCGACCCGGTCAAGAACCTGGTGGTGCCGCGCTTCCTGGCGCTGATGATCGTCACCGGACTGCTCGACATCTTCGCGATCGTCTTCGGCCTCAGCGCCGGGATCGCCGCCGAGCTCCTCTACAACCAGTCGCTCGGCGGCTTCTTCGCGACGCTCTTCACCAACGCCACGATCACCGACGTCTGGTCCTCGGTCCTGATGTGCACGATGTTCGGCGCGATCGTCGCGGTCGTCTGCTCCTACAAGGGGATGTCGGCATCGGGCGGGGCGGCGGGGGTCGGACGCGCCGTCAACCAGGCCGTGGTCATCTCCCTGGTGGCCGTCTTCTTCTTCCAGTTCGTCGTCAGCTCGGTTCTGCTCGCCACCAACCCGGAGCTGCAGGCGGTCCGGTGATCGGCTGGCTCGACGTCCCGCGCGGCTGGCTCGACTCCTTCGGCGAGATCACCCGCTTCGGCCTCCAGGTCGCGGGCCAGGTCTACTCGGGCCGGGTCTTCCGCTACTTCGGCGAGGGCCTGCGCCAGGCCGGGATCCTGATCTTCGGCTCCGCCCTGATCATCTGGGCCTTCGTCTTCATCCTCGGCCTCCAGTGCGGCCTCCAGGGCGCCTACTTCAACCGCTCGATCGGCGCCCCCTCGCTGGCCGGCCTCTTCTCCGCCTACTGCGATCTGCGCGAGGGGCTGCCCTACGCCTTCGGCTACATCCTCTCCGCCAAGGTCGGGACCGGGATCGTCGCCGAGCTGGGAGCGATGCGCATCTCCGACGAGATCGACGCGCTCGAGGTGATGGGGATCCCGCCGGTGACCTTCCTCTGCGCGACCCGCCTGCTGGGAGCGTGGATCGCGATCCCGTTCCTCTACCTGATCGGGATCGGGGTCATCTACCTGGCCAGCTACCTGTCGGTGGTCAACCAGGTCGGCGACGTCTCCTCCGGCGGCTATCTGCTGATCTTCTGGATGTACCAGAGCCCGCCTGACCTGATCTTCAGCTTGATCAAGGGGATGGTGATGGCCACGGCGATCATCCTG
>Ga0164241_10003488_pt1 | contig 15805 bp, 14 predicted proteins | sample OricomyardsoilBY_FD_108780 | JGI IMG/M metagenome (GOLD analysis project Ga0164241, IMG submission 108780) | Backyard soil microbial communities from Emeryville, California, USA - Original compost - Back yard soil (BY) | ecosystem: Environmental > Terrestrial > Soil > Unclassified | place: USA... | reverse complement strand
TCCTGCTCGCTGACGAGATCAACCGCGCCAGTCCGCGCACCCAGTCCGCGTTGCTCGAGGCGATGAGTGACGAACAGGTCTCGATCGACGGGCGGACCCTGCCGTTACCCGAGCCGTTTTTGGTCGTAGCCACGCAAAATCCCACGGATTTTGCCGGTACGTTCCCGCTCCCGGAGTCGCAGCTCGATCGATTCCTGATGCGCATCCACATCGGCTACCCGCCCGCACACATCGAGACGCGGCTGATGCTGGATCCCGACGTGGACCGCGTGAAGCTGGTTGCCCCGGTGCTGGACCCGCAGTCGTTGGTCTCGCTGCAGCGCGAGGTCGATCGCGTGTCGATGGACGGCGCGCTCGGCGCGTATTTGCAGGCGCTGATCACCGCGACGCGTACGAGCCCCACCTTGTCACTGGGCGCGTCCACCCGGGCCGGCATGAATCTGGCGCACGCCGCCCGCGCGCGCGCCCTGCTCAGTGGTCGCGACTACTGCATCGCCGACGACATTCATGGGCTGGCGGTGCCGGTGTTGGCGCATCGCGTGCGGCTCGCGGCCCACGCCGAGGGCTACGCCCCGTCTCGTGAGGAGTCCGAAGCCGCCGTGCGCGACGTCATCGCGCGCGTGCCCGTGCCGCTGTAAGCCGTGCCGGTCGAAGGGGTGTCGAAGCCGCCGCCCAAGGCGAGATCGGCCGCTGCGGCGGTGCCGCCTTCGCTCAAGCCGACGGCGACGCAATCGAAGCTGCGCGCGCGCGGGCTGCGCCGAGGGTTCTGGGCGAAATGGCCGCGGCGACTGAAGGTCACCCGCGAGGGCAAATACTTCATTTTCATCACCTTCGGCGTGGGCGTCGCCGCCATCAACACCGGCAACAACCTGCTCTACCTGCTGCTGGGCATGCTGCTGTCGCTCATCATCGTGTCGGGGGTGCTGAGCGAGCTGAGCCTCCGCCACTTGACCGTCGCTCGCCGCCTGCCGCCGCGCGCCCAGGTCGGGCGGCCGCACCTCGTCGAGATCGAGGTCTACAATCACAAGCAGCGGGTGCCGTCTTACGCGATCGAGGTCGAAGATCTGCGCGCGGGGCAGCCGGCCGATAAGCGCTGCTTTTTCCTCAAAATAAGCCCGCGCTCGGCGCAGGTGGCGGCGTACCGGCGGACCCCCGCCCGCCGCGGCCGCGACACCCACGTCGGTTTTCGGGTCGCGACGCGCTTTCCGTTCGGTCTGTTCGAAAAGTCTCGCGAAGTCGGCGCCGACGACGAGCTGATCATCTATCCGGCGGTCGACCCGGTGCGGCTGCCGCAGACGGAGTCGGGCGACCGTACCGGCGGTGAGACAGCGCTCGGCCGCGGCAACGGCGACGAGATTCACGGCCTGCGCCTGATGCGTGAAGGCGACGATCCGCGCGACATCTACTGGCGCAAGAGCACGCTACCGGAGCAGCGCGTGCTGCGCGAGCGCGCGACCGAGACGCGCCGTGACGTCGCCTTCGCGATCGACTCGAGTCACCCCGGAGCGGTGCCCGACGAAGACTGGTCGCTGCGCTTCGAGCGGCGCATTCGCGACGTCGCGTCGCGCTCGGTCGCGCACATCAAGCGCGGTGACGGCGTGTCGGTGGTGGCGTCCGGGGGCGAGCGGGCGCGCGCCAACTCCGCGGTGGGGGCGGATCCGCTCTTGCGCTTTCTGGCCCTGCTGGAGCCCTCGCCACAGGCCGCGAAGCACCGAGAAAAGCCCGAGAAAGCTCGAGAAACCGCGTGAGGTTCGGGCTCATCCACCGCATCATGACCGACGCGCTGGCGGCGCTCGGCCTGCTGTCGCTCCTGGCCAGCGGCGAGCTGAACCGCTGGTTCGTCGGCGCGACGCTGTTCGGCTTGGTGGTGGCGATGGTGTTGCCGCAGCGCTTTCAGGATCACAGCGTGGTGCGACGGATCTCGCTGGTGCTGCCGCTCTCGCTGCTGGCCTTGCAAACGTCGCGGTTGTTCTCCGGCGAGAGCCTGCTGCCGCTGGCGGTCGAGTTCGCGGCGGCGCTGCAGGTGGTGCGCCTGGCCACGCGCCGCGGCGCTGCCCACGACCAGCAGGTGATCGTGCTGGCGTTGATGCACCTGATCGCCGGCACGGTGCTGGGCGGCGGGCTGTCCTACGGCCTGTGCTTCCTCGGGTTCTTGGTCGTCGCGCCCGGCGCGCTCGTGCTCAGCCACCTGCGGCGCGAGGTGGAGGGCAACTACCGGCAAGGAGCCCGTGATCGCACCGGTCTACCGGTAGATGTGCCGCGGATCTTGCGCAGTCGGCGCGTGATCGGCCGGCCTTTTCTGGTGTTCACCTGCCTGCTATCGATCCCGATTTTCCTGTTCACGGCGCTGCTATTCGTCACGTTTCCACGCGTCGGCTTGTCGCTGCTGCTGCTCGGCCAGGACCACCGCGAGCGCGTGGTCGGCTTCTCCGATCGCGTCGATCTCGGCGGAGTCGGGCGGCTGCGCGCCGACCCGACGATCGTGATGCGAGTCGAGCACCCCAACCTGCCGCTCGAGCCACCGGTGCGGCTGGCGCTGTACCTGCGCGGAGCGTCGTTCGACCGCTACAACGGCCACTCCTGGTCGCGCACAACGCCGAGCAATCAGCTGCGCGCGGAGCAGATCGGCACCGCCGTGCGCATCCGGCGCTGGCCGGATCCAGCCCACGATCGCAAGCTGCGCATCGATCTGGAAGCCATCGATCCCAGCGTCGTTTTCCTGCCGCCCGACGCGGCCGCGCTCACGCTGTTGACGCCGGCCAACGTCGTACCGAGCGCGGTTCCGGTGCTCTATATTGGCCAGGAGGGCCAGCTGTCGTACCGCGGCTCGGCCGAGTCCGGCTTGCGCTACGAGGTCGCGCTGGCCGACGGCAGCGAAGGCCCGGTTCCGCCGCTGGACGCCGCCGCGCGCGCTCGCTACCTCACCTTGCCCGCCGATTTGCCGCCTCGCGTGGCCGAGCTGGCCCGGTCGTGGATCGGCAACGAAACGGATCCCGAGCGGCGCGCCAAGCGCGTCGAGGCCGCGCTCCGCAAGGGCTATCGCTACGATCTCGAGTCGCCGTCGGGCGCCGCCAAAAACCCGCTCGACGACTTTTTGTTCGTCTCCAAGCGCGGCCACTGCGAGTTCTATTCGACGGCGATGGCAGTGCTGCTGCGGACGCAAGGCGTGCCGACCCGCAACGTCAACGGCTTCATCGGCGGCACCTACAACCGATTCGGCCGCTACTACGCCGTGCGCCAGGGTGACGCGCACTCGTGGGTCGAGGTGTACGTCGACGGCAAAGGCTTCGTGCGCTTCGACCCCACCCCGCCCGCGTCCGCCGCGCCGCAGAGCGAAATCACCGGCGTTCTGGCGTTCGTTCGCGACATGGTCGAGGCCGCCGCCCAGCGCTGGGATCGCAACGTCGTCGGCTACGACATGGGCCAGCAGGTGAGCTTGCTGCGAGCCGTACGCGAGCGCTACGCGGCGCTGCGCGGCAAGAGCCGCGTCGCGTCCACGCTGCTGTCTTCGCCGCGCCGCGCGCTCTTGAGCGCGATGGCGGTCGCGCTCGTGATCGGGGCCGGCGTCTACTTCGCCAAGCGGCGGCGCCAGCCGCGCGAAAAGGCGGCTCCCCCCAGCGAAATCGAGGCTCGGCAGCGCGAAACAGCCGAGCTCTACCGCTCGCTCGACGCCGCCCTCGCCCAGCGCGGTGCGCCGCGTCCCGTCGGCACTCCGCCCCTGACCCACGTCAAGAGCCTCGCCTTGCTCGGCCACCCCGTGGCCGAGCCCGCCTTGCGCCTGACCGAGCGTTACCTGCGGGCGCGCTTCGGAAGCGAGGCCTTCTCGGGCGACGAGCGCCGCGAATTTCTCCGCCAAGTTCGCGAGCTCGCCAAAGCTCCGCGCGAGCAACGCGCGGCCTGACACCAGCAAATCACCGAATTGGCTGCCGAACCGCGGCCCAGCTCGCAGAAGCTAGCGGGTCGTCGGTCGGTGCCATTGGGCGAGCGCCAGCTGTCAGCCGGTGGTCTGACCCCCGGTCGTCTCGATAGCGCCGCTTTCGTCTCGACCCGCCACCAGACCCCGACTCCGCGAACCACGAGCTGGGCGAAGCCGACCGGGGGCACTCGGGCGCCACCTCGGGCTCGGTGCCAGCGCGCGGGTGACGACGCCGAAGGGCGTTGGCTGCGCGGAGCGCGATCGAAGTCGGGAACCGCTCGACGGCCCGCCCCGCTGCGACGGATGAGCCTTCCCGCGTCACGCGCGTGGTCGAATGAGAAGCCGGCGCACCGCGACCGAGCGACGCCGCGGCAGCTTCTGCAGTGCGAGCTGCGATTTGGCAGCCAATACGGCAAATGGTGTCAGGCGCTGTCGGCGGGCGCGACCGGCTCGGCACGGCAGGGTGTCCGGGGCCGGACACGTGGCGGACGCGTGTTACGCGCGGGCTTTGAGGACGACGCGGGCGGAGCCGAGATCGGGAGATTCGGAGGCGCCGTACATCGCGTGGGCGCCGGGGCGGGCTTCGGCACCGTCGAACTCCAGATCGGCTTCGCCGTGCTCGATCCAGGCCACGATCACTTGCGACGGATCGACAGCTTCGCCGACGCGTAGCACGTCGATCGCCACGCCGCGCGAGAGCTCTTCCGCCGTGACCGAGCGCTGCGCGGAAGCGAGCGGCTTGTGACGCAAGCTCGGGCGGTTGTCGGCGGTCATGCTGCCGCGCGGATACGATTGGACGACGAGGCGATAGCGGCCGCTGCCCGCGCCGAGCTTCGCGGTGTCGGCGGAAACCTCGGCCCGAACCCGGTCGAGATGACCAAGACCGATGGTGGTGGCGGCCACCAGCGCCATCCACGACGCGCCGACGGCTGCCGACGAGGCCACGACGGTGGCCGCACGGCTCACTCGCCCTGGAGTCTTCTTGGCGTCGATCGGGTTCGTCACTGGGATAGTCTCCACGCTCCTACGGTGGCAAACCTAAGCAGGTTTCATGCCACGAGCAGTTTTCGTTCCCAGCTCGCGATGGCGGGCGCTTCAGGCGTCTAACATGGCGACATTGCGGTCGCTCGAGACCCAGGCGTGAGGGTCAAACTGAACCCAGCGGCCGCCGGCAGGCGATGGCGCGCGGCGCCGGTTTCGGACTAGATGACTAGTAAATTCAATGGGCTGCAATGCGGCTGGCCCACGCGAGGGCGGCGCCGCAATCCGGGTCAAGTGCGACCGACTGGCCGCGACGGGCAAACGGCCCGAGCGTGACAGCGAGCTCAACGCCGGTGCGAACGAGGGCGAGCGCGCCTTGACCGCGTCTGACCCGACACAGTTTGTCGCGGTACTTTTTGGCCACACTGACGTCGTCGGGACCGGAATGCGCCGCAGAGCGCTCGGTCAAGGGAGCGGCCCGCGCGAACGCGATGAACGCGCGCTCGGCGGCCGCCGGTGAATCAAAGCGCAGATGCCACCCAATCGCCCAGTGCTCGCGCGACTCGTCGGCGAAGGCCGCCAGCCTGTCGCCGCCCCAATCGGCGGCGGCGGCGGCCGCGGTGCCGGCTGGCAGCCACTCTTCCAGGAAGATGCGCAGCGTTTGCTCGCCCATCACATCGTGGAAGCGCTCGCCGAGGCTCGGGGCGTGCGCGGGAGCGGGCGGCAGCGGGACGACGAGCGGCGCCTCGCGAGCGCGAAATTTCGCCGGATGCAGCAGCTGCTCGGTGCTGATCGGCGGGCTGCGCCAGGCCTCGTCGACGGCGGCGAAGCCTCCGCTCCGCCGGAGGTCGTTCGTGAACGCCAGCCCGTCGACGTACGGTGCGACCAACGACCGAACCAGCACCGGCGGAGCCGTCATCGCGGCGGCGCCGAGCAACGTTTGAGCCTGGAAGAGGCTCTGCGGCACCTGCAGCGCGCTCGAGCCGCTCGGCTTGAGCATCGCGTCGAGCATCGCGCTCGTGGCGTCGCCCTCCGCCAGCGCGTGGACCGCGCTCTGGCGATCGCCGGCGTCGGGCTCGTAGTCGCTCAAGCGCGAAAGGTCGTAGTGCTGATCTTGGAGCGCGTGGACCAGCTCGTGCCAGAGCGTGACGTCGGCCTCGTCGCCCGATAGCGCCCCTTCGACAAAGAACGTCTTTTGTTTGGGATCGTAAAACCCGAGCAGCTGCGACGTCATCAAGCCGATGATGCTGGCGCGGTAGTCGAAGCCGGCATCGACGGTGCCGAAGCCATAGAGCAGCGCTTCGGTCGCTTCGAGCATGTCTTTGGGCGTCTGCTCGTCGAGCTCGTGGGTGAGAAAGCGCTCGATTTCCGGCTTGGAGATGAGCCGGCCCTTGACCTCGGACTTTGCGGTCAGGTTTCGGATCCCCGAGACGTAGGCGAGCGCAGCGCTGAGGCGCTCTTGGAGAGCGCGCTCTTTGGTCGTCGTGCGAGCGGCGGGCGGGTCAGGGGTAGCTGCGGGGGTGGGGCGGCTGGCGTGGGACGCGGCCGGGGGCGGAGCCGCGGGCTGGGCTGCTGGCGCACAGCTGACGCTCAACGCGCACAGCCCCCAGCGGGACCACGAAAATGCGCTGATCATCGGCTGGCGGCGTCGCGCATGGCCTGGATGGCAGCGCCGCGATCGGTCTGGCCAAAGATGGCGCTGCCAGCCACGAGCACGCTGGCGCCGGTTCGGGCCACCAGCCCCGCGTTGTCGGGCCCGATGCCGCCGTCGATCTCGAGCTCGATCGCGTAGCCGCTGGCGTCGATCATCTGCCGCAGCGCTCGGACCTTCGGCAAAACCTGCGGCAAAAAGCTCTGTCCTCCAAAACCCGGATTGACGCTCATCACCAGGATCAGATCGAGGTCTTGGAGCACATAGCGGATACTCTCCTCCGGTGTGTGCGGATTGAGCACCACGCCGGCGCGCTTGCCGAGGGCCCGAATCGCGTGGAGCGTGCGCTGCAAATGCGTTGAAGCTTCGGCGTGGACGCTGATGATGTCCGCGCCAGCCTTGGCAAAATCGGCGATATACAGCTCGGGCTCGACGATCATCAGGTGGCAGTCGACGACAGCTTTGGTCGCCGCGCGCACAGCTTTCACGACGGGTGGTCCGAGCGTAATGTTGGGAACGAACCGACCATCCATCACGTCGACGTGGATGTATTCGGCGCCGAGCGCTTCGACCTCGCGCACCTCTTCGGCCAGCCGCCCAAGGTCGGCACTCAAAATCGATGGAGCCAGGATCGGGCCAGCGGGCATGACGGCAAGTGTTTTACGCCACTTCCCATCCTGAGTCGAAAATCACATGTTAGGCTCGATTCACCCCTCGGAGCTGCTTCGCTAAAGCCATGATCACGCGCCCCCTCGGTAAGCAGGACTACGATCACATCGTTCAGATCATCGACCGCTGGTGGGGTGGCCCCACGACGGCGCTCGCTCACCCGATTTTCTTCTACGAGCTCGGGGCGATGGCGCGGGTAGTCGAGCACGACGGCATCCTCGTCGGCTTCCTGCTCGGGTTCGTCGCGCCGGGGCCGCCCAAGACCGGCTACGTGCACCTGGTCGGCATTCATCCCGACTATCGTCGTCGCGGCGTCGGCAAGGTGCTCTACCAAACCTTCGAAGAAGACTCGCGCGCCGCCGGCTGCACACGACTGAAGGCGATCACCACGACCGGCAACGAAGGCTCGATCGCCTTTCATCGCGCCACCGGTTGGAGCGTCTCCAACATCGAAGATTACGCGGGCCCCGCCCGGCCGCGGGTCGTTTTCCACAAGACGCTGTGACCACCGCGAGCGCCACGGCCGCGGCGGCGCGAAAGGCGCGAGAAGCGCTGGCCCCCGGCCTGTTGTCGCTACAAACCGCGGGCATCGTCGACGCGGGCATGGAGCGGGCGATCGAGGCGTCAGCGGCGGCGTCCAGCTTGCTGTACAGCGCCGAAGCCGTCGCGCTCACCGACGAAGCGGCGGCAAGCTTCATTCACCGCGCCGCCGAGTCGCTGCAGCAGGCGATCGCGGATGTCGCTCTGCTCCGCCCGCAGCACAGCAAGCTCGAGGTCGCGGCGTCGTCGTTGGCGCGCACGCTCGCGGTGCTCTACCCAGTGCTGCAGCAATCGCTACGTCAACGCCGCGCACGGCTGCCGGCGGACGGCCTATCCGACGCCGACAGCCGCGAGCTGCGCATGATGTCGAGATTTCCGCGCGCGCCTGCGCCGACCGGCCGTGAGCGACGCCCGAGCGGATTCCCCGGTACCGATCGTCGAAGCAGCGCCACGAAGCGCGTCTTCGTCGAGGTCGAGATCGGATTGGCGACGGAATCGCACATCTACACCGGGCTGTCGCTCGACGTCTCCACGGGTGGCGTTTTTGTGGCGACGTACGAGCCGGCGCGGCCCGGCACCGCAGTTTCGCTGCATTTCGTCCTGCCGGACGGGCACGCCGTCAACGCCGAGGGCGTCGTGCGCTGGAACCGCGCCGCGACCGAAGACGCGCCGCCGGGAATGGGCGTCGCGTTCGTCGGAATCTCGGTCGAAGCGCTGGATCACATCGCGGCTTTTTGTGCCAGCCGCCCGCCGCTCTATTTCGACGAATGAGCGCTTCCGTAGTAGTGGAAGTGATCGATGAGCAGCGAGGAACAGAAACCGGTCGGTCCTGCTGAGCTCCGCAATATCGGGCTATTCGGCGCGCTGAGCGACGACGTGCTCGATTACCTGTCGACGTTGCTCACGGTGGAAACTCCGCCCGCCGGATCGACCCTCTTTCGCGAAGGCGACGACGCCAACGCCATGTTCGTCGTGATCAGCGGCGAGGTCGAGGTGCTCAAGCGCAGCAAGCGAAGCGTCGAGGCGCGCGTCGCAGTGCTCGGCCCCGGCGACTGGTTCGGCGAGATGAGCATCGTCGATATCCAGCCGCGCTCGGCGACGGTGCGGGCGCTGGCGCCGAGCCGACTTTTGCGCGTCTCCTCCGCCGATCTCGACGCGCTCTACCGTCATGACCTGCGAAGCTACGCGATCATCATCTTGAATCTGGCGCGCGAGCTGAGCCGACGCCTGCGCGTCGCCGACGGCATCCTCGCGGACTTGATTTCGAACGTGATGGATCAGTACCTGACGCGGCCTGCCGCCGGTTAGCGCGACCCGCCTTGGCCGCCTTCGCCGCCGGCTCCGGCGCGCGAGTCGTCATCCGCACCGCCCGCTCCCGCCGCGTCGGTGTCGCGTCCAGGGACGCCCCCACCGTCATCTCCGCCCGCGCCGTCGGGGCTCATGCTCGAAGTGCCGCCCACGTTGGGGTCCTCGGAGATGGCGGTGCCGCCGGTGCCGCCGGTGCCGAGCACGGGGCCGCCCGGTGCCGTGCCGCTGCCTGCTTGCGCGCCGGACGAGCTGGCGCCGCTGGGGGTCTGCGCACTGGGCAAGGCCGGCTGCGGATTGAGATCGCACGACGCCAGCCCGAGCAGGGCCGAGACGACGAGCAGCTGGAACCGGCGCAAAAACATGGAGCCTCGAGCGACGCTGCACGACGCGCGCCAGTGAGCCCGCCGCGTGCCCGCACTCTTCATACTCATTCGCAGGTTGCTCAGCAAGCCGGCCCGCGCCGCCCTGGCACAACTTGGCACACGGCCGGATCTCGAAATCGCGCCGTATAGCCGGTGCTTTCGCGCGGTTAGGGCGCGCCGCCCGCCGAGAGCGCGCCCTGTCCGGCTTGGCCGTCCTCGTTGCTAGCAGCATCTCCGGCGTCGCCTTCGCCGCCTTCGCCGCCTTCGCCGCCTTCGCCTGCGGAAGCCGCGCCGCTTGCGGCTTCGGGTTCACCACCGCTCGGAGCTGTCGACGGTCCCCCGCTGCCAGCGGTGCCGCCGAGCGACAGACTCCCGGCCTGGCCCACGCCACCGCCGGCCGAGGTGCCCGTACCGCCGGCCGTCGAATCGCCGCCAGCGGGCAGGGCCGGCTGCGGGTTCAGGTCGCACGCCAGCAGCGTCACGGCCGAGAGCGCCCAGAGCCAACGATGGCGAGCCGGCTTCACGCGCGACAAGGCTGCAACAATCTTGCCAGGGGTGCGCTCAGCCGTGCTTGCGCGCCCGCGCGCGCGCCAACACCGCGAGCGCGGCTTGCAGATCCGGCGGCGAGCGGCGCAGGCTCGCCGCGACCTTGGCGAGCTCCTGACTGACGGCCTCGGCCGCTCGCGCCACTTCGTCGGCGTTGGTCTCGAAGATGTCGGTCCACATCGAGTCGAGCCCACCGGCGCCGCGCGTGGCGCGCTCGAACGCGGGGCCCATCGCGATGCGCGCGTTCTGGTCTTCGGCCAGCGTGAACAGCGTGCTGGCGAGCAGCTGCGGCAAATGGCTGGTGATGGCGACGGCGCGATCGTGCGCCTCGGGCGTGAGCTCGACGAGGTTGGCGCCGGTGAGCGCGATCATCTCGGCGACGGCCGCGCGCGCGCTGGCCGTCGCTTGGCCCGGACACATAATCCACGTGCGGCCTTCGAACAGATCGCCACGGGCGTTTTCGATGCCGGCGTCGGGCAGGCCTGCCATCGGGTGACCGGGCACGAAATGGTCGCCCCGGGCTTGCTCGGCGGCCGCTTGCGCGATTTCTCGCTTCGTCGAGCCGCAGTCGGTCACGACGGCGGCGTGGCTGAGGCTCCACGGAATCAGCCGCACGATCGTGGTGACCGGCACCGCCAGCACCGTGAGGTCGGAGCGCTCGAGCGCCGCTTTCATCGCGTCGGCTTGGTCGAGCGGTAAGTGCTCGTCGGCGGCGTTCTTGGCGGCGGCGCGCTCCAGCACCGGCGCGCGATCGATGGCGGTGACGTGAACCGACCCGGAGCGGCGCAGCGCGAGCGAGAGCGAGCCGCCGATCAAGCCGAAGCCGACGATGGCGATGCGCTTCATCCCCGGATCGCCTGGCCGATGCCTCGCAGCTTCTCCGCGAGCGCCACCGCCGCGCTCCAGCTGAGCGTCGCCGGCACGCGCGGCACCTCGCCAGGCCGGCCGATCCAGGTTCGGAGGATGACTCCGTCTGCTCCCGCGGCGATCGCGGCGCAGGCCACCGATTCGACGTAGCGCCCGCGTTGGGCGATCGAGGGCACGTCGACGACGATCGGCAGGTGGGTGCGCTGTTTCGCGCGGGCGATCGCCGCGATTTCGAGGGTGCGGGCGCCGTTCGGGTACTCACCGCCGGCCTCGAGCAGCACGATGCTGCTGTCGCCGCGCGCAAGCTCGCGCTCGGCGGCGCCGATCCAGGCGTTGGCGCCCCAGCTCGGGCCGCGCTCCACGAAATGCACCGCGAAGCGCTGGTCGGACGGCTGCGGATGCACCGACAGGCACACCAGGGCGCCGATCGTATCGACGGCGCGGGGTGAGCGCGTGACAGCGGCGTCGAAGGGGCGGCCGGCGCGGACTTCGTACGCGAGCTCGCGCGACGGCGGCGGAGCCTCGCTCGCCGCGCCGGCGTCGCCCGTGTCCATCTGCGACGTCGGCCCGACAGCTTCGATCGCGATCCAGGGCTTGTCGCCGCCGATGCTGCCCCACGGACCTTCGACGACCGTCGACTGTTGCCGAAAACGCCGCGATGCCAGCCGAAACTGCTCGCTGACGCGCACCACCTGCGACACCCCCGGAAACTCGCTCACGACCGTGAAGTCGGTGCTGCGCAAGTCGCCGACGACGCCCAAAATCGTGGTCGAAGCTCCGCTCGAACGGTGGACGTCGAACCCGGCGCTCACCAAAAACGCGATCACACTTTCGACGGCCTGCTCGGACGCGTCCGGTTCCATCACCACAATCATGCGCTGCCGACGGTATCAGAGCCGCGGGCGTAAAGAACGCCGTAAAAACGCGGGCGGGCGGCGGCGCGATTTACGCGGCGCTACGCCCACGGCCACGGTGCACGTTTACGGGGCAGGCGCTCATGGTATCTTCGGCCTCTTGCGGGCCGGTCGGGCCGCCTTCAGCCATGCATTCCCAAACCTCTGGAGACCCGCTGGTCGGCAAGACCGTGGCGGGACGCTACAAGGTCATCAAGCTGTTGGGGGAGGGCGGCATGGGGCAGGTGTACCTGGCCGAGCACTCTGCGATCGAAAAGCGCGTCGCGCTGAAGGTGCTGCGCGCCGAATATGCCCACAAAGGCGAGATCGTCACGCGCTTTCAGCAAGAAGCGATCAGCGCCTCGCGCATCAAGCACCCCAACGTGCTCGACGTGTTCGACTTCGGTCAGCTCGAAAACGGCTGCTTTTACCTGGCGATGGAGTTCCTCGACGGCAACGATCTGGCCGACGAGCTACAGCGCTCGCGGGTGCTGCCGCCGGCGCGAGCGTTGCCGATCGCGATGCAGATTTGCCGCGCGCTCTCCGCGGCGCACGCCAAGGGCGTCGTCCACCGCGACATGAAGCCCGAGAACGTCTTCTTGCAGCGCACCGCCGACGGCGAAGAGATCGTCAAGATCGTCGACTTCGGCATCGCCCAGCTCAAGCCTTCGAACGAAGAGGCGGCGGCCCAATCGACCCACCGGCGGCTGACGCGAACGGGCATGATTTTCGGCACGCCCGAGTACATGGCGCCCGAGCAGGCGAGCGGAAAGCACGCTGATCTGCGCTGCGACGTGTACGCCGTCGGCATCATCTTGTTCGAGCTGTTCACGGGCGCCGTACCGTTCACCGGCGACACCTTCTTGGGCGTGCTCGCCAAGCACCTCAGCGACGCGCCGCCCTCGATGCGCGCCGTGTACCCGGACCTGCAGCTGTCGAACGAGCTCGAAGCGGTGGTGCAGCGGACGCTCGCCAAAGATCCGAGCCACCGCTACCAGACGATGAACGAGCTGGCGGCGGCGCTCGCCGGCACCCCCGAGGGTCAGTACGCGGGCCTACGCGGCCCGTACAGCCAGGTGCTGCTCGACGGGCGCGGCGCTTCCCTGGCCGGCGGCCCCCAGAGCCCGACCGCCCAACAATTCGTCAGCCAGTCCGGCGGCTCGCCGGCTGGCTCCGCACCGGCGTTGAGCGCCCTGCCGATCCCGCTCGTCGGAGGCGTCGCGACGCAGGCGTCAGGGGCGGTAGCGCCTGCGGAGACGCAGCTGGGTGGCGAAGCGTCGACCCGGCCTCCGGTCAAGAGCGGCAATGGCGGCGCCGTGCTCTTCGCGGTCTTGGGCGTGTTGGTGGTGGCTGGCGGCGCGGCCGCCTACGCATTGAAAGGCACCGCCGCGCCGCCGATCTCCGCTTCGAGCCAGCCGAAGCTCGCTGACGCGCCCGCCCCGGTCGTGGCGCCGGAGCCGCCGGCCTCGGCCTCGTCAGCGGTTGCCGCGCCCTCGAGCGTGCCCGCGGCGCCGACTGGGATAAAGCTCGAGGTGATCACCGAGCCGCCCGGCGCCCAGGTGATGAAGAACGGCTTTCAAGTGTGCGACGCGACGCCGTGCGAGGTGAACGCGGCTCCGAACGAGCCGCTCGAGCTCACGGCTAAAAAAGACGCGCTGAGCGGCAAGGCCAAGGTGCTGGCGCAGCAAGATCAGAAGGTCACGATCAAGCTCTTCGCGCCCGTCAAGGCGCAGCCGCGCATGTGCGAGGTCGAAGGGGTGGACGGGCTGAAGGTTTGGCGGGCCTGCGCTCCCTGAAACGGCTCGACGTCGGGATCGTGGGGGCCGGCTTCGCGGGAGCAGCAGCGGCGCTGTTTTTGGCGGAGCGCGGTCACCGCGTCACGCTCTACGAAGAGGCGGCTGCGCCGCGTCCGGTCGGGGCTGGCATTTTGATGCAGCCGCTCGGGCTCAGCGTGCTGGCCGATCTCGGGCTGCTCGCCGGCGCGCTCGCGCGCGGCAGCCGCGTCGAGACGCTGCTGTGCACGACCCCGAGCGGGCGGCGCGTGCTCGATCTGTCTTATCGTGATTTGTACGAAGATTGGTACGGCCTCGGCATGCACCGCGGCGCGCTGTTCGAGCTGCTTCATGGACAGCTGCCGGCGCGCGCCGTGAAGCTCGTCACCGGCGCGTCGGTGCAGCGCACCCGGGTGACGGCGGGCGGCATTCGCCCTGTGCTCGGCAACGGCGAAGAGCTCGGCGAGCACGAGCTGCTGGTCGTGGCCGACGGCGCGCGATCGGTCTTGCGCCGCGCGCTGCCAGAAGCGCGGGCGACCCCGTACCCGTGGGGCGCGCTGTGGTTCGTGGGCACGGATCCGGGCGGCGTTTTCGCGGGTCGCCTGCACCAAGTTGCCGACGGCACCAGTCAGCTGCTCGGCTTCTTGCCGTGCGGCCTCGGACCGCGCCGCGCCGGCGAGGCACAGCTCGTCAGCTTGTTCTGGAGCGTGCCCGTCGCGCACTTTGCGCGGGAAGACTTCGTGCTCGCGCGCTGGAAGGAGCGGGTGCTGTCGCTCGAGCCGCGCGCCGAAGCCTTGCTGGCTCAGATCAACGCCGCCGCGCAGCTGCTACCGGCCAGCTACTTCGACGTATCGTTACCGCGCTTTCACTCTGACCGGCTGGTGCTGATCGGCGACGCCGCCCACGCGACGAGCCCCCAGCTCGGGCAAGGCACGAACCTGGCGCTCGAGGACGCGCGCGTGCTGGCGGCGTGTGTTTCGGGGGCCGCCGATCTGCGGTCGGGGCTCGCCGAGTTCAGCCGCGCCCGGCAGCGTCACGTGCGTTATTACCAGCGGGCGTCGTGGGCGCTGACCCCGTTTTTTCAGTCGGACTTCGCGTGGCTTTCCCCGCTGCGCGACGCCGTGCTCGGGCCGGTGTGCCGCTTTGCGCCGAGCCGCCGGCTGATGCTGGGGACGCTGTCGGGTGTGGCGCGAGGGTTTCTGGGCGCGACGGTGCCGCTCGCGCCGATTCGAGCACGGATGAGCCGGAATCTCGCGTAATTGTGTTAGCGTCGCCGCCCGTCACAAGGAGCCACGCTGATGTTTCGCCGCTCTGTCTTAAGCTTGGGTCTCGCCCTCACGGTAGCCGCCGCCGGCTCGGCCTGTAAGAAGAAAGACGCGGAGGGCGGGGGCAGCGCCGGACCGGGCTCGGCGGGGTCGGACATCGTGATCGGTCACTACGCGTCGATGACGGGCAACACCGCCCATTTCGGCCAAGATACCGATAAAGCGGCGCGTCTGGCCGCCGAGCAGCTCAACGCCAAGGGCGGCGTGCTCGGGCGCAAGATCAAGATCGTGACTCTGGACACGCGCGGTGACGGTGCCGAGGCCGCCAACGCCGTCACCCGCCTGATCGACGTCGAGAAGGCGACCGCGATCTTGGGCGAGGTGGCGTCGTCGCTGTCGCTGCAAGGCGGGCCGATCGCGCAGCGGCGCAAGGTGCCGATGGTTTCGCCGTCTTCGACCAACCCCAAGGTCACTCAGATCGGCGATTACATCTTTCGGGTCTGCTACATCGATCCGTTTCAAGGCAAGGTCATGGCCAATTTTACCCGCCAAACCTTGAAGCTCGACAAGGTCGCGATCCTGAGAGACGTCAAGAACGACTATTCGATCGGCCTCGCCGACGCGTTTCAAAAGGCGTTCGTGGCCTCCGGCGGCACGATCGCCCTCGAGCAGTCTTACTCCGCCGGTGACACCGATTTCAGCGCCCAGGTGACGGCGATCAAGGGCTCGGGCGCGCAGGCGATCTACGTGCCTGGTTACTACGCCGAGGTCGGCGCGATCGCGCGCACGGCGGCGCGGCTGGGCGTGAAGGCGCCGATGCTCGGCGGCGACGGCTGGGACGCGCCGGAGCTATTCACCATCGGCGGCGATGCGCTGAACGGCTCGTACTTCTCGAACCATTTCGCGCCCGATCAGGCCTCGCCGCTGTCGCAGAAGTTCGTGGCCGATTTCAAGGCCAAATACGGCTCGGAGCCGACCGGCCTCGGCGCCCTCGGCTTCGACGGGGTGATGGTGATCGCCGATGCCATCAAGCGC
>Ga0164241_10003487_pt1 | contig 15806 bp, 11 predicted proteins | sample OricomyardsoilBY_FD_108780 | JGI IMG/M metagenome (GOLD analysis project Ga0164241, IMG submission 108780) | Backyard soil microbial communities from Emeryville, California, USA - Original compost - Back yard soil (BY) | ecosystem: Environmental > Terrestrial > Soil > Unclassified | place: USA... | reverse complement strand
GGCCACCATCGGGTGTTGGCGACGAACTGGATGTGTTGTTGCCAAAGATCCTTCACGCCATGACCTGTTAATCCGATCACGATGAGCCACGCCGATCCGGTGATGGCGGCGGCCGCGATGATCACGAAGATCGACGCGACGCCACATTCGATGGCGATGACCTTCCTGCGTCCGTCCGCCACGCTGAATCCGATGTAGACCGCCGCGATCAGGGTCAGCTCGAGGGCGTAGACGGTGGCCGGATCGAGCCACCAGAAGGCGAGCGGGGATGCGGCTTGGACCACGCCTACCGCGGCTCCCCACGCGATGGGGAAGATTCCGGAGCCGCGTTCGCGACGCCCCGGCCGGTTGTGGCGGGTCAGCGTTTGGCAGCATCGTGAGCTCGGCGGACGTGGACGGACTCGATCCGGTCAGCCACGAATGCCGCGTCGTTTCCCACCCAGCCGAGTAGTGCGGAGCCGCGGGTGTGTTGCCAGGTGAGGCCCAGTGTGTAGAGACCGGGGAAGGCGGTGACGCCGCGGGACTGCCGCAGCCGCCCACGCTGGTCGAGGACGTCGGGGATGTCGATCCAGGAGTTGTCTTCGGTGAATCCGGTGGCCCAGACCACCGCGTCGTACTCGCCGACGCCGCCGTCCGCGAAGGTCACCGCCCGGCCGGCGACCTCTGTCACCTTGGGACGGAGCCGGATTCCGTGGCGGCGTGCCAGCTGCCGTGGCCCGGCGCCGATCACCTGGTCGCGTCCGGCCAGGCGGCGGCCGAGCCGGGAGTCCGCGGTGACGCGGTCCAGCCCGAGCCGGGTACCCCAGAACCAGACGTCGCGGCCCAGCGGTCGTTGCGGGATCGCCGGGATCCGCCGGCCGACCGACAGCTCGACGTTTCGGGTGGTGGAGAGTTCCAGTGCGATCTGGCAGCCGGAGTTCGCGGCGCCGACGACCAGCACGGTTCCCGGCCGCAGCGTGTCGGGACGCCGGTAGTCCACGCTGTGGATCTGGTGGACGCCGGGGTCGAGTTTCGCCGCGACCGGTGGGGTGAGCGGCACGTCGAAGGGCCCGGTGGCGACAACCACCTGCTGCGCCTCGACCGTCTCCTGGCCAGCCTTCGCGATGCACACACCGGCGGGCCGGGTCAACGACGTCACAGGCGTCGCCAGGCGCACCGGCAGCCCGAACCGGGCAGCGTATGCCTGCAGGTACCCCGCCACCTCGTCCTTTCCAGGGTAGGCGTCCATTTCTGCCGGGAAGGGCATTCCCGGCAGGCTGTCGTAGCGACCCGAGGTGAACAGCCGCAGCGAGTCCCAGCGGGAGCGCCACACGTGACCGATCTCGGGGCCGGCGTCGACGATCTCGAAGCGGCGTCCCTGCTGGCTGAGCTGCTGGCCCAAGGCCAGGCCTGCCTGGCCCGCGCCGATCACGAACACATCCAGCGGCGGGGTGGTCATCGGACGGGCTCCGGCCGGCGGGCCACGGTGAAGCTGAACATCATGCCGCTCTCGGCGTGTTCGGCGATGTGGCAGTGTGCCATCCACAGGCCCGGGTTGCTGACGTCGAGCAGGATGTCCACCGTCTGCCCCGCGCGTACCAGCACGGTGTCCTTCCACACCAGGTTCGGCTCCGGTTCGCCGTCCCGGGACACGATGAGGAAGCGTCCGGCGCCGTGGATGTGGAACGGGTGGTGCATCGGGTGATCGGAGTCGATCTCGTTGACCAGCCGGATTTTCACCCGGTCCCCGACGGTGAACGTCCAGTCGATGGCGCGGTTCTCCGCACCGGTCTCGCGGTCGATGAGCTGCCAGATCATGTTGCTCGGATCGGATGCCCGGTTGATCTGCGGCATCAGGTCCTCCCACTCCAACCCGTCGCCAAGGCCGTCGCCGTGGTCATGGTTCAGGTTGTGGCCGGCCGGATCACCCGGTTCCGGCGTGGCAGCGGAAGGCACCAGTTTCATGCCGCACTGCGGGCAACTGCCCGGCGCCGTTGCCGTCACGCTCGGGTGCATCGGGCAGGCGTAGGAGGACGCGGTCTGGTCGTCGGCTCCGTACAGCAGAGGCATGCGGGAGAAGAAGGCGAGCACCTTGTCCGGCGATCGCTCCAGGTCGTGCTGCATCGATCGCCGTTCGGCGGCGAGTTCGGGGTCGAGGCGAAGGGTCGGGAACGACGCGGCGGCCGCGCCGCCGCCTTCAGCCGGAGAGACGGTGAACGCCCCGAGGTCGTAGACGCGATCCGGGGTCCGGTGCTCGAGTCGCACCTCTCCCTGGGCGTGGAACAGGACGTCGAGGATCGCGCGCTCCGACGGCGCGAGCAGCACGTCCTCGACGATGGTCTCCCGTTCGTACCGGCCGCTGTCGCCGCCTACCAGCTTCGCCGTCGCGCCGCGTACCGCGAAGTTGAAGATCCGGGTGTTCGCGGTGTTGACCAGGTAGAGGCGCACGACCTCGCCCACGGCCGCCTCACCGGAGAATACGGTTTCGCCGTTGATCAGCAGGACGTTGCCGAACCGGCCCATTGCCGTGAAGTTCGGTCCGGACCGGTGGAACGGCGCGATGTGCCCGTCTTCGACGAGCAGGTCGTCGAGGGTCAGCGTGAGTTGGCGGTCGACGGCCGGCCAGTAGTCGGGGTCGGTGGGTTCGACGACGATCGTGCCGTAGAGGCTCATCTCCTGTGCGAAGTCTTCGCGGATGTGCGGGTGGTACCAGTAGAAGCCGGCGTCGGGGAACTGGACCTGGCAGCTGTAGCTGCCGCCGACGGGGATGGGTTCCTGCGTCTCGTGGGGGACCCCGTCGAATTGGTTCTCCAGTCGCAGGCCGTGCCAGTGCACGGTCGTCTCGACGTCGCCGTCGTTTCGTGTCTGCACGGTGATCTGCGATCCCTGCTCGACGTGCAGGGTCGGGCCCGGTATGGAGCCGTTATAGGCGAGCATTCGTAGCTCGGCGCCGTCGAGAGTCTTGCGCATCGGGCCGATGTCGAGGTCGAGATAGTCACCGGACAGCAGTGGCATCAGGCGAGGTCTCGTGACCTCCGTCAGTCCGGTGGTGTCAGTTGAGAACCGATCCAGGTCCGTCATCGTTCGTCCTTTTGTGGCCGCGCCGGGCAGTGACGCTTACTGCGTCGCCGGTGGCGAGCCGGTGCGCAGCGACTGCACGACGTCGTCGATAGCGCGCGTGGAGATCTGCGAGCCGTGCTGCTGGTCGAGCAGCGCGGCGTGGGTGACGTTCGCGGCACGGTGGCTGTTGTTCGGCTGCGGAGGTGTGGATGGTTTCCGGATGCGGTTCCCCCTTTGAGCGAGTCCGTGGCGGGCGCGAGCGGACGTATTACGAGTGCTGCCGTGTCGAGTTCGGCGTGGCGCTGTGACGGTAGGTGTCGAGTGTGTCGGCGATCGCCCGGTCCAGCGGGGTCGCGGTGATGCCCAGCCTGGTTGTGATCTTGTTGCTGTCGACGATGAAGGGCTCGGCGAACTGGTACCGCATCTCGAGGAGCTCGCGGACCGTGGGGTTGACCAGCGCGATGGCGCGCAACAGCAGCGGGGGGATCGTGCGGAGCTTCGTCCGGGGCTGTCCTGCGCGTCGGTAGATGGACTCGACGAGCTGGCGGGTGGTGCGGGTTTCGGGGTCGTTGGGCAGGTGCCACACCTCGCCGGGGGCGTCTGGGTGTTCGCCGAGGACGGCGAGGCTTTCGCCGATGTCGGGGATGTAGGTGTAGGTGTGTGGTTGGTCGGGGTCGCCGAGCACGGTGGCGGTCTTGCCGGCCAGCGCGGCGGGGCACACGCGGTCGCCGAGATTGGACTGGGCGCCGCCGCGGTGGCCGAAGTAGTCCGAGGCGCGGCCGATCGCGACTTCGACACGACCGGCGTGGTGGGCGGCGAGCAGGTCACGCGCCATCCGTCCGCGGAGCCGTCCCTTCGTGGTGTGGGCGTCGTGCGCGCGATCCTCGGTGAGTGGGTGTCCGGCGGGGCGCCCGTACATGTAGACGACGCCGGCCTGGGCTCCGCAGACGCCGCGCGGGCGTCCTAACTGCTGATCGTCTACGTGTTCGGGTCCGCCGCCCTCGAGATCGCAATCGTCGACAAGCCGGGCACGCCGGCGACGGAAACAGAGCGGATAGCGGGCCGGCATCGAGAGCGCTTCCCAGATTCGGTGACGGATCTAGGATCGGGGCGTGACCCGCCGGGATCCGGTTGTCGGCAGCGGGTCGGTTCAAAATATCGGCGGTCCAGATCTTGAACGTTGCGGCATTACGCGTCACCGAATCGCTCGTCCGCAAGGTATCGACCAGACAAGATGTCGGCGTCAAACCGGGCGGAAATGAAGTGTCGATCGCCCCGGACGTCCAGTCATTGCGCCCAGCGTGAGGTGCGCGTACGGTCACATTAGGAACTCGTCGATACGCGTTTCGTGGCGTGCCTTGCGGTACCCGAGACGCGCAGCTAGCCAATCAGCCCGCTGATGTGCCCGGTCCCGCGCGTCAGCCTTTGTAGTCCGGCGTAGCCGGAACCGGTCCAGTTTCCGGGACGCGTCTTTCTTTCGAGCGTGATTCTGCCGCAAGCCGCGGAGCGTTGTCGTCGCTTTTCGCAGTAGCCGAATGAGGTGTACGACCATGGTCTTTTCCGAGCAAATCCAGTCGCAGCAGGAAATCGGCCCGTGATCACCGTCGACGCGGTTACCAAGAACTACGGAGCCTTCACGGCAGTGGACGATGTCAGTTTCACCGCCAAGACGGGCCGGGTGACCGGGTTCCTCGGTCCTAATGGTGCCGGCAAGTCGACGACTATGCGGGTGATTGTCGGCCTGACCCGTGCCACGTCGGGGACAGCCACCGTTTCCGGGCGCAGGTATGTGGATCTGCCGAACCCAGGTCTGGAGGTCGGGGTGCTCCTTGACGCGTCCGCGCAGCATGCCGGTCGTACCGGCCGCGAGATTCTCACGCTCGCCCAGCAGTTCATGGGTCTGCCGCGAAATCGCGTCGAGGAGATGCTGGAGGTCGTGAGCTTGACACCGAACGAGGCGTCCCGCCGGGTCCGCGACTACTCGCTGGGCATGCGGCAACGGCTCGGCATCGCCACCGCGCTGATCGGTGATCCCGAGGTGCTGATCCTGGACGAGCCCGCCAACGGGCTGGATCCGGCGGGTATCCGCTGGATGCGCGACCTGCTGCGCGGCTACGCCGACCGCGGTGGCACTGTTCTGCTCTCTTCCCATCTGTTGCACGAGATCGAGGTCATCGCCGATGACATCGTGATGATCGGCAACGGCAGGATCGTCTCCCAGGGCACCAAGACCGACTTGCTGCACGCTGCGGGCACGGTCGTCCGCGCCGAGGACCTCACCACGCTCCAGAGTGCGTTCGAGGAGCTGGGTATCGCCGCGACCACGTCCGGGGACTGTCTGCGCACCGACGCGGCCCCGGCTCTGGTCGGGAAGGTGGCTTTGCAGGCCGGTGTCGCTCTCACCGAGCTGCGGGTCGCCGACAGTGCCGGCCTGGAGGAAATGTTCCTCGAGCTGACCGCCGCCAGCCAGCGGGACGGAGCACCGGCATGACCGCCCTCACCGCAGGCAACCTCGGCCCGCAACGTGGCGCTGTGCGTCCCATTCCCCTGATGCGGGTGACACAGGTCGAGCTCCGCAAGATGTTCGACACCCGGTCGGGCTTCTGGCTGATCGCGAGCATCGTCATCACCGCGGTCCTGGCCACCGCCGGGGTCATCCTGTTCGCCCCTAACGACGAGCTCACCTACTCCACCTTCATCGCGGCGATCCGTTTCCCGATGGCGGTCATCCTGCCGATGATCGCGATCCTGGCGGTCACCGGCGAATGGACCCAGCGCAGCGGACTGACGACCTTCACGCTGATCCCGCACCGGCACCGGGTCATCGCCGCGAAGGCGATCGCATCGGTGACGGTGGGCGTCGTGTCGGTACTGCTGGCCTTCGCCATCGGCGCGCTCGGCAACCTGCTCGGCACAGCGGTCACGGGCACCGCCCTGGTGTGGAACGTGACCTTGACCGAGTGCCTGTACTACGTGCTCGGTAACGTCCTGAGCCTGTTGATCGGGTTCATGCTCGGCGTGCTGATCCGCGCCTCCGCAGCGGCCATCGCGATCTACTTCGTCTACTGGTTCGTGCTGCCCACGATCTTCGGGCTGCTGGCCGCCAGCGTGACCTGGTTCCGGGACCTGCAGCCGTGGGTCGACTTCCAGTACGCCCAAAGCTCCCTGTTCACCTTCGAAGGCGCCATGACCGGCGAGCAGTGGGCCAACATCGCGGTCACCGGACTGATCTGGCTGGTCGTCCCCCTCGCGGTGGGACTCGGATTCGTGACGCGAGCAGAGGTCAAGTAGGCGCACCCAGTCGAAGGAGAGCGGCATGACCATCACCGAACGACCCGCGGTAGCCGAACACGTCCCGATGACCCCGCTCAGGAAGACCGCGCTCGCCGCGGGCGTGCTGTACCTGCTGTCCTTCGTGTCGATCCCCACCCTCGCCCTCTACACCTCCGTGCGCGGCGCGAACTACGTCCTCGGCCCCGGCCCCGACACCCCCGTCATCGTCGGCGGCATCCTGGAGATGATCGTGGCGCTCGCCGGCATCGGTACCGCTGTCGCGCTGTACCCGGTGGTCAAGAGGCAGAACCGGGGGATGGCGCTGGGCTTCGTCGGTACCCGAACACTCGAGGCCGCCACCATCGTCGTCGGCATCGCGAGCCTGATGTCGATCGTGACCCTGCGCCGGTCCGGCGCCGGCGCGGACGCACTCGTGACCAGCCATGCGTTGGTTGCCCAGTACGACTGGATGTTCACCCTCGGACAAAGCTTCATGCCGGCCGTGAACGCCGTGCTGCTCGGCTCCCTGCTGTACCGCGCGCGCCTGGTACCGCGAATCCTCCCCGTGCTCGGGTTCATCGGCGTGCCCCTGCTCATAGCATCCAACGTCGCGGTGATGTTCGACCTGTGGGGACGGACGGACCCACAGGCGGGGCTTGCCGCTCTGCCGATCGCGGTCTGGGAGTTCTCCCTGGGTGTCTGGCTGATCGTCAAAGGGTTCAAGCCCTCGCCCATCACAGCAGACATGACCACGTCATGAGGAACTCCGCAGTCCTCCCGATGGCCGGGAGAACAGTGCTGGTCACCGGTGGCACCGCCGGCATCGGCAAGGCAACCGCCCTGGGCCTGGCCCGGATGGGTGCGCATGTCGCCATCATCGGCCGGGACGGCGACCGTGCCGAGGAAACGGCCCGCGAGATCCGCGCGGCCGGCGGCGAGCAAGTGGACACTTTCGTCGGAGACCTGACGGTCCAGTCGGAAGTGCGGCGGCTGGCTGACGAGGTCCTCCAGCGACTGCCGCGCATCGACGTGTTGGTCAACAACGTGGGCGGTTACTGGAACACCCGCCATCTCACCGCGGACGGGCGGGAGCGCACCTTCGCGCTCAACCATCTCGCGCCGTTCCTGCTCACCAATCTGCTCCTCGACCGGCTGACGTGCAGCGCCCCGGCCCGGGTGGTCACGGTCTCGTCCAACGCACAGGCCATGGGCCGCATCGACTTCGACGACCTCGAGGGCGAGAGGTCGTATTCCGGCGCACAGGCCTACAACCAGTCCAAGCTAGCCAATGTCCTGTTCACCTACGAACTCGCCAGGAGGCTGAACGGCACGTCCGTCACCGCGAACGCCCTGCACCCCGGCGTGGTGAGCACCGCGTTCGGCGCCGAGGACCCCGGTCGCACCCAACGACTGTTCGTCCCGTTCCTACGGCCCTTCATGAAGACCCCGGCCCGCGGCGCCGCGACGTCGATCCACGTCGCGGCGGCTCCCGACCTCGAACACGTCACGGGTCAGTTCTTCGCCAACCGCAAGCCCAAGAGATCCGCCAAGACCAGCTACGACGAGACCACCGCCGCACGACTCTGGCAGGTCAGCGCCGACCTGGTCGGCCTGGCCGCCGCCCCGCACGAGCCGGAGGTCAAGCCCATCCCCGACAACTACCCTCGGGTCGTGCCCTATCTGTGTGTTGACGGGGCGAGTGCCGCGATCGCGTTCTACCGCGACGTGTTCGGCGCGACCGAGCGGATGCGGATGGTCGAGCCGGACGGCAGGATCGGCCACGCCGAGCTGGAGATCGGCACGGCGGTGATCATGCTGGCGGACGAGTTCCCGGACCTGGGTGTCCGGTCACCGAGGACCATCGGCGGTACGCCGGTCACGATGACCCTGTACGTCGAGGACGTCGACGCCGTGTTCACGCGGGCGACCGACGCCGGCGCCACCGTCCTGAGCCCGGTCAAGAACCAGTTCTACGGCGACCGCACCGGACAGTTCGAGGACCCCTTCGGACACCGGTGGGGTGTCGCCACCCATGTCGAGGACGTCTCGCCGGAAGACATAGCCCAGCGCGCCGTCGCAATGACCGGCTGACGCGCCTCGGGCGAGGTCATGCTCAACCGGCCGTTGCGTGGTGGTCTCAGAACGGGGGAGGGCCGAGGATTTCGATCGCGCCGGTTGCCACAGCCGCGGCACGAACTCGATCGAAGTCGACCGGGGTCGGCTCGTTCACCGGCGAGAGCGGGCTCGCCCTTCACCCCGCCCCGCCCGGACTAGACGAGTAAGTCCTAGATCCGGGCGGTGTCTGAAAGTGGATGAAGGCGTGCATGCCGTTCACCCAGTTCACTGATCGGGCGGACACCAGTCCGATCACCGCGGACCCGGACGCCCGTCCCAGCACGGCGTCGGGCGGTGCGAAGGTAGCAGGCGGCCGAGCCGGCCTGGTCGCGACGAGCACGTTGTGCGGCTTGACATCCCGGCGCGTGAGACCGTAGTCGTATTTGCCGGACTCAGCGTGGATGGTCATATGTGGACAGTTCTGTGGCGGTGCCCTCACCTGAGCCGCAGCAGGCACGGCCAGATCCGTGCTTCGCGGCAAAGCGCCACTCCCACCCGAGCGCCACTCCTACCCAAGCACCGCGTCGCTGATCACCTCCCGGCGCGGCCGTGCCGGAGCCGCATCGTGTCCGTCGAGTCCTCCCGGCGGTGGCAGCAACCGATCGGAGATCACGAGCGGCAGATCGGCCACCGGTAGATGAAAAGTGAGCCGATGGCGTTGTGACAGAGGGACATCTGACCGTCCGCTCGGCCAACCGGCGCGCTTGACGCCCCGCTACGATGGGTACTGGTCGGCGACACGTAGCAGTCTGAGCCGATACCAGCCTGTGCGCTGGCGAGCGCGACGCGTCAGGCATCGCCGGCCTCCTTGGAGGCTGGGATGACTCCCGCCGTTGGTGCCCGTCAGGTCCCGTCGAAGAACGCCACGAGAGTGGGCAACTCCGGTGTGCCCCCGGAGAAGTACAACGAGAGCCGCTTCATCGCCGACGAAGCTCCCGGCGCGCTCGATGTCGAGCATCTCCTCACCTCTTCCGGGCAGGCCGTCACGTTGTCCATCGACGCCACCCGGTACGTCGGCACGGTCGACGCCGACGGCTATCTCGTCAACCCGCAGCTGCATCTGGATCAGGGCACCCTCGCGGAGCGGCTGCTGCTCACCGTCCGCGCCCGGATCTCGGCCTTCGAAGTCGGCGGCACGTTCGGCCGTGAGCTCGATGTCGAGGTCATCCTGAACCAGAACACCCCGCGGCCGAGGTCCCTCGGTTTCCTCAAGGGCCGCTACGGCGCCACGAGCGACGACTGGCAGGAGTTCGTGCTGGAGGTCCAGACCGCCGATGTGCGGTTCCCGACCGATCCCTGTCCGGGGCAGACCTCCGGCAGCTCCTGCGGGCGGGACATCGAACCGGTCCCGAACGAGCTCACCTTCGTGTTCACCGGGATCAACTTCCCGGCCGCCATGGAGGCCGACTGGTTGATGCTGGAGCCGATGGACGCGCCGGGACTGGCGTGGCGGCCGGTGCTCCTGGTGCACGGCCTCGGCACCAGCGGCGCCAAGATGGCGGACGGCACCGCCTGGTTCAACGGGCTGCAGCGCCGGGACGTGGCCTGCCACGCGCCCGACTTCACCCGCAGGGGCTCGATCGTGAACAACGGTGCCGAGATCACCCTGGCCGTCGACGACCTGAAGCGGCGCTTCGGTGTGGAGCGGGTGCACATCCTCGCGCACAGCAGCGGTGGGATTCATGCGCGCGAGCACGTGCGGTCGCACAACGATGTGGAGACCCTGATCACTCTGGGCACACCGCACGCCGGCAGCTTCATCGCCGACTGCTTCACGCCACTCGGCGACCAGGTCGCGGGCGAGCTTGGTGAGTCTATTGTAGACATTCTCGGGTTTCCGCAGATGATGTCGTCCGCGATGTCTGTCTACAACCAGTCCTACGTACGCAACCGCGAGACCACGTTCGTCTTCGTGGCCGCTGACTTCAACTCGGCCTGGGCGCAGTTCTTCGCGAGAAGTTTCGGCCCGAACGACGGGGTCGTCTCGGTCGCGAGCGCGCAGGCGCTGTCCTACGCGGTCGCCTGGACCTACGTCAACTCGGTCGACGACGTGCTGAGCAACTCCGTCTGCCTTTTGCTGACCAATCATTCCTGCCTGCGGTACTACCGCGAGATCGTGGACGACCTGTTTCCCGATCACCTGGCCGTTCTCTCCCCACCTCCCGCTCTCGCGCCGACGCCGCGGACAGCGGTCGGCGCGGTCGCCGGTGCTGCCGGCGTGATGACCGCGGCGGGTGTCGCGACCAGTGGTGCGACCACGTCCCACAGCGCGGTGGTCGACGCGGTCGACGCGGCGACCTTCCTGCTGCTGGGCGATCTGGCCGCGTTGCGGTTCGAGCTGGTCAGCCCTGCCGGCGCCCGGATCGACGCGGCGACGGCGGATCCCGCCATCACCTATGTCGCCTACCAGGACGACGGATTCGCGCCGCACGGCGGCTACCAGGTCGAGCAGCCCGAGGTCGGGACGTGGACGCTCGAGGTGACCGGCACCGATGCCGCCGAACCGGATGGAACCGGCTACGCGGTGGCCGCCACACTGCTGCAGACGGGCGGAGTGGTCCTGACCGTGGCCGCCGACCAGGACCTGTACGCGGCGGGCGAGCCGGTGACGATCACCGCGACGATCACCGAGGACGGTGTGCCGGTGACCGACGCGACGGCCGGCGCGATCGTCGGCCATCCGGACGGCAGCACCAGGATCGAGCTCCCCCTCGAGGGTACGGGCGGCACCTACACCGGCGCCTTCACCACGACCGACGCCGGCCAGTACGTCGTGGTCGTGTCCGCCGCGCGGGCGGCGCCGGCGTTCGCCCGCGAGCAGGTGCTGTTCGCCCCGGTTGCGCGGGGCGGGACCACCTTCGCCGGCCCGATCTCCGACCACGGCGTCGACACCGATGGCGACGGCCTCGTAGACGAGCTCGTCGTCGAGGTGCCCGTGGACGTCGACGTCGCGGCCGCGTACCGGCTCTTCGGCACCCTCAGCGATGGTGCCGGGACGACCATCGAGCAGGTGCGGGTGGAGCTGGACCTGCAGCCCGGCCCGCAGGCCGTGTCGCTGTCCTTCGACGGCGCGCTGCTGTTCGGCCTCGGCGGGGACGGGCCGTACGTGCTCGAGGACCTGATGCTGGAGGAGATCGCGACCGCGATCTGCCTGGGACGGGCCGAGCCTTACACGACCGCGGTCTATCCACACGCGACCCTCCAGCGGCCACCGTGCCTGCTGACCGGCGCCGCCGACGACCATGGGCTGCGGGCCGACGGCACCGTGCAGGTGCCGTACGAGACGCTCGTCGTCGAGGTCGAGGTGGACAGCATCGCCGGCGCGACCGTGCGGGCCAGGGCGAACATCTACGCCGAGGACGGCACCTTCGTCGCGTCCGCCGCCGCGTTCGCGGTGCTCTCGCCGGGGCCCGACATGCTGGAGTTCCGCTTCGCCGCCCGGGACATCTTCGCCGGCGGCAAGTCGGGTCCGTACGAGCTCCGGCTGCTGAGCATGTGGGGAACGGCGGCCGGCGCACCGGCCTCGCTGCGTGTCCCCGGAGTGGTGGCGGTGACCGGGCCGTATGCCGTGTCGGACTTCGGCGAGCCCACCCGGTTCGTCATCGGCGGCACGGTGTCCGGTCTCGTCGGCACCGATCTGGTGGTATCCGAATCGCTCGCTTTCCTCGACCTGCACCCCGGCAACGGTCTGTTCGCCTTCGCCCTGCCGATGGCGACCGGCACTCGCTACGACGTGCGGGTCACGAAGCAGCCGGCGAACCCGAGCCAGCTGTGCACCGTGCGCAACGGCACCGGAACGATCGGCGGCGCCGACGTCACCGACGTGGAGGTGACGTGTGCGCTGCCACCGGTACAGGTGGGGCTGGACACCGACTTCGGCAGCGGCGGCACGGTGACTGCGGACCGTGCCGGCCCGTCGGCCCTCGCCCTGCAGAGCGACGGCGGGATCGTCCTCGTCGGTGGCCGGACCCTCTCCCGGTTCAACGGGGACGGGTCGCCGGACCTGACCTTCGGCAGCGGCGGCGCGGCCACCGTCGTCTTCTCCGGCAGCGGACTGGACCAGGCCCGCGGCGTGGCCGTCCAGCCCGACGGCCGGATCGTGGTCACTGGGCACACCCGTGCCGACTTCGCGCTCGAACGGCACCTTGCCGACGGCAGCATGGACCTGACCTTCGGCACCCGCGGCGTAGTGATTACCGACTTCGCGGCCGGCGTCGACCAGGGTCAGGTTGTGCTGATCCAGCCGGACGGCCTGATCGTGGTTGCCGGACATGCCTCCAGCGGCCCGCCGATCCCGGCGAACCTCTTCGCCGTGGCCCGCTACACCGAAGCCGGTGTCCTGGACAACAGCTTCGGCGATCGCGGCAAGGTCACCACCCGCATCGCGGGCGGCAGCGACCTCGGCACGGCGGCGCTGCTCCAACCGGACGGCCGGATCGTGGTCGCCGGACGGGTAGCGGTCACCGGCGGCGACGACCCGGACTTCGGCCTGGCGCGGTACACGGCGGAGGGTGCGCCCGACCCCGAGTTCGGCGCCGAGGGGATCGTCCGGACCGACTTCGGTCTGGATGGCTGGGTGGAGCCCACCGATTTGGCGTTGCAGAGCGACGGCAGGCTGGTCGTGATCGGCAGGGTCCTGCTAGGCGCCGCTCCGGAGCCGTTCGCCATGGCCCGGTTCGATGGCAACGGCGCCGTGGACACGGGTTTCGGCTCCGCCGGCCTGGTGACCACGACGTTCGGCACCCGGGACGCGGTGGCCCGAGCCGTCGCCGTCCAGCCAGACGACAAGATCGTCGTGGCCGGCTACACCGCGGACGGCACGCGGGACGAGTTCACCATCGCGCGCTACACCGCCGACGGCGTCCACGACCCCGGCTTCGGTACCGGCGGCACGCTGACCGTGGCCTACTTCGGCGGGAGCGACCGAGCCGAATGCGTCGCGCTGCAGTCGGACGACAAGATCGTCGTCGCCGGCTCGGCGGTCAATTCCCGGACCGGCAAACAGGCGCTGGCGCGGATCCTGCCGTAGTTGTCGGTCGGATTGCTCCGCCTCGCAGTCGTGGTCAGTGGGTGTTGTGTGCGGCGTGGAGGATCGCGTGTGCCGATTGGCACATGATTTCGGTTGCTGCGGTGTGGTCGACGCGGGCGATGTCGGTGAGCCAGATGAGCGCCTCGATTCCGGTGGCGGATCGGATCGCGATGGCGAGGCGACGGGTGTCGAGGGCGGGATGGGTCTGTCGCAGTGGTGTTAGAGCGTCCTCGATCCAGTTCCTCGAAGTCCTACGCAGCAAGGACTTTCTCACGGACCTTTGGTTATCGGCTCGCCGGCTGGGCAAGATCGCATGGCGGGCGAGGATCGCCACGGTGGGTGTCGCGCTCTTCGCCGGGCCGGTGTTGCTGGAGCCGACCGGTCAGGCCAGCGACCTGTTGCGCCACTGGGCGGACGGTGGTTCCGGTCTCCTGACGGCTGTTGCGTCCATGACGGGAGCAGCGCTGCTCGGTCTGTACACCAGATACGCCGCTCTGCGGCTCATGCCGACCGACTACAGCGGAGTCGCCATCATCGGCCGGAACGGCGACCGTGCCGAGGACACGGCCTGCGAGTTCCGCGCGGCCGACGGCGAGCGAGTGAACACCCTCATCGTGGACCTGTCAGTCCAGCCGCAGGTTCGGCGATGGCCGACGAGGCGCTCGAACGCCTGCCCCACTCGGTGACCTTTTCACCTTGGCGGAACTCACCCGCGGCGCGGGCGTCCTGCACCGCGTCGAGAATTAACTTCTTGAATTTAGCGGATCACATTGTCGTAGAACTTGTATGTTGATCACTCAAACCGTATGTATCGCAAAGAATTTGTGCTTGACGCTTCGCTCGACGAGTTCGGGAGCATTGATCATTTTGATCGATTCGGGCGGTGCTTGGCCAGCTACTCGGTTGACAGCACCGCTACGGAGCAGATAGCCGTTGCCTGGCAACGAATCTGACCGACCTGGTAAGCGGCGGCCAACCCAGCGTGCCATGGATCGTCTCGCGGGGCCGATCGCTCTGCGTTCGTCTCAGCTCGGCCCGATCAGCGTCGTTCTTCCGGGATGTGGTCGATGGCGTGCACAACTTGCGTCGCCAGCTCGCGTGAGGCCTTGTCGGTGAGTTTTGCGTTCTTCCTCAGTACTTCCTGCACGAACATGACCCTCTTCTCGTAGCGAGAGATGAAGACGGTATCGGTCATGGTTTGCTCCTTAATGAGTTCTAGTCGCCGGCGACGATGGGGTATGGACCCGATCGATCAGCGCCTTTGCCTCGGCAGCCCTGGACCAACCCCTGCTGTGCGGCATGTCTGACCGCGGTGACCGCGCCCTGTTGAGGCTCTGCGATCTCTGGGTTGTCTGCCATGCTGTTCGCCCCCGCCGCGTGTCGATGCCGGGTCCGGGGCCGATACCCCCGCCATCCTACTCGTTCGGCAGCGTTGCGGTCCGGCTGTCGCTGCCATGATGCACAACGATTTCGTTCCACGCTGGACTTCAGATTTGGCCGGTCAGGCTGGCCCGTGCGCGTAGCGTGACCGTATCCGGACACGACGACATTCCGTTCCGTAAAGCCGGGGTCCGGGGCGCTCGCCATTCACACTACGCGCTCACCACAAGACGCGTAGACTACGAGTGCCCGGACACGACGACATCCCACCTCAGAGGTGCCAGCCCTTCCGGCGAAGTTCCGGAAGGAGCGGCGTGTCATGTCCGTTCCCCGCACTCGTAGCGAATTCAACGGCCAGAGCCGGAACCCTCCGCCTGGCGCCGTCCCGATGGCAGCCGCTGACCCGGCAGTGGAGCTGCCTCAGCCGCCGACGCCGGAACACCCGCCCGAGATCAGGGGCGAACCCACGCCGCCGGCGCAGGTGCCGCACACCCGCACCGGAGCGGCGTGGGCGGCACTTGCCACCGCCGCGCTGCTCGCCGTGCTGCTGATCATCTTTCTGGTGCAGAACACCCGCGGTACCGAGATCTCGTTCCTGTGGATGACCACCAGCACCCCCTTGGCCGTCGCGTTGCTGATCGCGGCGGTCGGGTCCGTGCTGCTCACCCTGATCCTCGGCACCGCTCGCATCGCCCAGCTGCGGCGCCTGGTCCGCAAGCAGCGCGACTGACCGGCCGGCGCGCAGCCGGCATGCCGTACCCGACGGCATTTTCCAGACGGGAGCATCGACATGACGTCGGTCCAGGACGTCGTTCCACCTCGACCATCCACAATGGTCACCGAGTCGGTGCGCCACGCGCTGCGGCTGAAGCTGAAGCCGGAGGCGCCCGCCACGGGATACGTCGATGGAGCGTGGTGGCCCCGATCACTCGACCTGTCCACCGAGTTGCCGCCGCTGGCCGAGGTACTG
>Ga0164241_10003486_pt1 | contig 15810 bp, 9 predicted proteins | sample OricomyardsoilBY_FD_108780 | JGI IMG/M metagenome (GOLD analysis project Ga0164241, IMG submission 108780) | Backyard soil microbial communities from Emeryville, California, USA - Original compost - Back yard soil (BY) | ecosystem: Environmental > Terrestrial > Soil > Unclassified | place: USA... | reverse complement strand
TTTTGAGGATAGTCAGAATCGTTTAACGCGAATGCGGAAAAGTGACACCCGATCCAGCCACCGCCATTTTCCATATAGCGTTGGAAGGCTTCTCGTTGTTCAGGTTTTTCAGGACGCGTATCCAGAAACATGACTACGTCGTATCTGGCTAAAAAACTGGCATTCATGTTATCCCAGTTGCTTGTCGAATCATAGGAGAAGTCATAACGCGTGGCCTGTGCGGCGAGCCATTTGTTGGCTTCGTGCACGTAAGCGATGTGCGCCCGATCTTGCCTGGCGGTAAAGAAGGCCACGACACGAAAGTTCTTCCTGGCCTGAGTTGAAAAGGAAATCAATAAGAAAAACAGGGATAGACTAACCCATAGCAGCAGTCTGATTTGGTTGCTTGTTGGCTGGTCGGGAGAGAAACATCGTTCCTGCGGATTACTTATAGTCATTTGTACAATAAGGTATTAAAACTATTGAACACAGGATAGTCAGATCAGTTAGCGGTGAGCACATAATATTGCCACGGCGCCAGTGAAGTACTTCCTGATGGCAAAGGTAATCCGGTGAAAATGTCGTGAAAACCATTTGGTAGTGATGGCGCGGTGATCGATTGCGTTTTACCTGTCATGTTAATGATGCCAACCAGTTCCTGACCGTCGTGTCGTCGCCGAAAGCTGAATACGTTGGGGTTTTTGTCGTCGATTTTCTCCGGGATGCTGCCATAGGCGCCGTTCCAAATCGCGGGTTGTTTCGCTTTTAATTCGTTTAGTTTTTGATAGAAGGCATAATATCCATCAGGATCTTCCATCGGGATCGTATCCTTCTCGAAGAATTTCAGCCCCTTGTTCAGTCCAACTTCCTGTCCGCTGTACAGCATGGGCATGCCATAGGCTGTAAAAGAGAATACCGCAAAGGCGCGTTCGCCGTCGCCATATCGTTCGCGCACCGTGCCTCCCCAGGAGTTCTCGTCGTGGTTATTGATCATGTTAAGCCGGAATGCCCTGTCTCCAAATTGCGCAAGTTCGCGGGTGATATGGTCGTGTATATCGTCAGCAGTAGCCTTACCGTTGGCGACGTCTTCCGTGAGATGCAAGAGCGTCCAGTCGTACGTGGCATGGAATTCCATGTGCATGCGTGGCTCGTCCCACTCGGCAAGCCAAAAGAGCGGCTTGAGCGGGTTCAGGTCAGCCATCGCCTCGTTCCAGAAAAACATCGGAATTTCATGACCAGCATGGTCGGCCCGGAAGCCGTCGATGTCGGTTTCCGTGATCCAGAAACGCATGGCGTCAATCATCGCCCTGCGCGTAGCAGGTTGATAGTGATTGAGCAAGGCGATATCGTCCCAGTCGGACTCATATACCAGATCGCCAAAGCCCTTCTTCTTGTAATAGTCTTTAGCGACGTTCAGTGTCTTGCCGACTTCCGCAGCGGCACTATCAGTCATGTAGTATTCGCCATGCTCGGTAACCCACCGATGATCCCAAGCCGTATGGTTGGGGACCCAATCAAGTATCACATAAAATCCTTGATCGTGTGCTGCTTTCACCAGTGATTTAAAATCCGCCAGGGTGCCAAACTCGCTGTTAATTTCTTCATAGTCACGAATGGAGTAGTAACTGCCCAGTGTACCCTTCCTGTTTTTTTTACCGATGGATTGCACTGGCATGAGCCACAGGATGTCGACGCCGAGCTGTTTGAGTCTGGGCAGGTCGTTTTGAAAGGCCGTGAACGTTCCCGCTGGGGTATGCTGACGGATGTTCACTTCGTAAATGGTCATGTCTTTCGCAGCTTCAGGAAATCCCTTCCTGACTGAATCCATCACCTTTCCTGTTTCCTGCGAAGGGTTGGGCTTACAAGCGCCAACAGCCAGGAATATCACCAATGCGTACGCCATGCGTTCCATCATGAGCAATGGGTTAGAGAACGTCGAATATCGCTGAAATAGATTTATTCCGAGGCCCCGCCTCGAAAAAAAATACATAGATTGGTTGTTCTTCCAGCTGCCCAAACACAATGAACGAGCCGCAAACCAAACTTTGGATACACATCATTCTTGCCACGCGAGGCGGGCGCCAGCTTATCTCCAACGCACTGGAGAGCAGGATGCAGAATTTTTTTCACGATTTGTTTATGGAAGTAGGATGCCCGCTACGCATTGCGAATGGAATGGCAGACCATATCCATCTGCTCGTGCTGATGAACCATCGTCGTTCCGTGGGTGAAGTGATGCGAAAAGTAAAGGGCCAGTCTTCGCGATGGATCAATCAAAACCGCCTCTGTATTCAAAAGTTTGCGTGGGAACCTGGCTTCGCCGCGTTTAGCGTGAGTGAGTCACAAGTACAAAAGGTGTTCGATTACATTGCGCATCAGAAGGACCATCATACGCGCGAATCATTCGGGGAGGAGTTGAAGCACATCACTTACCTGCACAATGTAACGGGAGCGCCGGGCGCGGCCAGTGAAATATCGTTATCGGCTGGCGACAGCGTGTAGTTAACGTTTGATAATCATACTATCCCCCGCGGATGTTCTGCTGGCTACACATAAGGAGATACGCTCAACAGGTGTTGCTGATGTGTATACATTTCTTTGTCACAGACAAGCCAGGCGGCGCCCAACGCACTCGCGCGCGGATGATCTGAGATAAGCACCTTTCGGGTATTCATCATCCGCTTCATGGTTTCGAGGAATAGCGTATTTTTAGTGAAGCCGCCCACCACGATAACTTGTTGAATAGCATGGTCTGGGTCCACCAGTCCAACAGATATCAACTGCCATGTTACGAGGTAACGGATAAGCTGGTGGTAGGCTTCCTCAAAGTCTGCGAAATTTTCGAGATGGGTATCCTTCAGAGATTTTTCTGGCAACGGACCTGTGTTCTCCATTCCCATCGGATAAAAAGGACGCGGCACGGCATTCGGTGCGTCCAGACGTTCGTACACATCGGGGTTGAAGCGAAGGCGCTTGAATTCGTCAGCACCCACATGAAAATATTGCATGAGGCGGTTGAGCTGTACTTCGTGTTCATGTCCCAGGAAGATGCGCGATGCCTTCACAGGCTTTCCTTCGTAAGTAAGGTAGCACAAACAATCCGCAGCAAGCTCCTGATCTGTTAGGGGCTCGTCATTGAACGGGTTGAAGCAAATATTCCAGGTTCCGGTTGACAGCAGCAGGAAAGGCTCATGTTGAGTTGCCAGGTAAGGCATCAGTGCGGCCGAGCTGTCATGCACGCCAACGCCGATCTTAACTGGACCTGACGCTTCCGCTTTTTCAATGATGTGTGTCGTGGCTGCCAAGGGGGGAAGTAGCTTATCCAACTCCTCTTGCGTTACCCAACTGTGGTAGGCCTTCGTAGTATAGTCCCAAAGCATGGTATGGCAACCGACGCTCGTAATCTCGGAAAAAAGCTGGCCGTTGAGCAACCACGCTAGATACTGAGGAAGATGTAACGTAGTCGCTATACGCTTGAAGTACGCGGGCTTCTCCACCTTCTGCCAGTACAACTGTAGTCCGGAATTGAGCAGTCCCAGGTATGGCGATGCAGTAGCCACGCACACGGCTTTCCCCTGGTTGTATTGTGCGGCGAATTTTTCCGCTCCTTCACCTTGGAAAGGTTTAAGGTAGTTGTAAAAGGGGCGCAGCAATTGGTCCTTTTCATCAAGGTTCACCAGACTGGCTCCATATCCGGAAACATTGCAATGGGTGATCAGATATTCCGGCTTTGTAACGTATTCGCGATACTTTTCAACGACCCAGGCGCTGATGCGAACAAGGTCATCAGAGGGGAATCCATCGTCGTCGGGTATCTCTGGAAATGTGACCGTCTGTTCGTCGAGCACATGGAACTGATAGTCGAACACCAGGACCTTTTTAGTGGTCTTGCCGATGTCGAAAATGAGTATGGCGGATTGACGATTCAAGTGATGCGAATATGGCTTTAATATAATCAGGTAACTATCCTGCCATATCATGCCCGGGGGTTTTACGTCGGGGGAGGTATGGCTTTTATTCAATAACTTGAACCGATATCAACCCGCCTGTTTATGACTATCGAAACTACCGGAATGGAGGCCAGACAGATCCAAATACATCAATCAGGTTTGGAACACGTGAAGAACGCGCACCAACTTACCGAAACGGCATTCAACCAACTGATTGGGGCGATACAGTCACTTCAGGTAGCCGTGCCGAGTTGGGCCTTAGGGACCGGAGGAACGCGTTTTGGTCGGTTCCCTGAGGGGGGAGAGCCGCGCAACCTGGAGGAGAAAATTGAAGATGTCGGGCTGCTTCGAAAGTTGACGCAGGCAACTAATTCTGTTTCACTGCACATTCCCTGGGACATCCCAAAGGATATCGCCGCTATTCAGCAGTTACTGTCGTCCCAGGGACTTACGATCGATTCCGTAAATTACAATACGTTTCAGGATCAGCCGGGACAACCCTTGTCGTACAAATTCGGTTCGTTGTGTCATACAGATAATGCCATCCGCAAACAGGCTGTAGACCACAACATTGAAGTGGTGGAACACGGCAAGCTGCTAAACAGCAAGGTGCTCACGGTATGGCTGGCGGACGGATCAAATTTTCCAGGCCAACATCATTTCCGTCGCGCGTTCTCCCGAACTCAAGACTCTCTCAGGCAGATCTATGAGGCCATGCCCAACGACTGGACTATGCTGATCGAATACAAACCGTACGAACCGAGTTTCTATTCTATGGTCATTCCGGATTGGGGAACATCCTTTCAGCTTAGTCAGGGGTGCGGAGATCGCGCACACGTGTTGGTGGATCTGGGGCATCATCTGCCAAACACAAACATTGAACAAATTGTTGCGCGGCTTCTGCACTTCGGAAGATTGGGAGGATTTCATTTTAATGGCTCGCAGTATGGCGATGACGACCTTACCACCGGCGCCATCAAACCCTATCAACTTTTTCTCATCTTTCATGAACTTGCGATGGGTGCAGCAGATGCAACGGTGAAGAATCCAGCTGTCGCGTACATGATCGATGCGAGTCACAACCTGAAGGATCCGCTCGAAGATCTGATCAATTCGCTGGAGAACATTCGCACCGCTTACGCCAAGGCGCTGCTCGTTGATGTTAAGGCGCTGGGAGAAGCCCAGCAACAGAACGATGTCGTCGCCTGTGAACAGATACTGCAGCGGGCGTTCCTTGCCGATGTGCGGCCCCTCGTAGCGGAGGCGCGCATGCGTAATGAGGGAGTATTTGATCCGTTGGAAAGTTTCCGTTCACAAAAGGTACGCGCCGGGCTGATCAGCCGAAGGGGGAAAAAGTCAGTAGCCACAGGGTTGTAGACAGATCAGGCCAAGGGCTCGTAAAAAACAAATCCGTTAGACGGAGCGTAAATCCATTTAAACGCAGAAAATCGCAACGAGGCAGAGTTCCGCAGGTAACTTCGTTGTCACAATATGCTCAGTGGAGAGACGACCGTCGCAGGGCTCTGAGTAGGTTAACCTGCCGCAAAGGGATCCATGTCAACCATGACATATGCATCGGGAATAAGATGTACGACGCTCGCCGGCAGTTGTTCGTCTGGTGGCGAGGTTAGCACGCTCTTCATTATGGGTTGTTTCGCCTGGCCAGATGCAATCAGAATCGGCAACCGCGATGTTCTGAAATGTGCCAGACCCAGTGTGAGGCCTTTGTCCAGTTCGGTGTTGCTCGTAAAATACTTTTGACCTACTATTTTCGTCTCCGCTGCCAGCGTACTGATGTGGGCCGTGGCAGTGAATGGCGTGCCTGGTTCGTTCATGGCAATGTGGCCATTCGTACCGACTCCAACCAGCATGATGTCAAGGCCACCCGCACGATCAATGACTTCGTTCATGACCGTTACATCCTGATCCGGGTTTGCCGACATTCCATCGAAGAATACGATGCGTGAAGCATCGATGCCCAGCGGCTTGAACAGATCCTTGTCCATCATATCTCTGCAGGAACCCGGCTGCGATGCCGGCATACCCAGCCATTCGTCAAGGCTGATGAAAGTGCATTCATCAAGGTTCAGACGGTTTGAGGATACGTCATTGATAAGACATTCAAACACGCCTTTGGGAGAATGGCCTGATGCGAGACAGATCAGCGACTTCGGCTTCGCTTTAAGATACGCTACGATCAAATCAGCAGTTGACCTAGAAAGCGTTGAATAGTCACTGAATATTCTTAAGTTCATACCTGTTGAGTTAAGACTGGAACGTTATAAGCAACGTCATGCGGTAACTGGCAACGCTTTGCATAGCGCATGACAATGTTCAGGTAATATTAACCCATTTTCAGATGAAAAAAAGTATTCCTCTTTTCGTCTTCGGGCTGGTTGTTCATTCGCTGGCCATCGCCGCGATAAATCCTTTTGGGCTAACCTGTGAATATGCGGGTCAGCCGTTAGGCATTGCAACTGGCGTGCCTCACCTGTCATGGAAGAACGAATATACGGAACACAACAAGAAACAGACGGCATACGAAATCATAGTCGGAGCGAGCGAGCAGGAGGTGAAAAGCGGAAAGGGTACATTATGGTCGTCGGGGAAGGTCACTTCTTCCGCTTCCGTGAATATCCCTTACGCCGGAAGTGTCCTTCGGGCATTCACGCGCTACTACTGGTCCGTACGGGTTTATGATCAGGACGATAGACCGTCTGACTATAGTGAGCCTTCGTGGTTTGAGACGGCGATGTTGAAGCCTGACGACTGGAAGGGGAAATGGATCGACGACGGTACGCCCCAGTTTTCGCGCGAAGAGGATTTTTATCAGGATGATCGGATGCCGCTGTTCCGGAAGGATTTTAACGTAAATAAGGCAGTTGCAACGGCCAGGCTATACATATCCGGACTGGGATACTTTGAAGCCTTTGTCAATGGCAAACGCGTATCCAATCATGTGTTGGACCCGGGCTGGACGACCTACAGGAAGGAGGTATTGTACGTCGTGCACGATGTGACCTCACTGGTGAAGCAGGGGAATAACCTCACGTCGGTTCGCCTCGGTAATGGCTGGTGGAATCCTTTACCGCTGCGTTTGTTTGGACGATTTAATCTACGTGATGTACAACAGACTGGTCGGCCCTGCCTGCGGGCAGATCTGCGAATTCGCTTTACGGATGGCACTGAACAAGTGATCAGTACAGATGAAACCTGGCTAACGACGCGCGGCCCTGTTGTTCGTAATAGTGTGTACCTGGGCGAGCAGTACGATGCACGGCTGGATGTACCGGGCTGGAACAGAGGCAAGGCAAGATCTTCCTGGACAACGGCTAAGCTATGTGCCGGTCCGTCGGGTGATATGTATCCGCAAATGCAACCTCCGGTGCGCATCACCACCAGGGTAAAGCCGGAGAAGATCACGATGATTCAACCTGGCGTTTTTATTGTCGACATGGGGCAGAACTTCGCCGGCGTTATGCGCATCCGCGTCAAGGGCAAGGCGGGAACGCGCATTAAGCTCCGCTATGGCGAAGCGTTGTATCCGGACGGGTCACTGAACTACATGACTACGGTGGCAGGACATATCAAAGAAATATGGAACCTCAAGGGCGGACCCGGTGCGCCGACTACTGCCTGGCAACAGGACGAGTACGTTTTGTCGGGATACGGCACCGAGACATGGAATCCTTCTTTTACTTTCCATGGATTCCGATTCGTAGAGATTACGGGATGGCCAGGTACGCCTACGCTCAAGGACCTCGAAGGACTACGCATGAACTCGGACGTTGAGCGGGTGGGAGAATTTGCCTGTTCGAATCAGCTGTTTAACAAATTACACCAGGCCATCCGTTGGACATTTCAAAGCAACCTTTTCAGTGTGCAGTCCGATTGCCCGGGGCGTGAGAAGATGGGCTATGGCGCCGATATGGTGGCGACGGCTAATTCCTTTTTGTATAACTATGACATGTCGAACTTCTATCGGAAGACCATTCGCGACTTTGCAAATGACCAGCAACCTGATGGAGGGATAACGGAGATTTCACCGTACACAGGAATTCACGATCGCGGTTTGGGAGGTGAGTCTGGTCCGCTGGGCTGGCAATTGGGGTTCACCTACCTGCAGAAGCGGCTGTACGAATTTTATGCGGACCGAACTATCATAGAGAATCAATATCCGGACGTTGTCAGGCAAATGGAATTCCTCACCAGCCATGCCGTTGACGGACTATATTACTGGGACATTGGAGATCATGAGGCGCTTGATCCAAAAGCCGAAGCGCTTAGCGCGAGTTGTTTTTATTATCACCACGCCATGCTGGCGGCAGAGTTTGCCGGTATACTCGACAAATCAGCGGACTCGGTTAAGTATGCAAAACAGGCAAATGAGATTGCGTCGCGTATCACAAAGAAATTTCATATTCCAGGTACTGGCCGTTTCGACAACGCCACTCAAGCCGCTCAGGTATTTGCCTTATGGTATGGGTTGTCGCCGGAGAAGGAGAAGACCCTTGATGTATTGAAGGCCGAGTTTGAGCGCCACAATTGGCACATATCTTCAGGTATCTTCGGAGTGATGATGATGTTTGATGTGCTGCGTCAACTCGATCTCAACGAATGGGCTTATCACATCGCCAATCAACGGGACTTCCCGGGTTGGGGATACATGTTAGAGAACGGTGCGACCACCTTGTGGGAATCGTGGGCGTACCCGGATAACGCGGGCACCCAAAACCATCCTATGTTTGGGTCAGTCGACGAATGGTTCTATCGCAGCATCCTGGGCATCAACCCCTCGGCGCCGGGCTTCAAGAAGTTCGTTATCAAGCCGCAGCCGGTGGGTGATCTGACCTGGGCGAAAGGCGCTTTCAACGCCGTGTATGGGAAGATCGAATCGGACTGGAAACTTGAAGGTGATAAGTTTACGCTGAAAGTCATCATACCGGCCAATACGGAAGCTGAGGTGTGGATGCCTTCCGTGGGAGACGCGTCGGTTTCGGAAGTCAACGGATTGGCTATTGGCGCACAAACGATAATCGGTAAATACCGGGTCATGCACGTCGGTTCGGGAAGCTATACATTTCAATCGACCTACAAATAAGGCAATGAAAACAAAACGAAGGACTTTTCTCCGTAACGCTGCTTCGCTGATGACAGCGCCGTTGATCGCACCGTCGATAAGCTATGGCAAGGTGAGAATTGCCGCTGCCGATCGCGTAAGAGTTGCCCTCATCGGATGCAACGGAATGGGTTTTTATAATTTGCAGGATCATCTCAAAGTGCCCGGTGTGGAATGCGCGGCCCTGTGTGATGTGGATGAAAATGTGCTTCGACGGAGATCGGCAGACGTCGCCAGGATTACGGGCAAGACACCTCCCTTAGTAAAAGACTTTCGAAAGATTATCGACGATAAATCAATCGATGCAGTAATCGTCGGTACTCCTGATCACTGGCATTGTCTGCCTACCGTTTATGCGTGCGAGGCAGGCAAAGATGTATATGTGGAAAAGCCATTGGCAAATTCGATCTACGAATGTGAAGCGATGTTGCGGGCTGCCCGTAAATACAACCGGATCGTACAGGTCGGTCAGCAGCAACGCAGTGGTCAACATTGGCAGGACACTGTTGGCCTTGTGAAATCAGGCCGCATCGGGAAGTTAAGAAAGATAAAGGCTTGGGGATTTTTTGAGTATGGCCGTACTTCGGCCCGTGTTCCGGATAGCAGCGTTCCTCAGGGCGTTGACTATGACCTTTGGCTGGGACCTGCACCACTGCGTCCGTTCAACACCGGTCGGTTTCATGGTAACTGGAGATTCAGTTGGGACTATGGAGGAGGCTTACTTACTGATTGGGGCGTTCATCTGTTAGATGTTGCGTTGTGGACCGTCGACGGGCGGATGCCAAACACGATTCAGAGCGTGGGAGGCATATATGCATACAAGGACAATCTTATTGAAACGGCCGATACTCAGAGTGTGCTTTATGGCTATGACGACATGCACATCGAATGGGAACATCTCGGCGGATTGAGCTCGGGCTACTACGGTCGTGGATATGGCGTAGCATTCATCGGCAACGACGGTACAATTGTGGTGAATCGGGAGGGATGGGAATTGATTCCTGAAACGGAAAATGATAAACCGCGTACAGAACCAATAACGTTGCAGCAACCAGACAAGGGAGACCATCTGAAGCACGTCACTAACTTTGTTGAAAGCGTGCGCACCAGAAAGACGCCGATATGCGATGTGGCGATTGGACGTGACGCTGCCATACTTGCGCACATGGGAAACATCGCTTACCGGACAGGACATAAACTGACCTGGGATGCGCGCGCAGGTAAATTTGTTTCCGATTCGCAAGCCAACACATTCATCACTCCGGTTTATAGAGGTCCCTGGACGTTACCGACCTGATCACTTATATTTGCAGATGCAGTGAGCGACTGTCGCTGTAATGCGCTCATCTCCGGTTCGCACACCACGGACAATTTTTATTAACATCAGTTTTAGTCATGACGGAAGAAAAGAAACGACTGCTGGAAGACCGCGACAAGGTACAGGACTGGCGCAAGTTTGGGCCTTATCTTGCTGAGCGGCAATGGGGCACCGTAAGGGAAGACTACAGTGAGTACGGCAATGCCTGGGATTATGTTCCTCATGATGCGTCACGCAGTCGCGCGTATCGTTGGGGGGAAGACGGACTCGCAGGGTTCAGCGACGACAAGCAGCTTCTGTGTCTAGGCCTGGGGTTGTGGAATGGAAAAGATACCATTTTAAAGGAACGGCTCTTCGGCCTTACTGGTCCTGAAGGTAATCATGGCGAAGACTGCAAGGAGCAGTACTACTACCTTGATGGTGTCCCAACACATTCGTACATGAAAATGTTGTACAAGTATCCACAGCGCGAGTTTCCATATAAGAAACTCGTTGACGAGAACCGCCTGCGCGGCAAGCTGGCGCCGGAATACGAGCTTTTGGATACCGGCGTCTTTGATGATGATCGTTATTTTGATGTATTCGTGACGTACGCGAAAGCAGGTCCCACGGACTTGCTCATTAAGATCACCGCGGTCAATCGTGGACCCGATACGGCTACGCTGCATGTAGTTCCCCAGATCTGGTTCAGAAACACCTGGTCATGGGGTTATGATAACTATCGGCCAAGTTTATTTCTGGACTTTAAAGATTGTATACGTGCTGAGCATAAGGACGTAGGTAAATATTTTTACTACGCCGACGGTGACGCGCAAGCGCTCTTTTGTGAGAACGATACAAATTCAAAACGACTCTTCAACTACGCGGGAGGAGGTTATGTCAAGGATGGCATCAACGATTACATCGTGGAGGGGAAGACCGACGCCGTAAACCCGTTGTCTCAGGGCACGAAGGCAGCCTATCAATACATCGTATCGCTGGCCGGTGGTGAGTCCCGTGAGATCAGGCTTCGTCTGAGCTCTGAAAACACGCAACAGCCATTTCATGGATTTGACGATATCATGAATTTGCGCTTCGCGGAAACCGAAGCGTTTTATGAGGACATGCAGCAGGCGATAACGGATGCCGACGAGCGAAACATTCAGCGACAGGCGATCGCCGGAATGATGTGGAGCAAACAATTTTACCACTTCGAAGTGGCCAAGTGGGTGAAGGGCGATCCTGGTCAGCCTGCTCCCAGCCGCAAATGGGGACGCAACCACGAATGGATGCACCTCAACAACGCCGATGTGATTTCAATGCCAGACAAGTGGGAATATCCCTGGTACGCGGCATGGGATCTGGCGTTTCATACTATCCCTTTGGCGATGGTTGATCCCGAATTTGCCAAGAGGCAGCTTATCATGCTCACGAAGGAGTGGTATATGCATCCCAATGGACAACTGCCTGCGTACGAGTGGGCATTCAGTGATGTAAATCCTCCGGTCCACGCCTGGGCTACGTGGCGTGTGTATAAAATAGATCAGCAGTTGCAGAATGGAAAGCCAGATCGGGCCTTTCTCGAAGGTGTATTTCACAAGTTGCTTCTCAATTTCACCTGGTGGGTGAACCGCAAGGACATGAACGGCAACAACATATTTCAGGGTGGATTTCTCGGGATGGATAACATCGGCGTGTTTGACCGAAGCGCGGAACTTCCAACAGGCGGATACATTGAGCAGGCGGATGGCACCAGTTGGATGGCGATGTTTACGCTGAATATGCTGCGCATATCCCTTGAGTTGGCACGTGAGAACGCGATTTATCAGAGCCTGGCGACCAAATTCTTTGAGCACTTTCTGTACATCGCGGGTGCCATATCGGGCGACGGACTTGATCTTTGGGATGACCACGATGAATTTTTCTACGACGTACTCCACACACCCGACAAAGCACGGACGGTAATGCGCATCCGTTCTATGGTGGGATTGGTGCCCCTGTTTGCCGTAGAGGTCTTGGATGAGCAATTATTCAAATCCATGCCGCAATTCACGGAACGGCTCCGCTGGTTCCTGGACAACAGACCGGACCTGGCGAATCTGATTTCGAGATGGCAGGACCGGGGTCGGGGTGAGCGACACTTACTTTCTCTGTTGCGCGGGCATCGTATGAAAAAGCTTCTCTACCGTATGCACGACGAGAGCGAATTCCTGTCAACGTATGGGATACGCGCACTTTCGCGCTACCACCTTGAACACCCTTACGTGCTAGAGGCGAACGGAACGAAATTTGCCGTTAAATATACGCCCGCAGAGAGCGACACGACACTGTTCGGTGGCAACTCCAACTGGCGGGGACCGATCTGGTTTCCGGTGAACTACCTCATCATCGAATCGTTGCAGCGTTTCCATCATTATTATGGGGATGACTTCCAGGTAGAGTATCCCGTTGGGTCCGGCAAGATGCTCACGTTACGTCAAATAGCCGACGAGCTTAGCCGCAGAATGATCAACCTTTTTAAAAGAAATGCCGATGGCCTCAGGCCGGTCTTCGGAGACAACCAAAAGCTTCAAAAGGATCCTCATTTTCGCGATTACATACTCTTTTATGAATATTTTCATGGCGACAACGGAAGAGGTGTGGGCGCGTCGCATCAAACGGGGTGGACGGGACTCGTCGCGAAGCTTATCCAACCCCGGCGCAAGAAGCGTCCAGCGAGTGCCGGAAAACCATGAGCTTACGATTGAGCCACGTAATCAGCGGGTGCGGCCGTGTAGGCAAAGTAACAAGAGATTTAGATGGATGTAGACCTGATTTGATAACGATCTACCGATGACTTTCACAACTGAGACGTTAACGGATTTCGCCCAGTCCAGCAAATTGGAATGGCTCGAAACAAACGGCCTTGGCGGCTACGCATCATCTTCGGTAAGTGGTGCACTCACGCGCCGTTATCACGGACTTCTGATTGCGGCGCTTAATCCCCCCGTTGAACGTACCGTTCTGTTGTCAAAGCTGGACGAAACCATCGTGGTCCATGACCAGGCCCGCGGTGTTGCTCAACGTATTGAGCTGAGCAGCAATCAATATCCTGGTGCTGTACATCCATCCGGTCACAATTACCTTGTGCGTTTTGAACGGAGGCTGTTCCCGGAGTTTACTTATGCTGTCGGCGGTATCGTACTGAAGAAGACTTGCGCAGCCATCCACGGCGAGCCTACAACGGTAATCCTATACGAAGTTGAGGATGCGCCTTCGCCCTTTGGGTTTGAGCTGATCCCGCTCGCGTCGGCACGTGATCACCATAGTCTTTGCAAGGCCAATACGCACATCGGCAGACAGTACCTCTTTGGGGAAGGCGTATTTCGAACGATCAACTATCAGGGAGGAACGGAAATTTTTATCAGTGTTCCTGGAAGCGAATTTGAAGAATCACAGGGATGGTATTATAACTTTGAGTACTTGCGCGAGCAGGAGCGGGGACTGGAATTCCGGGAGGATCTCTATTCGCATGGTCGCTTTAAGCTTACCTTGAGAAAGGGAGATCGTCTCGGTATCATTGTGTCTACGGAAGATCCTACGGGGCGGAACGCCATCGATTTGATCGGGGCTGAGCAGGCACGTAGGAAGAATCTGGGGATTCACACGGATGGGTCCACTACAAAGCAAGCGACTGCAAGGACAAAAAAATCCAGAGGCAACGTCGACCGGCAACACATAACACGTTCGTTGAACGATGATGCTGTACGACCGGATGCCTGGTCATTGATACACGCAGCCGATCAATTCATCGTCAGGCGCGGCAGCAGCTTCACGATAATTGCGGGATACCCCTGGTTTTCTGATTGGGGGCGTGACACGATGATCGCGTTGCCAGGTCTTTGCCTTACGACGGGACGATTTGATGTGGCTGCGGGAATTCTGAGAACATTTGTACGCTTTCTCAGTGAGGGAATGTTACCCAATCGATTTCCCGACCATGGTGAGTTGCCAGAATATAATACCATCGACGCGACATTATGGTTCTTTCAGGCCAGCTATCACTACTACCTGGCCTCACAGGATATCGCTTTGATACGGGAATTGATGCCCGCGCTTAGCGACATCGTTACCTGGCATCGGCGGGGAACGCGTTATGGCATCATGATCGACCCGGAGGATCACCTTCTTCGCGGAGGAATGCCCGGCGTGCAGCTGACATGGATGGATGCCAAGGTAGGCGAGTGGGTGGTCACTCCGCGCATAGGAAAACCTGTTGAAGTCAATGCCCTTTGGTACAACGCACTGTGTATCCTTGAGGTATTTCATACCCTCACCGGGAATGCCGCAGAAGCGCGCGTACTGGCTAATAGCGCAGCCGTTGTGCGCGAAAGTTTTCAACGTCATTTTTGGAATGACCGGCAAGGTTGTCTGTACGACTATATAGATGAATCGCCTCACGCCGAAGTGAGACCCAATCAATTGTATGCAATAAGTCTTCCGTTTCCGTTACTTGATGGAGACACGGCCCGAAAAGTAGTAGGCAAAGTTCGGCATCATTTGGTGACACCGGTCGGCCTTCGTAGCCTTGCACCCGATGCTCCGGAATACAAAGGCCAGTGTACAGGCGGCGTCTTGCAACGAGATGCGGCGTATCATCAGGGCACTGTATGGAGTTACTTACTGGGCGCGTATGTAGATGCAATCTTTGCTGCATATGGTGACGCTGCGCGCGACGAGGCCAGTCGCCTGGTGGAGCGCTGTGCTGAACAACTGAACATAGCCTGTGTGGGTTCGATCAATGAGATCTTTGATGGCGATGCTCCCCATTTACCACGTGGTTGTATAGCCCAGGCATGGACTATCGGGGAATTGTTGCGCGTGAAGCAAAAATATAACTTGTAGCAGGTACACCATAGCAAAAATAACTGTCATAATTGTCCGGTTATTCGGTGAGTTCACTGTGATTTGGCTGATAGCGCTCTGTACATTTAATTTTGCGACCATGTACCAGTTCCGGAGTGACATTCGTCGCTCATAACGTTGGCGCGATGCAACGTTACTGCCAGACGCCCAAAGCTGAAAGTGCTACCCTGATGCGTGAAGCATTACTTCGTATGGATCTCCCTTGAGTCCCAAAAGGAACGCGAAGGCAGGCTCGGTCTTCATACCTGACAGCTTCAGACGGATTACCTCGTTTCGGAATTCTGATCCTCTGGCTTCCAGAATCTTGTATTCGTTTACGAGATGGATAAATGCCTCCTGACTTACAGAGGGGCGGTTCTGTCCGAAAATTTCAATGGGAAGGTTCTCTAGCTGAAACTGGCAGATGATGGTCGGTCGCCCTGATATCTGTCGGTTGCTCACCCTAAATAGGGGATAGCTGCTGAATGATTGAGCGAGCACGTGGCTGAATTGTGTGGCATCCGCGTGGTGGCAGATGATGTCCAGGTCGCTGGTGGGAATGTCAATTCCCAACGGTATCG
>Ga0164241_10003485_pt1 | contig 15814 bp, 11 predicted proteins | sample OricomyardsoilBY_FD_108780 | JGI IMG/M metagenome (GOLD analysis project Ga0164241, IMG submission 108780) | Backyard soil microbial communities from Emeryville, California, USA - Original compost - Back yard soil (BY) | ecosystem: Environmental > Terrestrial > Soil > Unclassified | place: USA... | reverse complement strand
GGCCGATGCATCCCGCCTGGCTTCGTTGCTCCTCAGTTACCTACTGCAGTATGCGCCTTCGTCGCGCCTCGCCATCCGGGCGCCTCGCCCACGATCTTCGACCGACTTAGCCATTCGCGGGCCGTTAAGGAACGTCCGGACTGGCCGTTCTCGACGATTACGGAGCGGTGTCGACTCGCGTGCTGCGAGCGCCGCCATTTCGGCCGGCACAGGACGGCTGGCACTGCGATTGCAAGACCTGAAACGGCATCTCGAAAAACGACCCCTCGGGACGCCACCACCGACCATCAACCTCTTCAGGATCTCACCATGAACATCGAAAGCCAGCGTTTCGGAACTCTCGACATCAACGAAGACGAGCTGCTCTCGTTCCCGGCCGGCGTCATCGGCTTCCCTTCGGAGCAGCGTTTCGCGCTGGTTCCACATCAAGGCAGCGGATACATCGCGTGGTTGCAGTCGGTTTCGACCCCTGGCCTCGCATTTCCCGTCGTTTCTGCGCATGCGTTCGGCGAAATGTACCCGGACGTGTCGGTAAGCGCAGCCGCGCACGAAGCTGGCGTCGACGGCAGTGACGATGCGTTGGCGGTGATGGTCGTGCTGTGCGCGCTGAGCGGGCAGCCCGCGACCGTCAACCTCTTGGCGCCGATCGTGGTCAACGCGGCGACGCGCCAGGGTGCGCAGGTCATCCTCGAGGGCACGCGCTTTTCGACCCGTGAGTTCTTTGCCCTGCCAGAAGCGGCGCGCGCCAAGGAGCCGGCCAACGGCGATCAGGCCGCTACCTCCGCGGCTGAGTGAGCACCCGAGGAAGGGCCCCTGCGATGTCAGCCTCGCTATCCCCCGGTAACTTTGGTCGCGACGAGAACGAATGGTTTGGCGGGCGCGACCAAGATGCCGAAGAGGCTGCCAGTAAAAGCCTCGCGGCCACGGCCGCCCGCATCGTCGGCGCCAAGCCCTTCCCGGTTGCGGCCAAGCGCCTCGAAGAGCTGACGCGCACGACCAGTGCGCGCATCGAGCAAGTGGTGATGGTGTTGGAGAGCGATCCTGCGCTCTCGGCTCGCTTGCTTCGGTTGGTGAACTCCGCCGGTTATGGCTTGAAGGTTCGCTGCACGTCGGTGCGGCACGCCGCGGTGCTGGTCGGCACGCGGCGTCTGAACCAGGTGGCAACCACGGCCGCGATCCTCGACCTGTTCGAGAGCAGCAACACGCTGGCGGCCGAGCTGCTCGAGCACGCGGCCGTCGTCGGCTCGTTGTGCCGTTACCTGGCCGTGCACTTGGGGTTGCCCCACGACGAGCTGTTTACGTGCGGCTTCTTGCACGACATCGGCAAGATCATGCTGCTCGACACCGAGCGCGAGGTCTATCCGGGACTGCTCCGCGAGTTCGGCGGCAATGCTGACAGCGTTCACGAGCAAGAGCGACGAGTCTTCGGCTTCGATCACGCGACGCTCGGCGCGCACGTCTTGACGGCGTGGAACATTCCCGAGCCCGTGCCGAAGGTGATCGCCTGGCACCATCAGCCTGCCCGCGCCCTGCAAGATAGCTTGCTGAGCGCCATGGTGCAGACGCTGCGCCTGGCCGATTTGCTCGCCTACGAGCTGGGCCGTCGCCAAGACCAAGAGGGTATTCAGCTGGTCGCGGCCAGCGAAGCCGCCCAATATCTCGACATCTCCGAGCCCCAGCTCGCGGCCATGTGGCACGATCTTGCCGCTCTGCGCGACCGCAGCAAGGCGCGTTCGCACGGCGAGCCGGAGCTCGAAGCCGCCGATCCGCGGCTCGAGGTTCCGCAATCACTACGGCCGCGCGGTGGCTCGATCTCGCCGCGCGCCAAGAGCAGCATCGCGCCCACGCGCGGATCGCTCATGCCGACCGATTCGGATCCGCCGGGCTCGATTCGTCCCGGCTCGGAGCAAGCCACCAAGGACGTGCCGATCAAGCTGTCGTGCGTGGTCTGCGGCACCGGCAGCTACGGCAACATATGCCAAGCATGTGGCGGGGACGTCTGCCCGAGTCACCAGACGGGCGCCGACGAATGGTGCTCGCTGTGCGAGGACGAGTTCGCCGAGTTCAAGACGACCTATCGCTTGCCGCCCAGCGCGTTCACGGGCGCGGCGGCGGTGGTGATCCTGAGCCTGCTGGGTGCGGCCGCGAGCGCGTGGAGCTCGGGTAATACCGGTTTTTCTGCGCTGTTGGCGCCGCTGCTGATGATCGTCGTGTGGGCGGTCGTGTTGCCGATCGCTTCCAAGCTCTGGGTCAAGCTGCGCTTCATGCGCGGGTTGAGCCCGCGCACGCCTCCGCGTGCCACCAGCGACACCACCGGCCAAGAGCTCCAAGAAGGCGGGCAAGAGCCGGGTATCCGGGACAACGGCCGCGCTGACCTACCCGCGATGCCGAGCGTGATTCCGGACTACGACCGCAGCACCGTGCACGGCTCGGTGGCGCCGCCGGTCGAGCCGTTTGCGGCCGGTCTCGTCGGCATGCTGCCGCCCGCCGAGACGCGAATCGCGATCTCGGAGCCGCCACCCAGCAATCACGGCCCGATGGTGATTCGCGTCGACGTGCCGAGCATGTCGCCGATGGGCGTCAGCGTCAGCCCGCCGGCGCCCCCCAGCGACGGCCAGTTGTCGGCGATGGCGCGCATCATGACCCCGAGCGTCGTGCCGGAGCGCGAAGACGACGCGGCCGATTCGAGCGGTCACATCTCGAGCGTGATGCCCAGCGCCGGCGCCGCGAGCGTGATTCCCGCCTACACCAAGACGCCGGCTTCGATGGTGCCGAGCAGCGAGGGCCCGGAAATTCACGTCGGTGTCTTGTCGATGCCGCACCTGCGCAGCGAACGCCCGATCGCGGGCTCCGACGCGAGCCTGCCCACGCCGGCCCCGATTCTCATCCACAGCGGCCCCGCGCCCGTGGACGCTCCAGCGCCGACGCCAACACCGCCCACCGCCGCGGTCGAGGTGGTGGAGTTGGCTCACCACGACGAGGGCAGCGGCGTGCGGCACGTCCTGCTGCACAACGCGCCCGGGCTGGTGCGCGAGGCGTGCTCGCCGGTCCTACTCAATCGCTGTTCGTAGCCGCGGCGACGCGCTCCCGTAACGAGACGCCGAATCTGCCCCCTTTGACGTTCGAAAAGTGACTTCGGTTCCGAAGTCACTTTTGGCTTTCAGGAGGCGCCGCGGCCGCGGTGGCCGAGGGTTGGCTCTAGCCCGACCTTACCAGCTGAACGTCGCGCAGAATGTCGCGCGCCCGGCACTCCCAGGTGTGCGCGCGCGCAATTTCTTCGGCGGCGTTGCGACGAATGCGGGCGGCCTGCTCGGGGTCTGCCAGCAGCTCGGCGATGCGATCCGGCAGGTCTTCGATCGTGAACGGGACGTAGTGGACGCCAGGCTCGAACAAGCTGTTCATTCCCCCGATCAGCTGATCTTCGGGACTCTTTCGAAAGAGCAGCAGCCCGCCGGTCGACATGATGTCCATCGAGCGCCAATGGATGCCCGCGCCTTCGTGCAAGTTGATGCGCGAGCGCGCGTAGACTTCGCGCATCTCGCTGGGCAACGTGAGCTCGCGCGCGTAGTGCGGCGCGTAGCGCGGCCATTGTAGCCAGTTGGGCGGCCCAAACAGTTGCAGCGAGCAGCCCACGTCCAGCACGCGGTCGACCAGGGTACGTCGATTCAGGGTGCGCACCAGTCGACCCGAGATGTCGTAGCGGAGGCGGTCGTCGAGCGTGGCCGTGGCGCCCGAACGCCGCAAGCATTCGGCGTCGACGAAGGCGAAGTACTCTTCGGCCGAGACCAGCGCGTCCTGCTTGGCGTTCAGCTTTTCTTCGATCGGCCGAAGAATATCGCCGAAACGCGTCGTCGGGCTCGTCCCCACGGTGAGCGGCCGGTCCAGCTCGGCCTGCGACCACGGTCGCGGGATATGAGCGGCGAAGCTGGCGTCGTGGCTGAACGGTAGGCTCGTCGGGGCGTAGTCGATCGGGCACGCGCCCGGCCCCAGCCACCGGCAAAAGCCCGAGTGCGGGTAGCGCTCCGTGGAGGCCGGACCGAACAGGTACGTCAGCTCGCTGCCCTCGAAGTGCGCCAGCGGCCGCCCGTTGAAATCTACCACCCAGCAGATGTGGCAGACCGATGGGGGGATGAACTCGGCCTCACTGCGCGGCCGGTTCATTTCCAAGATCAGCTCGGGCTGGTGTTGGCGATAGAAGGCGAGAAAGTCATCGGCGCCCAGCAGGCCGAGGTGGCCGTGGACCCGCAGACCCAGCGCCGAAAAGCCCCGCACCATCTGAGCGATGACGCCCCGGTAGAACGGGGTATCGCGCGGCAGAAATATGGCAATACTGCTGGGTTTCATGCGGCCGCACGCCCCGACCTGCAGAAATCTCGGGTGAAGGGCGGCCGTACTGTAGGCTGAGGGTTCGGTGGGCGACAAGCTCACCGGGTTGGGAGCCTTCAATGCTGCGGATTCTGTCCGTCAGGTAAGTCATGAATGGCGTCGTAGCCGCATTGTCCCGCGCGAGCGGGAACGTGAGCCAGATGGGAGCACCCGTACAACAGACTCCAATCGAGATGGACCGGAGCCGCTTACCGGCGGCGGTCGTGGATCGCTATTGCACGGACGGCTTCGTCGTCTTGGAGCAGGTCATCGATCCCCAGCTCTTGCGGCGTATCGTGGACGAGTGGGAAGCGTTCATGGCGACGGATACGCCGACCCTGCTGCCCACCGACGCTCCGGCGGCCGTGTTCTGGCGCCACGTGCCCGGCGAGAAGAAGCGCATGCGGCCGTTGCCCGAGTTCGAGAGCCTGGCCGAGCTCGCGTTGGGCGAGGTGACGACCAGCATTGCCCGGCAGTTGGCCTTGGCCAGTCTCGGTGAAAGCGAGCTCAGGCTGCTGGAGACGATTGTGTTCTCGAAGCCGCCGGGCGTGAGCGGGGTGTTGAGCTGGCATCAGGACACCGCTTATTTCCCGTTCGAACCGCAGAACCAGGTCGCATTGTGGATCCCGCTCGAGACGGTCGACGTTGACAACGGCACGCTCCAGTACGCGGTGGGCACTCACAAGCTCGGCCTGACTTGTCCGGTCGATCTGCACACCGGCGAGCCCATGGGTAGCCTGGAGCGTCCGCGCGTCCCGAGCGATCCTGCCCACGAAGGCCACGACGTGGTCACCGTGAGGTTGGAGCCGGGGGGACTAGCCGTTCACGATAGCCGCACTTGGCATCGCTCGTTGCCGAACGTCTCGGTCGATCGACAGCGCCGCGCCATCTCGCTGCGCTACCTCGTCGGCGAGACGCGCTACGTGCCGCGTGGCGGCGTCGCGCAGAGCATGAAGCATCAAGCGGGGGTCGCGGCGGGCGAGCTGATCTCGGGCCCCGCATTTCCGCTGGTGTGATGGGCGAGTGATGGCACGAGGGAATTCGCAATGACGATCGCTAGCGCGTCGACCACGGTCACCTGCCACGCGTGCTCGGGCGGCGATTTGCAAGACTTTGCCGTTCCGGGGGGCCTGCCCGCGGTCACGTCGGACTGCCGGCCGTGGCCGACGCGGCCCGACATCGCGTTGTGCCGAAGCTGCGGCTTGGCTCAAAAGCGCATCGACGGGGCGTGGCGTAGCGAGGCCGAGCGCGTCTACGCCAGCTACGCGCTCTATCATCAGACCGCCGATGGCACCGAGCAGGTGATCTTCGATCAGGCGACGGGCAAGGGCGTTCCGCGCTCCGAGCTGATGTTCAACGCTTTGTTGGAGCGCTTTGCGCTCGCCGATCGGGGTCGCATGCTCGACCTGGGCTGCGGCACCGGACCTACGTTGCGGGCATTTTCCAAGTTGATGCGGGGCTGGGAGCTCAACGGTTTCGACCCCCACCTACCTGACCGCGAACGCGTCCGGCAGATCCCGGGCGTCAAGCAGGTGTACGAAGGCCGTCTGGAGCAGATTGACGGCGCTTTCGAGTTGGTCAGCGCGGTCCACGTGCTCGAGCACGTGACCGAGCCGCTCGCGTTTCTGCGCGGCGCCCGCCGCTTGCTGCAGCAGGACGGCCTGCTTTTGGTCCAGGTACCCTACTTCCCCGACACGCCGTTCGATCTGACCGTCTTCGACCATTGCTCGCACTTTACCGTGCGTGGTATCGAGCGGCTATTCGAAGCGGCGGGGCTGAAGGTCGAGCTCGTGAGCACGAGCTTGCTGCCGAAAGAGATCACGGTCGTAGCGCGCGTTGCGGATGCCGAGGTGGCGCTACCCGCCCCCGGTGCCGCCTGGCTGGCGGAGGACACGCTCGCGGTTCAGGCGTGTTTGGATTGGCTGCACGAGCTTCAGGTGCAAGCGCGCGCGCAGCCGGGGGGCCAGATCGGAGTCTTTGGCACGTCGATCGGCGGCAACTGGCTGCTCGGTTTGCTGGGCGAGCGCATCGCGTTCTTCGTCGATGAGGATCCGGGGCGCGCGGGCTCGACCTACCGCGAGCGGCCGGTGTACGCGCCGGCCCGGGTCCCGGCGGGATGCCGCGTTTTGATGCCGTTGCCGCACGCGCTGGCGCAGCGGATCAAGCTGCGCCTCGACCCGCAGCACTTCGAGCTCGTGCTGCCGCCGTCGTACACGGCTTCGGCACGAAACTAGACAACGCAGCGGGGTTTTGGATGCCACAGTTCGACGGATTTCGGAAGACCGGCTCAGACGATGCGACCGAAGCGCGCATCGTCGAACATTGCGCGCGTTTCGGGGTCGACCCGCTCAACGCGGTCAAGCTCTTTCCGGTGCTGGCGCGCCGCCAGTGGTTGAAGCGGTTTTTGGCGCACAGCGATTTGTTTCGACTGACGCTGGAGGTGCCCGGTGACCTGGCCGAGCTGGGCGTGTTTCGCGGCCTGGGGCTGATGACTTGGGCCAACCTGCTCGAGGCCTACTGCATCGGTGATCGGACGAAGGTGGTGTACGGCTTCGACAATTGGCAGGGGTTCACCAGCTTGTCCGCCCAAGATGGCGGCGAAGCGGCCGAGGTGAACAAAGTCGTCGGTGGCTACGATCCGGCTCACTTTCGCCAAGAGCTCGAGTCGGCGCTCGGCATCTTCGACGGTGACAGGTTCATTCCTTGGAAAGACCGCGTGACGCTCGTCGACGGCAATATCGAGCGCAGCGTGCCGAAATTCGTCGAAGAGAATCCGGGTGTCCGCTTCTCGCTCGTCCACTTCGACTGCGACCTCTACGAGCCCACGCGCGCTGCGCTTGCGGCGATCTGGCCGAAGGTCAGTCGTGGCGGCGTCGTGATCTTCGATGAGTACGCGCTCAAGGAATGGGGTGGTGAGACGCTGGCCGTCGACGAGTTTTTTGCCGACAAACCGGGGGTGGTGGTGAAGACCTTCAGTCACACCAACTCACCCGCCGGCTACGTCGTAAAGCCATAAAATGCTCGAAGCTGAATGGCTCACCCCCGGCATCGATGCCCTGGTGCCGTCGCGTGCCAGGGCGCTGGCCGTGTTCGGCGAACGCTGGCGCGAGGCGGTGACCGCCGAATCTCTGAACTTGGATGTGGCGGCAGAGGCGTTACTTGCGCACGTGCGCGATGCCCATCCGCCTGGAGCGGTCGTGGTTCGGGGCATCAGCACGCTGACCGAGAGTCTGTGCAAGGGTTTGGCCGCTCTCGGCTACGCGGTGAGCCTGGATGTTGCCGGGTACCAGACCACGGCGACGGAAATGTTCGGCGCGCCGCTGGTGAGCTCGGACGCATCCGCCGGCAGGCTCGTCGTCGACGCCGATGTGCGGTGGGCCCGCGCCGCCGAGCCGACGGCTCAGCGGGTGAATCTGCGCACGACCGGGGTTCAGGCTCACTACTTGCGCCTGTTGCTCGAACACCGTCGGGCGCTCGTACAGACCCTGCGCACCTGCGTCCAGAGCCACCCCGAGCACGTGCTCTTCGTCTCGCAGAAGTCGTATTACAACCAGATGCGGGTGAGCGCGGCGCTCCGGCGGCGCGGATTTTTCACGGTCGCGGTCGTGATGGACCCCAACTTGGTCGAGCACAAACAGAGCTACTTCGATCGGCTGGTCAGCACCGACACCCTGAGTCTAATCTTGGCTCTGCAAACGCTTTCGGGGGCGCTGCTTCACACGCAAGGCTGGCTATTCCGCCAACATATTCCGGTGCTACTCGACGCGTTTCTGCCGCCTGGCTGTCACCAGGTCGTAGAATTCATGGATCTCAATTCGCTGTGCTTTTCGCCGCAAGCGTTGCCGCGGGCCTTGCCGCCCATGCAGAAGGCGTGGGGCGCCGACGTCGGCCCGCGGAACGCGCTGCAAATTGCTTGCGAGGACTACGTCGGCCGTCACGCGGACGGCATGCTCTACCCGGGTAGCGACGGACACATCGACGCGCTCGGCCTGCGTGGTCTCGATCGCGAGCGCCACCTTCTGCAGTTCCTTTCCTACCCGCTGCCGGAGTTCTTCTTCGAGCCGGGCGCGGCCCGGGCTGCCGAGCCGCGTAGCGGTGACTCTTCGCTGCCGCGCTTGGCCTTTGCCGGCGGCATCATCCCGACCGATGAGCAGCGACCGGCGGCGCTCTTCGGCGACGGGCAGATGGTCTCGACCGCCGAGCTGATCCTGGGGCAAGGCGTGCCGCTCGACGTCTACAACAACCCGCTGCATGCGCCGCTTGCCACCTATGCATTTCGCTATCGAGAGCACCTCGAGCTGGCTCGGCATTTTGCCCACTATCGCTTCGCGATCGGCGCGCTACCGCGCGACGTGGGCACCATGCTGAGCGACTACGATCTAGCGCTGATGGTTTACGACTATCAGGGTGTGGTCCTCGGTGAAGACCACTTCCGCCTGCTGATTCCCGCGAAAGTCTTCATGTATCTGGAGGCGGGCCTGCCGCTCTTGGTGAGCCGGCGGGCGCAGGCCACCGCGCAATTCGTGGAAGAGCACGGCTTTGGCGTCGGGGTCTCCGACGAGCAGCTGCGAGCATTCCCGTCGTTTCTGCGCGGGTTGGACCTGGCCGCGCTGCGTCGGGGAGCGCTGAAGGCGCGCGAAACCCTCAGCATGGACCGGCAAATCCCTCGCCTGATCGAGCTCTACTCGACCATCCGCTCCGCGCGTTGAGGGCCGCGACGCTCGATCGAATCAACAGGGAGGCGGCTTATCAGAGCTGTGAGATCAGACCAATGCTCAGGGAGCCAAGGAGGCGGGGAGGGGGGCGCCGCCTCGCTGTTTTCTGGAGCGCACATCGAGACCGAAGGCCGCCACGTTAGCTTCTGCAAATCGGGCCGCGATTTGGCAGCCCCATGAGAGGTGAGGAGCGGGCTAGAGCTTTTTGAGGTCGGCGGCGACCTTAAGAGCGCGATGGCGCCACGTGTGTTCTTGGAGGATTGCGGCGCGGGCGTTGCTACGGATTTTTTCGATCTGCGCCGGGTGGGCCAGGTAGTAGCGCGCCTTCTCCGCAAACTCACCCGGGTAGTACTCGACGTAGTGTTCGCCGGCGAGCAGTGGGCGTTCGTGGTCGCTCATCTTTGCGCTGGGCCGCCGCCAATTCCATTCGCCGTGGGGGTCCGTGCTCTTGCGAGGCGTACAATAGAAAAGCAAGCTGCCGGTCGCTAGGCAGTCCAAGGAGCGGAAATGCAGGCCTACGCCTTCGTGCAGATTGATGCGCGAGCTTGCATACGCGCGCGCGAGCTCGGCCGGCTCGTCCAAGAAACCGCGGTAGTGCGGCGCAAGCTCGGGCCAAGCTGTCCAGCCCTTGGTGCCAAAGATGCGCAGCGAATGGCCGGCGCGGAGCGCCTCGCTGACCATGCTTTGCCGAAGGCCCGTGCGCGGCAGTCGACCGAGTAAGTCATACTTGATGGTCGGGTCATCCACGATGCCGTCGCCGGTGGCCGCGCTCATCAGTCGATTGACTGCCTCCCAGTGATCATCGTGGGTGGCGTCTCGCGTCAGGGCGTTCCTTTCGACTTCCTCGAGGTAACCTTGATACAGCACGAGCAGGTCGCAAAACCGCATCGGCCGACTGGTACGCGACAGATTGCGGTTCAGCTCCGCGTCGCTCCAGGGTGGGGGAACGTGCCCGGCCACGCTCACGTCGGACTCGAACGACGCGGCGCTCGGCGCGTAGGTGCTGGGGCACGAGCCGGGCGGGAGCCAATCGCTGAAGGTATCGTACGGAAAGGCCGCGACCCAGCCGGTGGTGAAGAAGTAAGTGATGTCGCTGCCCTTGATCTGCGCCTCGGTGCGGCCAAGAAAGTCGACCACCCAACTGATGTGCAAGATCGAGCGCGGCAGGTACGGTACCTCCGAGCGCGTGCGATTCATCTCGAAGACGATGTCGGTCTCGTGCGTGCGGCACCACTCCAAGAGCTCGGCCTCACCCAGCAGCTCGGTCGTACCGCTCACTTCGAAGCCTGCCTCTTCGAAGCCACGCAAGATCTGCGGCAAAAGCCCGCGGTAGAAGCCGGTAGGGCGAGGCAAGAAAACGGATAGCCGCGGTGCTTTCATGGCTGACGTCACGGTCAGGCCGCGCGGCGATGCTCGTCCAGGCGTGGCGCGGTGCCGGGCCTGGGCACGGCGTACAGGATGCATTCCCAACGGCCGAACGAGTAGTGGCGCAGGTAGAAGTCGTAGTCGGGCAGCGTGCGCATCAGCTCGAGTGGCAGCTCCCACATGTGCTCGGGCCAGTGATACACGGAGATGGCGAGCTGCGGGCGATACTTAGCTACGGTCTCGCGCATGCCTCGCAGCACCTGCGGCTCCGAACCTTCCACATCGAGCTTGATCAAATCGACGGCCGTGAGGCCCTGCTGCTGCACGATGTTGTCGATGGTGTCGCAAGGCAGCACCACCTCGGGAAAGCCCGCTTCGTTGAAATCTTTGAACTGGCCGACCACGATGCCGTCCAAGACCGGCAACGCGACGTCCCCCGTAAGGCTCCACAGCGCGCGCGGTACGACCGTAAACTGCTTGGCGAAGTGCTGCACGGTAGCGGCCACGAACGGCCCCAGGCGCTCGAACCCGGAAGGGTCGACGCACACGATCTGGGCGGTGCCGGCGGTGTGCGCCATGTAGTAGGGCAGCTCGAACCCTTCTTGAATGCCGCCGTCGATGATGACCATGCCCGGAAAAAATGAGCCACATTCCATGTACTGGACGTGGCGAAACACCCGCTCCGAGTAGTGCCGAAACAGATCAGCGACGGTACCCGTCAACAAAGTCTCCAGCGTGAGGACGCTTTCGCTGTCCGCCAGGCGTTGCTTGACCTCAGCGAGGGCGTCCATGTTTCGAGACGCTCGGTCTTGAAAGAGCCAGAGCGTGTCCCGGTCGACTCGGCCCAGGCTCCCGTCGTCGTTGACCACCAACTTTGCCCATTTGGAGAAGTGCGCGCGGCCTTCGTGTACCGAGACTGGTTGACAGCCGGCGCGCTCCGGCCAGCTCGGCAAGCTGCGTGCAAAATCAGCGTGACCCCAGGCGTAATTTTCTGGCTCCAAGAGCACGAAGACGCGACTCGGGCCGAGCTCCGCATCGAAGCGCTCTGCGAGCCGTGGCCAGTCGGGCGAGCAGATCAACAGTGCCTCGTCAGGTGCGAGCTCCGACGCAGCCTCCACCCGCCCCATCATCGTCGCTCCTGGGGCGAAGCAGCGGACGAAAGCGTCCACATCGGCAATCATTCGCGAGTCGCTCAGGACTCGTAGCGGAACGCCCACGGGCAGCCCGAGGGGTGCATCGATGATCCGTGCCACGCTGACCTCCAATTTCGCGGACCAGGCGCCGCTAACCCCCACATGTACGGCTCGCTCGCCCGTCTCATAAGGAGGCAAACGGGGGCAAAACACCGGCCGGATGCGGCTAGGGGGTGGGCGGTGGTTCCGGGACGGCCTCGGCCAAGCCGCCGCCGCGCGGATCGGCGACGCCGTACGCTTGCTCGTCTTCGAGCAAAAGATCGTTCGAGTCGCCCATGGCGATGTGTGAGCCGCTGATATCGTGGCCCAGCGCTTTCAAAGCTTTGACGAGCCCGGGCTCGAGCGGTCGGCGGGTCTCGAAGCGGGCGCGGTCCGGTAGGAAGCCTTGGTGCACGCGCGGTGCGGCCACGGCTTGGTCGAGGGCGTAGCCATGGTCCACGACGTGGCGCAGCACCTGGACGATGGTGCTCGGAATCGTGTCTCCGCCGGGTGTGCCCAGCACCAGCACGACGCGCCCCCCGTCGAGCACGAGCGTCGGCGCCATCGAGCTCGTCGTGCGCCGGCCGGGCGCGGGCTGATTGGGACCCGTGCGACTGAACGACGCTACCGAGTTGTTGAGCACGATGCCGGTGCCGGGCGCGCTGAGCTTGGCCCCGAAAGACGCCGACAGGGTGGTCGTCAGGCTGACGACCATGCCCGCGGCGTCCACGACGCTCAGGTGCGTGGTTTGCTCCGACTCCGCTTCGGCGCCGGAATAGAGCGGCGCGAGCATGGCGGAGGGCGTAGCGTGAGCTCGCTCGATCGGTGCGCGATCGAGCAGCGCTTGCGGCGACACGAAGCGCGTCAATTGACTCTGTAGCGCTTCGGCGTCCAGCGAGTCCGGGTCGCTGACGCCGAAGCGCCGTTCGGCCTGCGCGCGGCGCGACGCTTCCAAAAACAGGTGTAGCTCGTTTGCGCCTTGCGCCTCGCGTGCGCGCAGCAGCTCCAGCAGCCCCAGCATTTCGGTCACCGCCACGCCGCCGGCCGACGGCGGCGGCATGGTTTCGATCGCGAGGCCGGCGTAGGTCGAGCGCAACGGGATGCGCTCGACCGCGCGATACGTTCGTAGGTCGTTCAGGCTAATCAAAGAGCCGGGCGCGCGTGTGAGCGAGATCGCAGTGGGGCCGCTGTAGAAGCCGGCCGCGCCGTCTTTTTGAATACGGCTGAGGGCAGCTGCCAGCTCTGGTTGGACGATGCGCGAGCCTTGGCCTTTCGGCGCTTGGTCTTTGCCGAAGCGTTTGGCCAGCGTCGCATCTTTGGCCAGCGCGGGGTAGCTCGCGGCCAGCAGCTCGGCTTGGCGGCGCGCCAGAATGAAGCCCTTTTGTGCGAGCGCGATGGCCGGGGCCAGCACGTCCGCGCGCGGCAGCTTGCCGAAGCGCTCGTGCGCCAGCAAGAGGCCGGCCACGCTGCCCGGCACGCCCGCCGCGGCCCCGCCCTTGGCGCCGCCCCGCTGCATGCGATCGAAGCCGGCGCGGGTCAGCGCCGCCGGCGCGGTCTCGCGGAAATCGATGGCAGTCGTGACGGCGTCGCGGCCCGGGCCGCGCACGAGCATGAAGCCGCCACCGCCGATGTTGCCCGCGCTGGGATGCGTGACGGCCAGCGCAAAGGCGGTCGCGACGGCGGCATCGATCGCGTTGCCGCCTTGCTCGAGCGTCGCCACGCCGGCGTGCGTCGCTTGGGCCTCGCTCGAGGTCACGATGCCCAGGCGCCCGCGCACGCTATTGGGGCCGCCGCCTGCGAAGTGCCGCCGCGGGCCTTCTGGTGCGGGGGCGCTGCTCGGCGCGGCCGCCGCGCCACTTGGCGGGAGCACGGGGCTTGCGGCGGCTGAGGCCACAGCGCGAGGCGGAAGCGGCTGCGCACCGACGGCGGTGTGAATGGGAGGAAGGTCGGGCACGGGCGCTGGCGGTGAACGCCCACAGCTGCCAACGGAGAGCAGCAGGATGAAGCAGCGGTCGAGCCAGCGGTGCACCCCCCAAAAGTGCTAGCGTTCGGGCCCCGTGTCTACGCCTACTCCGCTTCGCATCGCCGTTCTCACCGTGAGCGACACCCGCACGCTCGAAACCGACAAAAGCGGCGGCTTCATCTCAGAAGCCGTGCAGGCCGCCGGCCATGTGCTGGCTGAGCGGCACATCGTGGCCGACGACCTTTCGGTGCTGCAGACCATCTTTTCGGACCTAATCGAGGACGAAGGCGTCGACGTGGTGCTTGCCACCGGCGGCACCGGTATCACCGCTCGTGACGTAACGCCCGAGGCGCTCACGCCGCTCGTCACCAAGTGGATCCCTGGCTTCGGGGAGCTATTCCGTCACTTGTCGTACGCCGACATCGGCGCCGCGACCATCCAGTCGCGCGCCGAGGCGGCGCTGTGCAAAGGCACGCTGGTGTTCGTGCTACCCGGCTCGACCGGGGCGGTGAAGCTCGCGCTCGAAAAGATCATTTTGCCGCAGCTCGACAGCCGCACTAGGCCCTGCAACTTCGCCGAGCTCTTGCCGCGCATTCGCCACGAATAGGCGGTGATGAAGCCTAAAATGGCCGCCGCGCCTGGCCAGAGCCGGGTCGTGTTAGATCGCTCGCCGCTGTGCCTAGCTGGTTGATGTCGCTCCGAGACGTGTACTTGCGGCTGGATCGCCGCGTGTTGGGCGTGTTCCGCGCGGCGCTGGGGCTGGTCCTGCTCTACGATCTCGCGCGGCGCTTTCCTGATGCGGCGTTGCTGTGGTCGAGCGACGGGGTGCTGACCAGCACCGGCCTCACCAAGGTACCGCAGGCCTCGCACCAGCTCTCGTTCCTGTTGGGCGTGGCCAGCGCGCCTGCGGTGCGGCTGGCGTTCGCCGGCTTGGGCGTGGTCTTTCTATTGTACGGCCTGGGCTTGTTCACGCGCCTGATGCAGGTGCTGACTCTGCTCGGCTATACGAGCCTCAACGCGCGCAATCTGTTCTTCGAGGACGGTGGCACGAGCCTCGTCATCTTGCTTTTGACCTGGACGGTGCTTCTGCCGCTCGGCGACCGTCTCTCGCTCGACGCACTACGGCGGGACGCAGCCTTACCCAACGTGAAAGCGCGTGTCGGAGCGCGCGCTCAGGCTCGCTTGCCGCTGTTCACGTTGGCGGCGTTGGCCGTTTTGCTGCAGGCCGCGGTCATTTACTGGCTGAACGCGGCCCACAAGTCGGGGGTCACGTGGCGCAGCGGCGACGCCGTGCACCTGGTCCTTTGGCAGCACCGCGTGAACACCCCGATGGCGCTGTGGTTCTCGGGCCTTGAGCCTAGCTGGTTCTCGCCGCTGTCTACGTGGCTGACGAAACGCACCGAGTTCGTGCTGCCCATCCTGCTACTGTGGCCGAGCCACCCCGTCCCGACCCGTTCGCTCGCGTTCGTGCTGGCGATATTCTTGCACGGCGGCATCGCGCTGTGCTTGACGCTCGGGCCGTTCTCTTACGCCATGATCTGCCTGCTGTGGTTGGCCGTGCCGGGGCAGACGCTCGACTGGGCCTTGGGGTTCGAGCGGCCGGCGCTAGTCAAGGCTTGGCGACGCCTTGCGCGCTACCGGGCACGCGCGGTGCGGGCGGTGAGTCGCCGGCGCTTGGCCCGGCTGGCGCCGCCGCATCGGTGGCTGGCGCTGCCGCCGGCGTGGCGAGGGCGCCTGGTCGGGTTGCGCGAAGCGCTCTTGGTCGTGATGCTGCTGGTCGAGAGCGTGAACCTGCTCGGCTCCAATCGCGCCGTGCCGGCCGCCTTGCGTGTCCATACCGGGCCCTGGCTTGCCGCTTACAAGCCGTACCTGCGTGGCTTCCAAGGCTGGTCCATGTTCGCGCCCGACGCGCCGACAGAAGACGGCACCATGGTAGTCGATGCCGTGACGGCGGGCGGCCGCCACGTCGATCCGTTCACGGGCCTGGTACCGAATTTTCAACAGATCAGAGACGGCTTGTCGCCTCATTCGATCGCTCTATCCGACTACTTTTTCGCCATGCGCGACCGTCGCCACGCGCGCTACCGGACCGATCTGCACCGCTACCTGAAGAAGCTGCCGGTTGCCACTCCGAAGGACCGGCTGCGGTCGGTCGAGTTTTGGTGGGTCAGCTACCGGCCGCCGGCGCGTGGATCTTACGTGCCGGGGCCGCTCAAGAAAGAGCGACTGTGGCG
>Ga0164241_10003484_pt1 | contig 15819 bp, 10 predicted proteins | sample OricomyardsoilBY_FD_108780 | JGI IMG/M metagenome (GOLD analysis project Ga0164241, IMG submission 108780) | Backyard soil microbial communities from Emeryville, California, USA - Original compost - Back yard soil (BY) | ecosystem: Environmental > Terrestrial > Soil > Unclassified | place: USA... | reverse complement strand
TCTTCCGGCACGATGCGGCGCAGACAATAGATGTCCGACTTCGCCAGTTCGTCGCGATGTTTTTGCAAATCCTTCCACGGGTCCCACTGCGCGCTGATGAGTTTGCCCGTAATGCCGTCGCTCTCCGCGCTGGCGAGATACACCGCAAGCGACGCGCCGAGTGCAAGCGGCACCGCGCCCTTTTCTTTCCAATTTTTGTTTTTCTCGAAGAACACTGCGCCGACTTTTTCCGGGCCGGCGGCCAGAACTTCGTCCACCAACCGCGTCGCCAGCGCGCCCGGCGCAATGGCGTTCACGTCCACGCAAAACGGTTTCAATTCTTCCGCCAACGTTTCCATCAGCCGCACGACCGCCGCTTTTGAGGCCGCATACGCGCTGATGTTTGGCAAAGGATTCGTCGCGCCGCCGCCGCTCAAAACAACGATTTTTCCGCGGCCGTTTTTCTTGAAATGCGGAATCACCGCGCGGCACGGCAAAAGCACGCCAAACAAATTGATGTCCAGCGCCCGCCGCCATTCTTCAAGTGAAACAGATTCAGTTGATCCCATTGGCCCATAAATTCCCGCGTTTAAGACCAGCGCGTCCAGCGAACCGAGTTCGCGCAGCGCGAAGGCGGCGAGTTCGTTCACCTGCGTTTCGTTCGCCACGTCGCAGGTTTTTGCCAAAACCTTTTGCGCGGGAAATTTTCCGGCCAGTTCATCGCGCGTGGCCGACAAATCCTTTTCATTGCGGGCGCAGAGAACGACATTCGCGCCTTCGCCCAAAAACATTTCCGCGATGACTTTGCCAAGCCCCTGGCTGCCGCCGGTGATCAGTGCGTTGAGATTTTTCAGTTTCATTTTAAGCCCGTCCGACGGAAAGATGCTCCACGCCGGCGATGGTTTTCAATTCCTTTTCCAAAAAGCGGTTCGCGTCCACGAAAATTTTTCCGCGCATGAACGGAATGATTTTCGGCCAGTCCGCCTGACGAAATTGCGGCCATTCCGTGCAAACGACGGCGGCATCCGCGCCTTCCAGCGCCGCGGAAATTTCTGGCGCGAGCTGGATTTGCGAAAGTTCGGCGGACAAATTTTTTATTGCCGGATCAAACGCGGAAACGCGCGCGCCGGCGGTTAAAAGTTTTTGGCAAAGCTCGACTGCCGCGCTGCGGCGGAGCGTGTTGGTGTTCGGCGTGTAAGTCAGACCGAGCACGGCGATCTTTTTTCCGCGCAAATCGCCAAGGCGCGATTGCAATTTTTTGAATGCCCAATCGCGATGCAAATCGTTGCTCTGTTTGATGGCGGGAATGACGGAAATGGTTTCGCCATTTTTCCCCGCGAGTTTTGTCAACGTCACCACGTCGCGCGCCAGCGTGCCGCCGGCGAACGGCCCGCCGGGACCGAGATAGGATTTTTGGCCGATGCGCGGCTCGCTTTTCAAGCCAAGCGAAACCTCCTTGGCGTCCGCGCCGGTGTGTTCGCAGAGGCGCGCGACTTCGTTGATGAAGGTGATCGAGAGCGCGAGAAAGGAATTGAGCGCGTGCTTGACCATTTCCGCCGATTCCGTGCGCATGAAAATGATTTGCGGCGTGAACGGCGTGAATAATTTTTCCAGCAACGCTTTCTTCGCATCGTCGCGGATGCCGACGATGACGCGCCCGGCTTTTTCAAACGAGTCAATCGCCTTGCCCAGCCGCAGATTTTCCGGCGAACAGGCGAAATGAAACTGCGGAAATTCTTTTTCCAATTTCGCGCAAGTGCCGACGGGCAGTTGCGCGGAAATCAAAACGAGCGCACCGGTTGGCAGAAATTCCAAAGCGCGCCGCAGATTTTTCAAAACCAAATCAACGTCGGATTCGTCGTTCTCGTTGACGGGCGTGTCGTAGCAGAGCCACAAAACATCCGCATTTTTACAGGCGCTTTTTGCATCCGACGTGAACAAAAGGTTTTTTGAAGCGAGTCCGGCGGAAATGAATTCGTTCAAATTCGGTTCGAGCAATGGCGCTTGGCCGGAATTTAATTTTGCGATGTTCGCCTCGCCAAAATCCAGGCCGACGACGGAAAAATGTTTCGCGCAGCACGCCGCCGTGACGCTGCCGAGATGCCACAATCCTTGAACGACAATTTTCATTTGCGAAAATTATTTGCGGCCGCTCGGTTCATAAACCCATTGGTTTTGTTGAAGCCATTCCAGCGTGCGCTTGACGCCCTGCTCGATGGTGAGCGAAGTTTTCCAGCCGGTGTTTTGGATTTTTTTGGTGTCGAGAAAAATGAACGGATTGTCGCCGACCCAGCCGCGCTGGCCGCCGGTGTATTCGAGCTTTGGTTTCACGCCAAGCGCGCCGCAGATGAAGCGAATCGAGTCATTGACTTGAACATATTCATCGGTGCCGAGATTGTAAATTTCAACCCCATGCCTCGCCTTTTTCGCGGTCGCTAAATTCATGACGTGCAACATCGCGTTCACGCAATCTTGAACATACAAATAACTTTTGCGCTGCAAACCGTCGCCGAGCACTTTTAATTTTCCGGGATGTTCGAGCAACTGTTGATAGAAATCAAAAACGTGACCGTGCGTGTAGCGTTCGCCCAAAATGGAGACGAAACGAAAAATATAACCCTCGAATTTGAAACCTTCGCAGTAAGATGAAACCATGCCTTCGCCGGAAATTTTCGACGCGGCATAAAGCGAGGTTTGAATGGGAAACGGCGCGTCTTCGGGCGTGGGGATTTTTTCCGCCTCGCCATAGACGCTGCCGGTCGAGGAAAACGCGACGCGCTTGCTGCCGTTGGCGCGCATGGCTTCGAGGACGTTGAAGGTGGCGACGGTGTTTTGTTGCAAATCTTTTGACGGATGTTCAAGACCGAAACGCACGTCGGCGTTGGCGGCGAGATGAAAAACCGTGTCGCAACCGGCCATCGCTTTCGTCAACGCGGGCAGATCAAGGTTGTCGCCTTCGACCAGTTTGAAATTTTTATTTTGGCGCGCGCCTTCGAGAAATTTTCTCTGGCCGGTGGAGAAATTGTCCCAGCCCACGACGGTTTTCCCATTCGCGAGCAGACGATCCACAAGATTGCTGCCGATAAAACCGGATGCGCCGGTGACAAAGATTTTTTCCATGATCGAACGCGGAGTTTAATGGGGACACGTAAAACCTGCCAGTGTTTTCAATCGGAAAACCGGGCGGACCGCCAATGGCCGGTTTGCGCTGCGCGGGTGCAAGGCTTGAATTTCAGCAGCACCGCTTATACGCTGGCCGGCCATGAAAGCGGCTTTGGCGCAGATCAACACAACGGTCGGGGACATTTCCGGCAACGAGGCGAAAATCCTCGCGGCCTATGCGCGCGGCGCGGCGGCCGGCGCTGATTTGGTGCTGGCGCCGGAACTGGCTTTGACCGGTTATCCGCCGCGAGATCTGGTGTTGGACAATGCTTTCATCGGCAAAAATCTCGAGGCGTTGGAACGGCTGGCGCAGCGAACCGGGCGGACGGCGCTGGTGCTGGGATTCATCGGCCGCAATGAAATTCAGCCGGGACGCAAGGCGACCAATGCCATCGCGTTGCTGCAAAATGGAAAAATTCAGGCCACGCGCGCGAAAACTTTGCTGCCCACTTATGATGTTTTCGACGAAGACCGGTATTTCGAGCCGGCCACGGGAAATTTGCCGGTGGATTTTGCGGGGATGCAGCTCGGCCTGACGATTTGCGAAGATTTGTGGAATGACGAGGATTTTTGGGACGACCGGCGCTATCGGCGCAATCCGGCAAACGAATTGGCGGCGGGCGGCGTGAAATTGATTCTCAACGCCTCCGCGTCGCCGTGGCATCTGGGAAAAAATCAGGTTCGCCGCGAAATGCTTTCCAAGCTCGCCGCCAAATCCCGATGCCCGGTGGTTTATGGCAATCTCGTCGGCGGCAATGATGAATTGATTTTTGACGGGGCCAGCCTCGTTTTCAACGGCAGCGGCGAACTGCTGGCCGAGGGGAAAATGTTTGCGGAAGATTTTCTGCTCGTGGATTTGAAAGCGGCCGTGGGCATCCAACCATCCGCGCCGGCAGATGAAGAAATGGTGTTTCGCGCGCTGGTGCTGGGCACCCAGGATTACCTGCACAAATGCGGGTTCAAATCCGCCGTGCTCGGCTTGAGCGGCGGGATTGATTCGGCGCTCACCGCCGTCATTGCGGCGGATGCCTTAGGCCGGGAAAATGTGCGCGGCGTCGCCCTGCCCTCGCAGTTTTCGTCGTCAGGCAGTTTGGACGACGCGCAAAAACTCGCGCAAAATCTTGGCATCGGTTACGACGTGATCCCGATCCAGCCGATGTTCGCCACGGCCAAAGAACAATTAAAATCCGTTTTCGCCGGGCGCGCCGAAGACACGACGGAAGAGAACATTCAGGCGCGTTTGCGCGGCGTCATCTTGATGGCGATGTCGAACAAGTTTGGCTCGTTGCTCCTGACCACGGGCAACAAAAGCGAACTGGCCGTGGGCTACTGCACCCTTTACGGCGACATGTGCGGCGGACTGGCGGTCATCAGCGACGTGCCCAAGACGATGGTTTATCGCATCGCGCGCTGGCTCAATCGCGAGCGCGAAATCATTCCGGCGGCGTCCATCACCAAAGCACCTTCCGCCGAACTGCGGCCGGATCAAACCGATCAGGATTCGCTGCCGCCTTACGATGTGCTGGACGCAATTCTGAATGCGTATGTCGTGGCAGGCCGGACGGCGGCGGACATCATCCAGTCGGGGCAGAATGAAGCGACCGTGCGACGAATCGTTCGTCTGATCAATCTCAACGAATACAAACGGCGGCAGGCCGCGCCGGGCTTGAAGGTGACGACCAAGGCTTTCGGCGTGGGCCGGCGCGTGCCGGTGGCCCGGCGGAATGGGGAATGACATGGGCGACCTTGACTCGGACGAAGCGGGCTTTTAGTCTTCGCCGAACATGGCCAGAACTAATTCATCCTGCTTGTGAAGCTGTTTTTTTAATGTCACCCCGCCATCCTGTTTCAACTAAACCTCTGCGGATTTGGGTTGCAGCCATTGGCCAGATACAACCATCGTCGCGAGCGGAAGCGAATGTTCACGCGGCGCGATGGTTTGACCGGCAGGCGGGCGCATGAGCAGTTCATCTTCAACTGACGGCCGGAAACCCGGCGACGGGCTGCTGAAAAGCGGCCTCATTTTTTCCGCGATCAGTTTCCTCACCAACGCGGGCAACCTCGCGTTTCAGGCCGTGCTGGGCCGGCATCTGACCACATCGGGAGATTATGCCCAGGCCAACAGCGCATTGAACGCCATCATGCCGCTGCTCGCCCTGCTGCCGGCGGTCGCGGCTTTTGCGGTCACCCACTACATCGCGCATTTCAACGCCCTGAACGACCACGCGCGGTTGCAGGGTCTGCTCGTCGGCTGCCGGAAATTTTTGTTCCACCTGACCCTGTCTGGATCGCTGCTGGCGATGGTGGTGATCATTCCGCTTGGCCATTTTTTCCATTACAACGGCAGCCTCATGCTGGTCACGCTGGCCTGCACGCTGCTGGGGCTGTGGGCTTCGCTGGCCACGGCGCTGTGCCAGGGGCTGGCCTGGTTCAAACGGCTGGCTTTGATCGGATTCATCGGCATGATTTTGCGCTTCACCTTCGGCTGGTTCATCACGCTGAAATGGCCGTCGCAGGAAACGGCCGTGCTGGCCTCGGCCTTCGCGCTGCTGGCCAACCTCATCCTGCTCTTTTGGAGAAAAGACCTGTCCCTGCGCGGTGAACCGGTGTCGCCTTGGAACCGTGAATTTGTCTTTTACCTCATTGTGAGTGCGGCGTATGTGGTCGGCAACTACTGCTTCACGGTAGGCGACGTGCTGGCGATGCAGCGCTATTTTTCCAATGCGGACAGCGACGCCTACACCGGCGCGGAACGGCTGGCGGCCGGCCTGCCGGCGGCGGTGGCCCCGCTGCTCGCCGTTCTCTTCACGAATCGTTCCACTGAACACACGAGGAACGCCTTGCAGAACCAGTTGAAATTGCTCGGACTTTACTTTGTCAGCCTCGTTTTCGGCGCGGTATGCCTATATGCACTGCGCGTGATCTGCTTGAAAATCCTGGGCAAATACACGCCGGAAGCCGCCGGCATGATCGGGCCGCTGGCCATGACGATGATTTTTGTCGGCCTGCTTCAGGCGCTGGGCTTGTGGGCCTTGGCCAGCCGCTGGTCAAAAATGGCTCTATTCTACGGCGCGCTCGGCTTGGGCTATCTGGCCGTCCTGCTCGCGATCGGAAAAACTCCCGCCGTCCTCCTGCCAACCATGAACCTCGTGACCGGCGCCGCTTTTGCCGCCTTGTTCATCGTCTGGCTGAATGCGATGCGGCGCGGGAAAACCCGGACGCCGGCGAACCCGACGCCTCCGTGACGCCGAGATTTTTTGCGGGGAAATGCGGCTTTGATTCGAGTTTGCCGTCCACAACGCTTTCTGGTAACGATACGCCGACGCATGGCAAATTTTATTCTCAAAGGGCTGCAAGCCGTGGTGGCGCGCTCCCGGCAGGCCGGCATCGAACGCTGTGATGACTGGGCCGGTGAAACGGCGGCGGGGTTAAAACCCGAAACCCTGCTGGACGTGGGCTGCGGGGACGGCGGACGGCTGTTCCGTTATTTCAAAAATGTGCCGCGCGAATTTTACGGCGTCGAAGGCGCCCCGGAATTGCAGGCCAAAGCCGCCGCCCGGGGAATCAAGATTTCCAGCTACGACTTGAACGGGCGCTGGCCTTATGGGGACAATAAATTTGACGTTGTTTTCAGCAACCAGGTCATTGAGCATCTGCACAACTGCCGCTTGTTTGCCACCGAGGCGTTCCGCGTTTTGAAACCCGGCGGCACGGCCGTCATCGCCACGGAAAACCTGTGCAGCCTGTTGAATTGGTTCGCCATCACCCTGGGTTACACGCCGTTTTCGCTGATGCAAACCTGCGGACGTTTTCTCGGCAACCCGTTGGGCCTGCATTACAATGAAAACATTGAAGAACCGCTGCCGCTGGATCACCCAGCCTATGCAGGCGTTTCCGGCCACATTCGCGTGCTCACCGTCCGGCAGGCGCGGGAGCTGTTTGAACTGGTGGGTTTTGAAGCCGAGGTGCGCTCCATCAGCATTCTGCCGCTGCCTGACGGCGTCAGCCGGATGCTGGAGGGCGTGGTAAAAAATCGCGGGCATTACCTGATGATCCGGGCACGCAAGCCGCTGCAGGCCGAAGCCCGGTCCGCTTGAATAAGCTTTCACTGTGTCGTCCGACCCAAACAGTCTTCCGCGTGTCAGTTTCATCATGCCGACGCTCAATGTAGAGGCGTTGCTGGATAATGCGCTCGCATCCATCATCCGCCAGACTTACCCGCGCGACCGTTACGAAATCATCCTGGCCGAAGAGCATTCCAACGCCCGCACGCGGGAAATCGCCGCGAAATACGGCGCGCTTGTTTTGGACGACAACGGCAAAAACATGGAGGAAGGCAAACGGCTCGCGCTCCAACGCGCCACCGGCGACTACATCGTCTTTGTGGATGCCGACAATGAACTGACGCATCCTGACTACATTGAACTGGCGGTCAAGGCGCTCGCGGCCAATCCGCAGGCGCTCGGCGTGGAAAGTTATTATCTGCCGTCGCCGAAAATGAGTTCGTTCTGCGCCTACGTCACGCACCGTTTGCACATCAGCGATCCGATGGCGTGGCTGGTCAGCGCCAACCCGCAACTCGTCGCGCGCAAAGGCGACGTGGAACGCTGGACGCTGCCGCCCGGAACTTATTCCTATCCGCTCGGCGCAAACGGTTTTGTCTATCGCCGAGCCGATTTGGAATCCGTGCAGGCGAATGAAAAATTTCAGGACACGCATGTCGCCATGCTCCTGATGCAAAACGGCCGGCGTGAATGGCTGCGGATTTCCGGACGCGGCGTGCATCATTATTACGTTCAAACACTGCAGGGCTTTGTCAAAAAACGGCGGCGCGCCACGGTGCATTTTCTCCGCGTGCAGCAGGAAATGCCGGTGAATTGGATGAAAGAAAAACCACCCGTGCCGTTGTGGCTGGCGGCGCTATATTGCGTCACTTTTCTCGGCCCGCTCTGGCATACGTTGCGCGGCCTCGTCCGTGATCGCGACGTGCGCTGGCTCTGGCACACGCCCGCCTGCGCGGGCAGTTTTCTCGGCAACGGCTGGGGCTGGTGGACGTTTCGCATGGGCGGGCGGAACCAAAAATCCATCGCCGACTTGCAGGTGAAACAGACGCTGAAACCGGTGGAGAACCGGACGCAATCCCGCGCAACGCGTCCGCGCCTGGTCTGTTTCGTGAACGGGATTTTTGCCGACGGCATCGGCGGCGGGGATGTTTATTTTGCCCACATCGCGCGGGCGGTGATTGACGCGGGATTTCCCATTCATTTCTTTGGCGGACACGTGTTCCAGCGGTATCTCGCGCGGCAGGGTTTTCCCATGAACCTGACCTTGACGGACAGCGCCGCCGGCAAGCTCGGCAATGTGGCGTCGCTGCCGGGGCAATTCCGCCTGCTCGCGGATTTTGCCCGCCGACTGATTGGCTCGCACCGGCGGTTGTCCGAGGTCAAGCCGGACGACATTGCTTACGCCATGTCCGACTACTGGTTTGATACGATTCCGATGATGCGTTGCCGGGCGCAGGTAAAAATTCTCTATCTGGGCATGATCGCGCCGTCGTTGAGCCAGGTGATCTGGCGGACGCGCGCGGATGTGCCCGCCATCCGGCTGGCTTCATTGTATTACTGGGCGAGCCAGCAATTTTCACTGCGCTTTTTCCGCCTTTGCAAAAACGGGTTCGTTACTTACAGCCATCCCGAAATGCGCGAATATCTGCTGCGGTTTGGCTATCGCCCGGAGCGGTTAACCTACGTGGCCAACGGCATGGACGTGACGGTGGCCGACAGCATCCCCGAACAACCCAAGCAGTTTGACGTGGCCTGGACCGGGCGCGTGCATGTGCAGAAAGGCATTGAAGACCTTTTGAACACGCTGAAATGGTTGAAGGAACAGATGCCCGATTTTCGGGCCATCCTCATCGGCAAAAGCAAAGACGAATTGGAACCCGTCGTGCAAAATCTTGGACTGGCGGAAAACGTGACTTTCAGCGGGCTGGTCCCGGAGGCGGAGAAATTTCGCCTCGTAAAATCCAGCCGCGTGTTTGTCATGCCCAGCCGTTATGAAAGCTGGGGCATCGTAGTCGGCGAGGCGCTGGCTTCGGGCGTGCCGGTGGTGGCCTACGACCTGCAATGCTATCGTCCCGTGTTCGGCGATTTTGTACGTTATGTGAAACCGTTTGATGGCGAAGCGTTCTGCCATGCGGTTGAAGACGAGGTGCGCCGGCAACGCGCGGGACAAAATTACCTTGCGCCCATGAATCTGGCCGGACTGAAGCAGGCATTAAGCTGGACGGCGGCGCAGGAAAGTTTCGTCAAGCTGCTGGACAAGGTGGCAGGCAACGCACCTCCCGGTCTGCCGCCTCAAGCGCGATAAAACAGATAATCGCAATGCGTCAGTTTATGCCGGCTCCAGCCATCGCCCAAAGCCAGCGTAACGGCGTCCCGGTGGCCGTGTGTTTGCGCCTCGATTATTAAAAACTTTGTTCTCGCGAGCGTTTGCGCCGCGCCGGCGATCACTTCACATTCATAACCTTCCACATCCATTTTCATCAACAAAATGTCACGGCCGGCCAGTTCGTCGTCCAAGGTGGTCATCGCAACCGGAATGGTATTGGCTTGAGCTTCGCCTGATTTGCAAATGTGTGAAATGCCATCGTAGCCATGAGGGCTTTCCAACAATGCCTCGCCGGCGGTTCGACCGACGGCTTTGGGGATCAGCTTCAGGTTCATTCCGGTTCGTTTTTTCAAAGATTCCAACCGCCCGTGCATGGCCGGCAGCGGCTCAAAAGCGATTATCTCCGTCAAAGGGTTCAGGCCAAAAATCATGTGTGAAAAGACGCCGGCATTGGCGCCCACATCCACAACCAGGGGGTTTTTTGCCGCCTTCAATGCGCGCGTCCACCGGTCGTGATGCAGTTCACGTTCGACGGAAATGGCCCAGTAGGCAATGAGCGCGTCGGATGTTTCAAAAACCAGCCCGTCCGGCGTGGCCAGATTTTTTTCAAAGCGGCGATGCGCAAAATAGGCCCAGCGCGCCTTGAACAAAGCGCGGGCAAAAGCCGGGTTCGCAAAAAAAATGCGGAGCCAGCCGATGACACTGGCGAATCCATGACGTGCGGCCTGACGGTATTTGCTCATTCTTTACAATAAAATGACGCGGCTATTCGCGATCCACCGGCCGGAAAAACCGGCGGTTGCCGAGGGATTGCTGCCGGTAAAAGGTCCAGCCCGTTTTGAGCACATGCGCCAACCGCGCCGCCCGGGCAAAAACCGGTTTTTTCATGACGCCGGCCGCCGGCTTGTCCGTCTCCTGCCATTTGACCACATAATCGCTTTGCTGCGGCGTCTTCTGGAAAATTTCCTTCACCGCCACCCGCTTGGCCTGCACCAGCAGGTGGACAGGCGTGAAGGTGATCAGTTCCACACGCGAACGGATGACGTTTGGATCGGACACCTCATGCCAGTTCCCGTAAGGCCCGACACGATGGATGATCATGCGCTCCACTTCAAAGCCGTTTTCCAGGCTCAAGGCGCGGTAAAACAATTCCGGGCTGAACTGGTAGAAACCGTGGCCGCACAGGTTGTTGGCGCAGGTGTGAATGAACAACCGTCCGCCGGGCCGCAGCAGTTCCATGCTGTTGCGCAGGGCCAGGGGGAAATTGAAGACGTGTTCCAGCGTGCCGCCGTCATAGACCGCGTCGAACTGTTCGCGCCATTCGGGCGGAATCGGCTGGTTCAAATCATGGACCAGCTTCGCGCCTTCGTAGTCGGAATTATCAATCGTATCCACGCGCGCTGCGCCTAGCGCCTCGAAAAACGGCTCGGCATAGGCGCATTCCGGGCCGGCGTTTTTGAACTTGTCCGCCGGCAGGCCGTTCCGTTCCAGAACCGCCACCAGGGTTTTGGGAAAGACGTTCAGGACAGATCGTCCAAGCATGACGGAGCGGTCAAACCGAACCCCTTTTCTACGGGCGGCAATGAGCAACTGAACGCCGTTGATGTCTATTCCCATATTTGAGCGTGATGCGCCGGCATGGTTTACAAGAAATGAAGCGTCGTGACAACTGCCTTCAATTGGTTTTCCTCCTGAATGTTCGGAACTGAACCGCGCCGGGAAAACCGGGCATTCATCTTTTTGCTGGTATGCGCGTAATTTATTGGAATAATTTCGACCGCATTCAAAGGCGCGGTTGAACCTTGAAAAATTTGGCAATGACCATGCCCGGACATGAGAATCCGCAGAATGGCGTTTGCCGGATGGCGGCGGAGCCAAACGAAAAACGCATGGTGTTGATTAAAATATGAATTCTTCCGACCTGCAAAAACAATTTTATGACGATGGCGGCGAAATGCCGGACGAAGTGTCTGGTTCGAGGATCGAAAAAAGCCGGAAATTTCTGGTTGAATCCGGGGCAAAAAAAATCTTGGACGTGGGCTGCGCCAATGGCGCGGTGCTCAAGCCGCTGCTGGACGGAACCAGAGATCTGCACGGCGTTGACATTTCACAATTCTTGCTCGACAAGGCGAACGCCAACGGCATCAAGGCCGTCCTCCATAATCTTGAAGTGTCGCCGCTGCCGTATGCCGACGGCACCTTTGACGCCGTTTTCTGCGGAGAAACCATCGAGCATCAGGTGGACACGGACTGGCTGCTTTCGGAGATCAACCGCGTCCTCAAGCCGGGCGGATTTCTGGTGCTGACTTTCCCGAACATCCGCACGGTGCTGTCGCTCCTGATGATGGCATTTTTCAACATTCCGCCCATGTATGCCGCCCGTTATCGCGCGCCGCATGTGCGGGATTTTACGCTCAAGACCATCAAGATCGCCTTCGCCGAGAATGGCTTCGTCATCCGCCGCGCCGTGGGGGCGGGATTTTATTTTCCGAAAATCGGCGAATTCGGCAGCGGACTGGCCACTTGGTTTCCGTCCTGGTCCTTCGCCACGGTGGTGCTGGCGGAAAAGAAATCCACCGCCGTCTATCCGCCTAAAAATCTCACGGCGGAAATTTATTGAGTCCGTTTTATTCTCCGCCATGAAAACACGCGTGTCTCCCAAACCGAAACCGGGCAATCCTTGGCCGGGAGCATTGGCCTTGATCATTGTGGTTCTCGTCGTGCTTTTCTGGCGCGGCTTTCTGCCCGGTTACGTCCATTTTTCCAATGACTGGCCTATCGGCCAGCAAAGCGCCGATTGGATAAAACTGCCCACGGCCATGACCGGCATGTGGGATGATCTGAACGGGTTGGGCAGCAACGCCGCCGCCTTTGCCCCCAGCGTGATGATGCTGCTGAAATCGCTGCTGAGTCCGGTGATGTTCGCCAAATTTTTCCCCGTGCTTGCGCTGTTCATCGCCGGTGTCAGCGCCTTCACTTTTTTCCGGGCTTTGAAATTGTCCGCCTTGGCGGCCACGCTGGGCGCTTTGGCGACGGTGCTGAACTCAACCAATTTTGCCGACGCCTGCTGGGGCACGGCCACGCATCAGATCGCCTTGGGCCTGGACTTTTGCGCCTTGGCGCTGATCGTTTCCAACACCCGCGAAACGCCTTGGTTCATCCGCTGGACACGGCTGGCGCTGGCCGGGCTTTGCGTGGGCTTGAACGTGGTGGAGGCGCAAGACATCGGCGCGCTTTACAGCATTTTCATCGCGGCCTTTCTATTTTTCAGATCGCTGACAGATGCGGAAGGTAGTCTTCCCGCCAAAATGTTCCGGGGTATCAGCGGGGTGGCGGTGGTGGCCGTTTTTGCCGGATTCATCGCCTTCCAGTCCATCTCGTCGCTGGTCGGCTCCCAAGTCGAAGGCATCGCCGGCACCGCGCAGGACGCGGAAAGCAAGGCGGCGCATTGGGATTGGGCGACGCAATGGAGCGAGCCGAAAAAAGAAACGCTCGCCCTGTTCGTGCCGGGCGTGTTTGGCTACAAAATGAATACGCCGACAGACATGATGCCGCTGTTTCAAGACGCGTATCGCGGCGGAAATTATTGGGGCGGAGTCGGACGTGATCCCGCGCTGGATCGTTATTTTGACAGCGGCTCGCAAGGCACTCCGCCGCCTTATCAATTCATGCGCTTCACCAGCGGTGTCAATTACTGCGGCATTCTGGTGTGGCTCATCGCGTTTTGGGCCATCGCCCAATCGTTTCGGCGTAAAAATTCGCCTTTCTCGAACGAACAAAAATACTTCGTCTGGTTTTGGGCCGGAGTGCTGGCGGTTTGCCTGCCGCTGGCTTGGGGCCGGTTCGCCCCGATGTTTTATGGCGCGGTCTATCACCTGCCCTATTTTTCAACGACCCGCAATCCGACCAAGTTCCTGATCTATTTTTCGTGGGCCATCGTCATCCTGTTTGCCTATGGAATCAATGCCTTGGGCCGTCAGCTTCATCCGGCGGCGCCTAAATCCGCCGGCTGGTCGGTTCAATTAAAAACTTGGTGGGCGCGGGCCGGCCAGTTTGATCGCCGGTGGATTTTTGCCTGCGCCGGCATTTTGGGTGCGAGCGTTCTGGGCTGGCTGATTTATGCCGGAGAACAAACCAGTTTCATCCAGTATCTCCAAAAGGTCGGTTTTTCCGACGAGCAAACGGCGCGCGAAATCGCCTCGTTCAGTCTCGGCCAGGTCGTGTGGTTTCTGGGGCTGCTCGCGGTGGCCATTTTTCTGTTCACCTTGGTCATGGCCGGTTACTTCGCCGGGCCGCGCGCCAAAATCGGCGCGGTTCTGCTTGGAGCCTTCCTGCTTTTTGATCTGGGCCGCGCGGACCTGCCTTATGTCGTCCATTGGAATTATGTGCAAAAATACGAGGTCGGCACGCTCAACCCCATTGTTAAATTTCTATGCAACAAGCCTTACGAAAATCGCGTTGCCGCACTCCCGTTTCGCACACCGGAGCAATTTGCGTTGTTCAGCGGACGCTCCGGACTCTACAACATCGAATGGGCACAGCAGCTATTTCCTTATTACAATATTCAGAGTCTGGACATCATCCAAATGCCGCGCGTGCCCGAAGATTGGCAAGCCTATATGGAGGCTCTCTCGCCCAATGGCACACCTGAAAGCGTTCAGCGCATCGCGCGCAAATGGCAGTTGACCAATACGCGCTACCTGCTGGGTCCGGCCGGCTATCTTGAAGTGATGAACCAGCAGCTTGATCCGGCGCAAAAACGTTTCCGCATTCTCCAGCGTTTTGATGTCCTGCCCAAACCCGGCATCGCCATTCCTAATGGCATATCGCCCGAAAAATACGCATATTATTTACCACCAGATAAAATAACTGCGTTTCCTGATTCCAACGGCCCTTACGCTCTCTTTGAATTCACCGGCGCCCTGCCCCGCGCCAAACTTTACGGCAACTGGCAGGTCAACACCAACGATCAGGCCGTTTTGAAAACGCTGGCTGATCCGAATTTTGACCCCGCCAAAACGGTGCTGGTGGACACGCCGCAAAAAGATTTGCCCGCCGCCGCCACGAATGACAACTCCGGCACGGTGGAATACCAAAGCTATGCGCCGAAACGCATCGTCCTCGCCACGCAATCCGGCGCTTCAACCGTGCTCCTGCTCAATGACAAATACGATCCCAACTGGAGCGTGACCGTGGATGGAAAACCGGCCGGACTTTTGCGCTGCAATTTCATCATGCGCGGGGTTCAAGTGCCCGCCGGCGCGCATACCGTGGAGTTCCAGTTCAGCCTGTCGCACAAACTGCTCTACGTCTCGCTGTCGGCGATAGGGCTGGCGATGCTGCTCGGCGGCTTTCTGTTCGTGGCGACGCGCCGGAAAACCACCGCTCAACCGTAGATGTTTTTGGGATGCCGCGGCTGGCGGCGGATTTTGAAGAGGTAAAAATCGCGCGCTTCAACCAAAGCCTTGCCCGCGAGCCAGAGCGGCCAGCCGGTGAGCGGACGGGCGGCCTGGGTGATTTTTTGGGAATATGCCGGGTCGCCATTCTGACGGACGCGTTTGGCCTTGATGCCGGAACGCACCGCCAGCAGCGCCTTCAACTTCAACCGGCGATGCCAGCCCCAGCCTTTCCCGCGCAGCAATTCATTGGTTTCCATTGTCCGCCATTCGTCAAAAACCAGCGACTGGAGGGTGGGCGCGCGAAAAACCGTTTCGTTGGAACCGTGCCACCGGTAATTGGCCAGAGCCTGATGAACATGGATAATTTTCCGGCAATGCGCGCCGAAGGCCGCCCAAAAAATCATGTCGCCAAGAATCGGATAATCCAGGGGAAACTGGCAGGGCGCCGGCTGGAAATCTGTCTTCAGCAACGTGGCGCAAAAAGCCTGGTTGCGGATTTCAGCCTTGAGCTTCAGGAAAGTGTCGCCAGCAAGCGTTTCCACCCGGCCGTCTTCTTTTCCCGACAAACTTAACAAGCCATTGTTTTCATCAATGCGCCGGTCCAGGCACCACGCCAGCCCGCGCCCCGGCCCGGGGGCCAGAACTTCCGTCATGGCCTGGTAAAATGACGGCTCAATCGTGTCGTCAGCGTGCAGGATTTGGAGAAATTCCGTTTCGGCGGCAAACTCCAGGCAGCGGTTGAAATTTTGGAACAAGCCGATGTTCGCCGGATTGCGGATGAATTCACACCGGATGCCCGCAAAATTTTTCACGATCTCTTCCGTGCGATCCGTGGAGCAATTATCCAAAACAATTACGCGGTCAGGCCGCAGCGTCTGACGCGCAATGG
>Ga0164241_10003483_pt1 | contig 15823 bp, 7 predicted proteins | sample OricomyardsoilBY_FD_108780 | JGI IMG/M metagenome (GOLD analysis project Ga0164241, IMG submission 108780) | Backyard soil microbial communities from Emeryville, California, USA - Original compost - Back yard soil (BY) | ecosystem: Environmental > Terrestrial > Soil > Unclassified | place: USA... | reverse complement strand
GAACGTACCCAGCCAGATGTTTCCATCGGCGTCTTCGGACATTTCACCCACATCGGAGTTGAGACCGGATATTTTTCCGTGTGAAGTCCATTTTCCATTTCTTATCGTGAGCATGCTTACACCATCAGCAAGTCCAACGAGAACCAGCCCTGGATGGCGTTTCGATGCGTGGAGCACAGCACCCGATTCGTAATCGAGAAGTCTGAAACGTCCTGACTTCAACTCCATGGTGCCATTGTCGGTGGCCATCAAAAGGGAGCCATCGACCACTTTCAGTGCCCAGACTGAACTGCTGATTTCATGATGTTGAACAAACGAAGGCCGGGAGGTAGACGATGCAGCGGACTTGAGTTCGAAAAGCCCAAGCATTGTAGCGACATACAATTTGCCTTCAAACCGGATAATATCATTGACAGCACCGTGCAGACCATTTCGTTCTCCGAACAAACTCATCGGCGTCTGCAATTCAACGCGAGACAACCCAACGGACATGGCCGTCCATAGTGCGCCATCTCTGTCTTCCATCAGGTTGTATATAACATCGTCGCCAAGGCCGGAATTCCTATCGAGAATTTGAACCACATCACCGTTGGTATTCAGTACAACTACGCCTTTCTGCAGCGTAGCAAATGCCATATTGCCATTCCGGAGTTTTATGGCTTTGTACAATCGATTCGTCCGAAAGAAGGATAGGAGGTGGGTTGCGAATGGTTTGCTGTGACCTTTGTCATATATAAAGAGTCCATCCTGTAAAGTGGCGATCAACAATTTGTTGTCACCGAACTCAAATGCCGAGGTGATTCGCTTTACCTGATAGAAGTCGCCTCCCGGAAAAAATGACGACGCGACGGCAAGCACGGAGAGACCATTGATACCTGATTGAAAAAGTATCTTTCCATCGTGCAGGGTCGCAAAGGCGCCGCTTTCTTCAGTATCGTGTTTTAAGAATTCAAAAGCCCCATTCGACCAGCTCAGAATCCCTTTGTCTGTAAAAAAATAGACATCGTTGTTCGCATTAATTACGTTCCATACATTTCCAAATTCACGTTGAGATGCAGGAACGTGCTTTACGAGACTTGTATAGCTCGGTTCAGGGTTTTCGTAGTCGATAAATCCGAACTCATTGTAACCTCCCACATACACGCGTTTGCCAACCGCCTTACTAAGGCATCGTACCAGGTTGTTGTTCGGCAGGGGTGTTGTTTGCCATTGCCTGCCGTCGAAGGTCAGTACTCCGCCACCATTGGCAATGACAATAACGCCGTCGTTGCGTTGAATGATAGCCCAGTTTTGAGGATCGCCGTGGTACACTTTAGGTAAAAAGTGCGTTTGATAAGAGATCCCGGCCTCTCCAGATTCGACTTGTACGATTGGTTTCAACGCCTGGCTGTGTACAAGCTGTGCTGCAAAGACGAGGACTAACGAGAAACAGTGTATGCGGCGCATGAAATAAATTCTCTGGCTTCTACGTGCATAGCTGGATAAGGTTGAGAAACTTTGTCATCTATTCGTTGTCAACATTCTTATTGTGGTATCTGAGGAAGTGAAGAGTATGTTTAATGCGCATGTTGCGTTGTGCAGGATGCATTTTGCGTCTTGCACCTGCTTTGATTCGGGCATCATGTGCCTGAGCGTAGGTAATAAGGTGAAACAGAAACGCCGATTTCGAACGAGTTTCCCGCTTTGTCACATTTCTGTCTGAGTTTGTCACGACTGTGTTAGCTGAAAACTCAACCACCAGGCTGTTGGGGCGTTAGTTAGCCCAACAAACAAAAACAACATTATGAACGCTTCAAACAAACTCCGTTACCTGACTATGATCATGGCATCCGTATTAATTCTTTCGAGCTGTAGCGATGACGAAAATGCGCCAGTTGATCCTGCGGTTCGGGCACCCTTTCTGGGATCTTACCAGGTGAAAGACCAGAACAGTAAAGAATCTCAGTTATTCAGCTTTACCCTCAACGTTAAGGAATCGGACAAAGGTCCTGACAAGATCGAGCTGAAGAATTTTCGTTATATCAACAGCGGTCTTTATGCGACCGTTTCAGGGAACAAATTCTACATTGACCAGGTGTTGTCGGATAGCAATGAGCACATAGAAGTAAAGGGCGAGGGTACGCTGACAAATGATGTACTTGAATACGCCTACACGATCGTTGTGAAGAAGACGGGTAAAGAGACACGGATCTTCGAGAATACAGCGAAGGCTACCAGGGTTGATTAATCATATTAGTTTGGGGGAAGTCGGGCGCGGCGCTTATGGTGTCGCGCCTTTACTTTTTTTTGTATGTCCCGACTATGAAGTTTGATCATAAATTTTTGGAAACAATTTAGAGGATTGTCCCGAATCGTTGTGAACGACGCATTAGATAAGATTTTCCAGTCCTTAAACCAGTCGTGGTCGTGACGATGTGAAGTTCAGTTGCACTCAGGCAATATATCAACTAACGGCAACCGGGGTTCCTGGCTTATTCCGAAAGAATTCTGTCCAGTTCGAGATTCAGGTAATAATGATTTCCATGGATGGATTTCAACTCAAGAATCTTCATGTCTGCAAGCTTGTTTAGATTTTTCCGGGCCGTATTCTCCGCATAGATTTTTGCCTCTGTTAAATGTTTGATGCGCGTGAAGGGCTGGGTGAAGATCATTTTGATTAACTGCTGCTGCTTGGTGATTTCCGTCTTCGCGAGTTCGTGGGTAACGGCCTCAATGGCGTCAATGATTCCATTGATTTTAGAATACGTGACATTCGAAGTAGCTTCCACCGCGCGCAACATATAGAGGATCCAGTTTTGCCAGTCACCACGTTGCGTAACTCCGGCAAGTCGCTGGTAGTATTCGTCTTTGGTCAGGATGATGTGTCGGCTGAGGTATAATATCGGATACTCCAGTTGTCCCAGGTGCGTGAGGTAATTGATGTTCAGTATTCTGCCGGTTCGTCCATTGCCATCCCTGAACGGGTGAATGGCTTCAAACTGAACGTGGGCCATCGCCATTTTTATCAGTGGGTCGATACGGACAGAATGATCGGTATTCAGGAATTCAATCAGGTTGTCCAGCTTTTGTTCGACAATATTTTCTCCGCGCGGTGGCGTGTAAATGGTCTGCCCGGCATTGGGACCGCTGCCTCCCTGCTTGATCGTAATGCGCGATACGGGAGGTCGTATGCCGTCGCTTGTCTGTTTTATTTTTTGATAGATAGAGACGAAGTAGTCTTTGTCAAAAGCTTTCTTTGTCTTCAGGTATTCGTTTCCTGCCCACAGTGCCTCTCGGTATCGGAGAACTTCTTTTGCAGTGCTGTCCAATTGCTCGGATTTTTGTTCGCTATAGGCTTTGTATAGCTCATCATCTGTGGTCAGAATATTTTCAATGGCGCTTGAAGCTTTGGCTTCCTGCAGGCTTATGGTATTAATAAGCATGCCCTGGTCGGGTATGGCTATGCTGCGCCCAAGCAGTTTGCCCAAAGCCCCGCGGGATCTGGCCAGCTGTTCAAGTATCTCGATGGTCCTGTAATATTCGGCTTCAGCGGGAAGCTCGGGAAGGTTGTTCCAGGGAACATCACGATCGGGATTGATGAGGTACGGCATGGAAACAAAGATAACTCGGTTAATTTTGACATCAAAATTGCATACATTTTAATGTTTTGAGCGATTTTGACATCAGTCATGCGATTGCAAAATGGCACTTTACATCAAAATATGCATATTTTTAATGTTTTAGCAGGTTTTGACCTTTTGCCTTATCTATGCCAAACGGTGCCGGATCAGAGAACCGCAGGTGTCAGATACCTGAGCATCCCGATAAATTGAATGGAAGTGGCCACAGCGGGTGTTGTATCAAACATCACCTGACGGCCTTACAACTTTGAAACAAAACGGAAAGAAACAAATGACCAAAGCCATATACCTCACGAGCGCAGAGCCTTATTCCGGAAAGTCGATGATCGCGATTGGTCTTGTAAACCTCCTTTGTTCGAGAATGGAGCGGATCGCTTACTTCAAGCCTGTGATCGCGGATCATGATGGATCAAAAAACGCGCTGCTCGACATGATCGCTACCCATTTCTCACTTCAAATGCCCTATGAGGACATGTTTGCCTTCACGCGCAGTGAGTTTGTAAGACATTCAAACGCGTCCAACGAATCGGTTGTCATTGATACCATTATAGATCGTTTTAAGCGGTTGCAGGAAGCGTATGATTTTGTCGTGGTTGAAGGCACGGACTTCATAGGAAAACTCATCAGTGAAGAGTTGGATGGAAACATAATGATAGCCAAGAATCTCGGCATTCCGGCGGCCATAGTAGTGAAGGGAGAAGCGCGACAGCTTCAGGAAATCGTCGATCTGGCGGTGGGCACGTGCCGGAATTATATGGCTGATGGTGTTCAGGTAAGCACATTGGTCGTCAACAAACTTCCGATAGAGCAGCTCGAAGAGGTGAGAAGCGCGCTTGAGGCGGCATTGCCGGAAGAGATTATTGTAACCTGCATTCCAGCTAATAAAGAACTGACCAGTCCGACGATGAAAGAGATTTGCAAATCGGTTGACGGAAAGGTGATGTCCGGAGAACACCTGCTATCGAACCGGGTTGACCATTCGATTGTCGGCGCCATGCAGCTTCATAATTGTCTGACGCGATTGGTGAATAACATTCTCATCGTCACTCCGGGTGACAGAGGGGATATTATCATCGGCGTTTTGCAGGCCAACATATCAAGGAACTACGGTAAGGTAGCCGGCATCGTACTCACGGGTGGGCTATTGCCCGAAGCGACGATTACGAAGATGATCGAGGGGCTTGACACGGTTGTTCCCATCATATCCGTCGAGTCGGGAACCTTTGCCACCGTGACGAAGGTGGCAAACACACGATCTCACATCTCCCTTGATAACAAAGATAAAATTGCCGTGGCGATCGACATGTTCGATAAATACGTCGACATGAAGTCGCTGGAAAGGAAGATGACTACTTTCAGGGCTACATCCACTACGCCCAGGATGTTTCAATATCAAATTGTAAAGCGTGCCAAGGTCTCGCAGAAGCATATCGTCTTGCCTGAAGGCGACGATGATCGTATCCTGGAAGCGGCGGATGCCCTGGTGAAACAGAACGTAGTTATGCTTACTATACTGGGGCATAAGGAAAATGTAATCGCTTCGTTCAAACGACTCAACATGGAGCCCGACCTCACACGTATTGATATCGTGAATCCCATCGGATCACCTCGTTTCGACGATTATGCGCAAACGCTTTACGAACTGCGTAAGAACAAGAACGTTTCCCTGGAGATGGCGCGCGATCTGATGCAAGACGTTTCCTATTTTGGTACGATGATGGTTTACAAGGGTGAAGCAGATGGGATGGTTTCCGGAGCCGCTCATACGACACAGCACACGATACGTCCCGCTCTTCAGTTTGTCAAAACAAAGCCTGGGGTATCGGTCGTGTCGTCGGTCTTCTTTATGTGTCTGCCTAACCGCGTATCGGTATTTGGAGACTGTGCTGTTAACCCGAATCCCACCGCGGAACAACTTTCCGAGATAGCCGTGTCTTCCGCGGACAGTGCCCGCATGTTTGGCATCGAGCCGCGCGTGGCGATGTTGTCGTATTCTTCGGGCACATCCGGGGAGGGTGAAGATGTTGAGAAAGTGAGAAAGGCCACAGAGCTGGTAAGAGAAAAACGTCCTGAACTGAAGGTTGAAGGCCCGATTCAGTACGATGCGGCTGTTGATCCCTCTGTTGGAAAAAAGAAAATGCCTGCTTCCGAAGTGGCGGGACAGGCGACGGTGTTGATTTTTCCGGATCTGAATACCGGCAACAATACGTATAAGGCCGTTCAACGTGAAACCGGCGCAGTTGCCATTGGACCGATGTTGCAGGGTCTCAGAAAACCGGTCAATGACCTTAGCCGCGGATGTACCGTGGCTGACATTTTTAATACCGTGGTGATCACGGCGATACAGGCGCAGGAGAGCGTATAGTCATTGCGTTATGTGAAAGAATGCCAACCATCAATTTTAATTTATCCGTCATGAATGTTTTTGTCATTAACTGTGGCAGTAGTTCAATAAAGTATAAGCTGTTCACAATGCCCGATGAGCAGGTCGTTTGCGCGGGCATTGTGGATCGTGTTGGACAGGAAGGTTCGACTATTGAACACAAAGTATTCACACTAACAGATACGGAAATACCGAAACAGCACCTGGACATCACCGATCACGCACATGGATTGCGCGAAGTGGTACGTTTGCTGACGGACGACCGATTCGGCGTGATCGCTGACGTACGAGAGGTGGAGGTCGTAGGACATCGTGTCGTACATGGGGGAGAGACTTTTGCAGAGACTACCGTTATCACTGACGAGGTGAAGGCTAAGATTAAGGAGTTATTTTCCCTTGCGCCGCTTCACAATCCCCCGAACTATCTGGGCATCGACGTGGCCCAATCCATTTTTACCGGGGCAAAACAGATTGCAGTGTTTGACACGGCCTTTCATCAAACAATACCACCTGTCGCCTTTCAAATTCCAATTCCAAAAGTTTTTTATGACAAGCACAAAATCAGGAATTATGGATTTCATGGGACAAGTCACAAATATGTTTATGAAAGGGCGATTGAATATCTGGGCAAGCATGACGCAAGGGTGATCACCGTGCACCTGGGCAATGGATGTAGTATGGCGGCCATCAAAGAAGGTAAGAGCATAGATACCTCCATGGGTTTCGGACCGATGAATGGCTTGATCATGGGTACGCGCGCCGGTGACCTCGATCAATCCGTGATCTTTCACCTCATCAACGAGCTCGGCTATTCTGCTTTGGAGGTGAATGAAATGCTGAACAAAAAAAGCGGCATGAAAGGACTTACCGGCTTTAGCGACATGCGCGACATTTCCACTGAATACAGAAAGGGCAGCAAGGATGCCAGACTCGCGTATGAGATGTACGCGTATCACATCAAGAAGTATATCGGTGCCTACGCGGCTGTACTCAACGGACTCGATGCTATCGTTTTTACCGCGGGCGTAGGCGAGAACGACGCGCTGACACGAAGCCTGACCCTGGTTGATCTGGATTATCTTGGTGTTGCACTGGACGAGAAAGCAAACCTGGTCAGGCGGGAGGGTATATGTGAAATTGGCACGTCGGCATCATCGGTGAAAATCCTTGTTATTCCCACCAATGAGGAATTGGAGATTGCGCGACAGTGTTGCACGCTTTTGGCTACTGGCAACCATTAGCAGTTATTATTTTTCTGATACCGGATAGGATCGGTTAGTGCCCAGCGCTCCAGTTTGATAGATATCGTTGCAAACGATGGTGATATTTTCGTGGCACCTTTTGCACTAGCCCACAAGTGGTTTTAATACCCTGCATGAGCGATTTCAACAGCAACCGTATACCCTGTCGAGGGTATTTTCCAGAACAATTCACCAGCGGTTTGGTTGAACAACCATCACCCTATAGTTTTGTTGTTTAGAATTAGTTTAAATAGTAGCTGCACCGACAACGAAAGAAGAAGACCGCGGCGCTTCCTGTCGTGAAACAATCAGCGTACTGACAAGTCACAATTTTAAAAGTGGTCCGTTTCCGGTGTTCTGGCGTCGAAAGAAAGGTTGCGTGATTTCGGTGTGAATGGGAAGTGAATGAGTTTCTTTCTAAAATTAGCCTTCGTCACTGATTTGGGTATTTTGAATCATGACATAAGGGGTGGTTACGCCGTTCCCTGCGCGTACGACCAGTACCGAATACTTGCAAAAAATGCTGGGCGCATATCCCTGGCGTGGTGGTACTTTCTTCTTCCGTTAGTGATGTTTTTTCTGTTGTTCTGATGACAACGGCGCCTGTATTGTTACAGCGGGTTATTCGACAGGACGCGATAGAAACTTTGTGTTTGCGGGCGCCACACCCCATCAACATAGGCAGAAAACCGCCAGCTTGCTATCCATAAAGAGGGCCGTCAATGGCGATTTCCTAATCTCCATGGTTGTATAATGACTTGCCGCGCCCTGGCGTTGACTTCATAAACTATCAGACCTGTGTCGCAACACATGATTGATTCGCCCGGACCGTTGTCGAGTGAAAAACTTGATTTATCGTCCATAATATTACATGCGCCATACCCAATGCATTCGTTTTCCAAATGGGCGCTTTCTGTGATTTATTTTTGAAACTCTCCTGAACCCACAGGAGCCGGAACTATGATATTCGTCGAAATTGAAGCTTTGCTCGAGCAGGCTTATGCTATCCGGGGAAATGATATCCATCGCAGCATTCAGCTGGCCGACGAGGCGCTTACATGGTGCACCGATAACGCGCACGACGAGGGTAAAGCAAGGACCGAAAACCTGCTTGGATTGTTTTATCTGGTGAAGGGTGAATTTGATTCGTCGCGCAAATTTTCTGAATCGGCGCTTGCCTATTTTACCGCGCAAGGGGATATAAAGGGAATTGCCGATGCAAACTATAACCTCGCAAGCGTTCACTACAGGACGAATGACTATCACAGCGGCCTGCGCATTTTGCTGGATTGCCTGAAGGCCTATCGATCTTTAAATGATCTGCATAACCAGGGAAGAGTGTTGATACCGATTGGTACCGTTTACGAGTACTTCGGAGATTATGAGCATGCCAGTGAGGCCTACCTTCAGTGCATTCAGATAAGCAAAGAGATCAACGACCTCAATCTCGAATCAAATGCCTACAATCCGCTGGCGGGGATTTACCTGAAGCGTCATGAAACGGATCGCGCTTTCGAACTTATTCAAAAGAGCATTTCCATCAAGACCATGACGGGTGACCGAAGGGGCCTGGCATTCGCGCACTACACGCGTGGAAAAGGATATCTCCGGAAGAAGGAATTTCAAGAGGCACTTGCTGATTTCGCCGTGGCCCTCGGGATCACGGTTGATACCAGCGACAGGCTGGGAGAGGGCATGGTGCTCAACAAGATGGGCTCTGTGTGGCTTGCCATGAATGATCTGGCACAGGCAACGCAGTACTTTCAGCGGGCTGAAACAGTAGCACGACAATTCAACATCACCTTCGTACTCTCCAAAGCCCATCAGAATCTCTATCAGGTAGCGAAGCTGGAGGGCCGTCATACTGATGCACTGTCCTACCTTGAACAGTCTGTCCAGATGAAGGAGGCGGTGGTGAATAAGGAAACGTTCAACATCATCAAGAGCTACGATGCGCTGCTCACCATTGAGAAGCTTGAGCACGAAGGAAGATTACAGCGCCAGAAGAACACTTTAATAGAACAGAAAAACGCAGAACTTGACTCCTTCTTTTATCGCGTATCGCACGATCTGAAAGGACCGATCTCTTCGCTTCTGGGCCTGCACAACGTGGTGCAGACTGACGTAAGCGACGCACGCGCAATGAAGTATTTCGACCTGTATCACGCACAGGCTACCCGCATGAATAACATTGTGATGGGTCTGATTAATCTTACGGAGATCAAAAACACCAAACAGCTCAAGGCCAGGGTCGATTTTCATAAGTTAATCGACGAATGTGTGCAGTCGTGTCACTATCTGGAACAGTCTGGAAACGCAGTGATCAGCAAACACATAGAAGAGGTGGACTTTCAGTCTGAATGGGCTATTATTAATACTATTCTGCAGAACCTGATCGAGAATGCAATCAAATATTCTCGCAGGGATCTTACTCCGACGGTAGACATTTCCGTTTATACGGAATGCGATGAAGTAATCGTCGAAGTCAAAGACAACGGCCAGGGTATCCCTTCCCGGCATGTCAACTTCATCTTCGATATGTTTTACCGTGCCAACGATAAGGTGAAGGGCTCTGGACTCGGTCTGTACATTCTCAAGCGGGCCGTTGAACGCCTTCATGGCAGCATCCGTGTGGATAGCGTCGTTGATGTGGGCTCCGTGTTTACGGTGAGGCTACCCCTGTCGGAGAAGTCAACGATTGCTCCTTCTGGCATCATGCGGACTGCCTGAAACCCAGGCGAACACTTTCTTAATACGTGGCGCTCCAGGTTTGCTTCCGGCATTCACTGCAATGTGTTATTTTTTGTATATTCGATTATCCCCGCAACGGGCGTTAGGACAACTAATTTTTCCGCCGAATGCCTTCGATCATACCGGAATTTGAATATGATGTATTTATCAGCTACCGTCACAACGACAATCGAAGTGGTTGGGTGACGGATTTTGTAAACGCACTGAGTGAAGAGCTGGCGGCCACTCTTAAAGATCCAATATCCATTTATTTCGACAAGAATCCACATGATGGTTTGCTGGAAACGGACCATGTGGATAAGAGCCTGGAAGGCAAGCTGAAGTGCCTTATCTTTATTCCCATCATTTCACAAACATATTGTGATCCAACGTCGTTTGCGTGGAAGCAGGAGTTTCTGGTGTTTAACAGGCTGTCTGCTCAGGATGCACTGGGTCCACACATTAAACTGAATAATGGTAATGTTGCCAGCCGGATACTGCCTGTGAAAGTTCATGATCTGGATGCGGACGATAAAGCGTTGATCGAGCATGAAATCAATGGTGCTCTTCGTGCGGTCGATTTTATTTTCAGGTCCGCAGGCGTCAACCGTCCTTTGCTGGCTCATGAAGACCATCCCGGGGATAACACGGCTAAAAATTTTTACCGCGATCAGATCAACAAAGTAGCCAACGCGGTTAAGGCGATCGTTCAAGCCGCGAAGACTACTGATAACGATACTTCCAGAAAATCCTTTTCTCCGACAAGCGTTCAAGCGCCAAGTCGAATAAAGGCCCCTTTGCGCTCGGTACTTTTGGGCGGAATTGCCCTGCTTGCCGTGGTTGGCTTTTGGATATACAAATCGTCCGCACCTGCTATTGTTCCGGCAAGGGCCATTGATAAATCTCTCATCGTCCTTCCATTTGCAGACATGTCTCCCGGGAAAGACCAGGAATGGTTTTCCGATGGCCTTACAGAAGAATTGCTCAATAGCTTGTCGTCGCTCAAAGACCTGCGGCTGATTTCACGCACGACTTCTTTTTCATTCAAAAATAAGGGTATGTCCGCGAAGCGTATAGCCGACTCGTTAGGTGTATCCCACGTCCTGGAAGGTTCTGTTCGAAAAAATGATGACCATTTGCGCATTACAGTGCAGTTGATCAAGGCTTCTGATGATTCGCATCTCTGGTCCCACACGTATGATTATACCATAGATTCCGTGTTTAAGATTCAACAACATATCTCAACGACAGTAGCCAGTTCTTTGGAAGTGTTGCTGGATGAAAAAACGCGGGAGGCGATGTATTATAAAGGGACCAAAAGTGTCGACGCTTATCAGGAATATCTGAAGGGTATGGCGTTCTATCGCCAGGCACACGCTACGGGTAATTTTAATCTGCTGCAGGATGCAAACCGGCATTTTGAGCATGCTATCGTTTTGTCGCCTGACTTTGTTCAAGCCTATTGCGACCATGGCGATATTTACAGGCATAGCCTACTTGCAGGCGGCAACCTCGAATGTCTGCGACCTCTCTCCGAAAAGGAACAATTTGACAGGATGGCACGAGATCTCAACAAGGCGATTTCATTAACGAAAAATGAAAGCGAGAGGATCGGTTATTCGTTCACACGAGATTTTTTTTCAACGGACTGGACCCGATTACGTTCTTATCTTCTTATCAAGGAACCGTGGTGGTCTGGATGGGAAGTATTCCTTACAGCCCTCGATCCGGATTTTGGTATCAACCGTTATGTCAGGCATGTAGATGAGGATCCGTACGAGGATATGGTTCGGTACTTCGCCGCGATCAGTTGGGCGAATAAAAATGAACTGGACAGTGCGTTGCAGCTATATAAGATCGACTACACGAAATCTTTTCTAAACGCTCGTACTAAATCGTTTCTGTATTTCCGTAACCACGAATACGAAAAGGCGAGAGAAGCATTCAGTGCCTTTAAAACGGAAACAGATGGTTTCTCGACATTCCTTGAAATTCTAAATGGGCGTTACGCGCAAGGAGATACTGCACTGATCCGGAGATTAGCATCCCAACCACTGGTTGATTCATACGGGTACAGCCCGATATTAGCCTATAATGCGTTGGGTGAATATGGGCGCTCAGATAGCATTGCTGCGTTACTGGACAAACGCCTTCTGGGCCACGTCAGCCTTTTTTACAACGTCCTTCAATTTGGGTTACACTTTCATTTGAGTTTTACGCCTAACTTTGTCGCACGCCTGCGTGAGTTAGGCATTGATCCGGAGGAGTTTGAACGACTTCGGTATAAGAAGATCAACATTTAAGTCAGCTGCAGCGATCGATCAGTTACCTTGCGCTGGAATTTACCTATTCAATCCATCCGTCATTTTTCGATTGTCCCTTCGACAAGGGGAGTGCCTGTGCATCGCCTGCTTTGGTTCCCAGACGGCCTTTAGTAAATTAAGCCCATGGACAGTTATGTTACCATTCTTCTTGTGCTTGGCGCGATGACCGTGCTTCAAGGAGTTTCAGAGCGCATCAAAGTATCTGCGCCGATGTTGCTCATTGTTGCAGGACTCGCCATCGGTATTATCCCATCGATGTCCGCCTTGCAACTCCAGCCTGACATCATCTTCCTATTGTTCCTGCCTCCACTATTATTTGAAGCTGCCTCCAATGTTTCGTATAAAGATTTCAGGGAGAATTGGGACACCATCAGCGGGTTGGCATTTGGATTGGTTTTCATCACAACAGCAGGCATTGCTGTACTTTCCTATTATGTTATCCCTGGCATGACATGGCCAGTGGCATTTGTGCTAGGCGCAACCCTTGCTGCTACCGATGCAGTGGCAGCCATTGGCGTAACAAAAAAGTTGGGCCTGACCAAACTTGCTTCCACCATTCTGGAGAGTGAAAGCCTCATTAACGATGCATCGGCCCTAGTGGCCTACCATTTTGCCGTCGCTGCAGTTGCCGGAGCCGCGTTTGTATGGTGGAATGCTACGCTATCATTTTTTTACCTGATTGTGGGAGGCATAATGGCCGGCGCATTTGTATTTGTGACGCTTCGATTCTTTTTCCGCCTGATATCGAACGAGCAGCTCGCTGTGATGGCACTTATTCTCCTATCGCCCTTTGTTGCTTACCTGATAGCCGAAGAAGCAGAGGTCTCAGGAGTTATCGCTGTCGTGACGCTTGGCTTTGGGGTTACCCAGTTAAGCAATGCCCGGCTTCCAGAGCATGCAAAAATAGAAGCAAGAGCCATCTGGGATATCATCGTGTTCCTGCTTAACGGACTCATATTTATTCTCATCGGTATCGAAGTGCCCTGGGTGCTGAAGTCGATCGATCAAAAGTTGTGGCTGCCGTATATGGGCTACGCATTGGCCATAACGGTGGCCGCGTTCCTGATCAGAAGCGTAAGGGTGCTGCTCCAGAGAAAGAAACTGCTGATGGCATTTAACCATACGGCCTCGGGGAAAGGAAGAAGAAAGGTTTCCGAAAACATATTGTTGAGTTTACAGGATGGTGTCATCATCAGCTGGTCTGGTATGCGCGGCATAGTGTCACTGGCGATGGCGCTCAGCCTGCCAGTCACCCTCGACAACGGACAGCCTTTCCCCATGCGTAGTGAGATCATCTTTATCACTACGGCGGTGGTGTTGTTCACTGTGGTGGGACAGGGTTTACTGCTTCCGGTGGTGATTCGAAAAATCAGGGCTGCTGAACAACAGACCGGGTGAGATATTGGACAGGATCATGCCCGAAGAATGTCCCGGCTATTCAGATCTTTATCGATTTGAACCCTTGTCTGTGCAGAACAGCCCCTTAGTGCAACAATATCTTTTCCGTGATTTCCTGCTAGCAAAACGACTCCTCATTTGTTAAATTTAGAATAGCGTTTTTAGTTGGCTGTTGCCAGGCACAAATCCAGGTTCTGAATTCTACGTGGCTGGCCGTCCAATCCAGGGACATTCATGTGGTGTTTGATGGTTTGAGAGATTGGCTGATCCTGCGATCTTACAGACGTTCCAAAATCTAATTACCTGTCGGCCCCTGTAAAACTTGAACGTTATCGGCCGGAACCCGAACTTGGCATACTGGGTGTCAGCTTCGGGGTGGCATTTAGATTTTATTGATGACAAAGCGGAATTTATGAAACGATATCTGGCTGTATGTACTTTCGCGCTGTGCTGCTACGATCTGGTCGCTCAAACTGCGTTGAGCCCTACCAGGGAAGTGAACATATCAGGTCGCGGTGATTGGAACGCGTCCTCTGATCATTATGACGCGCAGCCACCCAGGCCCACGGCGCCGGCAAACCTGGAGATCAGCGAAGTTACCTTCTCCGACCAGCATGGAAACAGCAACAACATCCTTGATGCCAATGAAGAAGCTGAAATACAATTTACCCTTTCGAACGTCGGTGAAGGCAATGCGCATGCGATGGCTGCCGGTATTATTCCAGTCACACAACGGAATGGAATAGAACTCTTCAAGAAATCATTGGGCGACCTGTATGCCGGAGAGAGCATGCGTATAGCCCTGCCGATACGCGGTTACCCGGCATTGCTTACAGGCAAAGCTGAATTGGAGATTCGCGTTGCGGAAGGCAATGGCTTTGATTCAGATCCCGTGCGCCTTGTGTTTGATACGCAGCGCGCAAAAATACCTGAAGTCTCGATCGCGGATTATACTTTCACTAATTCAGACGGGGATGGTGTTGCCCTGGGCCATACCGTATCTCTGACGGTCATGCTTCAGAATAAGGGGCAGGGGGAAGCGATAGATATCGCTGCGGTGTTCAGTACACCAGATAATGTCTTTCCCGCAGCCGAGACAACCTTTCATATCGACCGGTTAAGGCCCAATGAAACTGCCAGCATCGTTTTTGAGTTTTTTGGCAATAAGAAGTACAGCGGCGCCGCTATCCCAATAGCGCTAACGATCGCCGATGGTCATGGTGAATTCGAGCAGACGCATACGCTTGAGGTGCCTGTTCGCGAGGGCTCGGGTCAGGTACAGACGGTAAACGTTACAGGGCGTGCCGAACCTCCGATTCCCATTGAGCACCTTTCCCTGAGGTCTGACGTCGACATAAATGTGCCGCATAGCGACGTCGTTGCACCAAACCGTTTTGCATTGATTGTAGGTAATGAAGATTACCGCAAGTATCAGACGGGGTTGCAAGCAGATCAGAATGTCATGTATGCGCGCAATGATGCGCTGGTTTTCAAAGAATATGCAATAGAAACTCTTGGTGTCTCTGAGAAGCATGCATTTATACTCACCGATGCGACGCGCGGACAGATGAGTCGCGAAATCGAGCGCATCACACAGCTCGCCAAGCTCACTCCCAATGCGGAGATTGTTTTTTATTATGCCGGTCATGGCCTTCCGAACCTGGAGACACAGGAGAGCTACCTGATTCCCGTCGATGTAACGGCATCAAACCTTGACGATGCTATTAAACTTAAGGATGTCTATGCAAAGCTGGCATCCTCGAAGGCAAGCCGGATCATCGTATTTCTGGATGCCTGCTTTAGCGGAGGTGGACGCGGCGAGAACGGCCTTCTCGCGGCACGCACCGTGAAGATCAGGCCAAAGAGTGAAATCCTTGAAGGCAATATCGTGGCATTTACAGCAACGAGCGGAAAGGAAGTCTCACTTCCACTGGCCAGCCAGTCACATGGACTGTTCACGTACCACCTTTTGAAAAAGCTTCAGGAATCGGGTGGTAACATAACCCTGGATGAATTAGGTCAACATCTGGAGCAGGAGATACCAAAGGCATCATTGTTGGAGAACAGCATACTCCAACGCCCTCAAATATTGGTGTCTCCGGATCTGGATGAAAAGTGGATGGCATG
>Ga0164241_10003482_pt1 | contig 15835 bp, 8 predicted proteins | sample OricomyardsoilBY_FD_108780 | JGI IMG/M metagenome (GOLD analysis project Ga0164241, IMG submission 108780) | Backyard soil microbial communities from Emeryville, California, USA - Original compost - Back yard soil (BY) | ecosystem: Environmental > Terrestrial > Soil > Unclassified | place: USA... | reverse complement strand
TGTTAATCGAAGCGCGAAAGAAACACTGTTATCATGTTCATCTGCAAACCCTGCGCCACCAAATCCTAACATACCACCGCCACCAACAAAATACTGTAACCCCGGGGCGTTATTGATAGGGGCCTGGTATTCATATAAACCTTCAATACCAATACCCCCTCCATTAAAGAACAACAACGAACCTTCTAACGCTGTATTTTCGCTATTGGAATGGCGAATGTTGATGCCTCCCACAGATCCGTTTCCTGCGTAGAATTTTGCGCCCAATGCTGTCTGATAAGTTTGCGCGTTTGCTGCGACAGCAGTCATGAAGATAACACCGAATGTGAAAAGGATTTTTTTATTCATAATATTGGTTTTTCCAGTCGTTCTTATTCCCGACGTTTTGTTGTTTTTAAAGGGTTGGCCGCAAAAATATCAATTAAATATTTTTTGAGAATTATTTTTTACAATTTGTAAAAATGATAACAATTATCGTTCCAGTTGATTTGCGTCTTGTCCAAAGGGATCATTCGTGTCGGTATTGTTGACAAGTTCGGTGAGCGTGGCTGCATCCAAATCGGTTTCTTTTTTTACCGTAGGTTCATCGTCTTTTTTTCGGCCGGTTATCATCAGCCCGATCATCATAAAAAGTGCTGTTAAAATAATTACCTGTATCACCAATGATTTATTAACCAATGGAAACGACAACGACGCCGGGATAGCAAAAAATAAAAGAATTGTTATCAACCCACGGGGGGCCACGAATAACAGAGGAAAAACCGGAAGTCGCGCGATCTTTAGAATAATAGCTCTTATGATAAATATTGCTGCAAAAATCAATAACGCGCTCACGATAGTATCCGGGTTAATGATTTCTTTTGTTTCGAACGAATAGCCGAAAAGTGTGAAAAAGAACGCCCTGATTAAAAAAGCCCCTTCCATCACGATTTCCCTGAATTTGGCAACTTCTTTATTGAATTCATAAGGATTTAGCTTCTTGATCCAGTCAAAATTCTTTAGTTCATCAATATTGCCCAGGAATAATCCAAAAAACAGAATGAAAAGTAGGGCGGGAAGATGATAGATTTCTGAAACCGCATAAATTAAAATGATCAGGATAATAATCGGTGCATGCTTAATTGGATGATCTATTTTGCGAAGCAAAAATGACAAGCCCAACGTGGCAATGAAAGAAACCACACAAATAATCAGTACCTGCATTCCGAAATGAACGAACGCTTGTCCACTAACATAATCATTCTGTACCACGAAATTGAAGAACACTACGCCCAAAATATCAGACAAACTGCTTTCATAAATTACAAATTCTTTATTTTTTTTCGACAAATTCCTGGCGCTGGAAATAGCTACCGAGCTACTAATAACGCAAATGGGCGCTGCATTGATCAGGGCTTCTCTCATTGGGATACCACCGAAATGATGAAACGCATAAGCAATAAGGAGGGATAAGGCAAACATAGAAACAAACGCGCTGAAAAAGGATTTTCTGATCAGCCTGAATTTGGATTTGTTCAATTCCAGCTCCAATGCGCCTTCCAGCACGATCAATATCAAACCCAGGGTGCCAAATATGGGAAGTAATCCCGAAAGATCAGGAATTTTGAAGGAGATAAAATCGGCGATCTGCCGGGCCGACCATCCTAAAATTAATAAGAGGATTACAGAGGGTATCTTGGTATGCGCTGAGGTAAGGTCGAACAAATATCCAAGTAAAAGCAGGATGCATATTATAATGATTACGGTTATTGTCATAAGATTGATTATTATTCAAATAAACCTGTAAACTGCTTTTTTTGTTTACCTGGGTAGCTGCAATATAAAATGATTTTTTTAAGTAAAAGGACTTTAAACTTGATTTTTAATTTTTATAATTATGAACAAAATGACGGCATGTTGAAAGCGCTCTGGTTTTTTAAATTAAAGTCCTCTCTATTTGCTCGTCTACTATATCTGAATAGTAATGTGTTATTAACCGGTAAAAATCAATTTCATTCAAAGCAACAAATGTAAAAGAATCGGTTTCATTAGCCGGCGTCTTATCAGGAAAAAGGAATTTCTCTCGTGATGTTGAATCTTAAAAGCTCAGCAGGGAAAACAGTTTTCCACAACGTTTATTGATTTTCCCCGGATCAAAACTTCGAGGCTTTCAAAGGAATGAATGCCGCAAAGCAGATAGAACTATTCCTGCCCGAATGATTGGTCAGGCGGGTATCGTTTTAATGTTAGTTTCAAAGTTGCCAAATTCTTCGAAAGTTGGCAGCTTTCTTCAAACAAGAAATTCAGATTAATTGTTCTTTCATCGTTTTGTAACTACAAAGAATCCAGTCCCTGTTCCAGGTCCTCCAGGAGATCTTCCACATTTTCTATCCCAACGGAGTAGCGTATAAGGCTTTCAGGAATTCCCAATAGTTTTCTTTGCTCTTCTGTAAGCTCTACATGGCTTGTAGTTCTTGGTGGGCCTGCTAAAGTACCTACTGACCCTAAACTCGCAGCCAGGTGAACCAATTTTAATTTAGGAAGAAATTTCTTTACCAGGTCATATCCGCCATCAAGTGAGAAACTTAACACGCCACCAAAACCACGCATTTGTTCTTTGGCAATGGCATGACCTGGATGCGTTTTTAAACCGGGATAAAAGACATCAGTAATTTTAGGATGTGCTTTTAAATACTGAGCAATTTTCATCGCTGATGTATTTTGTCTTTCAATACGGAGTTCCAGCGTTTTCATTCCGCGTGCAATTAAATAGGCAGGATCGGCCTGTAAACTGGCGCCGTTAATCTCTCTGAATTGAAATACTTTTTTTACCAGTTCTTTCTTTCCTGCCAATACACCGCCCATCGCATCGGAATGGCCACAAAGAAATTTAGTCGCGCTGTGAATGACAAGATCCGCGCCCAATTGTAGCGGGTTTTGATTGATAGGACTGGCAAAAGTATTATCGACTACTACAATGGCGCCCACTTTTTTTGCGGCAGCAGATAAACTTTTGATATCAATAATTTTCAAAGTAGGATTAGTGGGTGTTTCTAAATAAACCAAATCGCAGCCTTTGGCAATTTCCATTTCTAATTGCTCATGATTTGTTGTATCACAAAGTTGTACATCCACATGATATGTGGGTAAAAAATCAAGAAATATCTTACTGGCGCCGCCATAAGTATCTTTTATCGAAACAACTCTTTTTCCCGGTGTAAGGAAGGTGAATAAAGTATTACTGATAGCGCCCATACCTGTTGCAAAAGAAGTAGCTGCCTCCGCGCCTTCTAATATTCTTATTTTTTCTTCAAGCACATGCACGGTTGGATTGGTATTTCTACTATAAATATAACCTTCTGATTTGCCAAGAGCAACGTTGTGCCATTCATCTAAATCCTCGTACGAAAAAGTTACACTTTTTACAATCGGTGATGTTATAGCACCGTTATAAAAATCATCATCTTCACCCGCCCACACTGATGCGGTTCCTTTTTTATAATTTGACATATTGATTTTTGTTTAAATTTTATTCCTGTTATTTCTATGCATGACATTCGTTATTGCCCGCATTAAACACCCATAACGCCACCTCGCTTTTTCAACTTCCTCATTCCTTATTTTTTATTCCTTATTTTTTATTTCCCTTGCTTATTTGTCATTTACAAAGTGATCATAAATAATTTTCGAAGCATTGGCCAATGTTGCATTCACGGATTTTTCATCTTCAACACCGCTTGATAATAATACTATCACATACTTTCTTCCATCGGGTAAAAAAACAATTCCTGAATCATGGGATACCTTATCAATTGAACCGGTCTTATTAGCGACTTTCACATCAGCGGGCAGTTTTGCAGGAATCTTTTCTCTTAATTGTTGATGTGTTAATATATCAATCATTGAATCACACGCGGGTTTATCTACTACGGTTCCTTTAGCAAGGTGATTAAAAATAATCATCAAGTCATAAGCGGTTACGGTATTGTTCATGCCTAAATTATAAGCCTTATTGTCTTCGACACCCCGCAAAGCCTGTATATCTTTTGCGCCGATGGAACGCATGGTTTGGTTGGCGTTTTTAGCGCCAACTAAATCAACTATAAGGTTGGTAGAAAAGTTACTGCTTTGTGTAATCATTCTGAACAGTAAGTTATAGATCGTTTCTTTTTCTCCAATTCTCCTGTACAAATCTGTTTCACTATCATCGGTGGAATCCAGATGATAAATACTTTCGTCAACAATGCTTTTAAAATCATTGTGAATAAGGATAGAATCGGATAGAGAGAATTTATGCTCGTTTGCCTGCTTGAAGGTTTCTATTAGAAATGCAGTCTTGATAGTACTTGCCGCATGAAAATTTTCATATGCATTTATAAAAAATTGTTCTCCTGTTGCCAGGTCTTCAAAGGCAACTGCAAAAGTGCCAGTGGGTTGTTTGGCGAATTCAGCATTTATATCTTTGTGCATTTGCGCGGTGTCTATCGGGTGATGGGTTGGTTGGTTTTGCATTCCAAAGGTGATTATTAAAATTGAAAATAGTGTTATCATAGTTTTAATTTGATTTCAGTAAATGGACATTTAATCTCATTTTCTATTTTATTTTTATTTCAAATTCACATAAAATTCCCGAACTCTGAAAGCGAGAATAGTTGCAATACTTTCCTGAGATCATTTTGTGTCCTTATTATTCATCAGTTTTTCTGTATCCATAAATTTTTTTTTCAGTCACGCGCTAATCCAATAAAAAACGCAGAAATCCGAATTATAAATCAAGAGAAATTCTGCAAAGAAATAACTTTTCAGTTAGGTATGGACAATTCATCAAAACGTAGAGTTGAAAATCTTTTTGAGCAGATCTTTTTTGTCGAAGGAAAGCCGACTGGTAAAACAAGATTCACATCAGATTTTAATTTAGACCGCTGTCACACGCTTGAAGTTATTGCTTTCGTATTTGCTTTAGTAATTTTCATTATATCCAAATCTTCTTAGGTTGTTACGGATAAAGGCTTTCCGTTTTTGCTTGCCTTATAAATCTCACCATAGCATACCCTTAAATTTTAGCAAGTCAAAGAAGAGATTTTACTTTTTTAATGCCTCTTCTTTCTGTTTGTGTTAAACGTTTTTTGAGACTTGCTCTCGCTGCACTTTTCTTTCTCTTTGGTAAATAGGTTAATTTTTTAAAAGCAAAAATAAATTTAGAAATAAATTGCAGGTTTTGTATTTATGTCACAGAACTTTCATATTTTCATGCACGAAATTGCAACTTCTGCGGTAATTATCTGCATTATTGCAGAAAACCATTAACAAAAATTCAAAACTTGCTTTAATTCAAAACTATTTTAATAAACTTTTCAATAAACTTTCACCTTTAAAAATCAATTATTATGAGAAAAATAATGTTACTCTTATGCGGTGTGTTTTTCTGCATGAGCCTGATGGCGCAAAGCCCCACGAAGGTTACAGGTGTCGTGACTTCGAAAGATGGCTCGCCCTTGCCTGCGAGTGTTACCATTAAAGGTACAAGTCGTGGTACCAGCACAGACGCCGGGGGCCGATACACACTTGATCAAGTGCCGCCAAATGCTATCCTGGTATTTACTTCGGTAAGTTTTCAGACTTATGAAATACCCGTCAACAAAAGAAGTAGTGTGGATGTCTCTTTAGATTATGATGCCCAATCGCTGGACGAGGTGATTGCAGTTGCTTATGGTACTTCAAAGAAAGGAACCTTTACGGGCTCGGCAGATGTCATCAATCAGAAAGAAATTAAAGATGTGCCTTCGACTTCTTTTCAAAATGCTTTGATCGGTAAAGCGCCGGGCGTACAGGTTACACAAACGTCCGGAGAAGCGGGAAGTGTTCCGAGTATTCGGATAAGAGGTATTGGTTCTATGAATGCATCCAATGAGCCACTGTATGTTATTGACGGGGTGCCTGTCGTATCGGGAAATGCAGGCCAGATGAGCGATTATACCTATGCTACTAATAACGTAATGAATACGTTGAATCCTAATGACATTGAATCCATCACCATTTTAAAAGATGCTGCTGCATCTGCATTGTATGGTTCGCGGGCAGCTAATGGGGTAGTGGTGGTCAATACCAAAAAAGGAAAAACCGGAAAGCCAAAAATAAATTTAACTTCTTCAATTGGGTTTACACCTACATGGGCTACCGACAATTATGAACCAGCCAATGTACAGGAGCAGGTAAATATGTTATACCAGGTGTTTTGGGATTATAATGTAACAAGCGGTGAAACAGATGAAGTTGCAAAAAACGATGCTATAAGAAGATTGAATGGAAAATTCAACAAACATGGCTATTACTTTGAAACAGCAGGGAACACCAGGTATGAAAATGTGATGATAAAAGGGGAGACTGATGGAATTGAAAACCGTGAAGGAAAATATTATGATTGGGAGGATGCTTATTTCCGCACGGGGCAATTTCAAAATTATGACTTATCAGTAAGCGGTGGCGATCAAAATACTAAATACTTCTCTTCACTGTCCTACACCGGTGATCAAAATAGGGTGAAGGTTAATGATTTTGACCGGGTAACCGGTCGCGTAACCCTTTCACAAAAGATAGGAAATCTGTTTGAGTTCGTTTCAAATGTAAGTATTGCGAAAAGCAAACAGACCGGATATAATGATACCAGGAACCTGGGAGGGAATTATTATCTACAAACGCGAAATTTGTTATGGCCTTTATACTGGCCAACAGATTATAAAACCGGTTTGCCCTGGACGGCGCGTTATGGCAGCTATGCATATAACGGGATATATTACGATGATCAATGGGAGAACAATTCTCAAACGCTTCGCATCTGGGCCAATGAAAGTCTGATATTACACCTGCTTCCGGGATTAGATATTAAATCAGTTTTTTCTTATGATAATGTCAATACTAAGGATCACATTTATTACGGGCCCAATCATTACAATGGATCAAATGATAATGGTGTAGTAAATGAAATGGCGACAAATAATAACAGGATGGTAAGTTCTACTACCATCAATTATACAAAAGATTTTAATAAACATCATTTTGATATCCTGGGCGGCTTTGAAGCAGAAAAAAATCTTACTGACTATACCCGCGCTACGGGTAAGGATTTGCCATCAAGTGCTTTGCACACGGTTGCTACTGCCGGAAATTTTGAAGCAAGTGGATATACATGGGGTAATAATATGCAATCCTATCTTTCAAGGATCGAATACAATTATAACCAGAAATATTATGCATCAGCTTCCTATCGCCGGGATGGTTCTTCCAAGTTAGGCCCCGATACCAGGTGGGGCAACTTTTGGTCACTGGCAGGTGCATGGAGTATCAATAAAGAATCTTTTATGAGTTCTTTTAAGAATATCAGCAACCTGCGTTTGCGTGCATCTTATGGTGTTAATGGAACATTGCCGACTAACAATTATGGGTGGAGATCATTGGTTGTGTATGACGATAAATATATGGACCAGGCAGGTGGAAGTATTCAAACTATTGCCGATCCGAATCTTACCTGGGAAACAAGTTACACATCGAACATTGGCCTTGACTTCGGTTTATTTGATCAAAGGTTGTATGGTACTATTGAATACTTTAACCGTGATTCTAAAAATCTTTTACAGGATGTTCCTATTTCGACAATTACCGGATTCGCGTCTACGCTAAGAAATGTTGGCGAAATCAACAATCATGGCGTAGAATTGAGCTTAGGTGGCGATATCATTCGTAATTCGAAATGGAGATGGAGCGCCAGCGCAAATGCTTCATTCATTAAATCGTCTGTTACAAAGTTGTATGGAGGACAGGACATTATCTGGTATGATCCAACAGGCGATGACGACAGGGCTCAGTATATTTATCGTGAAGGGCAATCAACCCTTGCTTATTATGGATATGAATGGGCAGGTGTGGATCCGGAAAATGGGAAAAACAGGTACTATGTAAATGACCCTTCAGATAAAACCGCCGGTGATTTTGTACTCAACGGCCGGGGAGCAACTTATGATTTTAATAATGCTAACTACAAAATTGTGGGTACCGCCATTCCAAAAGTTTATGGTGGTGTTTCTACGGACGTTCAGTATGCTAACTTTTCTTTGGACTTAAATTTTATTTATAAGATCGGTGGATACATATATGACGGTGCATACAAAGATGTTTCGGATGATGGATATTACTGGGAAAGAATCAGGGCACAGAGTGAATACGATAACATGTGGACTGATACACATAAGGACGGAACCATTCCGCAGTTAAGTGGTAATGATTTAACAGATCCAATGCAATACAGTACCCGTCAAATGACTGACGCATCCTTCCTGCGTCTAAAGAATATTACGCTGGCTTACAATCTTCCGGCAAGCTTTATCAATAAAGCAGGAATTACCAATGTAAGAATACATGCTACTGGTACCAATCTGCTTACTTTTTCAAAATACAAAGAAGCTGATCCCGAGGTGAACAATTATGGAACAAGAGGATGGGAAACTCCTTACGGAAAAACATTCACATTCGGGCTTGAATTAAGCTTCTGATAAAATCTCAATTTAAAAGAAATTAAAACTTAGTATATGAAAAAAGTAAAAATATTTATAGCAGCCGTTTTAATCATGATGATGGCGGGCTGTTCAAAAGATTTTCTTGATGTAACTCCAACAAATGCGGGAGACGCGGGTGAGTCCATTCAAACCGCTGCGGATGCCAATAGAATGGTTATTGGCCTGATGAGCAATATGCTCAGCTCCGATTATTATGGAAGAAATTTTATCATGTATGCTGATGCAAAAGGAGGCGACCTGACCATTTATTCGCAAGGCCGTGGCTTAGATGCTCTTTACACATTTAACCATGCACCTACCTCGGGATCCTATTCAGGATTTTGGGAACAAATTTATCACACGATATTACAAGCGAACAATATTATTTCCGGCATCGAAAAATTAAAAGCCGATGGAAGTACGGAGGATTTTGATAAATACCTCGGCCAGGCCCTTACGGCAAGAGCGCTGATGTATTTTGATCTTGTTCGCTTATATGGCAAACCCTATTCGCAGGATAAAGCTTCTTATGGCGTGCCTAACATTACAACCCCGTTAGAGGCAAGTTCGCAACCGCTACGTGCTTCTGTTGAGGAAAACTATGCACAGATTTTAAAAGATCTGACAGACGCCGCTCCGTTGCTTCCTAAATCGAAAACCAACGGCTTTTTAAATTACTACGCCAACATGGCCTTGCAGGCTAAGGTTAATTTATACATGGAAAAATATCCGGAAGCATTAACAGCAGCCCAAACAGTGATTGACGATAATGTGTATAAATTATACAGCAACGCAGAATGGGTTGATTCCTGGAAAACGCAGTTTGGCAGCGAATCCATTTTTGAATTGGCGATCTTTCCTACCAACGATCTCGGCACTGCAAGTCTTAGCTTCTACCTGCGAAGAAAGTATCATGGGTCAACAAGCGCAGCAGGCTGGTTTTTGGGAAGCGATGGTTTCGTAGAACGCCTTGGACAGGATCCGAATGACGTGAGATGGGGTGTGATGAGCTATGACGAAGCCGGTCCTACGCACATGGGCGCCAGTTATAAATACAGCGGATCGGTGGATCTTGACGGTGATGGCAAAGGAACCTCTACGCCAGTAAATGTAAAGGTGATACGCCTTTCAGAAGTTTACCTGATTGCAGCAGAAGCTGCATTTTATTCTGATAAGGATGCGGCCGCTGACTACCTGAATGCAATTCGTAAACGAGCGCCGGACCTGGATCCCGCTACAGGAGCCACTATTACGCTGGACATGATTCTTGACGAAAGAAGCAAGGAATTATTTACGGAAGGACAACGGTTTTTTGATATGATGAGAACAAACCAGTCAATCACATTTAATGATGATCTTGGAGGAATTGCTGTGAGTCACCGGCCAGAAACAATTGATCGTACATTCTTCAAAACCATATTGCCAATTTCGCAGGATGAGATCAATGCCAATCCAGGATTGAAGGATGAGCAAAACCCTGGCTATTGATTCATGCAAATGAAAAATGATAAAATCCCGGTTGAGTTCGACCGGGATTTTTTTTAAAGTTTTTTGCAAAAAATATTTTTGGAAGAAGTAACGTTAATGAATACCAGAAGAATAAGAAATCATTCCGTCTAAAAAAATAAGGCAAATCCCCATCTGGCGAACCAACATTTTCTAAAGATTTTTATTTACAACTCAACAACTCTATTTGTTCCATTGCTTTCGTAAGCTGCTTCAATAACTTTAATTACATCCAAACCTTCTTCAGCAGTTACCGGCAGAGGTTTGTCATTGCGTATTGCTTCATAAATTCCCTGGTAGTATTCTCCGTAATTTCCTTGCTCAGAAGGAATGTATTCTCTTATTTCTTTGCCGTCCTTTTCTGTATGCAACAAACCTCTTTCTGATTCCGGCTCTGTTCCCCACTCTTTATTGTCGGGTACTTTACCCGCCTGTAGCATCTCTTCCTGAACGTCTGTTTTTGGTTTAATAAAAGATCCTTTTAACCCATGAAATACATATCCCGGCAACGGCTCGCGAACTACGTAACTTGATTTTACACGAACCCGCATCTTTTCATAATAAAGCAGCAATTCAAAATAATCATCTACTTTAGAAATGGGCCGCATCGCTTGTATGTCGGCAAATAATTTTTTAGGCATCCCAAATAATTGTAACGCCTGGTCTATTAAATGAGCGCCGAGATCGTAAACCGAACCTGTTCCCGGCCCGGGTATTTCTTTATGCACTTTTGGACTTAGCTCTTCCTTGTACCTGTCGAAATGCATTTCCACTTCTACTAAATCTCCCAACAACTTTGCATCAACTACTTTTTTAATGGTTTTATAATCGCTGTCGTAGCGCCGGTTTTGAAAGACAGATAATTTCTTGTTTTGCTTTTTCGCCAGCGCTATTAGTTCTTCTCCTTCTTCTACATTGATTGTAAAAGGTTTTTCAACAACCACATGCTTGCCTGCTTCCAACGCTTTTTTTGCATATTCATAATGCGTGTAGTTGGGTGTATTCACTACAACCAATTCCACTAGATCATCCGCCAGCATATCATCCAGCATTCGATATGTTTTTACACCGGGATATTTCTCTTTGGCAAGATCTTTTGTTCTTTCCCAAACTGCGTAAAAATTGAATCCTGGATTTACATGGATAAACGGCGCATGGAAAACCCATCCGCTCATTCCGAAAGAACATAAGGCTGTATTGATCGGTTGCATATTTTTATTTTTTTTTCTATTGATAAAACTGATTACGAGCCGACAGTAATTGGTGAGGGTGCGTACGAATTTACAAGATTTTTTTTGCACCTGACTGCGCCTACTTGAATTCAATTTTAAAGCCAACAACCGGAACTTCTTCAACCGGCATTTTAAATGTTTTTTTAATTACCAACGCGTCTTTTTTCTGTTTCCACTGAAGTTTTTCACTGCTCCCGAGCATCGTAACCGTAGCAATTTTTTTATCTGAAAACTTTGAATCTTTCCCTAAATAATTAATGTTGATGTCTGAGGTTGGTTCACCAAGGCAAAAAGCAAAAAGGGTATCGCCTTTGGTAGTGAAGCGGATATCCTGCGCGCTGTATTTTAATTTGTCTTCGTTAAAGTTGCCGCTTTTCACAACGGTTTCGGAGGAAGGCTTCTCACCATAAACTTTCCATGGGCGGCTTCCATAAATGCCTTCGCCATTTTTTGAAGTCCACAAGCCTATTTCGTTTACTATTTCAATAACATCCGGTTCAAGGTCGCCCTCCGGTGTCTGAACAATATTAATTAACAAGTTCCCGTTTTTGCTAACAATGTCAACCAGCATCTGGATCACTTCTGTGGCGCTTTTATATTTCTGTCCTGTCCTGTAATACCAGTCTCCAATTGAGGTATCTGTTTGCCACGGGAAAGGATTGATGGAATCCTGTACACCACGTTCCAAATCCTGCACCCACATTCCATCTGACGGTTGTTTGCAAGTGTAAACTACATCCGTAGTTCCTCCATTTCTCGCCGCATCCTGGTTATAAAAATGCGCCAGCATATTTTCGCCGTATTCCCCGAAAGGAAGCTGGCTATCTGAATAAAGAAGATCGGGGTGATAAGTGTCTATCAATTCTTTAATGCTGAAAAGCCATTCCTGTTGCCATTCTTTATTAATGCTTAACCATTCTTTATCGTTGGGTTCCGCTTTAGCGTGATACAAATCCTGGTACATCGGATTGGCGCCATCGTAGGGTACACCTTTCATTGCCCCTGAAGTATCTGCACCATGGCTCGATTGAAACCAGGTAAAGCTCGCGCCCAAATGTTCGGATACACCAAATTTTAATCCTTCTTTTTTTGCTGCTGCCTGCCACGTAGCTACCACGTCTCTTTTGGGCCCATAGTTCACCGCATTCCATTTGTGAATTTTTGAATTCCAAAGAAAAAAATCATCATGATGTGTGCCCATGCTAACGAAATATTTCGCGCCTGCTTTTTTGTAGAGCGCCATCAGCTTTTCAGGGTCCCATCGTTCAGCTTTCCACAGAGGAATAATGTCCTTGTAGCCAAATTTAGACGGATGGCCATAATGCGCTACATGATACTTATAATCGTCACTTCCTTCCTCGTACATCTTCCTGGCATACCAATCGCCCTGTCGCGGAACCGCCTGCGGGCCCCAGTGTGCCCAGAATCCAAACTTGGCATCGCGAAACCATTCCGGATATTTATACTGATGAAACGATTCGTCATTTGGTTTGAACGGACCTTCAGATTTTTGTTCAGTCTGGGCAAAGGATGAAAAATGTAAAGCCCCAGGAAGAATAAAAGTTGCTAAAAAATATTTTAAAATTTTTTGCATTGCATGAGTTTTAAAAGAATGAAAAATAGAATTATCCCTCGTTAAATGATTTCAGAAAGGAGTTTTCAAAGATGATAAAATATTTTTATTTAGATTTAAATAAATTGTTTACGAGTTGTGGATGCAGTATCTGAACCGTTATTTAATAATAACAATTATTGACAATGAACCTGTCGTTAGAAATCAAGCCATATCACCCCATGATAAGGACTGTTTAATTCAACATTCTTCTGGCTCTGAGGGCCCATCTGTTCCGCTGTATGAAATTTAGTGCCGATGGGCTGTATCGCATTCATGATGCCAATATTCCCCTCAGGATAATTTACGGTGGTGTTAGTATTACCAGCTCCCTTAGGATTATTGGTTTTTAGCATTTGCAAAAATACATTTTCATTACCCATGAAAATTTTAAAAGGAATTTGATCGGTGCTGATCTTCACCCAATATAGATTTTCATGATTGCCTTTAAATTCAGGATAGTCCCAGGTTTCGCCTGTTGTAGTGTTATTGTAATCTTTTTGCCAAACATCAAATTGTAATCCTTTTAGCCTGTTTTTCCAAACGTGATATGGCCCGCGTCCAAGCCACTGCATGGCTTTGATATTTTTTTCCGGATAATTAAAAGTGATACCCATAAAATCAGCCTCTCCCTTCTGGCTATAAGTGTACGATAATTTTACGGGCTGGTTTGCCGTAAATGTCCATTCAACTTTTAACCAGTTTCTATCTTCTTTATAATGTGCGTATACAATCACATCACTGTTTTCTTTTTTGAAATTAAAAGAATCCATCTTTAAATCGAAACCTGCTAAGGAAGGCCCGCCTGATAATGAAAGCAGTGAATCATTCTTCATTACTTTTTCAATGTATCCATTTGTCTTACTGAAATAAAATTTTACATTTCCCTCTTCAATTATTAGCGTTTGTCCATCATCGTTAGTTTTAATTTCAGATAGGGAAGATGTGTTCGCTAACCATTTTTTTGCTTCGTATTCCGGCGTATGCAATGGCCAACTCCAGGTAAATATTTCTTTACCATGATTGTCAACCGCAGTGAGATATAACGCATCGCTCGATTGCCAGGACGAAGGCAGATTTAAGTCTATAAATTTTCTTTCGCCGGGCTCAATTGAAACGGCATTTACATTTCCTTCTTTATCTGTGGTATTAATTACATTCTTCTCATTGGGATTTCCAAAAGTTACCAACTTCCATTTAAAGGTGCATTGATTCAAATTAGTAAACAGGTACCTGTTTTCCACCAACAATTTTCCGTCAAAGCTTTGCGGGATAGACTTTTGGCCAATATATACCGGCGACCATATTTCTTTGATGGCGTAAAAGCTTCCTTCCTTTTCACGGTGTGGCCCCACAATTCCATCGGGCGCATTATTACCGTGCGTATCTATGCTATCTTGTTTATCACGGCGCACAATTCCTTCATCAGCAAAAACCCAAAGGAATCCGCCGGCGCTTAGCGGCATCTTTGTCATTATGTTCCAGTAATCGTCCAGGCCTGCACCCAGTCCGCCATCATAAAGGCCATGTAACAATTCAGTAGGAAAAAAAACTTCTGTGCCGTACAAAGAAGTATTGGTTAAATAATTATAATCAGGATAATGCTTTGTATTGGTGCCATTAAATTTTTCCCACGGATGAATGACTAATCTTTTTTGCGGATCGTATAAATGATAATCATTGTCAAGATTGCGGTTAAATCCTCCTTCGTTTCCATTATCCCATATTACAATAGATGGATGGCTAACATCACGAACTACCAATTCCTTTACCAACCGGTGGCCTGTGCTGTCATCATAAAAATGTTGCCAGCCGGTTAGTTCGTCCAGCACCATCAAGCCCAGGGAATCACACGCATCTAAGAAATCAATATCAGGCGGATAGTGCGACATCCTCACCGCATTCATATTCATTTCTTTTATCAAATTAATATCTTCAACATTTATTGCTTTACTGGTCGTGCGCCCACTTTCAGGCCAAAAACTGTGATGATCTGTTCCTTTGAACATGACCTTTTTCCCATTCAGATAAAAACCATCATGCGGTCTTAATTCTACTGTGCGGAATCCAAATTTTTGTTTTACGGTATGAACAATTTTGCCATCATTATTTTTCAATGAAACGGTGGCCATATATAGGTTGGGAAACTCTGTACTCCATAATGCCACATCGTTGTATTGCTGTTGCAGGACAGACATCGTATCATTGGCTGCTACAGGGATAGAGGCAGATTTCATTTTTTGAGAACCATCTGTTCTTTCAATATTTGCTTCTAATGAATACCCTTTTTCAACATGGGCGGTAAAAACCTGCACACTAAAATTTCCATCCGCCCTGGCATTAATAGCCAGTCTTTCAATATGAGTTTTAGGAAGAACTTCCAAATAAACCGGGCGAAATATGCCGCCAAAAATCCAAAAATCGCCATCGCGCTCAGCCACGTTGATACTCGCATTTCCGGAGGCTTTACTCACTTCTACTTCGAGCAAATTGGATTTTCCAAATTTCAACAATGGCGTAATATTATATTTGAATTGATAAAAAGCCCCCTGGTGTATTTTACCCGCTAACTTGCCATTTACTTTTACTTTGGTGTCGGTCATGGAACCATCGAACACAATATTCACTTGTTGATTCTTCCAGGTTTTATCCACATTAAAATGATATTTGTAAATACCTTTTTCATCGGAATGAGTCTTTTCCCGTCCGTAATTATAACTGCCGAAGCCTTGCAACTCCCAACAGGAAGGCACCGGAATGGTGGTCCATTTGCCGCTATTATTTCCGCTGGTGCAGTAGAAATCCCACGCTACTGTATGGTCTTTATCGGTCCCGGATAAATATTTAATGATTGTTTGCTGACTGGATGCCGGCAGAACAAAAAGAAAATTGATTAGAATAATAATTGTAAGATGTTTTTTCATTTTTGATTTTTTGTTTTCGCGTAGATACGGGTT
>Ga0164241_10003481_pt1 | contig 15835 bp, 15 predicted proteins | sample OricomyardsoilBY_FD_108780 | JGI IMG/M metagenome (GOLD analysis project Ga0164241, IMG submission 108780) | Backyard soil microbial communities from Emeryville, California, USA - Original compost - Back yard soil (BY) | ecosystem: Environmental > Terrestrial > Soil > Unclassified | place: USA... | reverse complement strand
TGATGCTCGCGAGCCCAGCCGGTCTAATCCTTCCGGTCGGCCCTCGCAATCTGTCAAGCCCCAGCCGCTGGGTTTCACCGGACGACGCACGGGCCACGCTGCGCAGCCCGCGGCCGAATCGCGCGGGACGCAGCTTGGGGGTATCGTGTGGACACGAGCCTCCGATGGCAAAAGACGCAAGCTTCGAAACCTCCACCGCGGGCGAGCTCGTCGAGCGTCGTGTGCGCGTCGCGGCGCGCGACGTGGTGTTCGTGAAGGGCATTTGTGAAGCGAGCGAAGGGCTATGCGCCATGTTCGCGGAATCGGGCGGCGATTTGATCCTGGCGGCGCCCGCTTCTCGCGCGCGTGAGCTCGACGAGCTCGTGCAGGATCTGCGAAGTGACTTCGGCGCGCTGATCGACTGACGTGGGTGAGCGCCCCCGCGGCGAGGTGCCACGTCGTCGGAAGCGTTGTGGGATTCGGCCCCCACGTCCGCGCGCGTCGTCACGAGAGCGCGTGCAGAGCGTTGCATGAGGCGACGCGTTGCTTTAGGGTCGCCCGTCCATGTCGGAGCTGACCCCGAACGCCGACTTCACTCCACCCTCGGAACGCACGCCGCTCCCGGGACTGCCGATCAAAGACGAGCGCGTCGTCGGTGCGTGGTGCGAGTGGCTCGGTGCGCTCGCCACCGATGCCGAGGCGGCGCTGGCGACAGCGATCGCTTATCGTGAGCTCACGCCGGCTGGGCGCGACTACTGGCTCGCCGTGCTCGAGCAAGACGCCGAGCGGCTCGAGGTGCCGATGATCGCCGTCTACGCGCCGCTCTTGGCGGTCGAGACGGACGCTGCGCGCCGTCACCGCATCGCCCAAGCCATGGGCCCCATCGAGGTCGAGGTCACGCCTCGCTTCGGCGCCTACGCGCTCGCGGGCGTCACCGGCGACGGCACGCGCGTCGCGGTGCTCATCACGCCGCTTTACCTGGATTTTGCGCAGGTTCTCGCCTGCGGCTACCGCACGGGCACCGGCTTTTCTTGGGTGCGTCACGATCCGATCCTGCTCCGCGGCAGCGCTCCCGTCGCCGGGAACAGGCTCGAGGGCGTGCTCCTCGAAGCGACCCCGCTCCGCTCGCTCGTCGACGATCTCGCGCTCACGGTCCTCGCTCATCAGCGCAGCGGTCGCGAGCTGCCCGAAGCGCTGCGGGCGTTCGCCGATCTATTCGGCCCGGTCGTCGGCGGGTCGTCGCCTCCTCCGGCGCCGTGATCGTGCCGGGACGTTCCCGGTCTCTCGCGCCTGCGCTGCTCGTGGGGCTGTTCGCCCTGAGCGCGTGTGGCTCCGCACCGCAGCAGGCGAAGGCGGCCCCGCGCCGCGGCAAACCGGTCGAGTTTCTCTACGGCACTCCGGCGGGTGAAACACTCTCGAGCGAGAACACGCGAGGTCGCGTCACCGCGTTGCTTTTCGTGACGACGTTCGATCTGCCTTCGCAGCTGATGGCGAAGCGGCTGGACGTCGTGGCGCGCCGCCATCGACCACGCGTGAATGCGGGCGCGATTGCGCTCGAGGCACCGAACAACGCTCCGCTCGTGGAAGTGTTCAAGACGTCGCTCGGCTTGAGCTACCCGGTCGGGCTCACGAATCGCACGCTGCTCGATGCCAAGGGGCCGTTCGGCGCGATCGATCAGGTACCTGTCCTGATCGTGCTCGACGCGCGTGGCGTGGAGGTCGCGCGCGCGGAGGGCGTCGTGAGCGAGCCCGAGGTCGACCAGGCGCTCACCCGCGCGGCGCGGTAGTCGCCGCGCGTACATTGGTGCCCCACCCCCGCACACGAACGCACCAATCGGGGCCCGCGGCTCGACGCGTTTACTCCCCCGGTTTATCGTTTGTCGCTCATGGTTTCGGTCGAGACAGGGCTCCGTCTCGGCGCGCTCGCCGCGTGGCTCCTCGGCTGCTCGGGCAGCGTGGTCGATCCGAGCACGCTTTCACCGGTGGAAGGCGCGGGCTCGGCAACGCACGCCGGCGGTCGCGGGGGTGCACCGAACGTGGGCGGCGCGGGCGGTGCCGCGGCGGGCCGTGCGGGCGCCGGCAGGAACGCGGGCGGCATGGCCGGCACTTTCGGGGGCGGCGCGACGAGCGGCATCGGCGGCAGCGCGACGAGCGGCGCTGGCGGGAGCGATCATGACTGCGCTTGCGGGGGCAAGGCGGGCGCGGCGGGCGCACCTGCGACGTCTGCGCCCATGGTCGGTGGCTGCGCGATGTTCCCGCCCGAAGACGATTGGAATCGCGACGTTTCGCGTGAAGCCGTCGACGCGGTGTGGACCGAACGTCTGAAGAACCTCGTCGGGGGCGCCAAGCTCCACCCCGACTACGGTGGCGACGCGAGCGCGCTCTACGGCATTCCCGTGGGCGTCGTGCCGCAAATCCAGCCGCTCTTGCCGGTGACCTTCGATTGGTATCCGGAAGAGAGCGACCCTGGGCCATACCCGTTCCCGCTGCCGACCGAGGCGCTGATCGAAGGCGGCGACGCCATGGAGTGCGACGGCGACTGCCACCTGCTCGTCGTGCAGCAAGGCACCTGCCAGCTTTACGAGGGCTACGCGTGCCGCTGGGAGGCGGGCTGGCACTGCGGCAACGGCGCGCACTGGGATCTCACGCGCGTCTCCTACGGCCAACGTCCGATGGGCTGGACGAGCGCCGACGCCGCGGGTCTCGCGATCGCCCCCGGCATCATCCGTTACGACGAGGTCCGCGCGGGCGCGATCAACCACGCCATCCGCTTCACGGTCGATTGCACGAAGAGCGCGTTCGTGAAGCCCGCCTCGCACGAGGCGGTGCCCGGTGGTTGTTCGGAGAGCGATCCGAACGCGCCTCCCATGGGCCTGCGCGTGCGGCTCCGCGCCGACTACGACATCTCCAAGCTTTCGAAGAGCGCGCAGGTCGTGCTCACCGCGATGAAGCGCTACGGGATGATCCTCGCCGACAACGGCTCGAACTTCTACTTCCAGGGTGAAGCGACCCGCGGCTGGACCGACGACGACATCGAGCCCTTGAAGAGCGTGCCCGCGTCGGCGTTCGAGGCCGTGAACGTCCCGCCCCTCATGGAATGAGCGTTTTATCGCGCCGGCTGGCGCGGTGCTTCACTCGAAGTCGTCGCGCAGGCTCGCGACGGTTTGCGGTGGAAGCACGACCTCGGCCTGGTAGGCCGAGTGTTCGACGCCGAGGCGTAAGGGCGAGCCCCCGCTGCGCAGCAGGGCTTCGGCCGCCGGCGTGAGCGGGAACTTGACGTACTGGACGGCCATCGTGCGGTCGGGCTCCGTGCCGCGCCGATCCGGAGACACGGGGAGCCGTTCGGCGCCTGCCATCAGATAGAAGTCGTCCTCGACACCCGCGAGCGCCGTGAGCATGCGCTCGCGTTCGTCCTTGTCCGGGTATTCGACGAAGATCGTGGCCGAGAGCTCGTGATCGCCCGGCACGAGCTCGTTGTACGTGGAAAGCTCGTGCAAAATCGCCTTCTCGTTCGTGATGCGCTCGGTGCGGAGCATCTCCTGCACCTGAAACAGCGCGGTATCGCGGTTCTCGAACAGCACCGTCATGGCGGGCCCGAGCGCCACGTAGCGCGCGCGCTTCATCCCGATGACGCGCGCGCGAAACCGCTCGCGCACTTCCTCGTACGCGCCGAGGTCCAGGAGCTCCGAGCGCGCAAGCGGCCTCACGCGCCGCCCCCGTAGGCGTCGGCCAAGAGCTCGATGGGGTGGCGCGCCGTCAGCTGGTTTTCTTTCTGGATGCGGAGCGCCGCGAGGCTGCAATCGGTGACGACGGAGGTCTCGCCGTCTGCCACGCCGCTCGCGATGTCGTCGGTGAGGCGCTTCGCGTAGCGCCGACCTTCCTCGTAAAAGGCGGCTTTCATGCCCCAGGTGCCGTCGACGGCCGAGCAGCGCTCGATGATGCGCACCTCCGTGTCGGGCAGGGTAGCGAGCACGCGAGCGCCGGGTACCGCGATCTTCTGCGCGCGGAGGTGGCAGGCGGCGTGGTAGGCGACCTTGCCGTAGCCGCGCGCGAACTCGCGATTGAGGCGCTTTTCACGCCGCAGGACGTCGAGAAATTCCATGAGGTCGCGCGTCGCGCCCGCGACGGCCTTAGCGGCGGGCGTCTCGACGTAGACGGACCATTCCTTCTTCATCGTGTAGCCACAGGTGGGACCGGGCACGACGATGGGCAGGCCCCGCTCGACGTACGGCACGAGGAGCGCGACGTTCGCTTCGATCTTACGCTTGGCGGCTTCGATGTCGCCGCCGTCGAGGTTCGGCATGCCGCAGCACGTGAGCCCTTCGGGGAGCTCCACGGTGAAGCCGTTGCGCTCGAGCACGCGCGTGGCCGCCTCCGGCACGTTCGGGAAGTTGTGCTCGCCGTAGCAAGTGGGAAAGAGCACGACCGTTCCGGCGCTGCCGGCTTTCACGTCGGGCTCGTGCTTCGTAAACCAGCGCGAGAACGCCTGCGTCGCGATGGGGGGCAGCGGAAATTCGGCCGAGATCCCCGTCGTGCGCTCGGCGACCTTGCGCACGAGGCGGTTCGCGTTGACGAGATTCGCGAGCCGCGCTTGCGGACCCACCGAGAGCGCGCCGATGGCGGCCGGCTCGCCCAGAATGCGATCCACCAACGGGATGCCGTCGCGGCGCGCTCGCACCGCTTTCTCGCGCGCCATCAGGCGAGGGAAGTCGAGTGCCTCGTACGCGCCTTCATCCGGCGTGTAGGGGCATTTGATGTAACAGAGCTTGCACTGCCAGCAGTGGTCGCTCACGGCGCGGATCGTCGGGGCGCCGATCGTCTCGGCGCCGTCGGCGCGCCCCGCTTCGATCTCTTTGTCGACGGCGTCGAAGAGGATCGGGAACGACCCGCAGTAACCGACGCACATGCGGCAGTCCTGACAGATCGTGAACGTACGCCGGATCTCCTGCTCGAGATCGCGAGCGTCGAAGTAGCGCGGATCGCCCGGAGAGACCGCAGGCGGCTCTCCGGGCGCACGCGCTGGAGAGCGACGACCGCTCAGCCGAGCTCCTTCGCGGCCTTTTCGAAGCGCCCGGCGTGCGACTTCTCGGCCTTGGCGAGCGTCTCGAACCACTCCGCGATTTCGGCGAAGCCTTCGTCGCGGGCTGTCTTCGCGAAGCCGGGGTACATCGTCTGGTATTCGTACGTCTCGCCCGTCGCGGCCGCGACGAGGTTCTTCGCGGTGTTGCCGATGGGCTTGCCCGTCGCGGGATCGCCCACCGACTTCAAGAAGTCGAGGTGACCGTGCGCGTGGCCCGTTTCGCCGTCGGCGGTGTCTTTGAAGAGGCCCGCGACCTCCGGATAGCCTTCCACGTCAGCGACCTTCGCGAAGTAGAGGTAGCGACGATTCGCCTGTGACTCGCCTGCGAAGGCTTCCTTCAAGTTTTCGTGCGTTTTGGTTCCTTCGAGCTTGGCCATGGGTGGGACGATATCCGCCGCCCGCTGCCTTGTGAATCCCGCGAATTCCAAGCTATACTTTCACGCAATTATGCGTTCGAAAAGCTTGGTATTCGGGTGGGGTCGGCTGGGTTGGGGGCTCGCGCTAGGCGCGCTCGTCGCGAGCGCTTGCGGCGGCAGCTCCGACAATCCACCCGCGGTGCCGGGCGAGACGGGGACGGGGGCCAAAGGACATTTGCCGCAGGGAGGCAAAGGCGGAACGACCGGCGATGGTGGCATGGGTGGCGACACAGACCCCGGGAACGGTGCGACCGGCAACGTGGGCACCGGCGGCGACGCGCCGGCTGAACCGGGGGCGCCAATCGTTGCCATCACGAGTCCCAAGCCGGTCAGCGATCCCAGCAAGGGGGGCGTCATCGTCGAGGAAGAAATCGACGTCTTCTGCACGGTCGAACGCGCAGACGACGGACGGCCCGTCGCCGAGTCGAGTGTCGTCATCCAAATGCTCGACGCCAAGGGTAACGTCGTCCCCTCTGAAGCCGAGGGCACCCTCCCCGGTGATCCAACCGGCAAGACCGACGAGTACCAGGCACATTTCTTGATGAACGTGGTCCCCAAGACCGGTCGCGTGAGCTTCCGCTGCGCGGCGACGGACGTGTCTTCTCCGCCCATTTCGGCGAGCGCTACGGTCAGCACCTTCGTGGATCACGGGCCCCGGATCACGCCGAGCGAGCCGATCGAAGCTCACTTTTATCCGCAAGAAAGTGCGCTACGCGTCGTCTTCGACGTTGACGCAGCACCGCTCGTCAGCGGCGACGCTGGAGCCAAGGTGGCTGGAGTCGAGCTCTTCGTCAGCAACGTAGACGTGACGGCTGCCTTGCGCCAGTCGGGTAGCGAATACACCGCCCAGTTGGATCTCAACGACATGAGCGTCTTCCCGATGGCTCCGAGCGGCGAGACACCGATTCTCATCCGGGCCACGAACCAAAGGAAGCCCAGCGCCGCGGTCAGCACGGAGAGCTACACCGTCGTGGTGGACGGCGATGGTCCTAAAATCACCATCGCCTCGCCGAAGAACGGCGGGACGGTGGGCCGCAACATCGATCTCCAATTCAGTGTTAGCGATCCCCTATCCGGGGTCGAGCCGGAGACGATCGTCGTCACGCTCAATAACCAACCGTTTCAATACGGGGATGCCGCCGGAACTTGGGACCTCAATCTTTTGAGCGGAGACTCGCACACGGTTTCTTTCCCAAGTTCGCTCATCGCGGATTCACAGGCGCAGGCGACGGTGATCGTCACCGCCATCGATCGGGCAGGAAACATGGGCACGGGCGAGGCATGGCTGCTCTACCTCGACGAGCAGCCCCCGCTCGTGGATCTGGATCCGCCGAACGTCCGCATTGATCGCAAGTCAGGCTCGATGAGCCAGTGTTCGAGCTCGTTCGATCCGCTGGGGGCAGCGGTGAGCGATTTGGACGCGACCGATGCGTTCGGTTTCGGGCTATTTCGCGCCTTCGTATGGGAACAGACCAACGCGTCCCCAGACCTCGTCTACTCGGGCGTTAGGCCCGAAACGGTAGGCTTTTATCTGCAAGCCGATGGAGAGCCGCTGCTCATCAACAATCCCGGGGATCCGGACGAAGGCTGTGACGAGATCAGCGCGGTGGAGACGCGGCGCGACATGATCAGTCTGACCGCCCTCACGCCAACGGGCACTCCCTGGTACGGGCCGGTGAACGATTCCACGGTGGAGCCCAAGCCTGCCGCCTTTGGCTGTGTGGCGCAGGCGGAAGAGAACTCGCCACCGCACCTCTGCAAGGACGAGTCTTCTGACCTCACGGTGGTGGTGCCCCAGGACATGCCAGCGCGTCCCCCGGCGGTGTTCGCCCTCGGGCCGCTCGACGACGTGTTCTGCACGGGCCGAAGCTGGGAGCTTCGCACCAACGGACACGAGGGGTGGGTATGCGTTGCAGCTCGCGCGGTGGACTACGCCGGCAACGTCGGCGTCTCGGCGCCGCTGCGCCTCTGTTACGACAATCCCAACACGGCTTTCGTTCCCGACTGCAGCGTCGATCCCCCGGAGTGCACCGACGGCTGTACGCCATCGCGGGGTTTCCCGAGCAACGAGCTCGACGCGTTCATTCGACAATGAGTCATGGGCGTCTTGCGTGATGCACGCGAGCAGGCGAGCGCCCTCCGCCGCGAAGCGCTCGCCTTCGCTCGCCAATTCACGCTGCTTCACCGCGACCTGCCGTCCGTCGTGCCGGCTGGCGAACGCGAGCTCGTCGTTCTGGTCCACGGGTTCCTCGCGACGGCCGGCGTGCTGCGTCCGTTGCGTGAGCATCTAGAAGCGCAGGGTCACGCCGTCGCGTCGTTCACGCACCCACCTGGCATCGGCGTGCAGGAGCTTGCGACGCGCGTGGGGGAGTTCGTCGGGAACACGCGCGCCGAACGGTTGCAGCTCGTCGGGCACAGCATCGGTGGCCTCGCCGTGCGCTGGTTCGTCGGAGAGCTGGGCGGCGATCCGCGCGTCGTGCAAACCGTGTCGATCGCGAGCCCGTTTTGGGGGGCGACGCGCGCGCGGCTCCTGCCGGGGCCGCTCGCGCGGGAGCTGCATCCGGAGAGTGAGTTTCTCGCTCGGCTTCGCGCCGGGGTCGCACGTGGGGTGCCGCACTTCGCCGTGAGCGGGAGCCATGACTCGGTCGTGGGACCGGCACGGCGGCTTGGCGCCGCCGGGGAGCTCGTCGCCGAGGGCTGCGGCCACAACGCCGTGCTCTACGAGCCGCGCGTGCTCGCGGCCGTGGCCGAGCGGATCCGCGCCCATTCGCTGGCAGCGCCGGTAGAACGCGTGCTTTGACCGCTCGCGCTCCCGTGCTACTCGGCGCGACCCGTGTCCGAAAAGCCTGCTCTCGCCCGCGCGCTCGTCCCGGCCGCCCTGGCCGCGGCGCTCGTGCTCGTGGCCGCTCCGGCGCACGCTGACGTGTCCTCCTGGGCCAGCGTCGCCGCCGGGCCCACTTGGCTCAACGACGGCGTCCAGAAGCGTTCCGTGGCCTCGCTCGAGATGGAAGCCGGCGTCGGGATCCCGCCGACGCTCCCCGTCGTCGTGGGCGGGCTCTTCCACCTCGAAACCCACTTCGGCCAGGGCTCGGACCTCGGCCTGCTCGCTCGCGTCGCGACGCGCGACTTCGTGCTCGGCAACTGGGGCGCCGCGCTGGATCTCGGCCCCTACACCCGCTTCTGGGGCCGCGGTTCCACGGGTGGTCTCGCCAAAGTCGTGATCGGCGCGCCGTGGGGCCTCCAGCTTGGCTTGGGCGGCGGCGTCGGTTCGAACGACGCACGCTTCTTCGGCGTGACGCTCGGCATCGATTTCGCGCGCCTCACCGTGTTTCGCACCTCGGGCGAAAACTGGTTCCCGAACCCGTACCCCGCGTACCGCAAGGTCGATTGAGCCTGGCGCTCCGGCCTGCGACGTAGGCCGCGCAGGCCGTCACAGGTTCCGCGAACGCGCCGATCAGCCGGGCGCGAACCGGGCGAGCGCATCCACGAGCCGATCGAGATCCGCACGGCGGTGCTTCTCGGTCACGGCGATGAGCAGCCGGTCGGCGAGGCGCGCATCGACGCGCCCGAGGTCGAAGCCCGCGACGATACCCTCGGACTCGAGCGCCGAGCACACGCGAGCGGCGCTGCCGCCGCGAACGCGCACGCAAATTTCGTTGAAGTGAGGGGCCGCCGCGAAGCCGGGCGCGAAGCCGGGGAGCGCGAGCAGGCGCTCGGAGAGGTAGCGCGCCTTCGCGTAACAGCGCTCGGCGACGGCGACGAAACCGGCTTTGCCGAGGAGCGTCGCGCGGATGGTGAGGGACAGCGCGAGCAGGCCCTGGTTCGTGCAGATGTTGCTGGTCGCGCGCTCGCGACGGATGTGCTGCTCGCGCGTCGAGAGCGTGAGCACGTAACCGCGCTCGCCGCGGCTATCCACCGTCTCCCCGCAGACGCGGCCCGGGAGCTGCTGGAGGTAGGTGCGGTCGTGGTGGCACGCGAAGAGGCCCACGCCGGGGCCGCCCAGCTGCGGCGGGCAGGCGAGCGGTTGGCCTTCGCCCACGGCGATGTCGGCGCCGAGCGCTCCCGGCGGCTCGAGCACGGCGAGCGCGTACGGCTCGCTCACCGTCGCGACGAGGAGCGCGCCCTTCTGGTGCGCAAGATCGGCGAGCGGACGCAGATCCGCGACGCCGCCGTAAAAGCTCGGGTAGCCGACGACGACGGCGGCAGTCTGGTCGTCGAGCGCGGCGGCGATGGCGTTCGCGTCGGCGCAGCCGTCCGCGCCCACCGGCACTTCCGCGTAGGTTTGGTCGGAGCGGCCGCTCATGTACGTGCGCGTCGTCAGACGGTAGTCGGGGTGCACGCAGCCGCTCATCAGCACCTTGCCGCGCTTGGTGAGCCGCGTTGCCATCAGCGCGCCTTCGGCCGCGGCGCTCGCGCCGTCGTAGAGGCTCGCGTTCGAGAGCGGCAGCCCGTAAAGCTCGCTCACGATCGTCTGAAACTCGAAGATGGCCTGCAGCGTGCCCTGCGACACCTCGGGCTGGTACGGCGTGTAAGCCGTGAGGAACTCGCTGCGCAAAAGGAGCTGGTCCACCGCCGGCGGAATGTGGTGGTCGTACATGCCCGCCCCCAAGAACGAGAGCATCTGCGCGCCCACGTTCTTCTCGGAGAGCTCCCGGAGGTGCGCCATGAGCGAGGGCTCGTCGAGCGCCGACAGGACGGGGAGCTCGCCCCGGAAGCGGGCGGCTTCCGGGATGGTGTCGAAGAGCTCGTCGACCGTGCTCTTGCCGATCACGGCGAGCATTTCGGCGATCTCTTGGTCCGTATGGGGCAGGTAGCGCATCGTGCGGATTTCTCGGGCGGGCTCAGTGCGCGGCGGCCGCGAGGTGCGCGCGGTAGGCGCTCGCGTCGAGCAGGGAACCCTGTTCTTCGGCGAGCTTGGTCGGGCGAATCGCGATCATCCAGCCCTTCTTCCACGGGTCCTCGTTCACGAGCTCGGGCTCTTTCTCGAGGGCCGTGTTCACGCGCGTGATGACGCCCGTCACGGGGGCGAACAGGTCGCTCAACGTCTTCACGCTTTCGATGGTGCCGAAAGGCTTGTGCGCCTCGAGCGTGGCGCCGACCTTCGCGTCGATGCCGACGAGCGTCACGTCTCCGAGCTGATCGACGGCGAAAGCCGTGATGCCGACGAGGAGCTCGTCACCCTCGGTGAGCGCCCACTCGTGGTCCTTCGTGTACTTTCGGTCGTCCTTGATGTCGCTGGCTGAGCCCATGGCTGGTTCTTTCCTCTAACGCTTGCGCTTGTAAAATGGCGTCTCTACCACGACGGCTTCGACTGCCTTGCCTCGGCAATCGACCGACAGTGGGGTTCCGATCGCGGAGAGCGCCACCGGCACGTAGCCGAGGCCGATGTTCTTGCCGAGCGTCGGCGACGGCGAGCCCGAGGTGCAGAGGCCGATGGTGCCGCCCGTGGCGTCGACGAGCGGGTAGCCGTGGCGGGCGATGCCGCGTCCGACCATCTCGAAACCGACGAGCGCCCGGCGCGTCCCTTCGGCCTTGACGCGCGTGAGCGCCTCTTTGCCGACGAAATGCGGCTTGTCGAGCTTCACGACCCAGCCGAGCCCCGCCTCGAGCGGATCGGTCGATTCGTCGATGTCGTTGCCGTAAAGAGCGAGGCGCGCTTCCAGCCGGAGGGTGTCGCGGGCCCCGAGGCCCACGGGCTCGATGCCGAACGCTTTGCCCGCGGCGAGCAGCGCGAGGAACACGGTGGGCGCCGAATCCCAGGGCATGAAGAGCTCGACGCCGTCTTCACCCGTGTAGCCGGTGCGCGCGATCGTGCAAGGGACGCCGGCGACGTGGCCGTCTTGGAAGCGGAAGCTCTTGAGCTCGCGCGCGGCGTCGAACGAGCAGCCCGCGGCCGCAAGCGTTTCGAGGGCGCGCGGTCCCTGCAGAGCGAGCAGCGCCGTCTCGTCGCTGGAATCGCGGAATTTCACGCGACCGTCGGCCGCGCGCGCGAAGTGCTGCGCGATCTTCGTGCGATTCGACGCGTTGCACACGACGAGCATCCGCTCGGGGTTCCGGCGGTAAACGATCAGGTCGTCGAGGATGGTGCCGCCCTCGTTGCAGCAGCACGTGTATTGCGCCTGCCCGTCGGCGATGCGCGTCGGGTCGTTCGTGACGAGCGAGCTCACGAGCTCGAGCGCGCCGGGCCCCTCGAGCTCGAGCTCCCCCATGTGCGACACGTCGAAGAGGCCCACCCGCTCGCGCACGGCGCGGTGCTCCTCCACGATCCCCTTGTATTGCACGGGCATCTCGAAGCCCGCGAACGGGACGAGCCGGGCTCCGAGCGCCGTGTGCTCGCCATAAAGAGAGGTCTTCAGCATCCGCCTGCCTCTGGTAGTGCGATTTCAGCCCGCGGTCGAGCGCCGAAATGTTCTCCGAAACCTGCTTGAATTTCGGGGCGATCCGGGCGTCGTGCTAGCGTTTCGGCCGGTGTCCAAAGCGCGGGTGCTCATCATCGAGGCCGACGAGTGGCTCGCCGTGTTGCTCGGTAAGTTTCTGGGCGACGCCGGGTTCCAGGTGGATTTCGCCGCGGGCGCCAAGGAAGGCTTCGACAAGGTCCGGGCGCTCACCCCTGACTGCATCCTCTGCGACGTGACCCTGCCCGACATCGACGGCTTTTGGGTCGCCCGCCGCGTCCGCACCGAGCCGACGTCGGTCGCCAACACCCCCTTCCTCTTCCTGACCGACGCCGACGACACCGAATCGCGCCTCCAGGGCCTTCACGTCGGGGCGGACGTGTACATCACCAAGCCCTTCCGCAACGAGGAGGTCGTCGCGCAGGTGACGGCCCTCATCGAGATGGCCAACCGCCTCAAGAACCAGCGCGAGCAGATCGCGTCGGATGGACCGGCCTCGCACCGGGGCAGCGCCCTGCGGGGCGACCTCGCGCAAGTCTCGATCTCGACCGTCCTCACGCTGCTCGAGCTCGAGCGTCGCACCGGGCGCCTGAAGGTGGCGGGAGAGCGCGGGCGGCGCGGCGAGATCCAGATCGCCGAGGGCAAGTTCGTGCACGCCGAGGTGCAGGGCACCCGCGGCGAAGCGACGGCGCTCTTGCGCGAGCTCTTGCGCTGGAAGGTGGGTTCCTTCGCGTTCAAGCCCGACCCCGCCAAGCCGGGCAAGACACCGCAGCGGCAGAGCCTCACGGGTCTCCTGCTCGAGGCGAGCCGGCTCGAAGACGAAGCGCAACGCTGAGCGTTCGAGCGGCCCGGCGCTACTTGAAATCCGCGTTGTCGAGCGGCGTCCCGTCGGGTTTTCGCCCTGCCTGACGCCAGCGGTCGGCGTCCGTCGTGCCGGGCGGGCTCTTCGGTCGCGGGGTCACGTCGCGGATCTCGAGCTCCGTGCGTTGGTTCAGCTTGGGCGTGACGACGAGGTCGTACAGGCGGTCGGGGGCGCCGCGTTTGATGCGAGCGCGCGAGAAAATGGTGCTCGCCGCTCCGATTTCGACACGCTGGATGTCGACGCGCTCGCGCACGTAGTTGGCGAGCGCCTCCGGCTGCACGGGGCCTTCGAGGTACGCGACCTCGAGGAACGCGCCCTCGACCCGCATGTTCGCGGGCACCTCGAAGCCGAAGACCTGGCTCTTACCCGGCGTGAGCTCGCCGGGCGCGAGCCGGTCGATGAGCTTGTCGCTCGGCGGCCGCGCGCTGCTCGCCGGCACGGCGGAAGGCGCGCTCGACGGCGCCGCTTCCTTCGTGCGGCAGGCGTTCGACGCGAGCACGGTGAGAGCGAGCACCGCCGCGCGCTGCTTCCGGAACGTCACTCGACGATGCTAGCCCAGGACTCGATGGAGGACATCGTCGTCGGGGGGAGCAGGTTCGCGACCGCGACCCCGACGCCGGCCCCGCTGACGCTCGAACCGCTCGTCTTGCTTCCTGTTTGGTAAACCAGCTGAAATTTACCCGTGTTGATCTGGCCCAAGGAGCGCTGGCCACCGAGCCCGAGCAGGCCGTCCCCCAGCAAATCGTTCGTCGTCACGTAGCAGCTCGGTTGCTGCGTCACGATCAGGCCGAAGGCGACCGCGTTGTCGATGACCGCGATCCGCTGCGGCTTGTCGGAAGGGGGAGGCGTGACGGGCGGTGGGTCGAGCGCGTTGACGGCGGCGCCGCCGAGCGACTTGTCCGCGCTCGAGAAGGCTTTGAGGTAATCCATCGCCCAGATTTCGCTCGTGCCGACGGTGCACACGTCGCTGTTGACGACGGGCGAGAAGGTGCCGAAGTACATCGCGCCGTTGAAGAGAGCCATGGGTCCGACGACGCGCGTGCCGTTGTCGAAGCGCCGGTACCAATTCACGACGGTCTCGACGCCCGTTTGCGTTGCGTTCACCTTCTCCTTCAAGGAGTAGACGAAGCTCGATTGATTCGGAGCGGCGCCGAGCGAATCCTGATCGCCCGACGCGACGCTGATGATGAGGTTATTCTCCGCGTCGACCGAAAGGACGGGGGGGACGACGATCGGCTGCCCGTCGCCGTACGCCATCCCGGTGTTGCCCGCGAACGTGCTCGGATAAAGGTCGTAAAAGAGCTTCATCGTCCAGCTCGCAGGGTTCGACGACGCGACGTTCACGCGCCACAGGCGCCCGTCCTCGTCGCCCACGAACAAGCGATCCGCCACCTGACCCACGAGGCTCGGGAACGCCACCGGCTGACCGGTGATGGGGACGTCGAGGTCTACCTCCGTGACGCGGTCTTGGAGATCGACGGAGACCTCCTCCTTCTTCTGGCGGAAGGTGCGCACGATTTCCCCGGTGTCGAGCCGCACGATCGTGAGCGACCGCGCGCCGAACTCGGCGGGCGTGGCAAAGTCGTAGCAGCGGACGCGCGGGCGTGGCGTGTAGCTCGAGTCGATCGTCACGTCGCTGTACGTGCGCCCGGACTCCGGGCAGCCCCCACCCCCGAGCGTCCCGGCGCCGCCGGCGACGAGCGTCCCGCCCGGGCCGCCCGGCAGGATGGCGACCGGAATTTCCCGCGGGTTCGAGCCGCCCGTCGGGTCGAAGAACAAGGTCGCCACCGCGGGCGTGCCGCCGCCGTGACCGAAGAGGCTCTTGTCGCTATTGTCACGCGTGAGCTGCCAGAGGAAGCGCGGGCCGCCCTTGGTCGTGTCGTCGGGTGCGCTCGCGCTCGGCACGGGGTTCGTCACGTCGATGGCGAAGTAACCGCTGTGGGCGGCGCCGAACCCTTGCACGAGCACCGTCCGCCACGCGGCGCTGCCTTTCTGTGCGTTCACGGCGGAGCGCTCGAACACCGTCGGTGGCTGATCCGCCTGCGCCGCGGCGACGGCGACGACGTCCTGAACGACGGCCGTGCCGTCGAGCAGCACTTGATGGGTGTGCGGATAAAGGTGATAGACGTTCGGCAAGGTCGCCGGGGGGACGAAGGCCCAGAGCTCGTTGCTCGCGCCGTCGGTGAGGACGCGCTTGGTGAGGTCGTCCTTCTCCGCGTCGTCGTTCGAGGCCGTCTTGAACGCATGCAAGAGGCCGTCGTTCGTGGACACGTACAGCACCTGCGGCCGCTTGCGCTGCTCGTACGCGAAGCGCTGGTAGGACTCGTCGCGGATCCCAGCGAGCGGTCGATCGATGGCGACGGGCGTGGAGTGCCCGATATCACCGAGCAGGTGGCAATCGGTCGTGCTCACGCAGCGAGGCGTGACGTTCGATTGGCCGTTGTTGTACCCGAGCCACCATTTGAAGAACTGGTCCTTGCAGGCCGAGGCGGCGAGCGAGTTGCCGTTCTGATCCACGCAGCTCGCGGTCGGGATGGCCGCGGCGTCGGTCGGCAGATTTTGAATGAAGGTCGACGAGAGGCCCGCGAGCGACCGGCCGCCGTAGGTGCCCACCCCGTCCGGGTCCGTCGAGCCGATACCGGGCCGAATCGTGGCCGCAGAGTCGATGGCGTCGCTCACGCTGGCGCCGCCGAGCACCGTGTAGACGCGTCGCGCGTCGGGCCCGCCCACGGCGAGGTTGTGGTCGAAGTCGTCGCCCTTCGATGCCGTGATGGGTTGAGGCGTCGGCTTACCGTTGTTGGACGGATCGGTGGTGTCGTCGCAAATGGTGCGCTCGCGCCGCAGCGTGCCGTACCAGGGGCGCGTGTTCGCAGTGTTGAAGCCGCTGAAGAAGCGCGCGCCGCCGCTCGGCTGCGCGCTGTTCGCGCTGCCCGCGGTGCCCAGGCTCGTGACGGCGACCGGTTGCGTGCGGCTCGTGGTAGGGAGCTCCGAGGTGAGGATCTGCGTGAGGTAGGAGCGCAGCGTGTCGCGATTGCTCGAGAAAAATGCCGTTTTGATGCCGTTCGAGCCGCCTTTGAGGGCGATGCGCGTGAGCGTGCAGCAC
>Ga0164241_10003480_pt1 | contig 15837 bp, 18 predicted proteins | sample OricomyardsoilBY_FD_108780 | JGI IMG/M metagenome (GOLD analysis project Ga0164241, IMG submission 108780) | Backyard soil microbial communities from Emeryville, California, USA - Original compost - Back yard soil (BY) | ecosystem: Environmental > Terrestrial > Soil > Unclassified | place: USA... | reverse complement strand
TCAATATCTTTGCCAAGCTTTCACTCAACTTGTCCGCTATTGACCGCCGCTTGACTCCTCAGTCTCCCCAAGGCCCTCAGCGACGAAATGCACACTACCAAATCCTATACAAAAACGTCAATGCCAAAAATGAGAATTTGTGAGTTTTATATTAGGGATGAAAATACAGAACGAGGAACACGAGGGGGAGATAGAGAACCGACGCCCGGAGCAGATGTTTTGCCGATCGTGGAACGGGCTTTCTGAGCGCTTGAATTCCGTACCACAAAAAGCCCAGCCCTAAAAGTGCCATGGCGCTCACCGTCCAGAAGCTTCCCGTGCCAAGGCAGAGGGGGGCAAGCGACGCGGCAACCAAGAGTAATAATGAGGACCATATTTGAAACGCGACCCAGCGGCCCGAGCGGTCGACAACGGGCAGGACTTTTACCTGCGCCCGAGCGTAGTCGTCCTTGTAGAGCATTTCAATCGAAAGAAAATGAGGAAATTGCCATAAGCAAAGCACGCCAAACAGAACCCAGGCATAGGCACTCAAGTGTCCTGTGGCGACGGCCCACCCCGCCAAAGGCGGGACTGCACCGGGAAGAGCCCCGAGGGCTGTGTGAAATGAGGTTCGATATTTCAAGGGTGTGTAGATGGCCAAATAGGAAACTGCGGTAAAGATTGCAATGATTCCTGTAAGGACGTTTGCCGCCCAGAAGCTGAACACGATGCCGAAGAGCATAAATCCCCAGCCAAAAAAGGCGGCTCTCTTGGGAGAAACACGGCCTGACGGAAGGGGACGATTTCGAGTGCGGACCATCAGCGCGTCCTGTTTACGTTCCAGAAGGTGATTCAAAGAAAAGATGCCGGTGCCCAGGGTTCCGACGCTCACCAAAACGATGAGAAAGCCCCACCAAGTCCAGTTTGGTCCAGAGGCTATCGAGTAAGAGGCCAAGGCCACAATGAGTAAGAGTGTTGTGATTCGTGGCTTGGAAAGTTCAAAATAGTCGTCTAGTTCCTGTCGAAAGCTCATTAGACCTCCGAGCTGAGGATACTGAAAATCGCCTTATCGGTAAACAATTCACGTTGGAAATCCAGAGGGGAACTTGCCCACAAGACGATTTCAGCACTAGGTTGAACGCATGTTGTTTCCTGAACCCATCCACGAGATCGCCGACGCTCTGCTGGCCAGTTACCGAACCTTGGGTGTCGTGAATCACTCCGGGGGAGCCAACCTCCCCTCGATGGAGACCGTCAACACTCTTTTGGGCGACCTCAAGAACCTCGTCTTTCCCGGCTTTTACGAGACCCTCGAAGGCGACGACGCTTCGGTCTTTCCTTACTCCACGGCCGAACACGTCTTTCGCATCACAAAGGGTCTGGTCACCGAAATTCAAAAAGCCCTGGCGTTTTCCAAAAAAGAAGGTGTGGACGCAGAGGACGTCGTTTTCAAACTCCTGAAGGCCATACCAGAGATTCGCGTTTGGCTTCAAGACGACGTGGCCGCCATGCTCGAAGGAGACCCTGCGGCGCAGTCGGCCGAGGAAGTGATCTTGGCCTACCCCGGAGTCGAAGCCATCGTCGTCCACCGTTTGGCTCATTGCCTCTACACCTCAGAAGTTCCTTTTATTCCTCGAATGATGAGCGAAATCATTCACCGAAAGACCGGAATCGACATTCACCCCGGAGCCACGATCGGTCGGAGATTTTACATCGATCACGGCACGGGAATCGTCATTGGTGAAACCTGTGTCATCGGCGACGACGTTAAACTGTATCAGGGAGTCACACTCGGCGCTCTGTCGGTCCGCAAAAATGGAGCCAGTAAAAAACGACACCCGACGATTGAAGACCGGGTTACGATTTACGCGGGAGCAACGATTCTGGGCGGTGAAACCGTGGTCGGAAAAGATTCGACCATTGGCGGAAACATTTGGCTCACGACGTCGGTCCCGCCATCGAGCATTGTGACGGCAAAACCCCAGGAACACGTGGTCGCTCAACGCGGGCGCTTTGTTCCCAATTGGTCAATCTAGTCAGCCCAGAACACTCACAACAACGTGCGCGTCGCCAAAGGCTGACCAAAGCTGGCCCGAGGTCCATTGGGACGGATTGGTATCGAGTCCGAAGTTGGAACCCAAATACATCGGACTGTTGACCACTCTTCCATGGGAATCTAACCCGACGCTGGGTGCGTAGAGATTCATGTACGCCAGAGTAACGCCGCGAGTGGCGCTTTCATGAAGATAGGTGACCTGGCCGTTGGAAGAGACGGACACGACCATTCCTACGTGCGTGTGGCCGTCTGGAAAATTCGGGTCGTTGTCGACGTCCCAGGTATGGTCCCAGACAATAAGGTCGCCCGGTGAGGGAGTCCGCTGCCAGTCCAGGGCCCCCCACGACTGGAGACTGCCGTAGAGACGATTGACCGCGTCACCCCGGTATTTTCGAAAATCGCGTTGAAGATCGATACCGGCACCCCACCAAGCCGCGCTGACCGTGCCGACGCAGTCGAGAGTGAAGGAACGCCCGTTGACCTCGACCTTCGCGTCGGGTTTCTTCCCCAGCAAAGACTTTCCTGTGGCAAGAACCTTGTCGACAACCGCCTGATGTTGAGCCGAGGTGTTCCAAGAATCGCCCAAGGTCTCGCAACTCGAAAGACCTAGGGCGGCCAAAAGGACGAGAGAGGCAAGCCCATATTTTTTCGTTCTGTTATTGCTCACCACTTGATCATCGGCCGATTTCTCGTGATCGTCCAGCTCTAAGGAGAAGAGATCATGGACGACTTTGCACAACGGCTGGAACGATGGGAAACGAAAATGGCGTACCAAGAGGCCTCGTACCAAGACCTTTCTCAGCGTGTGTACGAACAACAACAAACGATCGAACGCCTCGAACGCCGCGTTGAAGCCCTTACGGAAAAGGTCCAATCGCTCTCCGCTGGAGAACTTACCGCGCTCCCCGAAAACGAACGTCCGCCGCACTACTAAGTTGTCAGGCAGCGTGACGAAACCGTGCCATTTCCTTAAGAAAGGCGAGGGCACAAAAGTAGACTTCGGAACGAAAAATAGCCTTCCAGAACACGACGCAGACCCTGCGGCGGACCAAAAACGTGTGGTGATGGGAATCAAAGACAATTTGGTAGCGGTTCATACGAGTTTTCTCCCTGTGTTCCTCAGTATCGAACCACCACTGAGACATAGGTTGTCCCACCTGTCAGATTTCTGATAAATTCGTCCCATGAGTCAAACAGAACGATTGGCTTACCTTGACCGGAAACTTCGGGAACGGGGCTGGGTGACGACGCAAGAAGCGGCCCAGCATTTCGAAGTGAGCCCACGCCAAATTAAACGCGACATAGAGTATCTGCGCTGGAGACTCAACGCTCCTCTGATTTATGATAGAAGAACTTGCCGCTACCGCTATGAAACGCCTTTCTCGGAACTTCGCTTTGCCGACGAACGGCGAGTTCTTTTTTCGGCGCTCGTGAAAGGCTGGGCCACCAGTGCCGATGTAGGCCCGCTGGTCACTCCCGAGATTCTCAAAAGCGTCGAAGCCGGTGTCTCGCGCGATTTTCGGCTGGTTGCCGATTGCATCGTTTACCGCGCGGCGTCGACCGACCCGATCGACCTTGAGATCTTTTCGGGCTTGTGCCGAGGCCTTCGTGAATCACGCGTCGTTGAAATCGACTACGGGGGAACCGACGGAAACTTAACCACGCGGCGCATCGAAACGCAGCGGTTGATCCATTATGAAGGCACGTGGTACCTGCTCGCCTACGATCATAACCGCGCTGACCTGCGAACCTTTCACCTAGGACGAATTCGCGCGCTTCGCCTCACGGCAGAGACAGCTCTCAAGTCGCACGATGACGAAGAATGGCAAAAGCAGGTCCGCCAAGCGACCACTTCGCAGTATGGAATGTTCCAAGGAGCAGCGACGCATTGGGCCACCGTTCGTTTGACGGGACAGGCCCTGGCCCGTGCCCAACCGCAATCGTGGCACCTCGCCCAACGCGACATCCGGGCCGACGACGGGACCTGGCTTGAGCGCTCGATTCCCGTTTCTGACTTTCGCGAAATCACCTCGCGCGTGTTGGCGTGGGGAGCCGACGCCGAACCCTTAACACCGCCGGAGTTTCGTCAGGCTTGGGTGCGGGAGATTCAGGCGCTGGCAACACGGGCGTCGATTTCCTTGAGATCGCCGTAGGCATCCACTAAACTAGAAGCATGACACTTGTGGTGCAAACCTTATTGGCCGTCCTGGACACCTTTGAGCACCAGGAGGGTATCTGGAAATCTACCTTCCCCTTGTCGTACCGAAAGGCCCGTCGAGCCCTGTCGGAGAACCCCATCTCATTTGCCGAATGGGACTCGGAACGCGGCCTCTATTTTTTGGATTTTTGCCCCCTGGGAAGTGAAAAGATGACGATTGACATCACGCTCCTCGACTTTCGCGGCGTTCATGGAACGGACCACTACCGCTTTGAATGGGCCGAAGACAAGACTCTGGTGGGGGTCGAATTGCAGACTCATGCGCCGGGTCCGCTCCCCTTCGTCCGCGAAATTGCAGAGTGGATCGAACCCGGGCGGATCGACGTGTCGCCAGCCCTCACTCCGGACGCGTGGCAAGAATACCTCAATGATCTGACTGCTCAAACTCCTGTACTATGAGGTTTCTATGACGCTCGATCTGATCTTCCCCCCCGAACTAACAGCCTGGTTTCTCCACTACGGGATTTCGTTGGCCGCCGGAGTCTTTCTCCTGTTCATCCTCGCTGTCCTTTTTCGCCCTTTCTTTTTGTGGTTATCGGGCCGATCGGAGCTTTTGGACCGCATGAAACGACTCGAAGAGACGCAAAGAAAAGCTCTGCTTGAGCTGGAAATCTTAAACCAAACGCTGTCCATTCCCCTCAAACGTGCCGCGTCGTCGCCTCGCCCGGCCCCTCCCGAAGAACCCATGGTCGTCACCCAGCAGACCAAGGATAGCTTTCTCAAGGCCCTCCGTCGTTCCCCCTCGGCCGAGTGACGGTGTTGACCCGAAGCCTTAGCCTTGTATAATAACCATGTCTGCATGACTGACGTAAACGGGGAATCAACCCCGGGGAAGTGCCGACGTTGCCCGCTTTGCGGGCTTCCTTTCGCCGCGCGTCTGGGCAAAACCCCAAGAGGAGGCCCGCCGTGAGCGCCCTGTCCCAACAAGATCCCGATTTGTTCAAGATGATTCAGGCCGAAGAACGCTATCAAAAAGAAACAATTCGGCTCATTGCCAGCGAAAACTACGTTTCCAAAGCCGTCCTTGAGGCGTCGGGAACTGTGTTCGCCAATAAGTATTCCGAAGGCTACCCCGGTGCCCGTTACTACCAGGGTCAAGTCAATTGCGACGACGTGGAACTCTTGGCGATTGAGCGCGCCAAGACTCTTTTTGGAGCCGAACACGTGAACGTGCAACCCTACTCCGGCTCACCGGCCAACCTGGCGGTGTACTTTGCGTTCTGTAAACCGGGCGATACGATTCTGGGACTCAATCTCAGCCACGGCGGTCACCTGACCCACGGGTCAAAGGTCAGCATTACCGGAAAATGGCTCAACGCGGTTCACTACAGCCTCGACGCCAAAACCGGCCTCATCGACTACGATGAAGTCCGCCGTCTGGCCTTGGAACATCGCCCCCGCGTCTTAGTAGCCGGTCATTCCGCCTACCCCCGGGTGCTCGACTTTGCAAAGTTCCGTTCAATTGCTGACGAGGTGGGCGCGATTCTCTTTGTCGACATGGCGCACTTTGCCGGACTCGTGGCCGGCGGTGCTCACCCCAGCCCCGTTCCCTACGCCGACGTGGTCACCACGACGACGCACAAGACCTTGCGCGGCCCCCGCGGTGCGATGATTCTCTGCAAAGAAGTCCACGCCAAGGCCATCGACAAGGCGGTGTTCCCCGGCTTGCAGGGCGGTCCGCATAACGCCACCACAGCCGCCATCGCCACGGCCCTGCGGGAAGCCCTGGCACCCGAGTTCAAAACCTACGCCGCCAACGTGGTCAAGAATGCCCAAGTCTTGGCCGCCGCTCTGATGAAAAAAGGCTTTCACCTGGTGTCGGGAGGTACCGACAATCACCTGATGCTCGTCGACCTGACCAACAAGAATGTGACCGGCAAGGCCGCCGCCGTCGCGCTGGAAACCGCGGGCATCGTGCTGAACTACAACACCGTGCCTGGTGAAACCCGCAAGGCTTCGGATCCTTCCGGCATCCGCATTGGGACGCCTTCGGTGACCAGCCGCGGCTTTGGTCCTGCCGAAATGGAAAAGATTGCCGGGTGGATGGACCGCGCGTTGCAAGCCGCCGACGACGAAAAGGCCTTGTTGGCCATTGCCGCCGAGGTCAAAGCGTTGTGTTCGACGTTTCCCGTACCTGGTTTAGATTAAGATTTCATTGACTTGTCCGGCGCCCCACAGACCGGACAAGCTTTTTTACGAAGAATAGCCCTGTGCCGCCAAACGGCGGCCGATAACAGGATAGTCGAGTGTTGCAGGCCGCGTTGTTGCCAAACCATCGACATAGCGATTAAACAGACAGAAGGACGAGGCGATCAGCACCGTGTCGTGGATCATTTGATCGTCGGCCCCCAGGCCTTTGAGCCGCGTGATCAGCACCTCGTCGCCGCGAGAGTTCCCTTGCCGAACCTGCTCGGCCAGAGCCAAGAGTCCTTTGAGGAGTTCGGAAGCCGACGGCGGAATCGTCCCTTCAAACACCTCATCGGCCCAGAATCCGTTGTCGCCCAGCAGCACACGGGCCGCTTCGCCGTGAGTTCTTGAACAATACTCACAGTGGTTTCCCACCGAAACCCAAGCGCCTATGAGTTCGCGTTCCGCTATTGACAGGGGCGAAGGGCCCCTCAGTACGGTCTGCGCCAGGGCCATGAGAGGTCCGCCTGTAGCGGGATACTGAACTAAAAGACTTCGCATACCAGGAAGTTCGGGGGGCAAGGCAATGTGAGGCATAAAATTCTCCAGGATGTTAGATCGGACTATTGTGTCATTTTCGTTCTTCGGAAGGAACCCACTCTTCGCCAAAAGTACCCGTGTAGATGGCACGGGGACGAAAAATTCGGTTGCGCTCGAGGTACTCCATAATGCGCGAGGTCCAGCCTGCCATACGAGCCACCGCGAAAATGGGGGTGAATAATGTGTCCGGGATACCGAGCGAATCGTAGACAAGACCTGAGTAGAAGTCCACGTTTGGGTAGATTTTCTTGTCTTCGCCCCACTGCCGGATGACAAGTCCCTCAAGCTTCTTAGCCGTAGCAAAAAGTTTTCGCGATTCGTCTGTTTTCTCGGAAAGAATCTCCGCCAAGGGTTCGAGGATGAGCGCCCGAGGATCGTAGGTCTTGTAAACTCGATGACCAAACCCTGGAATTTTGCGCTTTTCGGCTCGGGCCTTTTCGAACCACTCCTCGACCTTTTCGGGGCCTCCAATCGAGCGAAGCATCGTGATGACTTCTTGGTTAGCTCCACCGTGAAGCGGGCCATTGAGAGCGCCAATTCCTGCGCCAATCGAAAAATAGATATCCGAAAGGGTTGAGGCGACCACGAGACTCGCAAAGGTAGAAGCGTTCATTCCGTGGTCGGCGTGAAGCATCAAGCAAATATCCAGGATTCGCTCACTCACCGCGTCGGGAATTTCTCCCGTGAGCATGTAGAGAAAGTTAGCGGAGTGACTCAGGTCCGCCTTAGGCCCGATGGGCATATGACCAATACGGATACGATGAATGGCGGCCAGAAGCGTCGGGATACCAGCGATCAGGTGGTAGCAACTGTCAAATTCCATCGAGCTATTTTTGTCGGTAGTGGAAAGAGAGGGATTCGGGGTATGGCTCTTAATGAATTCGTAAACGGCTTTTTCATGGCCCGTTGGTTGAGACTCCATGGCGATGGAGTCTTCATCGGTGCCGAGCGCGCTGGTTTCGTGATCATGCGCTTTCTCGTCGCGGTAAGTTTGATTTTGACGCATGATCGTCGTCCCCAAACGCAGGGCTCCCATCGGCGTCATTTCTTCCAGAGGAAGGCCTGTGATTTGGCGAATTGTTTTGGGGATGTGCCAGAAAAGACGAAACTTTCCTTGAAAGGCTCGATACTTCTCGCGCGCGGGTAATTGGCCGTGAAGCAAGAGATACGAGACCTCTTCAAAGTTGGAGTGGGCACAGAGGTCAAAAATATCGTAACCGCGGTAGAGGAGCCATCCTTTCGTCCCATTGACGTAGCCTACCTTGCTTTCACAGGCAACCGCTCCTTCGAGACCGGGGCCCACCGTACACTGAACCGGCCATTGAACAGCGTCGGCCCTCATCGGGTCGGGTTCGTGAGCGCCCGCCAAGGAGGCCTTTTCTCGGGCTTTCAGAATCGAAACCTTGATTCGTTCCAGCACTTCCTGATCGTTCTGTTTTCCCATTTTGACTCCTTGTCGCGAGGGCTGCCATAAATAAGCATCCACTCGTGGCCCCAGTGTACGGCCTTCTTCCCCACTAAGGTGAGAAAAACCGCGAAAAACGACAAGGATGCAGAAACATTTTCTATGCAAGATGAGTAAAGCTTCTCGTGACAGGACTTTGAGCCGCTGATAGTCTGGGTCATGGCCAAACCTATCACCCGAATCGGTACCACGATCCGATGGTCCGACGCCGTCGTTCACAACGGCACAATTCACGTTGTCGAAGTCCCTACGACCCTGCCCGCTCCCCTGGCTCAACAGACAGCCGAGGTTCTCGCTCAGTTAGAATTCACGCTCTCAAGGGCCGGGACGACGAAAGAACACTTGCTCATGTGTACCATTTACCTGGCCGACATGAAGGACCGCACCGCCTTCAATGAGGTGTGGGACGCTTGGCTCGTCCCTGGAACGGCACCCGTGCGGGCCTGTGTGCAAGTGGTCCTGGCAGAACCCGAGTACAAACTGGAAATCCACGCTGTCGCAGCGGTCTGACGCAAGATTATTTGAGAGCTCCCGCAACCGCCGAAGCGACAGTGCGGAGAAAGGTAAAATAGGAACTGTCGGGAAGCAGGGCATGCGTTGTAAGGGGGACAACCTTGAGTTTGAGTTCCGACGCCAGAGCGTGAGCAACCTTGGGAGGGGTTCCAATCTCAGAAAAAATCACCGGAACCGGATGTGCCTGAATCTGTTGTTTGAGGCGAGCCAGATCGGCCGCCGAAACCTCGGCTTGGTCCGTGAGACTCGGGATGATCGCTCCCACAAGGGTCAGCCCGTAGGCGTCGGCAAAGTAGCCCATCGATTCATGACCTGTGACCAGAACGCGGTTTTGTGCCGGGATCGCGGCCATTTCGTCCTTCACTTCTGTATTAAGAGCGTCGAGCCGGGCCGCTAAGTCTTGTGCGCGTGCGGATAAATCAACGCCAAATCGTTTGTCTAGTTCAGCGGCAAGGGCCAGTTCAATGGCCTTCATGTTCTCTGGACTCATCCAAAGATGCGGATCTTCGGCTCCCGTTTGCTGGTCGGGATCGTCGGTGGGAAGTCCCTGTCCGGCCTTCACTGTTCGAACCGGAATATAGTCTGACGCAGTGAAAAGGGGCACCCCGCCCGACTGCGCGCGGCCGAGCGAACGTTGCATCCCACCTTCGAGATGGAGGCCGTTTTGCACGATCAACGAGGCGTGGTTGAGGGCTTCCATGTCTTTGGCAGACGGTGACCATTCGTGGGGATCCAGGCCGTTGGGCAGGGAGACGACAACCGTAAAATGATCACCCACCAGATCGCGAACAATGCTTCCTAGGATCGAGTAGGTGACGAGGATCGTCTTTTTACTAGTTGCATCGGGCTGATGGGCCGCACAACTCCCCAGAACAATCCCGAAAAATCCAGCCATGACCATGGTCCTCAGTCTACGCATTGCCCCTCCAAAAGTATTACAAAATCTTACGGTAATCTTTCGTAATACCGAAGTCTCGTCAAGCGCCGCGCCGGACTTAAGGCGACAATCCTCGCCGGCCTCGACTCTCGGCGGCGGGGCGATCAGTCTTCATCGTCGGCACCAATGAAATCGTTTGCCCGCTGACTTCCGCGTAAAAGGGAACAAAGAAGGCCTGGGTCGTACCCATCGGCGAGGTCGAACTGCCTTCAACGCCAACGAGGTCAAATACGGTTGCCGCTTTGACACTCAGCATCAGGGACGACACCTGTGCAAACGAGAGCGGGATAGGATCGCGTCCCTGGGCCGCAAAGAAGGGACGCGAGGGCTGGCTCAAATCGAGAGTTCCCCGCCACCGCTGAAATTGCCCGGAAATCTTCGCCCCCTCGGACCAGCCAAAGTGGGGGATATTCATCACGTAAAAACCAAAATAGTCCGGTAATTTTGTATTGGCGGGGGCGTCGTTTCCCAACCGGGCGGAGGAGCCCGCGTCTTGGGCCCAGAGGCCGCCGACGGCAAGCGCCGCCAGAATAAAAGTGAGAAGCTTGCGGCGAATGTTCATCATACTCATTTATCTCCGATCGTCAGGATAGGTTCTATTATTGATCTTAAAAGACCAAGCGGAGGGTCAGGTCCTGCCCATAGTTTCCAAAGTGTCGTCCAAAAATATTGATTCCGCCACGGTGTTCGGCTTCTTCTTTGACGCCCACGCGAATCTTCACGGAATGATGGTTCGGAAGATCGAGACTGCTCAACGTCACACCGCTGATTTTCACTCCGTCAACGTAGCTTCCTTCGTCGGTCACACTCCATTGCTTGAGCAGACCGTACTGCGAACCCTCCAGCTTCCACCAAGGCGGCGTGTGTTTCCCCCGCCTGTCGCCAAAGTCTCCGGGACTTGTCCACGAGCCGACCTCGACTCCGTTGATCCAGAGTGTAATATCGGAGAGCCAATTCTTGTTGGTACCAGGAGTTTCTGAAGACAGCTCGGTGACCAGCTCCAACCGGGAAACCGGGCGTTCTTTTAACCGGCTATTGTTGGGAAACTTGTACTCGACCCATCCTGTTTCAAACCATAGAAGGCCTGCTTTCATACGATCGGGACTGAGAAAACTCTCGGGCACGTCGAGATACCCAATAACACTTTCCGGCGAGCAAAGCCCGCAGGGCGCGGACACTTCGTAGTTTGTGTAGAGGCCAATCGGCATCGCGACCTCGACCGCTCCGTCGCTCACGTCTCGAGCGGGATCGCCGAAGCGGACCAAAACTTCGTGGTACTTTTGTTGGCAAATTTTTTGGCTTCCCTTTCGGGCCTTCACAGACTGGGTATCGATCAGCCCAACACCCTCTAAAGCCAAAACATTGGTGGCTACCGTCGATTGCGGCAGGTTGAGGGCTTCGCCAATTTCGTTGACATTGCGCGGCCCAGTAGACAGCAAGTCGAGGATACGGAGGCGAACCTCGGAAGCCAGAAGCTTGATCGTTTCCAGATCTTCGGACGGTGAAAGGAGAAGGATACGGTCTTGGACGTCGGGCATGATTACCTCTGGGATGAGAATATTTACAAAATGGATATAAAGCAAGATTGAATAAATATTTTCTGGCTTACTTTGAATCAGGCTTCCAGTCTTCGAGTGAAAGCTCTCATAGAAACGGATATTTGAGTATAAATCCCTTTTAATATCATCTTTTTTGATTCGTATCGAATTTTATTGACGTGACTTTAAACTGGCCATAGCCTAGGAAAAACTTTTGGACCGCCGGAACGCGTGCCGGTGCCCGGAAGGCACTAAACAGGGAGATCTGGGTCTCCTAGGAGGAATTGCAATGAAGAGATTTCTGGCGCTCGCCCTCGTGGCTGCGCTGCCCGCCATGGCTTTTGCCCAGGCAAAGACTGATGTAACCCTGTGGACCTTCCAAGACCTCCACGCTCAGTACTACCAGTCGGCCGCCAAGTCCTGGAACGCTCAACACCCCGATCAGCAGATCAATCTCAAGACCGAAGTTTTTCCATACGATGACATGCACAACAAGCTCTTGATTTCACTCCAGTCAGGAAAAGGGGCTCCCGACATTGCTGACATTGAAATCAGCAAGTTCCCCAACTACTTGAAGGGAAACATTCAACTGGCCCCTCTGAACGACCTGCTCAAGCCCATTCAAAAGGACTTCATTCAGGCCCGCCTAGACATCTACTCGAAGGCTGGCAAATTCTACGGCCTTCCTTTCCATGTCGGGGCCGACATGATGTACTACAACATGGACATCATGAAGGCCGCCGGGGTGGACATCGACAAAATCGACACCTGGGCCGACTGGGTCAAAGCGGGAATCCAGGTCAAAGAAAAGACGGGAAAGCCCATGACGACGATCGAGACCACCGACCAATGGTCCTACTGGCCGCTCATTAGTCAGCAAGATAGTGACTACACCGACAAGAATGGCAACATCACCATCGACAACGCGACCAATGTCAAAACCCTCCAGTTCTTGCACGATTTAATTTATGTGCAGAAGATTGCCATTCCAACACCGGGCGGCTTCCACCACAGCGAACAGTACTACGGCTTCATGAACGACGGCGGCGCGGCCACTGTTTGGATGCCGATGTGGTACATGGGCCGATTCACCGATTACATGCCCGATCTCAAGGGCAAGATGGCCATTCGTCCCCTTCCTCGTTGGACCAAGGGCGGTAAACGATCAGCGGGCATGGGCGGAACGGGTACGGCGGTGACGCTCCAAAGCAAGAACCTCGACCTTGCTAAGGCCTTCCTCGTGTTTGCCAAAGGCTCTCGCGAAGGAGCCATCCAGATCTGGAAACAATTGGGCTTTGATCCCGCACGATGGGACGTTTGGAACGATCCGGCGATGAACGAAACGAACAAGTTCAGCGAGTATTTTCAGAACAAGAATATTTTCTTGACCTTGCTCGAGGTGAAGGACGAAATCAACCCGGTCAATGTTAATGCAAACATGGTCAGGGTGATCGATCAGATTCGCCAAAAGTCATTTGTGCAAGTTCTTGGACAAAACACGAAGACCGCTGCCGAAGCGCTTCACGAAGCCGCTGTCGAGGCGGCCAAACAATAAAAATCAATTCGGCCCTTTCCTCGCGGAGGGCCGAATCTTTGATTCCTGCGGAGGTAATCCATGCGGCCCCGTCGCTTGCTGAACCGCGAAGGGTCGGCACCTTACGTCTTTGTCGCTCCTTTTATCGTGGCCTTTCTTGTCTTTTACCTTTATCCCATTGTGACCACGGTCATCATGAGTTTTCAAAATGTCGTCCCTGGGCAAACAACGTTTGTCGGTCTCAAAAATTACGGTAACATCATCTCCGGTGATTTTTGGGACGCCCTGCGGGTTGGACTGTTGTACACGGTTTTGACGATTGCCGTTCTTGTTCCCTTACCCATAATCTTTGCGGTACTGCTCAATTCAGGCGCGCGGCGGCTCAACGCCGTTCATCGCGCCCTGTTTTTTCTCCCCTCCCTGGTCTCCGTTGTCGTGGCCGGAACGATTTTTCGATTGATGTTTTCGTCAACGGAAAAGTCTGTCGTGAATGCCGTTCTCAAGCTGATTGGAATTAGTCCCGTCGATTGGCTCATGGGGGGAGGATTTCAAGCCATGTTTTTGATGGTCATGCTCGCTACCTGGCGCTGGCTGGGCGTGAATTTGATCTACTTTTTGTCCGGTCTTCAGGCCATTCCAGAAGAACTCTACGAGGCAGCGCAAATGGATGGTGCCAACATTTTTCAACGGTTCTGGCGCATTACCATTCCTCTTCTGAAGCCAACCATTTTGTTTGTCTCCACGATCAGCATTTTTGGCGGCTTCGCCATGTTTGAGGAAAGCTACATTTTTTGGCAAGGAAATTCGCCCAACAATGTGGGGCTGACGATGGTCGGACTGCTTTACAAACGAGGGTTTGCCCAAGGCGATTTTGGCATGGCCTCGACGTACGGCCTGGTACTCATGGTGATCGTCTTTGCCCTGAGCATGATCCAACTGAAACTCTTCGGATTCTTCCGCAAGGAGTCTCGAAATGCCTAGTTCTCAGCGCTTCCGCGCCTCTTGGGTGATCAAATATTTGCTGTTGTTCGTCACCGCCCTTCTGTTTCTGTTTCCTATCGTCGCCCTTCTTTTGTCAACGTTCAAAACTGGCCGAGACCTGATGCGTTACGGAATCACCTTTACTTCGCTGTGGCCCAAGTCGTTTGACTTCAAAAACTGGGGTTATTTGATCACGGGTAAAGACGGCATCTACATCAACTGGTATCAGAACAGCCTCATCTTGGTTTTCTTTCAAACCGGACTGAGTCTCTTTTTTTCTTCTGCTGTGGGGTATGGACTCGGTGTGTATCGTTTTTTTGGACGGAATTTCATTTTTGTCCTCGTCCTTTTTGTCATGCTCGTTCCCCTTCAAATTCTCATTCTTCCCCTGTATCAAATGCTGATTGTCGTGGGGGGAGCCGATACCTATTGGGGTACACTTCTTCCGTTTTTGGTCTCTCCCTTTGCTATTTTTTTCTTTCGACAGTACGCCGTAGGAATTCCTAAAGACTATTTGGACGCGGGGCGCATCGACGGCCTCAATGAGTATAAGATTTTTTGGCGGATCACAGGCCCACTCATGGCACCTGCCTACGGAGCCATGGCCATCCTTTTGGCTCAACAAAGTTGGAATAACTTCTTATGGCCGCTGATTGTCATGCACTCGACGAAAATGCTGACACTTCCCATTGGGCTCAATACTCTCCTCACGCCGTACGGAAACAACTATGATATGTTGATTTCGGGTGCCGCCATGGCGTCTTTACCCATCATTCTCGTGTTCTTTTTCTTTCAAAAATACTTTCTTTCCGGTCTGACCACCGGTGGAATTAAAGGATAATCTCGTGAAAGCCACGCTTCATCTTGATAAGGAGTTTGTTGTCGGGACAATCGACAAACGGCTCTTCGGCTCGTTTATTGAGCACCTTGGACGCGCCGTTTACGGCGGAATTTACGAACCTGGGCACCCGCAGGCCAACTCCCAAGGTTGGCGAAAAGACGTTCTTTCACTCATTCGGGAACTCGACGTCCCTGTCATCCGCTACCCCGGGGGAAACTTTGTTTCCGCCTTCCGTTGGGAGGACTCGGTGGGGCCCGTGAACCAACGCCCCCGCCGCCTTGATTTGGCGTGGAAAGCGGTGGAACCCAACCTGTTTGGCCTCAACGAGTTTATGGCCTGGAGCCGCGAAGCCGGTGCCGAGACGATGATGGCGCTCAACTTGGGTACCCGAGGGATCGAAGCCGCCAGCGCTTTGGTCGAATACACCAACCACCCCGGCGGCAGCTATTGGTCCGATCTGCGGCGAAGTCATGGTGTGGCTGATCCCCATAACATTAAGCTTTGGTGCCTGGGCAATGAACTCGACGGCCCCTGGCAGGTGGGGCAAAAGACCGCCGACGAGTACGGCCGAATTGCGTTTGAAACGGCCAAAGCCCTCAAGCTCTTTGACCCCACTCTCGAACTTGTCGCCGTAGGGTCCTCAAGCGGCAAAATGCCGACCTTTCCTCAATGGGAAGCCACCGTTCTCGACCACTGCTACGACAAAGTCGACTACATTTCGCTCCACCAATACTTTGACAATCGCTCCAACGACCTCGCGACCTTTCTCGGCTCGTCGCTCGCCATGGACCAGTTCATCGAAACCGTGACGGCGACCTGCGACTTTATCCAAGCCAAAAAGCGGGGAACCAAGCCGATCAACCTTAGCTTTGACGAGTGGAACGTTTGGTTTCATTCGAACGAAGCCGACTCCAAACTCGAACCGTGGACCGTTGGCCCGGCTCAACTCGAAGACGTTTACACCTTTGAAGACGCTCTGGTTGTCGGCACCTTGCTCAATTCTCTCTTACGCCACGCCGACCGTGTCAAAATTGCCTGCATGGCCCAG
>Ga0164241_10003479_pt1 | contig 15841 bp, 14 predicted proteins | sample OricomyardsoilBY_FD_108780 | JGI IMG/M metagenome (GOLD analysis project Ga0164241, IMG submission 108780) | Backyard soil microbial communities from Emeryville, California, USA - Original compost - Back yard soil (BY) | ecosystem: Environmental > Terrestrial > Soil > Unclassified | place: USA... | reverse complement strand
TCCGGCTGGGGGTCCTTCATTTCTCAGCCGAGGTCGATCCAGGACTCCACCGGCAGGTGGTCGCTCGGGAACTGACCGTCGCGGCTGAAGGTGTTGATGTTCGCCTTCGAGACCCGCAACCCGGGGGTGGTGAGGATCCAGTCGATCCGGTCGCCGTTCGGGACGAGCGGCTTGTAGCCGTGGAACGTCGCGTAGAGAGGGCTGCGCTGCTCGGCGCTGACCCAGCTGTCGGCGAGCTTGCCACTGGTCACGAGCTTGTCGTAGACCGTCAGCCCCGGCTTGGCCGCCTCGTTGTAGTCCGCGGTCATGACCACCGGCAGGGCCGGCTCGAACGCCGCCAGCTTCTGCAGGATCAGGTCGGCCGATTTCGACCTGGCCGTCGCGTCGAACGCCTCCAGGTGCGTGTTGACGGCGTAGAACTCCTGCGACGTCGCCTTGTCCTTGAACCGGACCCACGTCACCATCCGTGGGCAGCAGCCACCCCACGTCTGGGATCCGATCACGTTCGGCGTGTCCGACAGCCAGAAGTGGTCGTACTCCTGCGGCTCCAGCCGGCGCTGGTCGAAGAAGATCATCATGAACTCCCCCTTGCTGCCGCCCTCGCGCCCGAGCCCGATGTGGTCGTACGACGGCCCGAGGTCGGCGGCGATGTCCTGCAGCTGGGAGTACAGGCCCTCCTGCGTCCCGAGCAGCTGCGGCCTCGCCTCGCGCAACAGCTCGCGCATCACGGGACGCCGGTCGGTCCACGTGTTCGGCGGAGTCTCGCTGGCGTACCGCAGGTTGAACGACATCACCTGCAGCGGACCCCCGGCGGCGGTCGCATCGGCGGCAGCCTGATCTGCGGCGGCCCGGGTCTCGCCGGCGGCCGGCGAGACCCCGCCGACGAGGGTCAGGCCGGCGGCGGCCGCCGCGACGAGCGCGGCGAATCTACGGCGGGTGAACATGTTGGAAACCTCCAAGGGCGGGATGCTCGGAGGTTGGAAGGTAACCAGACTTGATGTCCGGACGCTAGCCGTAGCGCGTCGAACACATGACGTAACCGGCTACGCGACAGCCTTGTTCCAGCCGTCGACGAGCGCCGGCAGCTCGGACAGCCGCTGAACGGTCGCGTCCGGTTCACCCTCGGTGTGGCCGATCTGCTCCCGTGGGATCGCGCTGTGCGGGATGTGCACCGCGCGCATGCCCGCGTTGTGCGCGCCCCAGACGTCGTCGAACAGCCGGTCGCCGACGTACAGGCACCGTGACGGCTCCGACTCCCCCACCGCCCGCATCGCCGACAGAAACGCCTCCGGGTGCGGCTTCGAGTACGGGATCTCGCTGGTGTAGACGGCGCCGTCCAGCAACTCCAGTACGCCGTCGCGCGCGAAGATCTCCTCGTGGCGGCTGCGCGACCAGATCGTGTTCGACAGCACGCCGATCTTGAGGCCACGGTCGCGAAGGCCGCGCAGCGCGTCCACCGCGTCGGGCGCGAGCTCGGTGTGTGGGTGCCATTGCCGCTCGTATTCCACCAGTGCCGCAGGTGTCATCACCACGTCGGCCAGCAGGCACACCTCCTCGAGGGTGCTGCTCAGGTGCTCGTCGCGGGACCGCGCCCAGACCGAGCGCTCCGCTTCGACCAGCCGGGCCGCGAGCTCGTCCGCCCGGGCGTCGTCGATCACGGCCGCCACCGACCGCCAGACGGCGTACAGGTCGATGTCGTGCCAGGTTGCCAGTGTGCCGCCCCAGTCGAACAGGACGGCTTCGATCTTCGTGTTCGTCACCCGCCAGACCCTGCCAGATCGGTCCGACAGTTCTCGCCAGGTTTTCGTCAGCTGAGCCGGGTGAGCTGCTGGCGCTTCGCGACCCACACCACAGCGGCCGCGTAGAACGCCAGGCACGGTATGTCGAGGGCCAGCAGGGTCCACGGCGCTCCGCCCTGTTCGTCCCAGCCGTCCAGCTGGCCAGTTGCCGCAGGCAACATAAACGCGAACAGGTTGTTCAGCGCGTGCAGCGCGATGCCGGCCTCGAGTCCACCCGTGCGCACGGTCAGCCAGCCGATCGTGACCGCGAACAAGAAGATGTCCGCCATCGCCCACCCGGTGTACCCGTGGGCCGACACGAACGCCAGGCTGCTGATCACGATCGCCGGCCAGGGCGAACGGAACAGCGTCCGCACCCACCGCGCGCGTCCGTCCGGATGATCCGGGCCGTACGCGCCGATCGCCTGGATCAGCCAGCCGCGGAACACGAACTCCTCGGCCGCGGACTGGAACGGCACCAGCAGGAGGATCACGAGCGCCGGGACGACGAAGGCACCCCAGCCGACCCAGGAGCCGTCGTCGGTCGTCGTCGCGTCGCTGCTCGGGAAGATCACGTCGGCCAGAATCCCGAGTCCGTACGACAGCGCCAGGTAGCCCAGGCCGGGCAGACAGCAGAGCGCGAGCCAGCGCCAGCGGATGCGGTTGACGACGGAGGCCACGCTCCAGGCCGGGCGACGCTGGATGACCCAGGCGGTGAGGGCGACGAGCGGTGTCAGGACGCCGAGCATGACCAGGGTGACGGCGAGGTTCTCGGTGTCGTTCGGGAAGATGTCGTTGCCCTGCGGCTCGACGATGTCCCGGGTGAGCAGGCCGTGCACGACCACCCAGGCGATCAGGACGCCGGCCGTCAGGAAGAACGCGCCGACCCCGAGGAAGAGCGTTCCGACGATCGGCCGCCACCACGCGTACTTCGGCGTACGCCCCAGCCGGTGGAACGGCGTACTCGGTGGGGCCGGGATGATCCGGGGCTCACGGTAGGCGTACTGACCCGGGTACGGCGGCGGTGCGCCGTACTGCTGCGGATACGGCCCGGGCGGCGGATACGGCCCGGGCGGCGGGTACGGCCCAGGCTGTTGATAGGGACCTGGTTGGGGGTAGGGCGGAGGCGGCGGGTACTGCGCGGGCTGCGAGGATGGGCCGGGTTGGGACGGAGGGACCCACGGATCCGGCCCGCTGCCTGGCTGCGGCGAGTCCTGTGGGCGCGGTTCGCCCGATTGTGGGTCCATGAATGGACTCTAGAAGATCGGACAAGGTGCAGGTGCTACTGGGAGGAGAACACGGTGGTCACTGATCCGGCCGTCGGTGCGGCGGCCTCGACGCGGGCCTTGCCGCAGTCGGTGCTGATGCCGTTGACCGGCTCGGCGATCTTCCTCGTGGTGCGGATCGAGCCCGGCGGCGAGGAGGCCGCTCGCGACCTGCTCGAACGGGTCAGCGGTCTCACCCGTTCGGTTGGTTTCCGGGTGCCCGCCGGGAACCTGTCATGCATCACCAGCGTCGGGTCGGACGCCTGGGACCGCCTGTTCAGCGGGCCGCGACCGGCCGAGCTGCACCCGTTCATCGAACTGCAGGGCGCCAAGCACCGTGCCGTGTCCACGCCCGGCGATCTGCTCTTCCACATCCGCGCAGCGCACCTGGACCAGTGCTTCGAGCTGGCCGGTCAGATCATGAAGGAACTCGACGGCGCCGCGACCGTCGTCGACGAGGTCCACGGCTTCAAGTACTTCGAGATGCGCGACCTGCTCGGCTTCGTCGACGGTACCGAGAACCCGGCCGGCGGCGAGGCGGAGGACGCCGTACTGATCGGGGCGGAGGACCCGGACTTCGCCGGGGGCAGTTATGTGATCGTGCAGAAGTACCTGCACGATCTGAAGGCGTGGAACGCGCTGACCGTCGAGCAGCAGGAACTCGTGATCGGCCGGACCAAGCTCGACGACATCGAGCTGTCCGACGACGACAAGCCGAGCAACGCGCACATCGCGCTGAACGTGATCGAGGACGACGACGGCAACGAGTTGCAGATCCTGCGCGACAACATGCCGTTCGGAACCATCGGGACGCAGGAGTTCGGCACCTACTTCATCGGCTATGCGAAGTCCCCGTCGACGACCGAGCTGATGCTGCGCCGGATGTTCATCGGCGACCCCGAGGGCAACCACGACCGCATCCTCGACTTCTCCACCGCCATCACCGGGTCGCTCTTCTTCACGCCCACGACTGCCTTCCTCGACGATCTGCCGCCGGCACCCTGACTTCGCCCGGCCACCCGGAACTGTCGGTGGGATGGGTGAGACTGGGGGCATGTTGCTCTCCGAGGTGGTCGAGACGTCGGCCGCGCTGGCCGGGACCAGGTCGCGGCTGAAGAAGGCGGAGTTCATCGCCGCGCTGCTGTCGCGGGCGACCGAGCCGGCGGAGACCGAGATCGTGGTGACGTACCTGTCCGGTGAGCTGCGTCAGCGCCGTACCGGGGTCGGATGGCGCACCTTGATGGACACGCCGGCGCCCGCCGGGAGCCCGTCGCTCACGGTCCAGGAGGTCGATCAGACGTTCGCCGAGCTGGCGGTGATGGCCGGTGCGGGGTCGCAAGCCCGGCGGCGCGAGGCAGTCGGCGCGATGTTCGGGCGGGCGACCGAGGACGAGCAGCAGTTCCTACGGCTGCTCGTCGGCGGCGAGCTGCGGCAGGGCGCGCTGGACGGCGTGATGGCCGACGCGGTCGCCGGTGCTACCGGTATCCCGCTGGAGAAGATCCGGGCCGCGACCATGCTCCGTGGCGCGGCGGCGCCGGTGGCGGTCGCCGTACTGACCGAGGGCGAGGCAGGGCTGGCCCAGTTCGGCCTGGAGGTCGGGCGCGGCGTGCAGCCGATGCTCGCCCAGTCCGCGACCAGCGTCGCGGAGGCGCTCACCAAGACCGGTACGCCGGCCGCTCTCGAGTGGAAGCTGGACGGGATCCGGATCCAGGCGCACCGCGACGGCGACAAGGTCGTGGCGTACACCCGCACGCTCGACGACATCACCAACCGTGTGCCCGAGGTCGTCAACGCCGTCCTCGCCCTCGATGCGCAGCAGGTCGTGCTGGACGGCGAGTTGATCGCGCTGCGACATGATGGCCGGCCCGAGGCGTTCCAGGTGACGGGCTCGCGGACGGCGACGCGCTCGGCGACCGGACCGGAGTCCGTGCCGTTGACGCCGTACTTCTTCGACATCCTGCACCAGGACGGCGAGGACCTGATCGGCCTCGACGGCGCCGCGCGTCACGAGCGGCTGAGCAAGCTGATTCCCGAGGAGCAGCGGATCCCGCGGCTGGTGACCGACGACGCGGAGGCCGGTCAGGCGTTCTTCCTCGATGCCGTGCGACGCGGTCACGAGGGCGTGATGGTGAAGTCCCTGACCGTGCCGTACGAAGCCGGCCGGCGCGGATCCGGTTGGGTCAAGGTGAAGCAGACGCACACGCTCGACCTGCTCGTGCTGGCGGCCGAGTGGGGCCATGGGCGTCGTACCGGCTGGCTGTCCAACCTGCATCTGGGTGCGCGCGACGAGTCGACCGGCGAGTTCGTCATGCTCGGGAAGACCTTCAAAGGACTGACCGACGAACTGCTGCGCTGGCAGACCGAGAAGTTCCAGGAGCTCGAGGAACGCCGCGACGACTACACCGTCTATCTGCGGCCTGAGGTGGTGGTGGAGATCGCCTTCGACGGTGTCCAGACCTCGCCGCGCTACCCGGCGGGGATGGCGCTGCGGTTCGCCCGGGTGCTGCGGTATCGCGACGACAAGACACCGGACCAGGTTGATACGGTGCAGACCGTGCGAGACATTCACGAGGGACTGGGCGCGGCGCGGGACGGTGGCGGGGATGTCTGAACCTCAGGAGGATCCCGACGTCGTCTCCCGCCGGATCGCCCAGGAGTCTCTGTCCCAGGACGATCCGACCGGCTGGTTCGAGCGGCTCTACTCCGCGGCCGAGGAAGGAACGGCCGTCGTTCCGTGGGACCGCGGTACGGCGCATCCGATGCTGGCCGAGTGGGTCGACGAGTCACACCCGGACGGAACCGGCAAGACGGCCCTGATCGTGGGAGCCGGCACCGGGTGGGACGCGGAGCTCATCGCGGACCTCGGGTACGACACGACCGCGTTCGACATCTCCCCCTCTGCCATCGAGGCCGCACACCGCAACCACCCCGATTCCAAGGCGCAGTACGTCACGGCCGACCTCCTCGCCCCACCTGCCGAGTGGCGACATGCCTTCGACCTGGTGGTCGAGATCTACACCGTGCAAGCACTGCCGATCGAGCTGCAGCCCGCCGCGATCAAACAGGTCGGCGAACAGGTCGCCCCTGGTGGGACTCTCGTCGTCATCGCTGCCGCTCGCGCTGACGACGTTCCTGATGCGGAGGTGGAGGGTCCGCCGTGGCCGTTGACGCGCTCCGCGATCGAGTCGTTCGCGACCCCTGACCTCCGCCTGATCCAACTCACCCAGTCCCCGAGCCCGGCGGACCCCACAATCCTCCGCTGGCGCGCGGAGTACCTACGCGACTAGGGCAGTCCCGCACCGCCGCCCCGCGGACCCACCTGACCACACGCACGGGACCGCGGAGGTTCGCCCACCCGAATCGGCCACTTCCCCTCCCCGAACCAGGTCGACATCCACCCGAACCAGGGCGATGTGCTCCCCGAATCGGGCAACTCCCCTCCCCGAACCAGTCGACATCCACCCAAACCAGGTCGACATCCACCCGAACCGGGTTGAGATCCTCCCCGAACCGGTTTGGGGACAATCGCGTACCGCGCTGGCAGTCCACTACCCCGGCCACCGCCTCCACCCACCACGCACACCGGACCGGGGAGGTTCTCTCACCCGAATCGGCCAACTTCCCTCCCCAAACCAGGTCGACATCCACCCCGAACCGGTTTGGGGTGGATATCGTGCCGCGCTGGGCAGTCCAGCACCCCGGCCACCGCCTCCACCGACCACGCGCACCGGACCGCACCGGACTGGACCCGGGAGGTTCTCTCACCCGAATCGGGCAACTCCCCTCCCCAAACCAGGTCGATATCCACCCCGAACCGGTTTGGGGTGGATATCGTGCCGCGCCGGGCAGTCCAGCACCCCGGCCACCGCCACCACCGACCACGCGCACCGCACCGCACCGGACCGCATCGGACCGGACCGCGTCGGACCGGACCGCGTCGGACCGGGGAGGACCGGGGAGGACCGGGGAGGTTCTCTCACCCGAATCGGGGAGGTTCGCTCACCCGAATCGGGCAGCTTTCCTCCCCAGAGCAGTGGATTGGAGAGCAGGTGCTGAGGGCGACTAGAGGACGGCCGGCTGGAGGGCCTTGTTGAGGACGAGCGCGTTGTGTTCGAGCCAGGTTTGGCGGCGGTGAATCTTGTCGCCGACGCCGTCGTCCCACATCCGGCGCCAGCCGCCACCCATCGTTTCGGCGCGGTGTTTCATCAGGTGCCAGGCCCGGCGGTTCTGCAGGATCGCGACCTCGACCAGTTGACCGCGGTCCTTGGCTGACAGACCGTAAGCGTCGGCGATCAGGCCGCATCTGCGCGGTACGTCCAAGCCTCGCATCAGCGGATCCAGGTCCTCGTCGGCACCGAACGGACCCCACCACAGCATGACGTTCAGTACTTCCTTGACCCGGGTGGCCGGACGTGCCAAGTCGAAGTCGATCAGCGCGAACGCCACCCCGTCGCGAAACACCACGTTCTCCGGAGTCACGTCCTGGTGCCCGATCAGTTCGGGCGGAGCGCTCGGCGCTGGTGGCACGCCGGCCGCTTGGGCCGGCGCGGGCAGGAGGTTCTCCGGCAGGCCGAACCCGGCCGCTGCGTCGTCGTACGCCCGAACCAGTCGAGCGACCGACACCAGCCGATCCTCGTCTGCGATCCACTGCGGTCGTGGCCGACCGGCGACCTCGCCCTCGATGAAGGTCAGCACCTCGCGGCCGGCGGCGTCGATCCCCAGGAACCGCGGCGCACCCTCGAAACCGACGCTCTCCAGATGCCGTAGCAATTGGCGAACCAGCCCCGAGTGTTCGCCCTGGGGCCGGCGGATGGTCTCGCCCCGCCGCACCAGACCCTCGGTGACGTCGCCGCCTTCCAAGGCGATCTCAGGCTCGTCCTGCTCGTCGATCCATTCCTGCACGGACATTGACGCCTCCCACACGGCTCATCGCGCATCCACGAACGGACGCCGGCCGCGAGTGTAGGACCATGCCGGACGAAGCCTCTACTCATTTCACACCCTCGAACTGGCCGGCGGACCGGCCACGTCACACCGATGAACAGGTCAGGATCCCATGGGAACATATGTTCGATAATGCTGTAGACTGCCTGCATGGCGGGGCAAGGTGTGGTGGGGCCGACGGCGTTGCGGATGATGCTCGGGAGTCATCTGCGGCGGCTGCGCGAGCGGGCGGGCGTGAGCCGGTCCGACGCCGGCTGGACGATCCGGGCCTCGGAGTCGAAGATCAGTCGGCTGGAGCTCGGCCGGGTCGGCTTCAAGGAACGCGACGTGGAGGACCTGCTCAGTCTGTACGGCGTCACCGAGGCGCACGAGCGGGAGCGGCTACTGCAGCTGGCGCGCGAGGCGAACAACCGCGGTTGGTGGCATCGGTACGGTGATGTCACGCCGGACTGGTTCGACGCCTACCTCGGGCTCGAGGCGGCGGCCGAGCTCATCCGCACGTACGAGATCCAGTTCGTCCCCGGACTGCTGCAGACGGCCGGCTACGCGCGTGCCGTGGCGCGGCTGACTCCTGGCAACGCGCGAGGCGACGACGAGGTCGAGCGGATCGTCGCCCTGCGGACCCGGCGCCAGCGCGCTCTCGATCGTGAGCCACCGCTGAAGCTCTGGGCCGTCATCGAGGAGTCCGTTCTGCTCCGCCCGATCGGCGGTCGCGACGTCCTCCGCGATCAACTCGATGCCCTCCGCGAGGCCGCCCGCCGCCCCAACGTCACGCTCCAGATCGTGCCGCTGCGCTCCCCCGGTCACGCCGCCTCCGGTGGCGCGTTCACCCTGCTGCGGTTCCCCCAGCACGACCTGCCCGACATCGTGTACCTGGAGCATCTGACGAGTGCGCTCTACCTGGACAAGCGCGACGACGTCGAGACGTATGCGCAAACGCTCGATCTGCTGGCCGCCACCAGCCCGCCGCCGCAGCAGACCGAGCAGCACCTGACCGAACTCCTGGACCGCCTGGCCGGCTGACCCTGCGCGGTAAGCCCGCGTCGCGCGGTCAGCCAGCGGGCATCATCGGCGTCGGACCGTCAGTCGACGTCGGACGGTCAGTCGGCGTTGGGCGGTCAGTCGGCGTTGGGCGGTCAGTCGAGGTCGCGCAGTCAGTCGGGGTCGGTCGGCTTGGTGGACTCGACGTGGGCGGCGTCGCCTTCGTCTTCGGACTTCCCCAAGAGGTTCTCGGCGGACGTCTGCATGCTGCTGTCGGCCAGGGCGAGGGACGGGTGGTGGTAGTCGAACGCAGGGCTCTCGGAGCGGATGCGTGGCAGCCGCTCGAAGTTGTGCCGCGGCGGCGGGGACGAGGTGGCCCACTCCAGGGACCGTCCCCAGCCCCACGGGTCGTCGACGCCGACCAGCGGCGAGCGGCGGGACTTGTAGACGTTGTAGAGGAACGGCAGCATCGACAGGCCGAGGATGAAGGCGCCGACGCTCGACACCTGGTTCAAGGTGGTGAAGCCCTCGTTCGCGCCGTACGTCGCGTAGCGCCGTGGCATACCTTCGGCGCCGAGCCAGTGCTGGACCAGGAACGTGGTGTGGAAGCCGATGAACAGCAGCCAGAAGTGCAGCTTGCCCAGCCGCTCGTCGAGCATCCGACCGGTCATCTTCGGCCACCAGAAATAGAACCCGGCGAACATCGCGAAGACCACGGTGCCGAAAACCACGTAGTGGAAGTGTGCGACGACGAAGTAGCTGTCGTTGAGCTGGTAGTCGAGCGGGGGCGAGGCGAGGATGATGCCGGTCAGACCGCCGAACAGGAACGTCACCAGGAAGCCGATCGCCCACAGCATGGGTGTGTCGAACGACACCGACCCGCCCCAGATCGTGCCGAGCAGGTTGAAGAACTGCACCCCCGTCGGGACCGCGATCAAGAACGTCATGAACGAGAAGAACGGCAGGTTCACCCCACCGGTGACGAACATGTGGTGCGCCCAGACCGCGATCGACAGGACGCCGATGCCCAGCGTGGCAGCGACCAGGCCGATGTAGCCGAAGACCGGCTTACGGCTGAACACCGGCAGAATCTCGGTGATGATGCCGAAGAACGGCAGCGCGATGATGTAGACCTCGGGATGCCCGAAGAACCAGAACAGGTGCTGCCACAACAGCGCACCACCGTTCGCGGCGTCATACACGTGTGCCCCGAGTAGTCGGTCCGCCTCCAGCATCAGTAGCGCGGCCGCGAGGATCGGGAAGGCGATCAGCACCAGGATCGAGGTCACCAGGATGTTCCAGGTGAAGATCGGGATCCGGAACATCGTCATGCCCGGCGCGCGCATGGTGATGATCGTGGTGACGAAGTTGACGCCACCCAGGATGGTACCCAGACCGGCCATCCACAGACCCATGATCCACAGGTCGCCACCGATCCCCGGCGAGCGGACGCCGTTCGAGAGCGGTGCGTACGCCGTCCAGCCGAAGTCCGCGGCGCCGGCCGGGGTGAAGAACGCGACCAGCGTGATCAGCCCGCCGAACAGGAACAGCCAGTAGCTGAACATGTTCAGCCGCGGGAACGCGACATCGGGTGCACCGATCTGCACGGGCATGATGACATTGGCGAAGCCGACGAACAGCGGGGTCGCGAACAGCAGCAGCATGATCGTGCCGTGCATGGTGAAGAGCTGGTTGTAGACCTCTTCGTTCACGATCTGCAGACCGGGCTCGGCGAGTTCGGCGCGGATGATCAGTGCCATCAGGCCGGCGACCATGAAGAACGCGAACGAGGTCACCAGATAGAGCTGACCGATCACTTTGTGGTCGGTCGTCGACAACAGCCTCCCGATCACCTTCCCCACCGGCCGGCGGCCTGCCTCTGCGGCTACCGTCGGGCCAGTACGCTCTGTGACTCCGGTCTGTTCGCTGACGCTCGCCATCGGACCTCCCGTGACGCACCCTCCACGTCACCCATGGTCCTCCGATTACACACCCGCAGCCGCCGAGGCAACAGAGGTCAGCGCGGTGGGCCCGCCTGCACGACAGCGCGTACGTCGGCCAAACGGAGGGAAGCCGGGTCGAAATCGGTGAGGCACCAGGTCGCAGCGGTGTAGGGCCGCGGGTCGCTGGTCGGAGGTAGGGCGATCGCGATGTCGTAGCCGGTGAGGTCGCCGCGGATGGCTTCGAGACTGGCGACGGACTCGGCCAACTGGCCCGGGGACGTCAGATTGACGGGGAAGAAGCCGTCGTAGCGTGCTGCGCGCCGGATGGGTTTCAGTTTGCCGGGGAATCCGCCGACCCACAGCGGTATACGGCCGGCGACCGGGCGTGGGAGAAAGGTCACCGAGTCAACGGTGTAGTGGCGGCCGTGGTGGGACACGGGCTCGCCGGTCCAGCCCGCGGTGAGGATCTCGAGGGACTCGTCGAGTCGTTCGGCCCGGACACGGTCGTCGACCTCGTCGCCGGAGCGGGAGAACTCCCCCGCGAACCGATCGCTGCCGAGACCGGCCCCGAGGGTCAGCCGTCCGCCCGACAACCGGTCGAGCGTGGTTGCCTCGCGCAACAGTTTCGTCGGACGGCGCCTGGCCACCGGCGTGACCATCGGCCCGAGCCGCACCCGTTGCGTCGCGGCGGCCATCGCGGCCAGCGTGATTCACGGATCCGCGACCGACGACACCGGCGCCCGCCACCAGAGCTGGTCCCAGACGAACATCCCGTCCCAGCCGGCCTCCTCCGCGGAAGCCGCCAGCCGCGCCACGACCCGCGGATCCGCGAGCTCGTCGAACAGCGGAACCCACACCGCGAAGCGCATCATCGGCTCGCGGTGTGTTCGGCAACCGCGTCGACGAACATGTCCCACAGTGCCGCGGGCAGTCCATGTCCGGCGGCCGGCAGGACAACAAGGCGCCCGTCGGGAACGGCGTCCCGCAGCGCCTCACCGTGTGCGAGCGGGAAGATCGGATCCAGCTCACCGTGCACCACCAGTACCGGCATCGTCACGTCGGCGAACCAGCCGTTCACCGGGCCGTCGAACTCCATCGCGTAGTGGTTCGTCAGCGACGCCTCGAAGTCCCGGGCCCGCGCGATGTCTCGTCGTACCAGATCCCGGGTCGGTGCCTCGTCGAAGTACCCGAGCAGCTCCGCCTCGATCGCGCGTACGACGTATTCCTCGACCGCCGCCGGATCGGCGAAGTCAGGCGGCTCGAATCGCGGCAGCGACGACGACGGCGGCGGCAGGTCCTTGTCGCCTGTCGTCGTCGACACGAACGTCAGGGACGCGACCCGCGAAGGGTGGTCGACGCCGAGCACGAGGACCGTGCCGCCGGACATCGACTGCCCGACGACGTGCGCCCGATCGATGCCCAAGGCATCCAGCAGACCGACCGCGTCGGCGGCCAGGTCGCGCATCGAGTACCCGGGACGCCCCGGCGGGTACGACGTCGATCGCCCGGTGTCACGTTGGTCGTAGCGGATCACGTACCGCCCACGCTCGGCGAGCCTGGTGCACAACCCGGTCTCCCACCAGAGCATGGACGCCGAGGCGCCGTGGATCAGCAGCACGGCCGGATCGGCCGGATCGCCGAAGGTCTGCGCACACAACTCGACACCGTTGACGGGGTACAGCTTCTCGGAGGTCATACCCCCGACCGTAGAAGCCGATCGCTCATCACGAAAAGCGATTGTTCCCGATCAAAGCGATCGGCTTCGACGATGAACTACCGAATCAGCTGACCGTCAGGACCTTCGACGGCGTCTGGGTGCCCTGGTGGTCGGCGTCAGCCAGCCACACCACCCGGTAGGTGTACGTGCCGCGTGCCGTCGGCTTGATGCTGAACGTGTACTTCCCGTTCGTCGTCAGCTTCGTCGTCGTCACCGCGACCCACTTCGTCCCCGACATCCGCTGCAGGTAGACGGTCATCCCGGCGTGCGGCGGGTTCAGGTACCCGTAGAACTGCGCCGCCGCACCGAGCTTGATCGCCGCCGGAGTGAGGTACGCCGACATCGCCGGGCGCACCTCGACCAGCGCGGCCGAGCTCCGCGTGCCCAGCAGCCCGGCACCGCCGTTGTAGCCCCACATGTAGTACGTCGACACGGTCGGCTTCTGCACCGTGGTGACAGCACCGTTCGCGTCCGAGGTGAGTTGCGCAGCGATCGCCCACTTCGTGGCGTTCTTCGCCTTCGAGTAGAGGATCACACGCTGGCCGCTCAGCTTGGCCGCGCCGTCCAGCCGGGTCACCGTCGTCGACAGCGTGACGGACCCGGTGTAGACGAGGACGGCCGCGCTCGAGGCGATGGTGGCCTTCGTACCCACCAGAAGCACGTCCGCACCCGGACCGACCTTGCCGGTGCTGTCCTTCACCCAGGCGCGGTAGGCGTAGCTCGCCGAGTTGGCCAGCCCGGTCACCGTGAACAGGCTCGCGGTGCCGGCGTAGACCGCCGTACCGGACGTCGGCAGTGCCGGCGGAGTCGACCCCACCGCGCTGCGAACGATGATCTGACCGATCGCCGTGTTGGCGGGCTTCGTCCAGAGCAGCGCAGCGGAGGCTGCGCTGCCGGTCACCTTGAAGCCGGTGACCGGTGGCGGCGGTGCGGTGAGGTCGACCCAGTTCTTGTCGATCGAGATCGTCACGCCACCGTGCGTCTCCGAGGTGTTGCCGACGTTCTGGTGCACCCGCTGGTGATTCGTCCAGTACGTCGCCGGGATGAACCGGCTCGTACCGACCGGCGATCCCCAGTGCGCGAACCAGAGGTTGTCCGGCCGCGTGTACGCCGTACTGGTGTAGGCACTGGCCAGGTCCGCACCACCGGAGGCGGCACCGACGTACGCACCGCCGACGTACCCGAGCGAGTTCAGCTCCTGCGTCCAGCCACTCAGGTAGGACAGTACGGCGGCCTTGCACGCGGCGGTCGAGGTGTAGGCCTCGATGTCGCTGTAGATCGCGCTCCGCGGTGCGAAGCCGAGTGCCTTCGCGGCCGTGACGGCGTTGTAGGCGGCGGTCCGGCCCTGCGCGAGCGCGGTTCCCGCGACCGACGACATCCGGCTGCTGTACGCCGTGCACGGCGCCTGCAGGCCGACGTCGATGAGCAGGAACTGCCAGCCCTTGCTCGCGTTCGCCGACACCCAGCCGGACGTCAGGTTCGGCTGGTCGCAGGCACGCAACCCGCCGCTGATGTAGACGCCGACCGCCTTGTAGTCCGGCTGCCAGGCGTCCATGGCGGACTGAGTCGGCGCCGAGCAGGTGTCGAACGCGTTGCCGGTGAAGTTGCCGGTAGCAACAACAGACGGCGTGACGGCCGCCGGCTGGGCGACCCGCGCGGACTGCGACTTCGTGACCACCCGACCGGTCCCGAGGACGTCGTTCGCCGCCTGCTCCTCGCCCGGCGCGTAGTAGGCCGTCACGAGCACGCCGGCAGCTTCGACCGCGCGACGCAGCAGGCCGTCGGTGGAACGTGGTGCGTTGGTCAGTGGCTCGAGCACGAGCCCTTCGCTCCGGCCCACCAGATGCGCCGGGCAGTCGGCCTGCGCCGTACTGCGGCCGAGGTAAACGGCCGGACGGTCGAAGCGGACACAGGCAGTCGGGTCGGCGGCCAGGTCCACGACCGGCCAACTCGACGGAACGGTGACCTGATAGCCGCGATACGAGACCGTCTTGGTCTCCCCCGCGGACGACAGCGATGATGCGGACGCCGGGCCGATGACGGCCAGGCCGGCGACCAGTCCGAGGGCAAGTCCCACCACCCCAGGTCTGTACAGCCTCACAGAAGCTCCTCACTTTCGACGGACACGGCTGGTCCGGAAAGTCATCAACCCCCAGTCCCAACCCCACCCCAGTGAAGGCGAGCGCCTCGCTCCTGTCGAAGAGCATCCGGCACTCGCCTCGATGCCCGGATGCTATCGCCGCAGGTCAGCCCGAACTACGGCGACTGTTTTGGACCGTTCTGTCTATAACTGCTAGGCTGACGTCCATGGTCAGGCCGAGAACGTTCGACGAGGAGCGCGCCGTCGACGCTGCGATGAAGGCGTTCTGGACCTTCGGCTACGACGGCACCTCGACCCAGGACCTGTGCGACGCGACGGGCCTCGGCCGGAGCAGTATCTACAACACCTTCCGCAGCAAGCGCGACCTGTTCGACCGCGCCCTCCGGCAGTACATGGACGCCAAGACTGCGGCACAACTCGACCTCATCCAGAGCGATCTGCCCATCAGAGAGCGCGTTCGCCGAATTCTCTGGGATGCCGTCGAGCCCGACGGGGACGACCCGGTCGGCTGCCTGGTCGTCAACACCCTGGTCGACCTTGCCCCCAACGACCCCGAGATCGCCGCGACGATCGACCGCGACCACAGCACCCGGCTGTCCGCGCTCGCCACCGCGATTCGTACGGCGCAGGCCGCGGGCGAACTGGATGCCAGCCATGACCCCGCCGCCCTCGCGGAGTATGTGTTCGTCGTCCTGAGCGGACTGCGGGTTGCGGCACGCGGCGGCGCATCGCCGAGCAGGCAGGAAGCCGTCGTCGCAGCCGCCCTTCGCGGTTTCTGATCGTCGTCGACCGGCGGGCTCGACTGCCCGTGTTTTGCACTGATCGATCCATAACGAGAGGAATCCATGCCCGTCGCTGTCTACGTGCTCGGCCTGGCGATCTTCGCCCAGGGCACCTCCGAACTCATGCTGGCCGGCCTGCTGCCCGAGATCGCGGGCGACCTGCAGGTGTCGATCCCGGCCGCCGGCCTGCTGATCTCCGCCTTTGCGATCGGCATGCTGGTCGGGGCACCGATCCTGGCCGTCGTCACCTTGCGCTGGTCCCGGCGTACTGCGCTCCTGACCTTCCTGGCGGTGTTCGCCCTCACCCACGGCGCCCGTGCGCTGACGCCT
>Ga0164241_10003478_pt1 | contig 15843 bp, 14 predicted proteins | sample OricomyardsoilBY_FD_108780 | JGI IMG/M metagenome (GOLD analysis project Ga0164241, IMG submission 108780) | Backyard soil microbial communities from Emeryville, California, USA - Original compost - Back yard soil (BY) | ecosystem: Environmental > Terrestrial > Soil > Unclassified | place: USA... | reverse complement strand
TCGCGGATCAATCCGGAACCCGGCCGGAGATTCAGGTGATAGGTGTTGCCGAGGATAATCTGCGCCCCCGTCTCCGCAATTTGCGCCGGCGTCAACGACTTGACCGTGCCCTGCGTACCCACCGGCATGAAGATCGGCGTCTCGATCCGGCCGTGCACCGTTTGCAGCCGCCCGCGCCTCGCCGCAGTCGCTGGATCGGTCGTGATTAGTTCGAAGTGGTCGGCCATCGGCTTCCTACGCTGCCCGCGGACTTGACCGTCTGTCAATTGCGGCGTACCTTCATAAAAAGTGCTGCTGGTCATCGACAACTACGATTCGTTCACGTTCAACCTGGTCCAATACTTCGGGCAGCTTGGCGTGAACATGCGCGTTTTCCGCAATGACGAACTGACGCCCAAACAGGCGGAAGACCTGAACCCGGAACGTGTTTTGATTTCCCCCGGTCCCTGCACTCCCTCCGAAGCGGGCGTCAGCCTCGACATCATCAAAACCTTTGCCGGTCGGAAACCCGTCCTCGGGGTTTGCCTTGGTCATCAGGCCATCGGCCAGCTCTTCGGCGGAAGAGTCGTCCGCGCCGAACGCCAGATGCACGGAAAACTTTCCCCCATCCTGCATCGCGGGACGGATATTTTCCAAGGCCTCCCCTCTCCCTTCACCGCGACACGCTATCATTCGCTTCTGGTCGAACGCCCGGGTTTTCCCTCGACTCTGGAAATCACGGCGGAAACCGCCGAAGGCGAGATCATGGGACTTCGCCACCGGCAGTTCCCGGTTTACGGGGTTCAGTTCCACCCGGAATCGATCGCCACCGACGGCGGCATGAAGATCCTTCAAAATTTCCTTACCCTGAACTGATCCGCCATGCGCTGCCCCAAGTGCACTTCCATCGAGGACAAAGTGATCGACTCCCGCATCGCGCGGGACGGCAACAACACCCGCCGCCGGCGCGAATGCCTGGAATGCGGCAACCGCTTCACCACCACGGAAACGCTCGTGCGCGACAGCATGATCGTGGTCAAGCGCGACGGCCGTCAGGAACCCTTCGATCACGACAAGCTGCTCCGGGCCATCCGCGCCGCCTGCCACAAACGCCCGGTGGACAACGAGCAGATCACGATGCTCATCGAGGATGTCCTCGACGCCGTGGAAGCCCAATACGACAGCCAGGTTCCCACCAGCGCCATCGGCGAACACGTCATGCAGCGCCTGCGCAAGATCGACCAGGTGGCCTACGTCCGCTTCGCGTCCGTCTATAAGGAATTCCGCGACGTCTCGGAATTCGTCGACGAAATCAGCAGCCTGGCTCCGGGAACGGCGGTCACCCCCAAGCCGAAAAAATGACCGTCTCCCCGCAATTGCGCCGGCTGCATTTTCTCAACGCGCTGTTTGCGCCGCTGACCGGCCGGGATCTCTATCTCGCCCGGCAGATCGACGACGCCATTGCCACCAGCCTCGGCGAGGTGCTGGCTCGCGAGCCCACCGACCCCGCGTTTGTTCAAGCCGCCGCCCGGCTCCTCGAACGGCTTTGCGAGGGGCAATCGCGGCACGGTTTTTTCCATTGGGATGCCGGCGCGGATTCCACCGGCGACACCCCTCTTTTCACCCGGGCTGGAGTGATGCAGGGATTGCGCAAGCTCGCCGGTTACGCCGAGTCCACCCTGCTCGTCACCAACCTGCGTACCGCGCATTGTCCCGCCGACAAACGCTGGACCGGACGCCGACGCCGGAATTACGACGAAAGCCTGGCGCTGATCCGCGACCTCGCCGCCGCGCGTTCCCGGCGGGATGCCACGATGAACATCCTGTTCCTTTGACCATGGGCAAAACCCTCTTCCAAAAAATCATCGACCGCGAGATTCCCGCAAATATCGCCCACGAGGACGAGTTCTGCATCGCGATTCATGACATCAACCCGCAGGCTCCGGTGCACCTTTTGGTCATCCCGAAAAAGTTCATTCCGCGAATCGCCGAGGCGACCGAGGCCGACAAAGCCCTGTTGGGACACCTGCTTTTGTCCGCCGCCGCCATTGCTAAAAAACTGGGGATCGCCGAATCCGGCTACCGGGTGGTGATCAACAATGGCTCGGATGGCGGGGAAAGTGTTCCGCACCTTCATGTGCATCTGCTCGGCCGGCGTCCGCTGGCCTGGCCGCCGGGTTGATCGCCGGCCTCTGGTCCGTCCTCTTCGCTCCGCCCTCGGCGTACTTGGATTCCTGGCTTTTATGCCGTCGCCTCGACTGCGGCAAAAGCCACATCTTTTACATCGGGCCAAATCTTATAAGGCCGACCCGATTTCGTTCCCCAATTGGAAACAAGCGTTGTTAAATACCGAACCCGACCGGGCAAGCGGGCGGTCTTCGAACGGGAAATCATTTCGTTCCTGCGGCATTGCAGGGTAAAGATCCGCGGGGCAAGCCCCGCGCATTTGGACTGCGGCGACGTGTCTGCCTCGCGCGGAGGCGCGGGGGCAAACACCGGGGACCGCAGGAGCGGGACAACGGTGTCGCTCCACTCCACATCGGAATTTAGTCCCCACCAACCGCTGCTACGCTATGATCGGATCGTCATCAGCACTACCTGACCAGACACGGGCGCTTCGGGTCGAACTTCCATCCCGGGATCAGATATTGCATGGCGGCCGCGTCGTCACGGGCGCCCAGCCCTTTCTCAACGTAAAGCGCGTGGGCCTTTTCCAACTGATCGAAATCGACTTCGACGCCCAGACCGGGCCGTTGCGGTATGCGCAGCCGGCCGGCCTTGATCACCAGCGGTTCCTTGGTGAGGCGTTGTCCGTCCTGCCAGATCCAATGCGTGTCAATCGCCGTGACTTTGCCCGGCGCAGCCGCCGCAACGTGCGTGAACATCGCGAGCGAAATGTCGAAATGGTTGTTCGAGTGGGAACCCCAGGTCAGTCCGTGCCGGCGGCAGGTCTGCGCCACCTTGACCGAGCCGCTCATCGTCCAGAAATGCGGATCGGCGAGCGGAATATCCACGGCGCGGAGCGTCAGCGCGTGGGCGAGTTCGCGCCAGTCGGTCGCGATCATGTTCGTCGCGGTCGGCAAGTCGGTGGCCTGACGGAACTCCGCCATGATCTCGCGCCCGGAAAATCCGTTTTCCGCTCCACACGGATCCTCGGCGTAGGCGAGCACGCGTTGTTGTCCCTTGCACAATTGCACCGCTTCCTCGAGTGACCATGCGCCATTCGGATCGAGCGTGATCCGGGCTTTGGGGAAACGCGCCGCGAGGGCGGTGACCGTCTCCATTTCCTCCGCGCCACTTTTTACGCCGCCCTTGAGCTTGAAGTCGTTGAAGCCGTATCGCTCGTGCGCCGCCCCGGCCAGCCGCACGATCTCCGCCGTCGTCAACGTCTCCTCGTGCCGCAGGCGCAACCAGTCGTCCCCCGTTCCGGGTTCCGCGCGGTACGGAAGGTTGGTTTTCCGACGGTCGCCGACGTAGAAAAGATAGCCCAGCACCTCGACCGCATCGCGTTGCCGGCCCTCGCCGAGCAAATCCGCCACGGCTACGCCGCGATGTTGTCCGAGCAGATCGAGCATCGCCGCCTCGACGGCCGTCATGGCGTGAATCGTCGTGCGAAGGTCGAAGGTCTGATTACCCCGTCCGCCGGCGTCGCGCTCGCCGAATCGTTGCTCGATCGCCTGGAGGACGCGGGCAAAATTGCCGATCGGCCGGCCGATCACGAGCGCCTTGGCTTCCTCCAACGTGCGGCGGATTTTCTCGCCGCCCGGCACCTCGCCCGCGCCGGTACGGCCGGCGCTGTCCTGCAACAAAACGACGTTGCGGGTAAAGAACGGTCCGTGCGCGCCGCTGAGGTTGAGCAGCATGCCGTCGTGTCCGGCCACGGGAATCACCCGCATGGCGGTTGCCAGCGGAGTATCGGAATCGGCGAGGTTGGGTTCCATGGTTCAATTCATGCGGCGCGCAGTTCCACGCGTTTGATTTCCCCGACGATGAGCAGATAGCTGGCGATGGCCAGCGCCGCGTGCGCGCTGACATACACCAGCGCCCAGTTGAAGGAACCGGTGGACTTCAGGATGTAGCCGATGACGATCGGCGTGGTGATGCCCGCAATATTCCCAAAGGTGTTGAACAGCCCGCCGCACAACCCGGTGACCGTCTTCGGCGAGGTGTCGGAAATCACCGCCCAGCCGAGCGCACCGATGCCCTTCCCGAAAAAGGCCAGGCTCATGAAGAGAATCACCGCCCACTGCGGGCTCACGTAGTTGCAGGCAATCATCGTGACCGAAAGCAACATTCCCACGACGATCGGGGTTTTCCTCGCCACCGTGAGCGAACGTCCGCGACGCAGCATCCCGTCGGAAAACCATCCGCCCAGAATCCCGCCGGTGAATCCGCACAGGGCGGGCAGCGCGGCGACAAATCCGACCTGAAGCACCGACATGCCCCGTTCCTTCACGAGATAAATGGGAAACCACGTGAGGAAAAACCAAGTCAGCGTCGTGATGCAGTACTGGCCGAAATAGATGCCGGCCAACATCCGGTTCCCGAGCAGCTGGCCGATGATGGACCAGCGCACCGGTCCGGCCGGAGCGCCCTTGCGATCCAAATCGACCAGACCTCCGCCGCGCCCGATATGCGCGACCTCGGCGGCGTTGGCCTTCGGGTGATCGCGCGGACTGTGGATGAGTTTCGGCCAGGCGGCCGCAAATGCGAGACCCAGCGCACCCATGAACCAGAAAACCGCCGGCCAGCCGAAGGCGTGGGTGATCCAGCCCATGATCGGGGCAAACATCACGGTGGCGAAGTATTGCGCCGAGTTGAAGATGGCGCTCGCCATGCCCCGTTCCGCGGTCGGAAACCAAGCGGCCACGATCCGGCTGTTGGCCGGAAACGAGGGCGACTCCGCCATGCCGAGCAGGAATCGCAACGTGAACAGCATCGCCACTGCGCCGGTGATCGTGAACGGATCAAAGAACGGCAGGTCGATCGTGAACCTGAATTCGTGGCCGACGACGCAGCCCTGCAGCAGGGTGAACAATGACCAAAGCGTGATGCTCCAGAAATAAATCCGCTTCGAGCCAAAGCGGTCCAGCAGCCATCCGCCCGGGATCTGGCAAATGACGTAGGCCCAGGAGAAGGCCGAGAATATATAACCCATCGCCACCGGGTCGAGTTCGAACTGCCGGCCAAGATCCGTGCCCGCAATCGAAAGCGTGGCGCGGTCCGCATAGTTGACGCTCGTGAGGAGAAACAGAAAAAATACGATCCAATAACGGAAACGCGTGGGACGCTCCGCCGGATCTGCAGGCACCTGGTTCATTTCACCGCGTTACTGGGACCCGAGCGACTTGATCAGCCCGCTCAACTGCGCCGACTCGTCCTCGTTCAAGTCCACGAGCGGCGGCCGAACCGGGCCTGCGTCGTATCCTGCCAGCCTCGCTCCCGCTTTCACAATGCTCACGGCATAACCGGGCTTGCGGCTGCGGATGGCGAGATAGGGAAGAAAAAACGAATCGATCAACCGACCGACGGTATCGTGGTCGTCCCTCGCGATGGCATGGTAGAATTCCATCGCGGTCTTCGGAATGAAATTGAAAACCGCCGACGAATACACCGGCACTCCGATCGCCTTGTAGGCCGCCGCATAGACTTCCGCCGTCGGCAGGCCGCCGAGGTAGGCGAAGCGATCCCCCAGCTTGCGGCGGATCGTCACCATCAATTCGATTTCGCCAATGCCGTCCTTGAACCCGACGAGATTGGGGCAGCGGTCCGCCAGCTTGAGCAGGGTGTCGGCCTGTAGACGGCAGACGCCGCGATTGTAGACGATGACGCCGAATTTTACCGACCGGCACACCGCCTCGACGTGCGCCGCCAGTCCTTCCTGTCCGGCCTCGGTCAGGTAGTGAGGCAACAACAGAATGCCCTGCGCGCCGATTCGTTCGGCTTCCTGTGCATAGGCGATCGCCTGCCGCGTCGGCCCGCCGGTGCCGGCGACAATCGGCACCCGGCCGCGACAGGTGTTTACGGCGGTGCGGACCACCCCGCCGTAATCCTGCGGAGTCAGCGAAAAGAATTCCCCGGTTCCCCCCGCCGCGAACAGCACGGTGGCGCCATGGGGCATCAGCCATTCGAGACGCCGGATGTAAGTGTCGGCGCGAAAATCGCCGGAGGCATTGAAGTCGGTCACCGGAAAGGACAGCAGTCCCGACGACATGGTTTTCTTGAGCTCCGCAGGGGTCATGGAGGGGAGAGTGGGTTGAGCCGAAGTGATGCAGCCCGGGCAGCCCGAGGCAAGCGTCGCGACCGGGCTTCGGGAGAATTTTGCATCCGGCCGGTTTCCCGGGAATTTTCTCAATGACTCGCGTTGAGTACGGACCTAGGGTTTGGCCCATGACCGCCCCCCTGCCCTTTTCCGCCGCCGGCCGGCTTCCGGCTCCCGGCGACAATGTCGCGATCGCGATCCGGCGGCTGGAGGCGGGGACCGTCGTAGCGCTGGAGCAGGGGCCGTGTCCGCTCAGCCACACCGTCCTCGAGGGCCACCGCTTCAGCGTGCGCGCCATCGCCGCCGGCGAACCGCTGCTTTCCTGGGGCGAAACGTTCGGGCACGCCCTCGCCGACATCGCACCGGGCGCCTACGTGTGCAATCAATCCATTCTCGACTGGCTCGTGCTGCGCCGCGTCGGCACGGTCCTGCCGGAGAAACCCAATTTCGCCGATCATCTCGTCCCATTCGTGCTCGACGAATCCGCGCTGCGCCCCGCGCCGCCGGTGCCGCAGTTCGCCGACCGCCGCACGTTCGAGGGTTACCGGCGTCCGGGCAAACGCGGAACCGGCACGCGCAATTATATCGTGATCCTCGGAACGACATCGCGCACCGCGAGTTTCGCCCGCCAGCTCACGACCCGGCTTCAGGCGCTCGCCCGCGTGCATCCCCCGCTCGACGGCATTGTCGCCATCGCCCACACCGAGGGCGGCGGCCCGGGCGAACCCAACAATTCCCCCGAGGTGATGAAGGCCCTGGCCGGATTTATCGTCCACCCGAACGTCGGGGCGGTCCTTGCCGTGGATTATGGCGCGGAACCGGTCAACAACGTCCGTCTCGCCGCATTTATGCGCGAACGCGGCTACCCGCTGGACAACGTGCCGCATGCGTTTCTCAGCATCACGCGCGGGCTCGCCGCCGCGCTCGCCGAAGGCGAGACGATCGTCCGCCGCTGGCTGCCGTCGGTTTCCGCGGAACATCGGACGCCGCGGCCCGTGGCCGAACTTCGCATCGCCCTCCAATGCGGCGGCTCAGATGCCTTCTCCGGCGTATCGGGCAACCCGCTCGCGGGCGCCATGGTCCACGAGGTGGTCCGCCGCGGTGGCATCGGCGTACTGTGCGAGACCGACGAACTCAACGGCGCCGAGTCCTACCTGCTGAAAAATGTGCGCGACGCATCCGTCGCGCGCGCGCTGCTCGATCGCGTGGCCCGTTTCAAAGCCCGCCTCGCCTGGCACGGGGTCACGCCCGAGAGCAATCCTTCCGCGGGCAACAAGCTCCGCGGTCTCTACAATATCACGCTCAAGTCGCTCGGCGCCGTTCACAAAAAGGATCCGCGCACGCGCATCGACCACGTTATCGATTACGCGGAACCCCTCGATGCGCCGGGATTTTACTTCATGGACAGCCCCGGCAACGACCTGGAGGGCATCGCCGGCCAGGTCGGCGCGGGGTGCACGCTGTTCCTCTTCGTCACCGGCAACGGCTCGATCACCAACTTCCCTTTCGTCCCCACGCTCAAGCTCACCACCACCACCCGGCGCCACCGGTTGCTGATCCACGAAATGGACATCAACGCCGGCCGCTACCTCGATGGCGAATCGTTCGAGTCACTCACCGCCGAGTCATTCGAACTTCTCCTCGCCACCGCCTCGGGAAAGCGGTCGCGGGGCGAATCCGCCGGACACTCGCAAACCTCGCTCTGGCGCGACTGGCGCCAAACGGATTCGTCGCATGTCGCCGAACTGCGCGCCCGGACCGCCCCCGACGGGCAACCGGTCAAGGTGAATCCTGGAACGGTTGGCGGGCGCGAGGAGACCGGCACATTTCAGCTCTTCGCCACCGGCGATCGGTTCGCGACGGAGCGGATCGCGCTCGTGCTGCCCACGAGCATGTGTTCCGCGCAAATCGCCCGTCTCGCCGCCGACCGCATGAACGCCAGGGGCCTCGCCGCCCCGCTGGGGTTCTCGCGTTTTCTCGCGCTCGCCCACAGCGAGGGCTGCGGTTTCGGGGGCGAGACAATGTACCAGTTGCTTCGTCGCACCTACAGCGGATACGCCACGCATCCGAACGTCGCCGCCACGCTTTTGCTCGAACACGGTTGCGAGAAAATTCCAAACGACGTCATGCGCCGGCAGTTCGAGCAGGCTGGCATCCCTCCCGAACGTTTCGGCTGGGCGAGCGTCCAGCTCGACGGCGGCATCGAGAGCGCGGTCGCAAAAATCGAAGCGTGGTTTGCGGCGGCGGCACCCGGCTTGCCGTCCACTCCGAGGATTTCCGCTTCCCTCGGCGCGCTCACGATTGGCTGCTTGTCGGCCCAGCCATCCGGAGCGGCCGGTGCCATGACTCTCGCCCGCCTTGCCCGGCGGGTGCTGGCGGCGGGCGGCTCGGTGTTGCTGCCGGAAAGCGATCCGTTGCTTGCCTCGTCCGATTTCCGAAAAAGCCTGTTCGGCGATTTATTGCCACGCGCCACGCTCGCCTATGGGCAGGCGTTCACCGTTCCCGGCCTGCACGTCGTCGCGACCGAATCCGACCATTGGGTGGAAAACCTCACCGGCCTGGGCGCCTGTGGCGCGCACGGATTTGTCGGCCTGGTCGGATCGTCACCCCAACAGGCGCACCCGATGCTCCCGCTGATTCAAGTCGCCGAAGCCTCCGCCCTGGCTTCCGCTTCAACCGCGGATGTTGACCTCGTACTCACCGGCAACGCCGCGACCGATGATCGCGCCTTGGATGCGCTTCTTCGCTCGGTGGTCGAAGGCCGGGCCACACCCGTCGCCAATACCGCCGGATTCGTCGATTTCCAGCTCACCCGCGGACTCCTTGGAGTCTCGACCTGAGGCCTCGCTTCGCGCAAATCACGGCCTCGCTTCGCGGACGCGAATTTATGGAGTGGATGATCGGGCGGGAGCCGGAACGGGCTGCCGATGGGAATTGCACGGCTTTTTGCCGCGTTCAGCTGAACATAATTTTACCATCGCGCAGGATACATGCCCTTAATTAGTTACACAGCGGAGACCAAAACGGGATCTGAACCACCGAGATTCGCCTCAAGCGCAACCCACCCGTGACGTTACCCCGCGACGATAACAGTTATGTCACGAATTCATCCTCTTCTAATCGGAATCGCACTCTCAAGCTTTTCAATCGCAGCCAGCGCATCGGAGCCTTCGGCGGACAAATCCGCCTACACTCTTTTCAATCGCACGCCGGAATCGCAGCTGCGCGATTTGAGCACCGACCGGCCCGATCTGACGGAAAGCCCTTACACGGTCGACGCGGGCTGGATGCAGTTGGAGATGGATCTTGTTGCCCTCACCCATGAACACGACAAATCCGGCGGAGCCGACGTGGAGGCCAGCGAGTTCTCGGTGGCCAATGTCAATTTCAAGCTCGGGTTGACGTCCCGCATCGACCTTCAGACCGTATTTTCCACCTACACCCGGGTCCGGGTGAGCGATCACGTCGCGGGCGTGAGCGAAACCATTTCCGGCTTCGGCGACATCACCTCCCGGCTGAAAATCAACCTTTGGGGCAATGACGGCGGCAAAACCGCCTTTGGATTGATGCCCTTTGTGAAATGGCCGGCCAACCAGCACGGCCTCGGCAACAAGTCGGTCGAGGGCGGACTGATTGTCCCGCTGGCTGTCGATCTCGGCAACGGCTGGGGCCTGGGGGCGATGACAGAACTGGATCTCGTAAGGAATGCCGCGGATACCGGTTACCGCGTCGACTGGGTCAATACCGTCACGGTCGGGCACGATATCGCCGGGAACCTCGGAGGCTACCTCGAGCTTGCGAGCAGTCTCACCGAGGGACGCGACCTCGCCACTTTCGACTGCGGATTGAATTACGGCGTCAGCCGCCATACCCAACTCGATGCCGGCGTGAACTTCGGGCTGACCCGCGCCACGGAGGATTACACGGTCTTCGCCGGCATCAGCATCCGCTTTTAAAATATTTTCCCTATGAAACTATCCGTCGGTCAGAAAGTCTTCAGCGTCACCCTCGTTGCCGCGATCATTCTCGGGGGCATCCTTGCGGGTGTCTTCCGGCAGTTTGCAATCATCCGCGCAGGTGACGACCGCGTCCTCCTCCTGGCCGGCGCGCTGCAAACCCAGCAATATGCCGACATGATGCACGACGCCCTGCGGGGTGATGCCATCGCCGGCCTCTTGGCGGCCCGCAACAAAAACGAGGCTCAACTCGCCGATGTCGAAAAAGACTATGCGGAACATGCCGCCGAAATCCGCACGCGAATGGAGGAGAACGCAAAGCGCGATCTCGGAACAACCATCGCCAACAGGCTGCACGCCATCGGCCAGCCGCTCGAGCGGTACCTGACCGTGACCGGCAGTTCGGTCGCGCTGTCCCGCCGCGATCTGCCGGCGGCGGAGGCGAACTTCACCCCCTTGCAGGATTCCTTCCATGAAATGGAGGTCGCCATGTCGAACCTCAGCGACGCAATCGAAGGAGAGGCCAAGGATGCCAATCGCGCCAACCAGGAACATTTCCAATCGTTTGTCACCGTGGTCACGTCGCTTGCGGCGGGCGGCCTGCTGGTGCTGGTTGTGATATCCGCCGTCGTGGCGCGCAGCATCCCGCGGCCTTTCGCCGTGGTGATCGCCCAATTGAGTGAAACGGCCAGGGCCAATGCCGCTTCATCCAGCCTTATTTCCCAAAGCAGCACGACCCTCGCCGAAGGGGCTTCCGAACAAGCGGCTTCGCTTGAGGAAACGAGCGCCTCGCTCGAGGAAATCTCCAGCATGGCCAAGCGCAATGCCGACAGCGCCAGGAACGCCAACGAACTGACCCGCCAGACCCGTGCCGCGGCCGACGCCGGGACCAGCGATGTCGAGGCCATGAACCAGGCCATGGACGCGATCAAGGCGTCGAGCGACGGCATCGCTAAAATCATCAAGACCATCGACGAGATCGCCTTTCAAACCAACATCCTCGCCCTCAACGCCGCCGTCGAGGCGGCCCGCGCCGGTGAAGCGGGCGCCGGCTTTGCCGTCGTCGCCGAGGAAGTCCGTGCCCTCGCTCAGCGGAGCGCCACCGCCGCCAAGGAAACGGCGGACAAGATCGACGATTCCGTGAACAAGAGCCGCCACGGCGCGGATGTCTGCGCGAAGGTCGCGACCGGCCTGAAGGAAATTGCGGCCAAATCGCGTCAGGTCGACGAATTGGTCGGCGAAATCGCCTCCGCCTCGACGGAACAGAACCAAGGCATCGAACAGGTAAACCTGGCCGTCAGCCAGATGGACAAGATCGTGCAAGCCAGCGCGGCCCGCGCCGAGGAAGGAGCCAGCGTCGCACAGGAACTCACCAGCCAGTCCACCTCTTTGGAGCAGAATGTCCTTCAACTCGAAAGCTTGGTCGGCGGACGCCGAAATCGCGGACCAAAATCCCCTCCCGTATCAGGCAAGCCCGGCCAAACGGTTCGCACCGAACGCCGCAGCCCGCACCTCGTGGCGTAAGACCAATCGCCCCGACCAAGCGGACTTTACACGAAGGCCGCAAGGCGCGCGAAGTGGAAATCAGACCACGGCTTTGCGCCCTTGGCGTGAAAATATAAGACTCGGAGACTGCCGGTATAATGGCGATTCGCGACGGATCCGGGCCATGAAACCGGATCGATCCCAATATCCGACAAGGCGCAACAAGGTCACGGCCTCGTTGCGTGGGGCCTCACTTCGCGGACGCGGATTTACGGAACAGATGATCGAGCGAAAGCCGGCCCGGACCGAAAGCCAGCACGATCACCGCCGCGTACAGGAAGAGAAACGGAACTGCGGTCACAAATTTGTCGGGATCCCTTGTTATCGCGTGGAGCGCCTCGCTGTCGGCGGTGGCGTACGCGAGAATCATGATGAAGATCAGCGGCAGGCAAACCGGACGGGCAAACAAACCGAGCGCGAGCAGGATGCCGCCACCGGTTTCCGCGCAACCGGCGGCGATCGCGTTGAGCTTGGGCAGCGGGATGCTGAGCGACTCGAAAAACGCGGTCGCCTTCTCCAAATGGGTGAGCTTGCCCCAGCCGGTTTGGGCGAACGACCAGCCCCAGTAGAGGCGGATAACGAGCAACAGCGGCGATTGAAGATACGACGCGACGCGATCAAGCTTATCGAGCGTGGAACGAAGGTTCATGGGGATGGGAGCGGTTGCGGGGTTTCATTATTCCGGGAAGAAACGAAGCGGAGCCGAAGTTCCAGCGGCGGAAAGGATCACGATTTCACCTTCGCCGGCAGAGCCAGCCGAGTTCCACCCACGTGGCGAACCAAGTGGTCACCTGTTCGGCATTCAGACCCGGCCCGGCCACGGTCACCGCTTTCGCAAGCGGTTGTCCGGCGGCGAGCGCCTGAAGGATGAGAAAGGCCGGCCGGTCCAGCCGCTTGTAATACAGGCGGTTTTCCAACCGGTGAACGGCGACGTAGACGCGTCCCCGGCGCGGGCGGGCGACGGACTTTTGCCGTACCGCCGCGCGCACGGAATCCACCGCGTTGCTCGCCTCGGTTCGCAGCGCGTCGCGGCGCTTCACGGATGTCACGTAGGTGTCGACGGGATAATCCAAGGCCAGCAAACTCACGTAGGGCTGCAAACGAAGCCTCAGCCGCCCCGGGGGAATCCCGGCGATTTCCTTCGGATCGAGCACAGGCAGTTCGGCTTCGTCGAACGCGAGCGTCTGGGCCCATTCGAACTGCACTACGGCGCGGGCGAGCGCGGTGTGCGGCGCGGTCCAGCGGGGTTCCTCGCGGAGGAACTGGCCGAGTCGCGAACACAGATTGCGCAAGGTGAACGAGCGCGAGGGATATTTTGTCAGGTAGGCCTCCACGAGCCGCGTGAATTTTTTGTCGCCCAGCACGGCGCGCAACCCGGGGTTGTCGTCGTGCATGATGTCGAGGAGCCGGAACCAGTACATCCGGTTGTAGAGTTGCAAACGCTCGAACGCGCTGAGCCGGTCGTTGGGCTTGATGAATTCGGACGCCACCTCCGCCATCGGCCTTCCGTCGGTCCACCGCGGCTGGAGTCCGTCGTTTTTGGTGAGCGGTCGCACGAGGATGTTCGTCATCAACCGCTGCAATTTCACCACGTCGCCGGTCGTCGCCAGGCGGCGGGGAGCGTGCGCCGGCGGCGCCTTGAGCCCGACGGGCCTGACCGCCTGGGTCGTGGACCGGACGGCCGGGCGCTTCGGCTTGGCGGTCTTCTTCATGCGCGCGAAGCGACCTCCCGGGCGGGCTTGGCCTTGGGCACCTTCGCCTGCCTGGCCTCGTCGATAAATTCGTTGGCCTTCAATGCCTCGTTGTGAACCTCGTCAAACGATGGGATTTTGTCGTCCCATTCGAGGAGGGTCGCAGTGACGCCGCAGAGCTTCGTGGCGTGGGCGTACAATTTCCAGACCGGATCGAGCACGGGATGATCGTGGGTATCGAGGATGTATTTTTCGAACTTGGTGTGACCGGCGACGTGCATCTGGCCCACGCGGTGATGCGGCACCCCGTTGAGGTAGTCGTAGGGGTCGAAATCGTGGTTCTTCGCCGAAACGTAGATATTGTTCACATCGAGGAGGATTCCGCAGTCCGCGCGCTCGACGACCTCGGACAGGAATTCCCACTCGGTCATTTCGGAAACGTGGTACTCGGCATAGCTGCTCACATTCTCCACGCAAAGGGGAACCTCGAGGTAGTCGCGGATCTGGCGGATCTTCTCCGCGGTGCGTCTGGCCGAGGCGAAGGTGTACGGCATCGGCAGCAGGTCGTGGGTGTAGGTGCCGTCGACGCTGCCCCAGCAAAGGTGATCGGAAAGCCAGGGGGTCTTGGTGCGCTTGACCAGCGCCTTGAGCTTTTTGAGGTGGGCGCGGTCGGGTTTGTCCGCGGAACCGAAATACATCGAGACACCATGCTGAACGACGCGGTACTGCTCCATGATCTGGTCCAGCACCTGCAGCGGACGTCCGCCATCGACCATAAAATTCTCGGAGATGATCTCGAACCAGTCCACGACCGGTTTTTTCTCGAGAATATGCGCATAGTGCGGAACGCGCAGTCCGATCCCGATCCCGTAGTCAGTGTGGCCGTTGAAGGAATTGGCAGGCATTTTTTAAAAGAGACGAACTGCAAGCGGGACCGGTCGAAATGAAACCGGTCGTCCGGGGCGTGTCAGGGAAATAAGTGGCGTCGCGCATCGCAAGGCCGGTGCTTCATGTGCATCGGACGTATGTCATGGCAAAGCCGGCAAAAAGGAAGGCCGGTATTTCAGGCCGGCCTCCCAAAAACAAAGCGACCGGGTCCCGAGGGAGCGGCCGGATGACCAAACGATCAACCGTTGGTCTTGCAGCCGCCTTGGCCTTTGCAGGAGTTTTTGCCTTTGCAGCCATTGTCGCTGCTTCCGCAGCCACCCTGGCCCTTGCAGGCGTTCTTGCCCTTGCAGTCGTGCTTGGCCTTGTCCTTGCCGTTTTCGTTGACCTGGATGCCCGCCTTCGACGACGTGGAGGCGAACGTCTTGCTGACGAGCGCACCGGAATAAAGGCCGCTCAAGGCTGCGGCGGTGATGAGGAGACGCGTGGATTTGTTCATTTGATCTGGGATTTTGATTTCGTTTTCCGACCCTGCCCTGCCGGCACAATGCCGGCCGGGTGGATTGAAATTGGGGTTGGCCAGGCCGGCATGCCGGCGTCGGGGTATGAGCGTCGAAGCGCAAGTCTTATTCCCTGAATACGCACTGGATGGGGTTTGGGATGCGGCAAATTACAATATTTGCCGCCCCCAACCAGACAATATCCGCCCGGGCTGGTTCCCTGGCAACAGACTTGAAACGGCCGCCTCAGCCTTGGGAAGCATCGTCAATCCCAACGATCATCAGGACCTCCTCGGCGTGATCGGGCCGGAAGCGTGGCGTAAGAATCACCCACGGGGCGAATGCCTGCGGCTCGAAACGCTGCGAAGGCTGCGGCGCGCCTCCCTCGATCTGGCGCACCGCCACGTATTCGCGCCAACGCCCCTCGACGCACCAGCTTGATCAGCCGGTGCGCCTTCGGGCCGGGTGCCGTGGCGGGAATCGCAGTGGTGAGTACGGTCGTGGTCGCGGTGACCGCGACGGGATTCTTATGCGTTTTAGTTTTCAGGAGACCTCAGGTTGCACTTCAGCGCCCGCCTGACCACCCCCTGTAAACTTATTCCGATCCCTACATTCCGTCTCGATTCGTCTTTGCAAAATCTTTTTCAAGCTTCTCTTGCTTCTTCCTGTTTTCAGCCGCCTTTGTCGCAGCCGCCCATGCCGCGTTCGCTTCCCCCACCGCTTGCGCACGCGCTTCTGCAATGCTCGATGCTTGACCCGTTCGATAAAGATCCTGCGCCCGGGCTTCTGAATCCGTTGCATACTGGCGCTCGGATTTGAGTGCTGGATTCCCGCTGCTCGATCTTGGGCTTCGACAACCACCAGTAGCGGCCAACGCCGCTGTAATAATGATGAGCGTTTTCATAAGGGAGGTCCTAATTTTGATTTCGCCCGTTCGGCGATATGATTTCTGGGTCGGTTGGGTTGATCAGGTGAGGGGAGCGAGTGACGCCGGTGTTGGCGCGGAGCGGGTTAGGCGATTGCTC
>Ga0164241_10003477_pt1 | contig 15846 bp, 14 predicted proteins | sample OricomyardsoilBY_FD_108780 | JGI IMG/M metagenome (GOLD analysis project Ga0164241, IMG submission 108780) | Backyard soil microbial communities from Emeryville, California, USA - Original compost - Back yard soil (BY) | ecosystem: Environmental > Terrestrial > Soil > Unclassified | place: USA... | reverse complement strand
TTTTCGCATAGGCAGGATCATTAAAAAGCTGATCACATTGACCTAAAGCCAATGTTTGATAGCCTTGCTGCGCCAACAAATGAGCTGCCGCGCGACTGCGACGCCCGGTATCGCAATAGAAAATATATTGTGTAGCACGATTCAGTAGCCGAGATTTAATCGCCAGCAAATTCAGCGGGATATTGACCGCAGAAGGCAAATGTCGCTGGCTGTATTCCTCCTCTGTTCGAACATCAACACACACGCAACCTTGCTTCACTTTTTGATCAAAATCTTGCAGTGCAAGACTGGCCACAACAGGTTCTTTTAACAGGCGATAAAAATCCTGCTTATCCAGCGACATGATTACTCCATCAGTACGCATGGTAATACTGGCGTTACGTGGAGCATCATTAACCAGGGCGTCTTCACCAAAACAACGACCAACGCCAATACGAGCCAATACTGTTGATTTTCCTTCATCAAAACGAGTCACTTCTGCCTCGCCTTCTTTCAAAAAATAACAACGATCACCAATTTCGCCTTGACGAATAATTACATCACCGGTGTATACCAATTTGGTAGTTAAGCGTGAAAAAATATCTTCAACATTGATAGGAGGGACTTTAAAAAAGAGATTGGATTTTAATACTGTCATCATCCAATCAGCATCTTCATCCAGGTCACGCTCACGAGAAATATTTAACTGCAGATAATCCGCGACATTACTCCAGGTTAACATTTTATCCAATGTCTCGCTTTTAATCCGCAATAAACTGGAATCGGTATCTGCAATTAATGTATACGGACAAGGATCGGAATTAATGATAGGCAATAAACTACTGCGGCCTTTAATTTGTTGCCTTGATTGATCAGGCATCACCATGGATAAAGTGCCATGCAATAAATAAATGTGTTCGCCTATGTAGGAACCTGCCGTAAAAACGACTTGGCCGGCACAAACAAATTCAGTACGTGCTGTTTCCAATAACGCGAGCAAATGACTTTCACTCATCTCTTTTAATGGAACCAAACTTTTGGTTAGCGCCAAATCAAAATCTATAATACTTGAAGTGGAATGCTCATTGGTCATACAGAATCCCTCAATAATCACTTCTATAAAATTTCAAAATAAGTTGTTTGTTAAAAAAATCATGTTTTACATTTCAAACCCACGCCGTCCTTGCAGCCCACCGGAATGTAGAGCGACAATGCGTGATCCTTTTTTCCAAAATCCCTGTTGAGCTAAACGATAAATTCCCCAAAACAATTTTAGCGTGTATATCGGATCCAGCAGAATACCGGTTTCAGTTTCAAATTCTTGCCAAAATTGTTTTAAATAAGCCGGTGGCTTTTTAGCATATCCACCCGCATGGAAGCCGGTTATCAGGCGCCAATTTTCCGGCAATTCTTTTTGATCTTTTTTATCAGCTAATGTTTTTAATTCTCGATAATAACGGCGAATATCCTGAGCCAAATTGCCCTCGCCCTTTAGCACCGAAAAGCCATACGCCGTCCGGGTTTCTTTTATACCAGCTGCAATACCTGCCAAACTCGTGCCAGTCCCGCAAGCCACACAGACCGACGTGAAATCATCATTCAATTGCTGGCTTAACGCTTCACCAGCTAGCTGCATTCCTTTTGCACCTTCAATATTTGCTCCACCTTCAGGAATTAGATAGGCGTCGTATTTTTGTGATAAATAAGCTTGAAAATCAGGGTCATATCGCCGGTCATAGTCTTCACGGGACAAATATTCCAACTGCATTCCCCAAGCCGTCGCATCAGTCAAACAAGGATTCAATGGTAGATTTTTCTCACCACGAATCAATCCAATTGTCTGCAAACCAAACCGGTGCCCCGCGGCGGCGGTAGCATGAATATGATTGGAATATGCGCCACCAAAGGTTACCAATCGTCGAAATCCTTTACATTTGGCGACTTCCCCATTAGCCGCTTGCAGATTAAAAAATAATTTGTAAAATTTATTACCGCTTAACTCGGAATCCAGTAAATCATCGCGGCGCACAATCAACTCAATCCCTGCTTTGTCAAAAACAGAATGATCAATTTTCTGCAAAGGAACCGCTTGTGCTTTTTGAAAAAATTCGGAGAGATTCACAACAGCTCGCTGTAGTTAATACTTTTCAACGATAGCTACTGCTTTTCAACCAACCGTAAATAGCTCAATGCCTGATGTTGTTCACAGCAATCATTTTCACCAGGATGGAATTGCAGGGGAGATTCAATTCGCGTTAAAGGTTTGCCACAAAATTGGCCGGCAGTGTCGCGCGCTCGACAAACAGGTAAATGGTAATGTTCAAGCCAGGATTGATACAGGGATTCATGGACACCGCATTTTTCAGCTGCATAGGCTTGTGGATTTTCAAGATAGCGGCCTATGTCATCTTCCATGATACGAATCTCTCCGGCGCCCGGATGAAAACTCACAAAGGCAATTCCTGCTTTACTCAAACGATGCAGCAAATGATTCCCACCTTGGCTAATCAAGGTTTGATTTTCCTGTTTCAGATTAACGATTTCTTCCTTCAAAGTACTTTCATTTTGATGACGATAAAACAATTCAACTTCACGCATTTCCAACATTTCACGCAACTCGGCGGTTGCGGCTTGAATTTTCATTTCCAATTCAAGCGTAAAATTTTCTTGCAATGCCTGAATTTGCGAACTCTCATCTTGAGCTGCTTTTAATTTATGTGAAAAATATTCGCGCATGCCTTCAACTTTATTAGCCTGCACGTCGAGATTTTCTTTTAGCAAACGATTACGCTCTTCCAGCTCCTGTTGCTGCGTTTCCAAACCTTGAATTTTTTGGTGATAGGCTTGCAAACGTTGTTGATGTGCAAGCTGTAGTTCATTGATTTTTTCTTTAAATTGATTACTGGTCGTTGCCAATAACAACTCGTGTTCTTTTGCCAATTTTGCAATACGGGATTCTGCTTCTTTTTTTAAATTGACTTCACGTTTGTAGGCAGACTCTTTTAAATTGGCGATTGCCTGTTTGATTGAAGGGCTATCCAGAGGACTCCCCACAGATGCCGGAACATTCAACGTAGGAATTGACACGTCGTCATAAGTATCAGCCAGAACCGGTGGGTCTACATACCGGGCCGCTTTGCGAGTCAATCCAATCCGATTGGTTTTGACTGCATGATGAAGTAACTGAAAGCTATTGGTAGCACCTTCAAGAACAGGATCCCAAAGATTTTTTTGTTGCCAGGGAATGGGACATTGGCTGTAACAAACAAGCGCGATAGAACCACTACCCAAGTCAGGCCCACGACCAGCAGATTCCAATAATTGTTCAAGAGGGACATTCCAGCGACGATCCGCCATACCTTTGGCATCAAAGCCCAACAGAAAGAAAACCGTCCCTATGATATTGAGATCCGCTCCCACCCTGAGGTAAACCGCTTTGGCCGTCGTATTGGCAGCATCGGGAAAAGGAATAAATCCATCGAGAATGGCTTCGAATTCCGGGTAGAGGAGTTCCCTGACTATTTCACCTCCACTGAAGAAAAACACCGCATCCGTATGCTCAGAGGAAAAATTTGACATTAATGACCTTCATCCGGTGGCGCTAGATGAACGGAGTATAGAAAACAGATAGAAATCAAACCGTGAAAAATGCCCAAGAGGGTCTAATTTCCGACAGAATTGCGGGCTAATCGACAAATTTTGTCAAAAATGCTGCCAAAAGGTGGGCTTATAGCTCGGAGTAATCATCACAATATTCTTCATCGGCATCATCAGCCGTGCTTAACAGGTCTTCCAGATAATCATTCATTTCAATTTATCTCTATTAAATTCCCAGTAGCCTAACCGCAAAAGATGACAAGTTAATGAATGACTTTAGGGGTAATGGAAAGTTCAGCAGATCAGAAAAATGGATACGCAAATTGCAGACAATAAAAAAGCCGCTAGCAGCGACTTTTTTAAAATTGGCGGATCGGACGGGGCTCGAACCCGCGACCACCCGCGTGACAGGCGGGTATTCTAACCAACTGAACTACCGATCCAATACTGATTTCAACTTGGTGGGCGGTACAAGACTCGAACTTGTGACCCATGCCTTGTAAGGGCATTGCTCTACCAACTGAGCTAACCGCCCTCGTCGAGAGTCGCGCATTTTACCGATTTTGCTTTCACTGTCAACCGAAACTTGGCAACAAATTACATGGCTGATTAGCCATTGCTCGTTATAATGCCAACCCACTTTTTCAGGATGTGAATAAACCGTGTCAGATTTTGTTTTCGATGAGTTTCACTATCAATCCCAATTAACGCTAAAAATCCAAAAACTCAAACAGGATTTTGCAAATTTCAATATCGAAAACATTGAGATTTTTTCTTCGCCGATCAAACATTTTCGCATGCGCACCGAATTTCGTGTGTGGCATAAAGGCGATCAACTGGACTACGTTATGTTTGGCCAGGATAAAAAACCTTATGCTGTACACGAGTTTCCTATAGGCTCAATCACCATTAATGAGTTAATGCCCAAATTAATTCTGCAACTGAATGCCGATAGTGATTTAAAACACAAACTCTATCAAATCGATTTTTTAACTACACAAGCGGGCGACGCTTTAGTCACGCTAATTTATCACAAGCCATTGGATGAAAATTGGATAGCAAAAGCACGTGCAGTTAAAGATCAATTCAATATTAATATTGTCGGGCGCAGCAAAGGCCAACGCATTTTACTGGACAAGGATTATGTCATTGAAACATTCACGGTTGATCAACAGCAGTTTTCCTATCAGCAAGTGGATTCCAGCTTCACGCAACCCAACGCAGCAATTTGCCAATCCATGTTGAATTGGGCCGTTAACAACAGCAAGGGATTTAATGGCGATCTGTTGGAACTTTATTGTGGTAATGGCAACTTTACTTTGCCACTTTCTAAAAATTTCGAAAAAGTATTGGCAACTGAGATTTCAAAAAATTCTGTTAACTCTGCATTATTTAACATCGAAAAAAATAACATCAACAACATTCACATTGCGCGCATGTCCAGCGAAGAGTTTGTACAAGCGCTGGATGGCGTCAGAGAATTTTTTCGATTGAAAGATATCCAGTTACAAGACTATCAATTCTCAACGATTTTTGTAGACCCACCACGTGCAGGACTGGATGACAACACAGTCAGCATTACGCAAAGATTCGACAATATTCTGTACATTTCCTGCAATCCGGAAACCTTACATAAAAATCTGCTCAAGATAACTGAAACACACAAGATTCAAGCCTTCGCCGCTTTTGATCAATTTCCTTATACGCATCATTTGGAATGCGGTGTGGTGTTGCAGAGAAAGTAAATTAAAACTCCCGCCCCAAAATTCTTTTAGCTGCGTCCAATACAAAATCGAGAAATGCAGCCTCTTGTTCTATGCGCTCACGATCAAATTTATTTTGCTCAGCGGGGGAGAGATTTTTCCAGGCATCCAGATAAGGAATATGTTGGGTTTTTTCTGTTAATTGATAAAACGCCGAAAACTCTGTTTTTATCTGTTCATCAACACCCAATACATCCAACAAACCGGAAATGCGAATACTCGCTTCGGTTAAACTCAGCTCATTCTTATCAAGGCCTTGTGCCAGGAGTTGAATGCTTTTATTTAACCATTGGCGATGGATTCGCTGTGATTCTTGATTGGCGGCTTCCTGGGCTTTTAATTTTTCTTGACGCGATTTATGTAAACGATGAACTTTATAAACCAGTCGTATAGCAATAGCTGACAATACTAGAATGATAATGGCGCCGAGAATAATCAGAAAATGAATCAATGTCATAAATACTCAATAATTGGGATCCGAATCAGGGAATAAATTTTCAGTGTCCATATCCATATCATCCAAAATATCCGCGCTGATCACGCGTTTGGTTTTGGCACCCAAGCGACGAATATCATCTACTCGTTTCACCAGATTTCCTCTTCCTGTTTGCAAACGTTCGCGTGCTTTGCTGTAGGCTTCCCGGGTTTTATTCAGTGAATTGCCTATATCATCCATGGACTCCAGCAACAATACGAATTGGTCATGCAATGCGCCCGCTTCTTTGGCAATGCGCTCGGCATGTTTATTTTGTTTTTCGTAACGCCAAATATTATCGACAGTGCGTAAAGTTGCCAGCAAAGTCGTCGGGCTAACCAAAATAATATGGCGCTCATAAGCTTCGCGGTACAAATTGGGTTCATGTTGTAGAGCCAACATAAATGCGGCTTCGATGGGAATAAAAATAAATACAAAATCCAGTGCTTTTATGCCCTCGATTTTTTCGTAATCTTTAACGCTCAAGGTTTTAATATGTGCACGCAACGCATTAATATGCGCAGACAAATATTGCTTTCTCTCCACCTCATCTTCTGTGCTGCAAAACCGTTCATAGTCAACCAGAGAACATTTGGCATCTATCACTATGTCTTTATTTTCCGGCAAATGAATGATGACATCGGGAATTAAACGCGAACCATCTGTGGTGGTGAAATTAATCTGCGTATCGTATTCCCTGCCTTTTTGTAATCCACATTCCTCTAACAATCTTTCCAGCACCATTTCACCCCAATTTCCTTGCGCTTTATGATTTCCTTTTAATGCCTGTGCCAGATTAATAGCATCTTCACCAATTTTTTGTGCTTGCTTCTGTAATTCAACAACTTGTCCGGATAGACGATTTCGATCAGCATTTTCTTTGTCATAAGCGTCTTCCACCTTTTTGCGAAATTCCAGTAATTGATTCTTTAAAGGATCAATTGTCGAATCCAGCAGTGTTTTGCTTTGTTGGCTGAACTGATGTTGTTTATTTTCAAAAATACGATTGGCCAGATTTTCAAATTCTTTGGTTAAATCGGCACGTGCGGTTTGCAATAACAGAATTTGTTCTGAAAACTGTTTACGTTCCTGATGATTTTTTTCCTGTGCGCTTGCCAGTTGCTCTCTTAGTCGGGCCATTTGTTCGTTTTGTAGGCGAACGGAATCCTGATATTCCTGTTGACGACGTTTTTCTTCTGCCAGCTGTTGTTTATGCAAAAGCGCATACACCAGAAGAGCTCCAAGCAAAAAAGATAAGGCCGCTAATATAAAGCCCAGCATCAGGGACATGGAAACCTCGCCAAATGAATCTTTGTTTGTGTCTAACCCGTAGATTTGAGTAAAATCGCCGCATTCTACCAGTTTAGACCTGAAGCTTTTAGCTTAATCTTATGATTCCAAATTCCATCACTCAAATCCGCCCCTGCATACTGGTTTTTGATTCCGGTGTCGGCGGTTTGAGTGTCGCTGCAGAAATCCAAAAAAAATTACCTTTCCTGCAAATTATCTACGCATCTGACAACGCATTTTTCCCTTACGGAACCAAAGGCGAAGTAGAATTAATTGCACGTGTCGATAAAGTGCTGAGCAAAATCATCTCACTACACCAGGTGGATTTGATCGTGATTGCTTGCAATACCGCCAGCACCCTAACCCTGCCCTATTGTCGCGAGCATTTTGCACAACCCATAGTGGGTGTTGTGCCCGCAATAAAACCGGCGGCGCAATTGACGCAAACCGGCGTTGTAGGTTTATTGGCAACTCCCGCTACCGTTGCAAGAGTTTACACACAGAATCTGATCAAGGAACATGCACCTTCCTGCAAGGTAATCTCTGTGGGTTCCAGTGAGTTAGTCGCTCTGGCTGAAAAAAAACTGCGTGGCGAACCTGTTAATACCAACATCATTGATGGGGTGATGACCCAATTTTTTGATCACGCTGACGGATCAAAAATGGATACGATGGTATTGGCTTGCACTCACTTCCCGCTAATTCGCGATGAAATCCTGGCTTCATTACATCGACTAAAATCTGATAACAGCTATTTGCTCATTGATTCCGGTGAAGCTATCGCACGCCGGGTAGAATCATTGTTGTTAACAATTGAAAATCTACAGCCTCGGAATAAAGGCGAGAATATTGCCCTGTTTACCAAAATGTCTACCGATATAGAAAATTTAAAACCGGCCTTGTCGGAATACCATTTTGATCAAGTAGAATTTATCGAAGTCACTCATTAACTCGTCAAATCTATTTGAAATAGCTTATGATTCGTCACATTAAAAAACTCCACTGACTCGAGTAAATTATGACTAAAACTGCTACCGCCAAACCTTCAGCCATTAAATCTGCAACAAAAGATACTCACTTAAGTTTTTCCGCCAAAACGATTGACCCATTAAAAGTCACCAGCGATTGTTTAATTCTGCCCTGTTTTGAAAAAGGTGAATTATCGGCAGCCGCCGAGGCAGTTGATAAGGCTACTCAAGGCGAATTAAAACGATTAATGACACGTGAAAAATTTCAAGCCAAACCGGGACAGAGTTTATTGTTACTGTCGGTTCCCGCCATTGCAGCTGAACGTGTGTTATTGCTGGGCTTCGGTGCCAAAGATGTTGCTGTTGATAATTTTCGAAAAGCCGTTGGCAAATTGAGTGAACTGCTGAAATCACTTCCTTGCAAAGACATCACCCTCTGCCTCGATGATCTGCAAATAAAAGAAAAAAAATCCGATTGGATTGCCCGTCAGGTTGCAGAACAATTGGGACTTCTGACCTACACCAGCGACCAACTCAAAAGCAAAAAATCCGACACACCACTTGCACTGAAAAAAATACAACTGGGGGTTGCCAAAGCAGAATTACCTCTTGCTGAAAAAGGTTTGGCAATCGGTCAAGCCCTGGCAAAAGGAATTAATCTCGCACGCCATCTGGGTGACTTACCCGGTAATATTTGTACCCCCTCTTATTTAGCAGAAACCGCCAAAAAATTATCAGCCAAAAATGCATTCAAATTGACAGTACTTGAAGAAAAAGAAATGAAAACCCTCGGCATGGGTTCTTTATTATCCGTTTCTGCAGGCAGTGATCAACCGGCAAAATTAATTGTGATGGAATATCAGGGCGGCGATAAAAAATCAGCACCCTACGCGTTGGTTGGCAAAGGCATTACGTTTGATACCGGTGGCATTAGCCTGAAACCCGGTGCAGGAATGGATGAAATGAAATTCGATATGTGCGGTGCTGCCAGCGTGCTGGGAACCATGCAAACGATCATCGAATTAAAATTACCGATTAATGTCGTCGGTGTGATTGCCGCCAGTGAAAATATGCCTAATGGCAAAGCCACCAAACCCGGTGACATAGTGACCTCCATGTCAGGCCAAACCATTGAGATTCTCAACACTGATGCGGAAGGTCGATTAGTGTTGTGTGATGCATTAACTTACACCGAAAAATTCAAACCCAAAACGGTGATTGATATTGCAACCTTAACCGGCGCCTGTGTGATTGCATTGGGTAATCATGCCAGTGGATTATTCAGTAATGATGATTCACTCAACCAGGAAATTGTAAAAGCAGGAAATGAATCGGGTGATCGCGCCTGGCCTATGCCGTTGTGGGATGATTATCAAAAACAACTCGACAGTAATTTTGCGGACATTGCCAATATTGGCGGCAAGGAAGGTGGCAGTATTACCGCCGCATGTTTCCTGTCGCGCTTCACTAAAAATATGAAATGGGCGCATCTGGATATTGCCGGTACTGCATGGAAATCCGGTTCTGCAAAAGGTGCCACTGGTCGCCCGGTTGGATTATTAGTTCAATATTTATTGAATCAGTTGTGATCATGACGCAAATCGATTTTTATTTACTCGCCAGTACCGATCCCAACACACGTTGGGATTTTTGTTGTCGTTTAATCGAAAAAGTACAACGACTTGGCCATAAAATTTTGGTTGCCGTTGATACCAAAGAAGAGGCAGAAGCCTTGAATCAACTTTTGTGGTCATTCAAGCCGGAAAGTTTTATTCCGCACAGAATAATCAATGACGCGGTCTATCCTGCGACAGCCGTAGAAATCACTTATTCCACTGAAACCGGTGATCATCAGGACGTGCTGTTGAATTTAGGCAAACAAATCCCGGCCTATTTCAGCCAATTCAATCGTATGAGTGAATTTGTCACAGAAGATGAAGCTACCAAGGTCTGGTCGCGCGAACACTATCGCTTTTATAAAGAACGAGGCTATCCTATAGAAACTCGCCCAATAGAGGCACGCAACTTAAGGTAGATCTGTTATGCCGCAGAATCCGCAAAAAACCAAAGGCGAAATCTTATCGGAATTGGAATCCATTAAAGGTTTGTTGCTTGAAGAAGACGACATTCCGATTTTGCAGGAAGTGGATCATCACGAAAATCACATATCAGCCAGCCACTTCGCTGATCAAGACCTCCAAAAAACAATTCAACCTGGCGGCACCCAAACCTCTATTTTTGACGAACTGGAAGATATTCCGGTCATCATCGATACCTCAACCGATTCACATTACAACCGCTCGCCAAAAGCCATAGGCGAAAATCCTTTCCTGCCCCAACATATCCGCGACAGACTCCAAGGCGCCAATCCTCCACCTATTTTTGATTTCGATCTCAATCAAAAAATGAATAGCACTTTGAAGCCCAAACTCCACACCGAAAATCGCCACGATCTGGTCAACGATTTAATCAAACGGTATCTCCCACAAATCGAACAGGATTTACGTTTGAAATTATTGGCCATGACGGAAGAAGAATTGAAGAAGTTGTAAAAGCCTCACCCCCTCCCTAACCCCTTGGCAAGGGGGAGGAACTTGACTCCCTTTTTAACTTGTTGCGGAGTGAAATCTGTCCCCTCCCCTTGCCAAGGGGAGGGTTAGGGTGGGGTGAAAAATCTTCGGATAAACGACTATAATGCCCCCTCACTCAAAATAGATTACCCCCTATATGTTTTGCATCAGTTTTCATATCACCCCTGAACATAGCCGTGAGTTTGATCAACATCTGTTTTTACAGAAAGTAAAAAATATTCGCTCACCCGAAGTGGATGCGATTGAACAGAAAAACGAATTCCATTTAAGCTTTCATTTTTTTACCGAATATCCATCCGATCTTTGGTCAAAATTACAAGCAGCATTATTTGATCAATCCGAATATTCACACACACTGGCTGCTGTCAGCGTAGTGACCTGCGAAGGTGAAACTGAAGAAGATTATTGGTTGTTACACCACTTCGACAAAAATCAGCCGCTTGATCAATTGACATAAATTCAGGTATCGATCTAATGATTAATTGGTTTCCAGGACACATGCATAAAGCGCGCAAGGAAATGGCGGAAGTCATGCCGCAGGTGGATGTCATTATTGAAGTTATTGATGCACGCATTCCTTTTTCCAGCGAAAATCCTCTGGTGCCGTCATTGCGGGGCAACAAACCTTTAATTAAATTATTAAATAAAGCAGATCTAGCCGATCCGCAATTGACACAAATCTGGATTGAAAAAATGGAACAGGTTTCGGGTGTCAAAGCGATTGCGGTGAGCCAGGAAAAACCCGAACAAATCCGTGCACTCTTACCGCTTTGTGAATCATTGGTTCCTGAAAAATTACGCAGCATTCATCCTGCGCGAGCCATGATTTTAGGCATTCCGAATGTGGGCAAATCCACTATTATCAATACACTCGCTGGCCGCACTATTGCGAAAACCGGCAATGAAGCAGGCATCACCAAATCACAACAGAAAATAAAACTGGATAACAATATTTTGTTAACTGATACTCCCGGATTTTTGTGGCCAAAATTAACGCCACCATCCTGTGGATTTCGCTTGGCGATTACGGGCGCATTAAAAGAAACCGTTTTTGATTACGGCGAAATTGCATTTTTTGCTGCAGATTATTTGTATCAACATTACCCGGACGCATTAAAAAATCGTTACCAATTAGATGAGTTACCCGATGTTGATCTGGAAATTATTGAAGCTATAGGGCAAAAACGTGGCTGCACCGGAAAAGGCGGACGTGTGGATTTGCAAAAATCATCGTCAATATTAATCAACGAATTGCGCGCAGGCTTGTTAGGGAAAATTACGTGGGAAACGCCTGATATGGTAGAAACAGAAATCGCCAAAGCTAAAGAAGATGATTTGAAAAAAGCACAAGAGAAAGAAGAAAAGGATCGGGAAAGAAAATTAAGAACCAAAAAAAATCGACGTTAATATCTTGCTCTTGCAGCATCAACCAAATCCTGGCTACCCAATTGTGTATCGGTGCCTGCCTTTAGCTTTTTAACTTGCCACTCCACTTCCCAGGTAAAAGATTCGCCAGGCTTTAAATGATGCAAAGCACTTTGGTGTTTTAATTCAGCAAAGGTACGGTCCGAGTGGCCAAAAATTTCAATTTGTCTTTCAGTTTCCGGCGATTGATCTGCAGGTGTATCGGCAAAACGTTTTACAAACAAATATTGCCCCTGTGTGTAAGCCAACCAACCTTCTTTACCATCCATCATCACTTTGTGGTGATCCTGAAGGATTTTTTTTGGTTCAAATTGATGCCAGACAATATTGTTCAATGTTTTAATTTCCAATGGATAAAAAATACCGCTGCTGGGTTCAGTATCACCCTTGGGGAAAAAAGCCATGCCTGTTGGATTCACTCGCGTATTTTCAACAGCCGCTACATCTTTGGTTTTATCGGAATGATTAATGATTGTGTAAGCAATTTTGAATGTTTCAGGATGCTCACCAATAGAATAGGATTTCACAAATTGATATCCGGTTTTCGGTTCAATTTCGCTAGTCAGCACAATCGCCGTACTATCTTTATCGCAAGTAATAGAATAAGGATGTGTATTTAATTCCGGTAAAGGTGGCCAGCTCCATTCCGATTGGGGGCTGCTCCATAACACAGAGCCATAAGAATTGATTTGTTCATTGCCGCGCTTTTCAATTGCTAAAAACTCGAAGCCATCCAGCGTTAAACCCAACACCCGACCACCCTTTGCAGGAGAGACAGTCAAGGTTGCATGACCATTATTTAAAATAAAATTATCCTGTTGTCGTGAAACAAATTGTGGGATCTGCAATCCATCATCCGCTTTGTCGCAAGCTGATAACAAGAATGACGCAAATACAATAAGAAGATAACCCAACCTAGACATCTAAGGCCCTAAATACAAAACTGGTACAGCAAGTTTAACAACTGACTCGCTTTTGGCGTAGTCAAGGTCTAGTAAAGCAAGGTAAATAATTTTCGTTGAAATTCGATCGCCAATGGATCAGCTTTACCCAAGGCAGCGACTATGTCGTTAAAACTTTTTCGCGCCGCGCCATCAGCAAATTCACGGTTAACCCGTAAAATTTCGATAAGATGTGTCAAGGCTTCACGATGCTGTGATTCCGAATTCAATTGCAATGCCAATGAATAACGAATGTGCAAATCTTGTGGGTTTTCTGCAAATGCAATTTCCAGTGCGGCTAATTCCGGCGTTTTTGCCGCTTGCTTTTTTAATGCAATTTGCGCTTGTAGTTGCTCATATAACGCATCCTGATCGGCCATTTTAATTCCCGACAACATCGCTTCTGCATTATCGACCCGATTTAATTGCAGATGACATTGCGCTATCAAACAAGCGATTAATGGCAGGCCTTTTGAAATTTCATAAGCTTGACGCAATAAAGGCAAAGCTTCCTGATACTGCTCTCCTGCGATCAATGCCTGCGCTTCCTGCAAAGGCGCTTCCCAGGGTTTTGGTAAATATTTTTCCAGGACTTCACGTACCTTAATTTCGGGCAAAGCCCCCATAAATCCATCAACCGGTTGACCATCTTTAATCACCATCACCGTAGGCAAACTCTGAATGCCAAATTGCGCAGCGATCATATGCTGTTCTTCTGTATCCACTTTGGCTAACAGAAAAGCACCGGCATATTCATTAGCGAGCTTCTCCAAAATCGGCATCAGTGATTTGCATGGTCCACACCAATCTGCCCAAAAATCCGCAACAACGGGACGCTTGAACGATTCCTCAATTAATAATTCTTTGGCATTTTCGAGGGTAATTTCCGCGATATTCATACTGACTCCGATAAATTGAATGGCGCCATTGTCCCGATGACTATATGTCTTGGCAACCCATTCGTTGAAAAGAGGGTAAAATGCCTCACGAATTTACCTCAAGTGGATCTCCTTATGCTGTCTTTTGTTGGTCGAGTCCTCTCCATTTATATAATTTTATTGATGGCAGGCTGCTCCAAACCCCTGCCCCCACTCAACCCAAATCAACCGCCACAACCCAGCGCTGAAGATTGGGGGAAGAATGAGTCCCTGGTCACTTTTGCCGCCGTGGGCGATATCTTGATGCACCAATCAGTGAAAGATGCAGCAACCCATGCATCCACTCAGGGCATTGGTAATCAGGGATATGATTTTCTCTGGAGTGAATTGCAGGACGAACTCAGTCAGGTTGATCTCGCTTTTGCCAACCTTGAAACACCTGTTGCACCCACATCATCCATTGGAACCGGTGCCTTTTTGTTTAACGCTGATCCTGTTGTTTTAAAGTCCTTACAAACATTGGGCATTGATTTGGTTTCTTTTGCCAACAATCACGCTTATGACCAAGGCCGAAAAGGTTTTATCGAAACCATGGATGAACTGCGCAAAACCCAACTGGATTTTATTGGTGCAGGTGACACCTGTGCTGCTGCAAATACAGCATTAATCAAAGAAATTAAAGGGATTAAAATAGGATTCATCGGTTCCTCTACTGTGTTTAACGGTCAATTAAATACAAAAGAGGATGAAGCTTGTGTGAATGTATTCGAACGTGAATCCGCTATAGAATCGATTAAAAAAGCACGCGAAGCTGGTGCTGAATTTGTTATCTATTCCATTCACTGGGGCGTTGAATACAAAACCAAACCCGCACAATCACAAATAGATGATGCTCACGCATTAATGGACGCTGGTGTTGATGTGTTATTGGGTCATCATCCACATGTTTTACAACCCGTTGAAGTTTATGAAACCAGTGACAATCGTCTTGCTGTTGCAATTTATAGTTTGGGAAATTTTGTCAGCAATCAAAGTCGTTTTTATCGCCACGGCATTTCACCTGATCACGTCGGCGACCCTCGCGATGGTGTTATTTTTCGTTTTTCGGCGATCAGAAAAAACTACGGCATTGGTAAATCACGCGTCGAACTCGCACAAGTTTCCGCACAACCTACCTGGACAGAAAACAATTGGTTAGCCCGCCAACGCGGAACCGAAAAAGAAACCTTTATTCGCGTAGTCACTAATGATCAACGTATTCAGGAATTACAATCTGAATTGGAAAAAGCGACAGAAGAAGAAAAAATTATTGAATTGAAAAAATCTTTGGAGTTATACCAGCAAAGGCATCAGGCGGCTTCGTTGGTGTTAGGGGAAGAATGGATATTCAAAATCAAATAAAAATTAATCCCGATGTAGCCCGCATGCAGCAAAGCGGAATGCGGGGCTGTTGGTTATTCGTTGGAAACAGGGATTAAGGGTTGCTGCAGTACCCATTCCATCACCGGATCGCGCCCGGCCCAATATGACGCAAAATCCGGATCGATGCGGTGATCGGGATAAACCGCATCCGCGCTTTCATCGCCGAAACGATAGCGCAATTGCGCCGCAGAAACGCCGATGTGGGAGTTGGGCAAATAGAACCAGCCATTCTCCTGGAACCCGTTGGACCGCGCGCTCGTGGGCTCGCCGACCAGGATCGCCTCGGTCTCGCGACGGAAATCGGTGGCGTTCGTCATCGCGGCCGAGAAAGTTGTGCGTCCCGTAAGTATATAAAGGTGCCCGGCGCGATTGAGTCGCGGGTTGAATATCGCCGGATACAGCAAGTGGCGCCGTCCTTCGCTGTAATTGCCCCCGGGATTGTTGCGCAAATCTATCACCAGGCGATCGACATCGTTGGCATCAATGAAAGTCCATAATGCTTTCGCATTCTGTTCGA
>Ga0164241_10003476_pt1 | contig 15849 bp, 10 predicted proteins | sample OricomyardsoilBY_FD_108780 | JGI IMG/M metagenome (GOLD analysis project Ga0164241, IMG submission 108780) | Backyard soil microbial communities from Emeryville, California, USA - Original compost - Back yard soil (BY) | ecosystem: Environmental > Terrestrial > Soil > Unclassified | place: USA... | reverse complement strand
TGCCGTCCATGATGAGCACCGTCGCGACCGGGCCGCGACCGCGGTCGAGCTCGGCCTCGATCACGATGCCGGTAGCCGGCCCGTTCGGATTCGCGCGCAGCTCGAGCACCTCGGACTGCAGCAGAATCTGCTCGAGCAAGGTCTCGATGCCCTGCCCCGTGTGCGCCGAGACCTCGCTATAGAGCGTCTCGCCGCCCCACTCTTCCGGCGAAAGGCCGATTTCGGCGAGCTGACGCTTCACGCGTTCCGCGTTGGCCTCGGGCTTGTCGATCTTGTTGACCGCGACGACGACGGGGACGCCCGCCGCCTTCGCGTGGTTCACGGCTTCCTTCGTCTGCGGCATGACGCCGTCGTCGGCCGCCACGACGAGCACGACGATGTCCGTCGCCTGCGCGCCGCGGGCGCGCATGGCGGTGAACGCCTCGTGGCCCGGCGTGTCGAGGAAGGTGATGAAGCCGCGCGGCGTCTCCACCGAGTAGGCGCCGACGTGCTGCGTGATGCCGCCGGCCTCGCCTGCGACGACGTTCGCCTTGCGGATGCGGTCGAGCAGGCTCGTCTTGCCGTGATCGACGTGACCCATGACGGTGACGATGGGCGGGCGCGGAAGCGCTCCGGCTTCGTCCGACGACGCGCCGCGCGCGGCGGTGAGCTGATCGGCCTCGCTGACGGCCGTGTCCTCGACTTCCCAGCCGAACTCGTTCGCGACGATCTTCGCGGTCTCGGCGTCGAGCGTGCTGTTGATGTTCACGCCCGTCGTGCCGAGGCGCATGAGCTTCATCAGCACCTCGGTCGCCTTGATCTGCATGCGACCGGCGAGCGTCTGCAAGCTCACGGACTCTTCGATGCGCACGATCTTCTTGTGCGCGCCGCGCTCTTGCGTCGCGATCGGACCCTTCGGTCGCGGGATCGACATGTGGCCCATGCCGGGCCGGCGCATGCCGGGACGACCGAAGCCGGGCCGACCGCCCATGAACGGACCACCGGGACGCGGCCGCGCGTTCGCGGCGCCCGCCTTCGGATCGTATTGGACGCGGCGCGGGGTGGGAGTGCCGCGCTGAACCTGCGGCATGGGCACGCCGGGGCGACCTTCCCAGACGTCGATACCGGTGCGCGGCGCCGGACGGGGCGGGGGCGACGATGGGGCCGCCGGGGCTGCGGGAGCGGGAGCGGGAGCGGCCGCAGCAACCGGCGCCGGAGCAGCCGCCGCGGGAGCGACGGGTGGCGGAGCGGCGGGCGCCGCGACAGCCGCGGGTGGTGGGGCAGCGGGTGCGGCCGCGGCCACAGGAGCGGGAGCCGGCGCGGGAGCGGCGGGCGCAGCGGCAGGGGCCGGAGCAGCGACGGGCGCGGACGGCGCGGATTTCTCGGCGACCGGGGCCGGCGCGGGTTGAGCCGCTGCGACGGGCGGGGCCGGCGCGGGCGCGGGCGCGGGCGCCGGTGCTTGGGCCGCCGCCTTCTCCACGACGGGCGGGGGCGCGGGCGGCGCCTCTTGCAACGGGCTCGAGGCGGGCGCCTTCGCGCGGCGCGCGACCGCGGGTGACGCGACGGTCGACGACGGAGCGGGCCGCGACGGCTCGGGCGCGGCGGCGGGCGGGGGCGGGGGCGCAGCGGCGGCAGCGGGCGTCGGCGCCGCAGCTGGAGGGGGCGTCGGCGGTCGAGCCGCGCGGCGCTTCACCACGGTCGCGTGAATGCGCTCCTCCACGACGGAAGGCGCCTTCTGCTTCTCGAGCTGGCGTCGGACCCGCTCGACGACATCGGGCCCGATCGAACTCATGTGGTTGCGGACATCGGGAACGCCCGACGATTGCAGTAGGGACACGAGCGCCTTTTGGTCCATGCCAAGGTCGCGTGCCACTTCGTAAACTCTGAGCTTTGCGGTCATCCAGTCTCCGTCACGAACGCGATCTTCTTTGCGCCGCGCGCGCCGCGCGGCAAGGTCAATGCAGCAAGAGCAGCCGCCTGTCGAATCGAATCCCCGAGGCGGTCGTCAAAAATAACCACGACGCCGATGTCCGCACGTCCGAGCGCGGCACCGACCTCGGCCTTCGTCCCGACTACGAGGCTGTCACCCCGTTTGGCGGCCGCCACGACCGCCGGTAACTCCGCGGCGGCACGGGCGTCCTCGGCCACGACGACGAGGCGGCCGAGCCCGCGCTCGAGGGCCTCCGTCGCAGCCGTCGAGCCGGCGGCGGCTTTGCGAGCGCGGAAGGCGGCGCCGACGAGGCCGAGCACCCGCCGGAGCCCCGCGGCCCGCAGCTGGGCGACGAGCTCGTCGGCCGTCGTCTTCACGTTCGCTTTCAACGTATGCGCCACGCCCTTCGGCACGGCGCGCAGCAGGCACTCGGCGGTGGGATGCACCCAGGCTCCGCGGCCGATCGACCCGCCACGCGGGTCCGCCACCACGGTCCCGTCCGGACCGAGGACGAGCCGCACGAGCTCGCCCGCCTCGGCGGCGGCGCGACAACCCACGCAAGTCCGCGTCATTCGGGCTCCGCGGACTCCTTCCCGACGGCGGCATGCCGCGAGCGCGCGTCCTCGATCACCTTCCATTCGTCCGCGAGGAAGTGTCGTGCGCTTTCGTGGATCTGCCGGGCCTTCTTGATGCCGAGCCCGGTGCGGATCGCGAGCCGATCCGGATCCTCGTGAGCGAGGTCGTCCACCCGCCGGTAGCCGGCCTCTTCGAGGAGCTGGACGGTGCGCTGGCCGATGCCTTGCAAAAACCGGAGCTTCTCTTCTTCGGCGAGCGGCTCCACGCGCGAGGTGGCACGCTCGATGCGCTCCTGGCGCACGCGCTCCATCGCGGCGAGCGCCGCGGCCTTGAGCTCCTGCGCGCGCTCGGGCTCCTCGAGACCGTCGATGGTGACGAGCTCGTCGACCGACGCCTCCGCGACCTCTTCCAGGGCACGGAAACCCAGGCGGTACATCGTCTTCGCGAGATCCTCGCCAATGCCTTCGATCTCGCGGAGCTGCACCAGGGCCTCCTCCTCCATCTGGAGGAACTTGGCTTCGCTGATGATGTCGAGCTTCCAGCCCGTGAGCTGGGACGCGAGGCGCACGTTCTGGCCCTTGCGGCCGATCGCGAGGGAGAGCTTCTCCTCCGGGACGACGAGCTCCATGCGGTGGTCGGCCTCGTCGACGATGACCTTGTTCACCTCCGCCGGCTGAATGGCGTTGATGATGTAACGCGCCGGGTCCTTGTCCCACGGCACGATGTCGATCTTCTCGCCTCGGAGCTCCTGCACGACCGCCTGCACTCGCGAGCCCTTGATGCCCACGCAGGCGCCCACCGGATCAACGTCCGAGTCGCGGCTCGTCACGGCGATCTTGCTGCGCGACCCCGGCTCGCGCGCCACGCCGACGATTTTGACGATTCCTTCATAAATTTCGGGCACTTCGGCCTCGAAGAGCTTCTCGACGAGGTGCGCCGACTGACGCGAGAGGATGATCATCGGGCCGCGCGCGTCGCGGTCGATGTTCTTCACGAACGCGACGATGCGATCGCCAGGACGGAAGGTCTCCCGCGGGGTCTGCTCGCGCGCCGGAAGCACGCCCTCGGTCTTGCCGAGGTCGACGATCAGGTTGTGGCCCTTCTCGAAGCGGCGAACGATGCCGCGGATGAGCTGACCCTGACGGTCCTTGTACTCGTTATAGATGATGTCGCGCTCGGCGTCGCGGACGCGCTGGAGCAGGACCTGCTTGGCGGCCTGGGCGGCGATGCGGCCGAAGGTGCTGCGCGCCTGCTTCATGTCGAGCACGCTGCCGAACTCCTTGTCCTGCTGCTTGGCCCGATCGGCGTCGCGCGGGTGCCAGAACACCTGGAAGCCGAGCTCCTCGCCGACCTCCGCTTCGAGGCCGTGCTTGCGCGCGACGTCGACCGCGATCTCGCGCTCGGGCGTCGCCACCGCTTCGACCACCGTCATGTACTGGAAGAGATCGATGTTGCCGGTGTCGCTGTTGAAGCGAGCTTCGAGCTCACGCGTGGGGCCGAACGCGGCCTGCGCGGCTTTCAGAATCGCCGCCTCCATCGTTTCGATCAGCACCTGCCGATCGATGCCCTTTTCTTGCGCCACTTGATCGACGATCGAGCCGAGCCCATCGCCAAAGCCCAACGACTGCGCTGCCATCACTCACTTGCTCCATTGCGAACGCGCGGACGCTCGGTCCGCGACAACTTTGCGCTGCGGCCGGGCGCACGCCCGCCGCGCGGCTCACCGCGCCGCCACTCGAACACCAAACGTGCCGTTTCGACGCTCGAAAAGGCGATCTCCACCGGCTTGTCGCGCACGACGAGCGTGAGCTTGCCGGAGTCGTCGATGCCCCCGAGCGTCCCGACGAGCACGTACTGACCGCCCACCGGCTCCTTCAACTTGAGCCGCGCGCCGTGCCCCACGAAGCGCCGAAAATCGCTCTCGCCGTACAGCGCGCGCTCGAGTCCCGGCGAGCCGACCTCGAGCCGGTAACGCGCGGGAATGCAATCGGCGACGTCGAGCGCCGTCGACAGGTCGCGCGAGATGTCGCTGCACAGGTCGAGCGTGACGCCCGCGCCGGGCTCGGTGCTGTCGGGCTGCTCCACCGTGACCTCGAGCACGCGCTCGCCGCGATCGGATCGCCACACGAGCTCGACGCAGTCCACGTGATGCGCATCGAGCACGGGCGCGAGCGCATTCACGATGCGATCGCGATCGAGTCCGGTGAGCTTTTCGTGGGCAATCTTCATCGTCGAGGGTGACAGCGGAAGGCGGGGCGCGGTCGGAAAACAGCGGAGGCGAGTTAAAAAAAAAGGACCCGATTGGACGGGTCCATGAGGGACTCACCCTGAAGCTGTCGGCGGGCAGTGTACTCGCGGGGCGCACACTGTGCAAAGCCAACGTAAGACGTTGATTTCGTTATATTTTTTGCAAAAGTGCCCAAGCGGGCGTCGGGGGAGCGTGCCCGCCGGACGGCTCAGGCGACGTTCGGCAAGGTCACCAAATCGACGTGCAGGATCTCGTCGCTGAACGCCATGATCTCCGAGAGGCAAGCGTCGGAGGGTCGCGACTCGAGACGGATTTTCGCGCACGCGGCGCGGCCGCCCTCGAACACGGTGTTGGCGAGCTCGCTGATGTGAATGCCGTGGCGTTTGAGCACGGCGAGCACGTTGGCGAGCGCGCCCACCTGATCGATGTGCCGCACGACGAGCTGGTAACGCGACCAGGTATTTTGCGCGATGTTCACGACGTTCGGCACCTCGCCCTTCGTGACGAAGCTGCGCAGGATGCGCACGGTTTCGCCGGCGATCGCCGTCTGCGCGCGATCGGTCGAAGCGCCGATGTGCGGCGTCGCGTAGACGAGGCCGCTCTTGAGGATCGGGTGATCGTAGCGGGCCGTGCGCTCGCCCGGCTCGTGCGGGAGCACGTCGAGGCCCACGCGCAGGGATTTCTTGGGAATCAGCTCGAGCAGCGCGTCGTAATCGACGAGCTCCGCTCGAGCCGTGTTCACGAAGCTTGCGCCTTCGGGCAGCGCTTCGAGCACGCCGCGATCGACGATGCCGCGCGTGCGGTCGTTGAGCTCGAGGTGCACGCTCAAGATGTCCGACTCGCGCGCGAGCTCGATCGGTGACGCGATGCGCTTCACGCCGAGCTCGGCCGCGCGCGCCAGCGTGAGGGAGCGGCCGTAGGCGATGGGGCGCATCGCGTACGCGTGCGCGAGCTCCGCCATCACGCGGCCGACGTGCCCGAAGCCGAGGATGCCGAGCGTGCGCCCCTCGAGTCCGATGGCGCGCGCGAACTCGTCCTTCTCCCAGCGGCCGGCGCGGAGCCCGACGACGCCGTCCGGCACGCGGCGGTCGAGGCAGCCGATGAGCGTGAAAGCCAGCTCCGCGACGGCGCGGGCATTCTTACCGGGCGTCGTCGCGACATAGATGCCCCGCTCGCTCGCGAAGGGGACGTCGATGTTTTGAAAGCCCGCCCCGGCCCGGATCACGAGGTTTAGCGACTTCCCTGCCCCGAGCGCCACGGCGTTCACGGGCGTGCCGCGGACGATGAGCACGTTCACACCGCCGAGCTTTCCTGGCAGCTCCTGCGCCGTGAGGCGCGGCTCGTAACTCACCTCCACGCCGAGGGCGCGCATTTCGTCGAGGGCATCTTCGGACAGGCGATCGGCAACCAGAACGCGCATCGGGAGACGCGTTTTAGCACGAGGCCACCTTGTACCGTACCCCCGAAATCACGAGCTCCACGTCACCGTCCGGCGTTTCGGCGAGCCAAGGCGCAAGCCCGAGCTGCGCGAAACGCTGGAAGCGCGCGTCGAAAGCGCCGCTCTTCACCCTCAGGTAGAGCGCGCCGGTCGCGCCGGCACGGAGCGTGCGGGGATCCATGCGCTCCTCCGTTCCGTCGGAAAGCACGAGCCACGGCTCGCCACGCACGTCCTTCACGGCGTCGACGAAGAACGGCACGTCTTCGACCGCGAAGTACGTCCAGTCGTAGCCGTTCGACAGAATGAAGCGGCCGTCGTCGGGGTGGCGCTGGATCCAGCTCGCGAAGGCGCGCGCCATGCTCGCATGCTCCACGAGCATTCCGTCGTGGATGAAGCGCCCCTCGGCGTCGAGCACGATGCTGCTCTCCCTGGAACGACCAGGTGGCGGCGGCAGCCGGAAGAAATCGGGGTGATCACCGGGGCGGGGCATGGCGGGAAACGAGCCGCGAGATCTTTCCGCGAGCTCCTGCGTACGGAGTGTAAGCCCGGCCGGCCCCGGGCGTTGGAGGATCATCATGAAGGTTCGAACCGTCGCGGCGCTCTCTGCCCTCGGCATGCTGCTCACGAGCGCGAGCGTTTGGTCCTTGACTGCCGCCCGCCCCCACGTCGAACCCGGGAGTGACCGCTCGGGCTGGAGCGAGCCACGCCAAGACGACACGGAGGACGGGGCAACCACGCATGCCGCCTTCGTGAGGAGCGGCACGCTCGGCGTCGACGCCCGGCTCGGGCACGCGCGCGTCCCGGGCGGCGCCGCGTTCGAGACGTTCGTGCTCGTCGACGTGCACGCGAACGAGGCCGCCCATGCGCGGCCGACCTCGCGCCACCTCGCGATCGTCATCGACCGCTCGGGCTCCATGCGTGGCCGGCGCATGAACAATGCCATCGCGGCGGCCCAGGGCGCCGTGCGGCGGCTCGCGGACGGCGACAGCGTGAGCGTCGTCGATTACGCGAACTTCGGCCACGTGCTCGTGCCGCCCACGACGCTCGACGCGGAGGCGCGCAGCCGCGTGACGGCCGAGCTCGAGTCGCTCCGCGCCGCGGGCGACACCTGCATCTCGTGCGGCCTCGAAACCGCGCTCGGCCTCCTCCGGCAGCGGAGCGGCGGCGTCGACCGCGTGCTCCTCGTGTCCGACGGGGAGGCGACGAGCGGCGTTCGCGACATAGCCGGCATGCGCCGCGTCGCGGACGGCGTGCGCGCGACGGGCGCCACCGTGACGACCATCGGCGTCGACGTCGATTACAACGAGCGCATGATGACGGCGATCGCCGAGCAGACGAACGGCCGTCACTATTTCGTGCAGACTCCGGAGGCGCTCGGCAGCATCTTCGACCAAGAGCTCGCGGGGCTCGAACGCGCCGTCGCGCGCGAGGCGAAGGTCGAGCTCGAGCTCGCGCCGGGCGTCACGCTCGTCGACGTGGGGGGTCGCGCGTTCAGCCAGAACGGCTCGCACGTGAGCGTGCCGCTCGGCTCGTTTTCGGCGGGCGAAGAGCGCAGCGTGCTCGCGCGGGTACGCGTCGCCGGCCCGGGCTCGGGCTCGGGCTCGGGCGAGCAACCCGTCGTGACGGCGCGCCTGCGTTACGCCGATCTCACGACCGGCTCGCTCGCGGAGAGCAGCGGCAGCCTCGGAGCCTTCGTCACGAGTGACGGCTCGCGCTCGCTCCTCGACCCGAGCGTCGAAGAGCGCGTCCAGCGCACGAGCTCCGTCGCGGCGCTGAACGAGGCGAACGGCCTGTTCGCGGCGGGTGACGCCGTCGCGGCGCGCCGCAAAGTCGCCGCGAAGCTCGACGAGGTGCGCGAGCGCCGCGAAGTCGCCGTCGCCGCCGCGCCGGAAGCCGCGAAGCCCGCGCTCGCGAGCCGCTTCGACCGCGAAGAGCTGGCGCTCGGCTCGGCAGCCAGCGCCTTCGCGGAGCCGCCGCCCGCCTCCACGTCCACCCCCGACGAGCTTCGGCGCGGCAAGGCCGCGCTCAAGCGCAACGCCGCGGAGGCCGCCGAGCTCGCGTTCTGAGCGCGGTCGCTCACGGCTCGCGCGGCGCGAGCAAGTAGCGCCGGCCCGCATCGACCCAAAATCGCCCCGCGAGCGCGCTCCGACCGAGCAGCATGGGGTGGCGCATGTGCGTGCGATCGACCAGGCCCACCTCGATGCGGAGCTCGGCGCCGCCGAGCACGACGAGCGCCGTGACGAAGACGCGCGACTCCGTCTTCCCGCTGGTCGAGCGCACGCGGGTACGGCGCGCCACCGTGGCTTCGACGGGCCGGGGGCGCCGTCCGCCACGTCCCACCTTGCCGAGCTGAAATCGAACGCGGCCGTCCCCGAGCTCTTTCAACGTGTCGACGTGGAGCGCGCTCGTGCGGGCGCCGGTGTCGACGCGCGCGTCGATGCCAAGCACGCCCCACGCCGGAATGTCGACGCGCTCGAGGACGCCGATGAGCGGGCGCTCGGCGCGGCGCGGGAGCCGCGCCGCGTCCTTCATGCCTGGCCGCGCTCGGAGAGCCGTTCGCGGAAGTTCGCGATGGTGCGCTCCAGGCCCTGGCGGAGCTGCACCTTCGGCTCGAAATCGATGAGACGCTTGGCTTTCGTGATGTCGGGGCGCCGCTGTTTCGGATCGTCGGCGGGCAGCGGCCGGTGCTCGATCTTCGACTTGGACCCCGTGAGCTCGACGACGAGCTTCGCGAGCTCGGCGATCGTGAACTCCCCAGGGTTTCCCAGGTTCATGGGGCTGTCGAACTTTTCGAGGTGAGCGACGCGGAAGAAGCCCTCGATGAGATCGTCGACGAAGCAGAACGAGCGGGTCTGGAGGCCCTCGCCGAACAGCGTGACCGGGCGATCCTCGAGCGCCTGCACGATGAAGTTCGAGACGACGCGGCCGTCGCTGAACGCCATGCGCGGGCCGTACGTGTTGAAGATGCGGACGAGGCGCGTGTCGACGCCCCAGACGCGCGCGGCGTCGGAGAGCAGCGTCTCGGCGCCGCGTTTGCCTTCGTCGTAGCAGGAGCGCTCGCCGACGGGGTTCACGTTGCCCCAGTAGGTCTCGGGCTGCGGGTGCACGGTAGGATCGCCGTACACTTCGGAGGTAGAGGCGTGGATGAGCTTGCAGGTGCGTCCGCGCGCGAGCTCGATCAAACGCTGCGCGCCGATCACGCTGGTCGTGAAAGCGGCGTACGGATCGTGCTGGTAATGCACGGGTGACGCGGGGCACGCGAAGTTGAAGATCATCTGCGCGTAAACGTGCACGGGATCACGCACGTCACCCGCTTGGAAGTGAAAATGTGGATCGCGCGAGGCGCGCGCCAGGTTGACGAGGTCGCCTGTCATCAGGTTGTCCAGCCCGACGACCTCGTAACCCTCGTCGAGCAGGCGATCGACGAGATGTGAGCCTAGAAAGCCCGCCGCCCCGGCGACGAGGACGGTTTGTCGTGCAGCACCGAGTCCCATGTTTCGATCGGTAGTCCTGCTCCGCGCGGGGAGCAAACCGATCCGTGAGTTTAGCGCATGCCCGTCTGCGCGAGCAGGTCGCCCGCGGCGATACGCCCGACGTGAACGAACAGCGCGTCGAATGCCAGGGCGAGCGGCTTGCCCGCGGCGCTCACTTCCAGCGTGGCTCTACCCACGCGCTCGACGCGCGCTTCGAAGACGAGCCGCACTCGACCGCGCGCGACGAGCGCCGCCAGCGCGTCGATATTGCGTTGTTTACCGCGGCGAAAGCCGCTACCGCGGTGCAACACCGTGACGTCGGTGCCGGGCTGCGCGGCGAGGGCGAGCGCCGTCTCCATGGCCACGTCGCCGAGCCCGACGACGACCGCTCGCCGCCCCGCGAACGCACGCGCGTCGCTGAGCTCGTAGTGAACCTTGGCGCTCGCCTCCGGCGCGACCGGCGCGTCGAGCTCACGGGGCGTGCCACGCGTGCCTACCGCAAGAATGACGGCTGTTCCACTGACACTGGAACCGGTTCCAGTCGCGCACTCCGCGCGGACGCGGAACCCCGCGCGGGCGTCACCGGTGATGTCGAGGACGCGCACCCCTTCACGGACCTCGAGCCGAGCGACGCGGATCGTGCGTTGCCAGCGAGCCACGAGCTCTTCCTTCGTCACGTCACCGACGAACAGCGGGAGTCGCTCGTCGGCGTCGCCCGCCGCGTCGAGCACGCGCTTGCCGCGCGAGAAGCTGACGATGCTCGCGGCGAGGCGCGACTGCTCGAGCACGACGGCACGCAGGCCGAGCTCCTGGGCGGTGAGCGCGGCGGCGAGCCCAGCCGGGCCCGCCCCGATGATGACGAGCTGGTCGTCCACCGCGCCGGCAGGGCCGTGCTCGCGCCTTCGGCGCTCGACGTGCGCGGCCGCCGCGTGGGCCGCCAAGACTCCTTGCCGGAGCGCATGGCGCACGAGGGCTCCGCCCGTCACGTCACCGGCGAGGAAGATGCCGGGCCGGTTCACGGCCTCGAGCTCGCTCGAAAGACGCGGGGCCTCGGCTGCGGCCCCGCTCGTCAGGAGCTCGAGCGAGCCGTTCGGACAAGCCGTTTGGCACGGCCCCGCGCCGCAGCACTCGTCGGGACGCGCGAGCACGGCGACGTACCGCCGAACGACGAGGGCGTCGTAGGGGCAAGCATCGACGCACGCGTGGCAGCCGAGGCAGCGCGCGGCGTCGATCACGGGCAAGCGACGCACGCCGAGAGGCGGGGGCGTGGCGCGGACGGAAGGCGGGGCGACGCGTCGCCGGCGGCGGTCGACGACGACGACTAGGCCAGCGACGCCGATACCGAACAGGACCACGAGCGCGTTCGCGGCGGCGCCGCTCAGGTTGCGAGCGGCCGGCCCCTGCGCCACGGCCCGGGCCCGCTCGACGAGCGCATCGCGACGTGCCGGCGCGGAGACGGTCGCCGTGGCCACCCGGCGGTGCTCATCGAAGCACAGCGCGAAGGGAGCCGTGTCGCTCAGGCACGCGAGCGCCCCGTCGCCTTCGTCTCGGGTGTCGTGGCACCGCTCGCACCGGTCGCGCGCAATCAGCGGGACGTACGCCGGCAAGCCCTGCACTCCGGGGAGCGCGCGCGCGGCGGCGACGACGGCGTGCTGAACGCCGCCACGGTAGATGCTCACGGCGCCGTTCGACTCGAACAGCACGCCCGACTCCGCCTGGTGGCCGCCATGACAGACCGTGCACGTGAGGGTCCCCTGGGCGGCGAGCGCGCGGTGGGCGGGCCGCGTCGACGGATGTCCCGCGTGACAGGTCGTGCAGGTCGTCCTTGCGGGAGCCCCCGAGTCCCCGTGACAGCCGGCACAGGCGACCACGGCGTGCGGCGGCCCGACCGGGCCCGGCGACGCGAGGGTTCGCGCGCCGTCGCGGAAAAGCAGCGCCGCGAGCACACCGGCGCTACCGAGCGTCGCGGCGAGCAGCCAGCCACGGCGACGCCTCACGTCGGAAGAGGCGCGCGCGTGCTCGGCACGCCGCCGGCGCGAGCTGGAGCTCGTCGCCGGCGTCACCGGAGCGCTCCCACGACGTGCACCGCGAGCAGCAAGCCGAGCGCCGCGGCGAGCAGCACGTGGAGCGGCAGCCAGGCCGCGAGCGCCGTTTCCAAGCACCGCCTCGCGCCGAGCGCGCGCAACGCGACAGCCGCATGAACGAGCTCGGCGCTCGCGGCCACGCGTTCGCTCTTGCGCCCCTCGAACAGGAGCGCGACGCGAGCGGTGAGCGCGGCTTGCTCCTCGCGCAGGCTGCGACCCGACGCGACGAGCGCGAGCGGACCGCACCAGGCGCGGGCGTACGGAAGCAGCACGAGGCGCGCGAGCTCCTTCGCCGCGGTGTCTTGCGCAGTCAGGCTGCCGTAAAGCCGCTGCTCGAGCGCTTCGCGTTCGCCGCCGCGTTCCTCCGGCAATGTCCCCCGGCGTTCGAGGCGCGTGAGGCGTGCCGGCAACACGCGATACACCGCTGCCCCGAGGCCGCCACTCAGCGCGAGTCCCCAAAACGTGAACGTGAGCGCGCCGGCGACGCCCTGTCCGGCCGCGAACCGCGTGTGCGCGACGACCGCCGCGGCCGCCAAGACGCCCGAGATGACGTGCCAGCGCACGAACGGCGCCGCCCCACGAGCTTGCAACCCGGACACCCGCCGTCGAAGCCACGCGCGCGTGCGCGCGGATCGTCTGATGCCTGCGTGGGCGAGCAGCACCAAGCAGGCGACACCGGCGGCGACGCCCGTCACCACCGGGTGCTGCGCCGCTCGCGCGCTGGCCCCGCTCGCGGCCAGCGCGGCAATGGGCGGCACGACGGCCGCGAACGCGATGACCCGTGACCCGCCCCCGAATGCCTGCCAACGCGGCGCGACGGCGCTCCGTGGTCGACGCCCGAGCGCCGCACCGAGCTCGACGACGTCGCGCTCGGGATCCAAGCGCAGGATGGCGCCGCTCGGGCAGACGTCGATGCACGCGGGCGCGGCGCTGCCGCGGCAAAGATCGCACTTCGTCGCGACGAGCGCGCTCGCGCCGGGAGGGTTCGACGGGCGCGGAGCGAGACGAATCGCGTCCCAAGGACACGCCTTCGCGCAGGCGCCGCAACCGGTGCAAAGGTCTTGGTCGAGCTCCACGGCGCCGCTCGCGTCGCGGCTGATGGCGCCCGTGGGACATTCCGGCAGGCATGCCGGGACTTTGCAGTGCTGGCACGCCTGAGGGAAAAGCAGCGCGCGCGGCGTGACGGCGCCGTCGGTGGTGAGCGCCAGCACGACTTTGTCGCCGCGGCGTTCGAGGCGGGGCGTCCCGTGCGTGTCTGCGCAGGCTCGCGCGCATTCGCCGCAGCGCACGCAGCGATCGAGCTCGATGGCGAGGAGGGAGCCGGCGCTATCGAGCCGCTCGAGCTCGTGCAGAACGTGCCGTGTCCCATGTCCGTGGACGGCGCGCGCGACCCGCTGTTGTTGTGCCTGCCGGGCTCGCGAGGCACCCTCGACTCGGGCGACGGCGGCCGGATGGGCGTCCGCGAGCTCGCGCGCCACCTGGCTCGAAATTGCCCAGAGGACGGCTTCGCCGAGCGTCACTGCCGTCGAGCCGTACGCGTCGCGCGCGAGCGTCGCCTCGAGCCCGATGACGTCGCCGCGCGCCGCATACGTTTTGTCGCCGCTCGTCGTCACTAGCTCGACGAGGCCGCTCGCCACGATGTACCCGGCGAGCGCCGGCTCGCTCGCGACGAAGAGCCGAGCGCCCGGGGGCGATCTCTCCTCGCGGAGCAGCGCGACGAACCGCTCGAGCGCCGCTTCGCCGAGCGCGAGTCCGAACGGCGTTTCGAGCAACAGCGCCGCGAGCGCCTGCCGCCGCGCCGCCGCACTTTCCCGGGCCAAGCTGGCCGCAGCCGCCGTTCGGGCGAGGATGCGTTCGAGAGCAGCGGCTGGCACCTCGAGGAGCGTGCTCGGCACGCGGGCGAAAGCGCGCGTCGTCCGGCGCGCGCCAGTCGCGAGGGCCTCGCCACCGAAGTGCTCGGGAGCGCCGAGCTCGCGAGCGCCACGCGGCGTCTCGAGCAGGATCGCGCCACTCGTCACGAAGCACAAGGCGTCTGCGGGGTCACCCGGCCCGAACACGACGGCGCCCGCCGCCAGGCGCCGCACGCGCGCCATCGCTCGCACGTCGGCGCGGCCGCGCGCGTCGAGCCCGGCAAGGAGCGGCGAGCGAAAGGCGCCGTCGACGCCGTCAGCCACTCGACGCCTCGACGCGCGCGAGCTCCACGACCTCGAGCCGCTCGAGCGCCGCGCCCGTGAGGAGTGGCCCGCCCGGCCGGGCGCCGCGCGCCGCTTGGGCCGCCTCGTAGTCGGCGAAGGCGCGCAGGAGGTACGGCGGGAAGGCGCGAAATAAGAGCCGCGCCGTGACGTGGAGCCCGGCGGCGCGGAGCGGCAACAGGTACACGTACGTGACCGGGGTCGCGGGCGCGAGTGAGCGGGTGTCGATGATCGCGGCGGGCGCCTTCGCGAGGCCGCGCGACGCGTCGAGCGCGCCCACGGGGAAGTACGTTTCGAAGAGCGCCGAGCGACCCGTGAGGTTCGAGCGACAGTCGCCCGTGTCCGGATCGTAGTCGCCGTCGGCGTAGCGTGCCGAGCGGAGCTCGCGCTGCTCGGGGAGTGGCTCACACGTACCGCGGGTGCTCAGGCGACCGATGCAGCGCACGCAGCGCAAGAACCCGTTCTGAAAACTCACGAGTCCGCGCCCGCGAAAGTCCGTTCCGCCGAGCTCGGGCGGCGGGTCCCAGCGCGGCGCGTCGGGGCCGTCCGTCACGTCGGCACCGAAGAGTCCCGTCGGCTGGCCTTCTCCGTCGATGCTCGACGGATCGGTGTTCACGCGAAGAAAACGCTTGTCCGCGAGGTCTTCGTCCGGCCGGGCGACGTGGCCCACCGTGTAGAGGGCGCGCCCCGTGTCGTCCTTCACGGTGAGCTCCACCCAGAGCTCGCGCTCCTGGCTGAAGCCGCCGGGCACATGGTGTCCGGCACCGATGTTCTCGACCGTGACGGGAATGGCGACACCGTCGCCGTCACGCGCGATGCGGCCGAGCGAGAGCCGCACGCTCGCGGTGAGCAAGAGCTCCCGACGCGCTCGCACGCCGAGCGGGAGGCCGGCGCTATCGAGCTCCTCCTCAGCCGCGAGCTCGAGCGCAAAGGGCGAGGCCAGTGGGACCTCGACGCCCGAGAAATAGTGCGGATGGAGCGCACGCTCCGCGGCGGCAACCGTGCTGGCCGAGCCGAGCGGGAGGTCGAACGGAGGGCGCGATTCGAAGCGCGTCCCGGGTGGGCACGCGCCGCGCTGCTGGGCGTCAGCGCCGCCCGCAGCGCGCACGCAAACGCCGGGATAGGTGGAAAGATGACAGCCCTGGCACGTCGGCGCGCTGAGGCCGCGCGCACGCCGCCCGTCGGCGTACTCGAGCCACTCGCTGTACCCGTTCCGCAGGCGCTTGAAATGCTCACCCCGCTCGCGACCGAGCGCGTCCGTGCCGAACAGCCGCACGTCGTGGCAGCTCCCGCAAAATTCGCTCGATTGGAGGTAAGCGCGCGCTTCCGGCAAGGTCGTCGCGTGCGCGCCGCCCGGTACCCGCTCGCGGCGGCCGTCGGCAGACACGAGTGCGCGCGCGTCGAGCTGGTACCCGGAGTTGGCGATGCCGAAACGGCGATCGTTCGCGCTCACGCGCGCCGCGAACGTCGCGCCGCTCGTGAGGGACTGCCACGTCGGATTGCCCGCGTACTCGCCCCGCAGCGCGGCGTCCGCGTGAACGGGACCCGTCACTTGGTGGCAGAACGTGCAACCGATGCCGTCTCGAGCAGCCGCTCCGAGTAGCTCGCCGAGGGGCCGATTCTCGGGCCCCCGCGCGAACGCGTTCCAGCTCGGCACGCGGTGGCCGAGGTTCAGCGCGGGCGCGTGGCAGTTCACGCACCAGCCCTCGCCGCCGGAGCCGGTCACCGGCAGCGCGCTCCGAGCATCGACGCAGTCGGTACCCGCCTCGCGCCGCCGCAAAATCCCGGCTCCTTCCGGACAGCGCCGCGAGCGGCCCACCTGCTCCTCGATCAGGAGCTCGAGAGCCTGAAAGAGCGGTGACGTGACGGCGTGCGCCATCACCGAGCGCCGCCACTCGGCGCTGTGGCGCGGGTGGCACGCTTCGCAAC
>Ga0164241_10003475_pt1 | contig 15849 bp, 14 predicted proteins | sample OricomyardsoilBY_FD_108780 | JGI IMG/M metagenome (GOLD analysis project Ga0164241, IMG submission 108780) | Backyard soil microbial communities from Emeryville, California, USA - Original compost - Back yard soil (BY) | ecosystem: Environmental > Terrestrial > Soil > Unclassified | place: USA... | reverse complement strand
TGAACAAGTTGATGAACCGGAAGAACCTGGCCCGTACCAGCTCTACTCCCGGCTGCACGCGCCAAATCAACTTCTTCAGTGTCCGCACTGCCCAGGGCGTGCATCTGAACTTGGTGGACCTCCCCGGCTACGGCTACGCCAAGCGCTCGAAGGAAGAGCGCAAACTGTGGGCCGAATTGATCGATGGCTACTTGCTCGAGCGACCCACCCTGCGCGCCGTCGCCGTCTTGGTCGACGTGCGCCGAGGTCTCGAAGATGACGACCTGGGTTTGCTCGAAATGCTGGAGTCCAGCAGCAGCAGCCGCGCTCAGTTCAAAGCCCTGATCGTGGCCACCAAGCTAGACAAACTTCGCGCCGGCGAACGCGCGACTGCGCTCGCGAAGATCAAGGCGCCCGGTGCCACGGTGTTCGGCGTCTCCACTGAACTTCCTGAGACGGTCGCGGCGCTGTGGGCGTCTCTCGAGCGCCTCACGGGCGTGAACAAAGTCGCGGACGCGAGCGAGCCTGCGTAGAGCCGCGAAGGGACGGGAACCGCGCGCCATTCGAGGTGCGATGCTGGATCGGGATCGCCCCCCAAATGGCCTGCGTTACTGCCCGATACTGACCGCTTCTTTTGCGTCGAGTTCGCGTTGGCAGTCGCCGTACAGGCTGAAGCGGCCGCGGTGGTGCGGGGCTTCGAAGCGCCAGGCCGGTCCCGCGCTGGCTCGATAATATTCGATGTGAGCGAGGCGCTCTTTCGGCACGCCGCGCCCGATCGCGTGGGCCCAAATGTCAGCCAGTGAACAGTGAGGCTCGGGGAGCGGATCGGCGGGGTGCGGCGCGCAGGTAGAATCAGCGGCGTCGGGCTCGCCGAACATGCCGGACTTGTCGACGATGATGTTTTGGCGGCCACAGTACGGGTGGCGCGCGAGCGTATCGGGCTGACGCGGCGGCTCCGCTCCTTCACCGGGGTTGCTTTGGAAGCCGTAGCGGATCCGGCCAGCGGATGTGCCGACGTCGATCGTGCCGTCGCTCTTCACGCCGTCAGCCGTGATTGAGCGCAGCAAATTGCGCTGTGAAATCTGGCGAGCGCGCGCGAGGGACTTCACCGCGTCGACCGAGTTGGGGAAACCCACCACGCCCACCGCCGACGGCGGTGCGGGCGGAAGGCTAAGAACGGGCAGCGAGCGGCGCTTCGCCCACACCGAAATCAGCAGGCACAGCACGAAGGTGACGCCCACGATTACGAGGCCGCGCAGCCGATCCATCTGGCGATGGCGGGCGAGACGGCTGTCGCGACCGGGATCGGGACGGAGATCGGGACTTGGGGCCGGATTGGGATACGCGCTCATAGCGGGGTTTCTGAGAGTTTCTGAGAAAGGCGCTTCCTATATCATCATTCGCGTTGAGAACTGTTGCAGGATTCGATTCGGCGCGCTAAGAAGACCGCCGAATTTCGGGCGCATAACTCAGCGGTAGAGTGCGTCCTTCACACGGACGAAGTCGTAGGTTCAATCCCTACTGCGCCCACCCCGAAATCCCTGCTCCGACCGACTTCGGCCTTCCTCCTCCGGCGCCCAGTTCGCCGCGGAATTGCAGAAAATCCGATGCGCTACGTCGTCAGCATTGCCGAGCAGACGTTAGAACTCGACGTCGAGCCGCGGGCGGAAGGCGGATACATCGTGCGCGGGCCGGACGGGCGCGAGAGCATCGTGGAATCCCTCGACGACAGGCCTGGATTACTCAGCCTGCGGGTCGACGGCCAAACGGTCAGCGTATTGCCCGACGAGGGTGAAGTACGGGTATGCGGCGAGCGCCACGCTGCGCGCGCCGAGAATTGGCAAGCGCACGGAGCTGCCCGGGCTGCGGCCCAGTCAGGTGGCCAAGCGGGCGCGATCCGCGCTTCGATGCCCGGCCGAATCGTCGGTGTGCTGTGTGGGCCGGGTACGAAAGTCGCGCCGAACGCGCCGCTGATCGTGATCGAGGCGATGAAAATGCAGAACGAGCTGTGCGCGAAGAGCGACGCCACCGTGCGCGCGGTGCACGTGCAAGTGGGGCAAACGGTCGAGCGCGGCGCGCTATTGGTCGAATTCGAATGAGCGCGCTGAGCACGCGACCGGCTACTCGGGCTTCACGTACACTTCGCGCAGCCGCCGCCGAAAGGCTTTGAATTTGGCGATCATCGGCTCGGCTTGCGCCGGGTCGTCGAGCAAGTCGTTCTTCTCGTTCGGATCGGCGGCGAGATCGAAGAGGCTGAGCGCGCGGCCGCCGCTCGCGACGAGCTTCTTGTCGCCCTCGATCAGCGCCTGACGGTCGGAGTTGTTGGGTCCGGCCGCCATATCGATGAACACCGGGCGCTCGACGGGCTCACCCGCGCTGAGCAAGTCGGGCACGAGCGAGCTACCGGACAAAAAGTCAGTCGTACTGGGCGTCGGCAGCGGGACACCGGTGAGATCTAGAATCGTTGGCACGAGGTCGATCGCGCTGCGTCGCGCTTGCACGTGCCGCGCCGGAACGCCGGGAACGCGCACGATCAGCGGCACGCGCACGAGCTCTTCCCACAGCTCGAAACCATGCCGAATCATGCCATGTTCGGCGAAGGCTTCACCGTGGTCGCTGGTCACGATGATCGCAGTGCGATCGTAGAACAGCGATTTTTCGAGCGCGTCGAGCACGCGACCCACGTGGTGATCGACGAACGCCACCTCGCCGTCGTAGCGCTGACGGCTCGTGTTCCCGAAGTCGAACCCTTCGTGTGGCACGTACTCCGAGTGTGGATCCACGTAGTGAATCCACATGAAGAAGGGTTGTTGCAAGAGCTCTGGTTTCGCGAGTTCGATCAGCGCGGCGTCACTCACCTTGTCGCCGTTGGTGTTGCTGTCGCCGTCGACCGTAACGAGCGCCGGAGCCGCGCTCTTGTTGATCACGTCGAAGCCGCGCTCGAGCCCGGTGTTGGCAAAGAAGTACCAATAGCCTTGCACGCTCACGGTGTGCACATTCGCTTGCTGCAAGCGTTGGGCGACGAACACGTCCTTCTTCGTGAAGCGGTTGAAGTGACTCCAATCGCGGTGGGTCTCGCTGCTGTATTTGCCCAGCAAGAACGGGCCGACGCTCTTGGCGGTGTAAGAAGCGAGCGAATACGCTCGGTCGAAGACCACGCTGTCTTGGCTCAAGCGGTCCAAATTCGGCGTGACCGGCCGCGCACTGCCGGAAGCCCCCTCACCCTGGCGCAACGTGTCGATGCTAATCAAGACGACATTGAGGTGCTCGGGGAGCGCCTTACGGCCGTTGTTCGTTGCCTCGTTCGCGGCGGGGTTCGCCGCGGGCTCGACCATCGATTCGTCACTGCCCGAGCAATCTTCGTCGATGCCGTTGCCCGGGATGTCGGTCGCGCCGGGGTTCCGACGCGGATCGGCGTCGTCGCAATCACCGCCGCCGAAGTTCTTGGCGAAGCCGTCGTGATCGCGATCGCTGCGCTTGCGCAGCACACCGAGCATGATCTTTCCGAGCGGCGCTTCACGCTCGATACTGAGCGACACGGCGCGCCGTTCGAGCCCCGAGTGCGCCGCCCGCAACGTCGAAGCGAGCGGCAAGACGGCCAACACCCACGCGCCGAACGCGAGCGCGCGCCTTCGCGGGTGCGGCATGAAATACGCCGCGCAGCAGAGCAGCACGAGCAACCCAGGAGCGCGCAGATCCAGCTCGGGGCGTTTGAACACGCCGAACACGGCCAGTACGCCGCCCGAACCGCCCGGCGTGCCCGTCCACACCGCGAACGCAAACAGCGCGAGCGCCAAGCCAATGCCGATCAGCGCGCTGACCCAAGGCTCGATTCGAGTCACGCGCTCGAGATTCGATGCCGCCTCGGTCGCGCTCGTGACGAGCTGCGTGCCAATCCAGAACGTCGCGAGCAAGCTGAGGGCCAGCGCTGCGCCCGCAGCGCGCGCAGGCACGTCCGACCCCAGCAGTTGCGTCGCAAGGTTGGCCGCCACCAGTAGCCAAACGACGAACGCGCCCGGAGCGAGTAGGAACGACGCATTGTGCCGGGCGCGTGCAGCCGGTTCGAAAGCGCGCCACTCGCTGAGCGTCGCGCCGAGACGCGGCGCCGACCCGCCGTGAAAAAACGAACGCGCACACGCTACGCCGGCCGCGACCAGCAATGAAAGCGGAGCGAGCAAGCCGACGTCGGCGAGAAAGCGCGTCGCGAACGGTCCACCGTGGCCGTAGCTCGAGTCGAGCGCCGCCACGAAGAATAGCCCGACGGTTGCGCCGAGCAGCGCGCCCGAACTGGACTTCAACAGGTTGTCGAACCAGCTCGTGCCAGCGCGCGTGCCGTGTGGAAAAGTGCCGGGAGGATGATTAGCGGGCTGACCCATTACGACGCTTCGACGATTGCCCCGGGGCCTGTGCCATGGGGTGCGCCCGGTCGTATACCGCGAGCAGCTGGTCGAGCGACACGTGCGTGTAACGCTGAGTCGTCGAAAGGCTGGAATGGCCGAGCATTTCCTGAATGGCGCGCAGATCCGCCCCGCCCTCCAGCATGTGCGTCGCACACGAATGGCGGAGGGCGTGCGGGTGGAGGTCCGAGCGCCCAGCGCCGAGGGCACCGTAACGCTTCACCAGAGTCTGTAGCCAACGCACCGACAAGCGCTTGCCGAGCTGCCCGAGCAAAAGCGCGTGCGGATCGAGCGCCCCAGTCCGTGGGTGCGCGAGCTCGGCCCGGCGCGCGAGATACGCTTCGAGCGCAGCCAGCGCCTTCGAACCGAGCGGGACCATGCGCTCTTTCTGCCCTTTGCCGAGCACGCGCAGCTCGGCCTCTACGCTCGAGATGTGCGCCAAATCGAGCTGCACGAGCTCACTCACGCGCAGCCCCGAGCCGTACAAGAGCTCGAGCGAAAGCGCGTCGCGCAAGTGGCAGACTTCACGCCCGCCGGCTTGCGAGAGTGGAGCAGCCATTACCTCGGCTGCCGCGTCGGGCGGGAGAAAGCGCGGCAATTTACGGCGCGTTTTCGGGCTAGCCAAGGTCGCGCTCGGGTTTTGCCGCAGCTCTCCGGTGCGCAGCAAAAACTCACACAACGCGCGCACGCTCGAGATTTTTCGCGCGATCGTGGGCGGAGCGACGGTCTTGCCGACCTCGCCCAGCCACGCTCGGAGCATGAATTTGTCGAGCGCCGAAAGGTTCGCCGTGCCCCCGTTTCGCGCACGCACGAAGGCCAAGAGCGACGATAGATCGCGCAAATACGCTGCAACCGTGTGCGGCGAGGCGCGCCGCTCGTGCGCCAAATGGTCGCGAAAACGGCTCAGAATACGCCCCAGCTCGTCGTCGACTTCGGGCGCGGGCGATGCGGGGTCGGAAGCGGCAGAAGCCATGCAGCGGCCGCTAGCTTACGCCTTGTACGCAGCTAGGGTCCAACAAGCCGCACCGATCGCAAACAGCAGCACCCCCCAGCGCGCGCGCCGAAACGAGACTTTGCCGCTCGGGTTCAGCCCGCGAAACGCGAACAGCGCGAGCCCGGCGAGCGCCAACAGGAAGCCCGCGCCCAAGACGGCAATCCAAGCTGGGTCGGGCGCGTCGTCCGCGTTCAAGCGGGCCAATGCTCGAGTTTGGATTTTGGGGCGATCGCTGCCGGAATCATCTCTGCTCAATGCTTCCAAGCGAGCCAAATTCTCGTTCGCGCGCTCGAGCTCCGCTTGCCGCGGTAAAAAGACGTGCCGCGACTCCAGCGCGGCGCCCCGAACCGCCTGCCAAGCCAAAAACGCGATCTTCGGTTGCCCAGAGGCTTCGGCGCCCAGTGCCAGCGCTGTCATTCGCTCGTAAGCGCGCTGCACGTGTGGCGCTCCGGGCGCGTACAGCGCGGCGCCGCGCCGCGCATGGTCCAGCGCGGTGGTGAGCTCACCGCGGTCGAACGCGGCGTCACTGGCCGCGAGCTCCGACTCCCCTTCGGTGACCACTCGCGCGCTGAACACTGCGAAGATGAGCACTATCGAGAATGCGAACAACGCCACCCGCTGCCGCCAGTTTCCTTCCGCAGTCATAGAAAATCGCGACGCCGAAACAAGATGCTGGCGCAAGCCAACAACAGCACGGACCACGCAAGCGAGTGCAGCGCGGCCATGCCGAGATAGCCACCCAAAGACGGCCCGGATGCTTCACCCGTCAAGAGCGGCCGCGGCGGCACGTACAGCATGAGGTTGGGCACGACCTTCGCGAGCAGCGCTCCCAGAGTCGAGAGCCCCTCGCCAAAAACGCGAGCCGGCAGACGCGCCAGTGTGTCGGCGCTGCGCCCGACGACGAACAAGCCGAAGGTGAACACGGCACTCAAAAAAGGCGAAGAAAACGAGGAAAACAGCGTCGCGATGGCGGTGACGAGCGCGACCTCCGAGAGCGTGAGCAAAGCCGAACCGAGCACCACGCGACGATCATCGGGCGCGCCTCCCGCAAAATAGGCACCCGCGAGCAAAATCAGGAACGCCCACGGGATAGGCAAATAAGTGCGCAGGCGCGCCAAGCGAAACGCCGCAAGCCCAGCCACGAGCGTGCCTCCCAACGCCAAGCTCAGCGGCGCCGCAGCAGGTTTGCCCGATTCGATCGCGAGCGCCAAGAGCAGCACGCCGGAGTTGGCCGCGATGAACACGGACAGCGTGAGCACCGTGCCCAAGAACTTTCCCACCAAATATTCAGAACGGCGAATCGGACGCGCCAGAATCGGGAAGATCGTCTTCAGTTCGAGCTCGCGATAGAGCGAGGTCGCACCGAGCACGACAGCCACCACGATGCCGTAAATCGAAATCGACGCCGCGCCCAAATCGCTCACGACACGCAAGTTCGCGTTGAGCGCGAAAGCACCCACCACCAGCGCGTAACCGGCAGTAGCGATCGCCAATGCGAACAAACCGTGGAGCACGCGGGCGCGCACCGCCTCACGGTAGGTATTCAGAGCGATGACCTGGATGCGAGCGAGCATGGACCCGCTCGCAGTTTGAGCAAACTTGTGCCGCTATTGCTAGCTCAAAACCCGACCGCCCAACCCGGCGCATCCAGCAGCGCGACCGCGCGCGGCTCGACAAAGCCTCGGATCCGCCCGGGCGTACTGAGCAGGCTGCGCTCCACGGCGTCGCCGAAAAACAGGCTGGTAATTCCGGGGCCGAGATCGAGCGCCGCGGCCACCGTCACCACGCTCTTTCCGTTTCCGAACGGCTCGACCCGAAAGAAGCCGAACACGTCGCTGATGTCGTGCGGCCGACTCGAGTCCAACCAAAACCGCAGCTCGGAGCGAGCCGCCACGCGCTCGAAATGCACCGTGTAGGTCGTGCCGTCGCCATGTACCAGTTCGATCCGTGCCAAAGCGCCACGCACGTCGACCAAGCGAGCGCTTTTGGTGTGTGGCAAGGCTTGGGGCAACGTGTCCGCGTTGCTCAGCGCCGAGAGCACCGCGGCCGCAGGAGCATTCACGAGCGAGTACGACACGCCTCCGCGGTAGCTCCCGCTGTCGGTCTGGAATTGCATCGGGCGCGCGACGACTTGACCGGCCAGCAATGCCTCGCGCTCGCTGCGAGTGAGCGTTTGGCCCGGGGTGTTCGAGGCCGCCTGTGCGGGCGCGCTCAACAGCGCTACGAAACCAACTGCGGTCAGCCAACGCGAGGTCTGCATCGTGCTCTCTCCTGATTCGGACTTCACGAGGATCGGAAGTCAGTGACCCGTGCACGGAAGTAGCAAGACTCAAGCCGAAGGTGGCCGAGGCTACCCTGTTTCAGCCGCGGCTGAACAACTCACGAAATTCTCGTTTAGTTTCGCGGAGCAGGAGCTGGCTGGCGACGCCGAACCTGACCTTTAGATCGAGTCGGGCGTGACATATACGTCCAGCGACCAAGCCCCCGACTGCCCCCCATAGCCGTCGACTTGGACGTAATAATCGCCGCTCTCCAACTCCAAGTCGAGGAAGCTGCGGCTCGCCGTCACGCCTGCGGCGCAGGCGAGCTGCAACTCGGAGCCCGGGCAAGTGTCACCGCTCCGCACGCTGAGCATGGTGTCGTAGTTGCTGCCGCCCATATCGAGCACGACGCGACTCTTCGTCTCGAGCCGCAGATGGCCAATCTGGTCGGCAGCACCGTTCTTGGCCTGATTGCCGACGTCGCAACCGGCGGAAAAGTCTGCGTGCTGGTTGGCGGTGTTGCCCTTGAAGCGGCCGCCCGTAGTCGGGATCTCGAACGGCGCCGAACAGTCATCCGCAAACGTGACGAGCGTCGCGGGGGCTGCGCGACGGGTGTAGGCGGTCAATGTCGCCGGGCTGCCGAGCGCACTCTCGACGACGGCGCGGTACGTGCCGGCCGGTACGCCGTACGCCTGCGCGCGCACTGGGCTGGTCGCGCCGCTGCCGCAAGAAAGCCGGCCCTGCGCAGAGCAGCTCGGCGAGGCCAAGCTGACCGCGCCGGTATCATTGGCCGAAATCCGCGAGACGAGCAGCACGTCCGAGGCCTCACTCAGCGTGAGCGCGTGGCTCGAATCAGGAGCTCCCGCGAGGCAGCCGAGATCCACAGAGTCCGCGTGATCCGCGAGTGACACGTCGAGCGTTTGTCCCGAGTCGATCGCGGGCGGATCCGCACAGCCCTGATCTGCAGGCGGGCTCGATGCCGGTGATTCCTCGAGCCGCAAATCGACATCCCCAGGTCCCGACGAGGCGACGCTCAGAAAGTACTGACCCGCCGGCAACGCGCGCGCGAACAGCGCGGAGGCAGGCGAACCGACGCGACAGGTCAGCTCGTTGCTGATGCTCTTACAACCCGCGTTGCGCAGCGAAATCTCCGGCACGCCGTAGTCATCCAGCGGGTTCGCGAACACGCGCACGTCACGCGCCTCGCTGAGCGTGAACGAGTAGACGAGCTCGCCGGACTTTACCGAGAGGAGCTCGTCGTCAGCGGCGTCCGGATCGCACACGCTCGTCAAGTCGGAAGTGCTCTGCGCGAGCACGGCGGTTTGCGAAACGCCCGGCGAGATGGGCAGCGCGGTCCCGCACGTTTCGTTCGGCGGCGCGCTCGAAGCCGCGGAAAAGGTGACCGCGAGCGACAGATCGGAGCCCACGGTGCCGGCGACGTACAGCGGATACGTGCCAGGAGCGAGGCCGTATAAACGCAGCCGCGACACGCTGCCGAAGCTCGGCGAACAGCTCACATCTACCGGGTTTTCACACTTGTCCGTCGTGGTCGCGAGGGACACGCGTGAGTTGCCGCCGCCGCGCACGACCACATCCACGTCTTGAGCTTCCCCGTTCGGAACTTCGAGCCCGACCACGACATCGCCAAGCGGATGATCTTCACTCGCGGGCGCGCACTTCGTCGGGTAGTCGAGCTTGGTGGCGGCCAACGAAAGCGTGGTGAAACCGCTCGCGTCGATCGTCAACGCCTGCGAGCACACGTCGTGGGCGGGTGTGACGCAGTCGGACTCGTCGACGGTGCCATCACAATTGTCGTCCTTACCGTTTTTGCACACCTCTTGGGTGTCACTGTTCACGGTCGGATCCGTGTCGTCGCAATCCCCTCCACCATCGCAATTCCAGACGAGGTCGCCGTCACCGTCGGCGTCGCGTGGGGCGCGCGTGCAGGAGTGCGTCTTCTCGACGCAAGTGTCGATCGTGCACGGGTCCGAATCAGCACACGAGACGGGCGGGCCTGCCAAGCAGCCGAGCTTCGCATCGCACGTCTCATCACCGTTGCAATACACCTCATCGGCGCATTGGCGGTCGTCTGGCACGTGGCGGCAGCGCTGCAGCTCCAGGTCACAGCGGTCGGCCGTGCATGCAATGTCGTCGCCGCATTGCGAGTCATCGGCGCACGGCCCGCCAAGGGTCGGGTCACCCGCGTCGTCACCCACGTTCAGACCGCCATCGGCTTCGGGCGCACCCGCGGCGCCCGCTTCACTACCTGCGTCTACATGGAACGGACTGTGGACCGAACCGCTGCCACACGCGGAAATCATGCCGGACAGCCCGAGGCCCAAGAACGTGAGGGCGATGGCGGACGTGAACCAGTCGCGCGATTGAAAGCGAAAGCGCCCACGAACAGTGCCTCGAGATCCGTTTCGCACCTGACTCCTTGCCGAACGATAGTACGCGGTAGCCGCCGAGTCCCGCTTCGTTCTATGATTGTGACTACCGTGTCGAAAGATCGCCTCACGCGACATGAGTTGAGCTGGTTACTCGCCCAGGAGGCGCGCGGGGCCGCGCACGCCCTTCGCGAAGGCGTCACCCAGCTGAAGCAGCCCGGACCGACTGCAAAGCCAGGTCCAGAAATCAAGATTGTTCCCGCTGCCGGCGAATCGCTGCCCCCCGTCGAGACGAATCTCGATGCGCTGGAAGACGCGATCAACATGCTGAGCGCGCTCAACTCGGGGACGCGTGGAAAAAAGCGCCGTGGGCGTATCGACCTAGCGGCGCTGCTCTACGAGGTCGCGCCGAACGCGCGCATCGCCATCGAGCCCGGAGCCGGCACCGAGGTCAACGGCGAAGAGTCGGACATGCGACGCATGTTCCACATGTTGGTAAATCAGGACAACGGGCAAGGCGGGCCGTCTGAAGTAGAAATCCGTCGCCAGGGCGAGTGGGTGAAGATCGCCGTGCAGCTCGGGCCGGACACCGCCGCCGCGGATGACGTCGAACGCCGCTGGCTGAGTCGCATGGCCACCCGCTATGGCGGCCGCATCGAGCTCGAGGGCGGCACCCAATCAATCTTTTTGCCCGCCGACGGTGCGAGCGATCAGCGTGAAGTGGCCGAGCTGCGTAAAGAGCTCGAACAAGCTCAGCAGCTCGGTGAAGCGTACGCGCGTGAGCTCGCCGCGGTCGTCACCGCGGGCGATCTGCGCAGTGATATCCCACCCACTGCGCCACCTGAAACCGGCGTCGATCGCCTGGAGCTCCTGCAAAATACGGCGTCCGCGCTGCAGCGTGTGCTGCGCCATTGGCTCGACGGTTTGCGCGCCGACACCGCGGAGCTGCAGAAGCAACTCGGTGAACAAGCGCCGCTCGCGCAAAGCTTCGCTCGTCGCATGGCCGTCGGTGCCGAGTTACTCGGCGATCTCGGCTTGCTCACCGAGTGTGATTTGACCGAACCCGTGCGCCGGGTCGACGTGAGTGAACTCGCGCGCGCGGCACTGCAGACCGTTGCTACTCGCGCGGCGCGTCATGGCGTGAGCTTGACTCCGCGTTTCCCGGAACACGCGCCCTTCGAGACCAAAACCTCCGAGCTGCGCGTTTTGCTCCGCGCCTTGTTGCATCACGCCATTGCTGCCACACCGCGCGGCGGTGAGGTGTCGCTGGCGATCGTCCCGACGGAAATGGGCATGATGCTGAGCGTGGAAGACGGCGGTCCCGTGGTGCCCGAGGCCTCGCGCACCGCAGTGATTCAACACCGCACCGATCCCGCGAGTTTCGGCCGCCCCGCCGGCGTCTCCCTGCTCGTCGCCGACGTGATTGGCGGCGTTCTGGGGAACGGCGCCGCGATGCGCGAAGGCAATGCCGGCCGGACAGAAGTCTGGGTGGTCCTGCGAAGTCGCCCCGATTGAAATTGCGGGCCGGAGCGCGCGGCCGCGCGGCAGAAATCGCCGTGATTCAGCAGTGCTAGCGGCCGCGAGCGAACTTGGGTTATGCTGACCGGCAATGCGCATTCTCGTCGTTGAGGACCAGGACTCGATCCGCCGCATGATCGAGGCGCTGGTGCAAGCGCGCGGTTATGACGTAACCGCGGTTGCCTCGGGAACCAAGGCCCTCGACGTGGCCATGACCAACCCTCCGCACTTGGTGCTGCTGGACCTCAATCTGCCAGGCCAGTTCGACGGCTTCGAAGTGTGCCGTCGGCTGCGCGCCGACCCGCAAACGTCGAACATCCCGGTCGTCATCATCAGCGCGCTCGACGATCAAGAGTCACGCAACCGCGCCACCGAAGCCGGCGCGACCTCGTACTACACCAAACCCTTCAGTCCGATCGCACTGCTCAAAGAGATCGAACGGCTGAAGAATTTGACCGGCGCGAGTTGACCGGCGCCCGCTCAGAGCAAGCGCAGTAGTGACTTGGCGCGCTCTTCGGCTGCGGCCACGAGCCCGCGCGATTCGATGCTGGGGATGCGCAGCACCTCGCACAGCTCGTCGATGATCTGCTTCTCTTTTTCATCCTGCTCGCCATCGACGAAGCTGAGCAAGACAGCGTGCTGCAAGAGCAACCGTCGTGCATCGGCGCTCAGGTCGTGCAGCGGCACGTCACTCAACTTTTTCGGCTCGCGCGCGAACATGCGAACTTCGTGCGCTTCACTCGGTGTGGCTTCGAAGGCCTGGAGCAGCGCTTCGAGCACTTCTTTTTCCTCCCCTGCCATGCGACCGTCAGCCCACGCCACGGTGACGAGCCCTTTCAGAATCGCCAAGTTCTGAATGTGCATTGCGCTCGAAACTGCCAGACTTCGCCTAGCGGATCAAGGCCGCGAACGGCGCTGGCGTCAGGTCAAGCTCGGCCATCTCCTTGATGGCGCGGCATAGCCCGGGGTTCACGTCCGGCACCGCCACTTGAAAGCTGTTCAATAGCTCGTTCACGTCGCTCTTTTTCGACTCCACGATCGAAACCGCGGAAGAAAGCGGCGCGACTTCTGGCATCAGCTCCGTGAATTCCTCAGCCTGAGCATGCGACAGCGCGATGGCTGCAACGCTCATTTCCGCGATCTGCTCCGGAGCGAGGACCGGTAGCTGTGCGGCAAGGGAGCCGAGTGTCGGAGTCTCCGGCAGCGACGGTTCACAGTCACAGCTCGGCTTCGGTAGCAGATCGAGCAACGGCCGCAGCGTCTTCCGCAGCACCACGGGCTCCGGCCGCGTACGCGCTTCGGGCGGAAGTTCGAGCAGTGGCGGCTCCGTGCTCACTTCACTGTTCATGATCGTCACGGGTTCGACCTCGACCGCGCGCATCACGGTCGGCGCTGCGCTCGAATCGACGGCATCCGTCGCTTCAGGCTCGAATTCGACGTCGATATCGAGCAGAAATTCCGGTTCGGGTTCCGACGCGGTCGCTTCCGCACTCACCGGCGGCACTTCGAGCGCCAAAGTCAAAGCGTCGTCTGATTCGGGTTCCGACGCGGGCAGTGGCGCCGTCACTGGGCGAACTTCGAGCGCCGAAGTCAAACCATCACTGTCGACGAACTGCGGAGGCGCGGGCAGTTCGTCGCACAGCGCGCTGACAACTCCGTCGAGCTGGCTCTCGAAGATCACCGGCGCCTCGACAGGCAAGGCTTGCATCACTGGTACGATCCGAGCGGGGGTTTCCAAGTCCTGCTCGAGGTCGAATTCAGGTTCGATTTCTGGGTTGGGTTCGCGCGTCTCGGCGGACAGCGGCGCGGCAGGCGGCCAGATCGGCTCGACGATGACGGGCAGCGCCGGCGGTGAAAGTGTCATCGGCATCGCGTTCGCTAGAGGGCGCGCGAACATCGCTGGCTCGGCACTCATCGGCTCGAGCGCAGGTTCGAGGATCACCGGCTCGGGCGGAGGCTCGATCACCGGCGCAGCACTGAGAGGCGCAGCAGCCGTCGCAACGGACGCGGGCGCAGCCGCGGGCGACGCGATTTCGTCGTCCTCCGGCAAATTGCCGCTCTCGAGCGCGCGCGCGGTCTCGCGATGCAAGCGCGAAAGGGCCCGCCGCGCGGCCGCGCGATTCACGGGGATCAGCGCTACCTCGAGTTCGCGCACGAGCGACGCCAAGCCCGTGGGCGCGGTTCGCCGGCTCGCCCGCGTCAGCGCAGCGCTGCCAGAACTCGCGACGAGTAGCAGCTGATCCAGTGCACGTCGAAGCGACAGCTCGGCCTCCTCGTCGGAGCTCGCACGCCCGGACATTACGCGCAGCGCCCCTTCCTCGGTCAATTGAACCTCCGCAGGCTGCACGAGCCTCGGCGCCTGCAGCACTTGATCGGCGATCGCCAGCACCAAGTAGCCCGCGCTTTCACCCGCCAGGGGCGCGCGATGCGCCCGCGCTGCTCGTTTGACCTCGGAAAGTGTCACGCTCATCGTTAGCCTCCTCGAACCGGAACGCCGTGCTCAGCCAGGTAGCGCTTGGCCTGCCCGACCGTAAACTCGCCATCGTGAAAGATTGAGGCAGCCAGCGCGGCATCCGCGCCCCCCTCGGCCAAGCCTTCGCGTAGATGCTCCAGGTTGCCTACACCACCCGAAGCGATCACCGGAATTTCCACCGCCGCGGTCAAAGCGCGGAGAAGCTCCAAGTCATAGCCAGCGCGCGTGCCGTCGCGGTCCATGCTGGTCAGCAAGATTTCGCCGGCACCGAGCTGCGCGCCACGGCGAGCCCACGCCACCGGATCGAGCCCCGTGCCGCGCCGACCGCCATGGGTAAATACCTCGTAGCTGCCGTCCGGATTGCGCTTGGCGTCGATCGCCAGCACCAGCACCTGTCGACCCCAAGCGCTGCTGATCGCCGAAATGAGGCTGGGATCGGCGACTGCCGAGGAATTGACGCTGACTTTGTCCGCCCCCGCGTCGAGCAGTGATTTCACATCGGCGGGCGAGCGCACGCCTCCCCCGACGGTCACCGGCGCAAAAACCACGTCGGCCGTCCGCTCGACCACGTGCAGCAACGCACCGCGCGCCTCGATCGACGCAGTAATATCCAGGAAAGTGAACTCGTCGGCGCCCTCGGCGTCGTACCGGCGGGCACACTCAACGGGGTCGCCCGCGTCACGAAGACCGACGAAATTCACGCCTTTTACGACGCGACCGTCGCGAACGTCGAGGCACGGGATGATGCGTTTGGCGAGCATGGAACTCGAATCTCCTGTCCCTTAGGGGAAAAGGGTCAAATTGGACAAAGACCTTGCAGTCGGGGGCTCTGAACGTGAGCTCTTGGTAGCGGGGGCGCGTCCGGGGTTATAGTGCGCGCGATGAGGCTGTGCCCGCACTGCGGAACGCGAAATCCCCCGGAAGCGACCGGGTGTTCGAACTGCGGTAAGCCGATCGCGTCGCTAAGTCAAACCGTGGTCGGCTTCTCCCCGCCACAGCCTGAGAGCCGTTTTCGCGGCACCATGATCGGCATGGCGCCACCGAACGCGCCTCCTCCGGCTCCCCCCGCGGGGCCAGGCCCGCAAGGGCCCGGGCTTCGCCAGACCATGATCGGCATTGCGCCGCTTGGACCGGCGGGACAAGCGCCAGTTCAGGCACCTTCAACCCCATCGATTCCAGCCGCTGCCACGGAAAGCCGCGGCTACCCCACGCCGCCGCCACCACCACAAGCGGTTCAACAACCCGGGCCGAGCGGCACAGTTCCCCAGCTCTCGTCCCACCAGAAGACCGTGTTGGGGGTGGCGCGCCCGGGTATTGCGCCGCTGAATCCCGGACAGGCCAAACCAGCACCTCCAGCGCCCGTGCCCGCCCCTGCTGCAGCCCCAGCGGCCTCTGGCGGCTATCCGTCATCCGGTTCACTGCCCTCCGCGGGTGCCGGCGCCAACGTAAATCCCGCGCCCGCTTCGACGCGCACCGCAGGCCCAAGCCGCCAAGCTGCCCAACCGAAGCCCGGGATCCCCGCGCTTGCCGCCGTGTCGATGGTAGGAGCCGCGGGGCTCTTCGCCGCCGCGGCGGTCGTCTGGCTGTTCTACCGCGGACACGGTTCGATCGAAGCTCGCGCCACCGCGCTTGCGGACGGCAAAGAACAGCTCGAACTCACTTGTGCAGCCTGTGAAGACGGCACCGTCGTCCGACTCGATGCCGGCCATGCCACGTTCACCGGACACCATGCGAGCCTCGCGCTATCGCGGCCGCTCAAGGTCGGTGAAAACCCGATGACCCTCACGCTCGTAGCAACGCGCGGCAAGCAAAGCTTCGTCGATATCTCGGTGCCCGTGGC